>Ga0316630_10000750_pt1 | contig 10995 bp, 6 predicted proteins | sample OWC_May_M1_C1_D6_FD_207658 | JGI IMG/M metagenome (GOLD analysis project Ga0316630, IMG submission 207658) | Wetland soil microbial communities from Old Woman Creek delta, Ohio, United States - OWC_May_M1_C1_D6_A | ecosystem: Environmental > Terrestrial > Soil > Wetlands | place: USA: Ohio...
GCGACAGCTTGACGACGCCGGTGTGGCTGTCGTCGATCCGATCGAGCAGCATGCGGATCACGCGCTCGCTCGCCGCGATCACGCCGGTGCCATCGCCCGAGTGCACGCCCTCCGTCAGCAGCGACACTTCGAGGTTGCCGATCACGAGGCCGCGCAGCGACGTCGTCGACCACAGTTGCTCGTAGTTCGCGCAGCCCGAGTCGAGGCACACGACGAGCGAGAGCTCGCCGATGCGCGGCGCGAGGTGATCGATGTATGCAGGCAGGTCGTAGCTGCCCGATTCTTCGCACGCCTCGATCAGGACCACGCACCGCGCGTGCGGGACCTGGTCCCTCCGTAGCGCGTTGATCGCCGTCAGCGACGCGAAGATCGCGTAGCCGTCGTCGGCGCCGCCGCGTCCGTACAACTTGTCGCCCTCGATCACCGGCGTCCACGGGCCGAGGCCGTCACGCCAGCCCGTCATCTCCGGCTGCTTGTCGAGGTGGCCGTACAGCATGACCGTGTCGCCAGCGCGTCCACCCGTTCCCGGGATGTCGATGAAGATGACCGGCGTCCGATCCTTGTCGCCGTCTTTCAGGCGGACGACCTCGAGCTTGGCGCCTTCGGGCAGGTGCTTCTTCGCCCAGCCGGCGAGGAGCTCGACGGCCTTGTCCATGTGGCCGTTCTTCTTCCAGTCGGGATCGAACATCGCCGACTTGTTCGGAATCTTGATGTACTCGACGAGCGTCGGAACGATCGACTCGGCGAACTGTTCATCGACCCACTTGGTGGTGCTGTCTGCGACGGGCATGCGCGGACCATACTCTCCGTCGATCGCGTCCGCGCGGCAGCCGCTAAGTTTTCGGGGGCACGATACAGCGTTCGGGCGATCAGAAGCGGCCGCCACTGCCCGAAATCCCGGGTATCGATGCCGGCTTGCAGGGGCTACACAGTGGTCCTGGGTCTCGTAATATTGGAGCCATGGTGATTCGCCTGTCTGACGAGAAGAAACCTCCCGCGCCGAAGCGCGAAGGTGATCGACAGACGGGGCTCGTGCTCGAGGAGCGCACGCGCACGAAGAAGCCTCCGATGTACAAGGTCCTGCTGCACAACGACGACTACACGACGCGCGAGTTTGTCGTGTGGGTCCTGCAGACCGTGTTTCACAAGAACGAGAGCGATGCCGTGGCGATCATGAGCCACGTGCACAACAACGGGATCGGCGTCGCGGGTGTCTACACGTTCGAGGTTGCCGAGACAAAAGTGACGAAGACGCTACACCTAGCAAAGGCGCAGCAGTTCCCGCTGCAGCTCTCGATCGAGCCCACGGATTAAGGGGCGTCCCGGAGGTCTCCATGCTGTCTCCCGAGCTTCAAGCCACATTGCAACGCGCCGTCGACGACGTGCGCGGGCGCAGGCACGAGTACCTGACTCTCGAGCACCTGCTGCTGTCGATCCTCGACGATCCGAGCGGCGCTGACATCGTCACGAAGTGCGGCGGCGATGTCGAGAACCTGCGCGGTGACCTCGAGCGGTTCCTCGACGAGCAAGTCGACGAGCTCCCCGATGGTGAAGAGTCGGGCCCCGATCAAACGCTCGCGTTCCAGCGCGTCCTCCAGCGCGCGGCGATGCACGTGCAAGCCGCCGGTCGCCAGCAGATGACGACGGGCAACGTGCTCGCGTCGATGTTCCGCGAGCGCGACTCGCACGCGGTGTACCTGCTCGAGAAGCAGGGCGTGTCGCGGTTCGACGTCATCAACTACATCTCGCACGGCGTGTCGAAGGTCGACACCGGCGGCGGGCCGGTCGTGCCGCGCACCCGCGGCGTCGAAGACGACGGGCAAGAGGACCAGAAGGTCGCGAACCCGCTCGAGAGCTTCTGCGTCGATCTCACGCAGCGCGCACGCGAGGGCAAGATCGATCCGTTGATCGGCCGCGCCGACGAGCTCGAGCGCATGATCCAAGTGCTCGCACGCCGCCGGAAGAACAACCCGCTGCTGATCGGCGAGCCGGGCGTCGGCAAGACGGCGCTCGCCGAAGGCCTCGCGCTACGGATCGTCGAGGGCAAGGTCCCCGACGCGCTCAAGGAGTGCACGGTCTACTCGCTCGACATGACCGCCGTGCTCGCCGGCACCCGTTATCGCGGTGACTTCGAGGAGCGCCTCAAGGCCGTCATGAAGGTGCTGATCGGCGACAAGAAGTCGATCCTGTTCATCGACGAGATCCACAACATCATCGGCGCCGGCGCGACGAGCGGCGGCACGATGGACGCCGCGAACATCCTGAAGCCACCCCTGTCGAACGGCGAGCTGCGCTGCATCGGCTCGACGACGTTCAAGGACTATCGCCAGGCGTTCGAGCGCGATCGCGCGCTGTCGCGCCGGTTCCAGCGCATCGACATCGGCGAGCCCACGATCCCCGAAGCGATCGAGATCTTGAAGGGCTTGAAGCCCGTCTACGAAGAGCACCACGGCGTGAAGTTCACCGACGCCGCGATCGAGTCCGCCGTCGAGCTGTCCGCGCGCCACATCAGCGGCTCGCACCTGCCCGACAAGGCGATCGACGTGATCGACGAAGCGGGCGCGCGCGTGCGGTTGATGCCGCCGGACCAACGCCCCGAGGAGATTCGCCCCGCGCAGATCGAGGAGGTCGTCGCGAAGATCGCGCGCATCCCGACGCGCAGCGTGAACACCGCCGACAAGAAGAAGCTGGCCGAGCTCGACGTCGAGCTCAAGCGCCTGATCTTCGGTCAGGACCCGGCGATCGAGCAGCTGTCGACGGTGATCAAGCTGTCGCGCGCCGGCCTCGGCAACCCGAACAAGCCGACGGGCTGCTTCTTGTTCGCCGGCCCCACCGGCGTCGGCAAGACGGAGCTCGCGAAGCAGCTCGCCGCCGTGCTCGGCGTCGAGTTCATCCGCTTCGACATGTCCGAGTACATGGAGAAGCACACGGTGTCGCGCCTGATCGGTGCGCCTCCGGGCTATGTCGGCTTCGACCAGGGCGGCCAGCTCACCGATGCGATCAACAAGCACCCGTACTCGGTCGTGCTCCTCGACGAGATCGAGAAGGCGCACCCCGACCTCTACAACATCCTGTTGCAGGTCATGGACCACGCGACGCTCACGGACAACAACGGCCGCAAGAGCGACTTCCGGAACGTCATCTTGATCATGTCGAGCAACGCGGGCTCGCGCGAGATGGCCGCCGGGTCGATCGGGTTCTCCGGCGGCTTCGACGACTCGATCGGCGACGCCAAGAACGGCAAGAAGGCGATCGAGCGCGTGTTCACGCCGGAGTTCCGCAACCGACTCGATGCCACGGTGTTTTTCGGAGCGCTCCCCGTCGAGGTCATCCGCAAGGTCGCGCGCAAGTTCCTCGACGAGCTCGACGGTCAGCTCGCCGAGAAGAAGGTGCACCTCGAGGTCAGCCCGGCCGCACTCGACTGGTTCGTCGAGAACGGCTACGACAAGGCGATGGGCGCGCGCCCGATGGCGCGTCTCGTCCAGAGCACGCTCAAGGCGCCGCTCGCGAACGAGATCCTGTTCGGCAAGCTGGCGAATGGCGGCACCGTCCACGTCGATGTCAAAGACGGCAAGATCGCGATCGAGTGCGAGCCGACGCCGGAGGACAACTAGTCCCAGACCGCGGCGACCGTGCGCCAGCGCCTCACGGTACGATGGGGCATGGTCGACGATCGCGACGAGACCGTGAGACAGCGCTCGACGCTCCTCGGGCACGGCGAGGATGTTGGCAACGCGGCGACGCAGAATAGCGCACCGCTGCTGCCGCCGCCGCCGGCGGCCGGCTTCGCCGCGACCCAGCCGTTCCCGCGCGCGAGCGACGCGGACCTCTCGCTCGATGGCTCGCGCTACGCGATGGGACAGGTGATCGGCGAGGGCGGCATGGGCGAAGTGCTGCTCGCGATCGACGAGCGGATCGGGCGCGAGGTCGCCGTCAAACGCACGCGCGCGTCGAATCCGACCGGTGAAGAGCTGTCGCGGTTCGTGCGCGAAGCACGCGTGCAGGGGCGCCTCGAACATCCGGCGGTGGTGCCGGTGCACGATCTCGCGATCGATCCGACGGGACGGCCGTACTTCGTGATGAAGCGGCTCGCCGGCGAGCCGATGAGCGACGTCTTGCAGCGGCTGCGCGCCGGCGACGAGCCCGACGAGGCCGCGACCCGGAGGCGCCTCTTGCGCGCGTTCGGCGAGGTCTGCCTCGCGGTCGAGTTCGCGCACTCGCGTGGCATCATTCACCGCGATCTCAAGCCGGCGAACATCATGCTCGGCGACTTCGGCGAGGTGTACGTGATCGATTGGGGCATCGCGCGAGCGGTGACCGAGCCCGACGACACCGGCACGCCGCCGAGCGGGCAGCACGACTTGAAGCTCGCGACCGGCGACACGCGCCAGGGCACGGTGCTCGGCACGCCCGCGTACATGTCTCCCGAGCAGCTCGCGGGTGATCGCGCGGGTCCGGCGGCGGATATCTACGCGCTCGGCTGCATCCTGTTCGAGATCGCCGCCGGTGGACCGCTGCACGCGCGCGTGCGCACCGTCGGGGAGGCGCTGTCGCCGATCGACAGTAGGCCGTCGAGCCGCAGGCCGGACTCGCCGCCCGAGCTCGACGCGATCTGCGAGCGTGCGTGCGCGATCGAAGCGAGCGGGCGGTATCCATCCGCCCGTGCGCTCGGGGCCGCCGTGCAGGCCTTCCTCGACGGCGATCGCGATCTGGCGGTCCGCAAGGAGCTCGCGCAGCAGCACATCCAAGAGGCGCGCGCGCAGCTCGCTCAGGGGGATGACGAAGACCACCGCAGCGCCGCGATGCGTGCTGCGGGCCGGGCACTCGCGCTCGATCCGACGGCGACCGAGGCCGGCGAGCTCGTCACGCGGTTGATGCTCGAGCCGCCGAAGCAAGTGCCCGCCGAGGTCGAGAGCGCGTTGTCGACGCGCGACACCGAGGCCGCGCGCACGCAGGGACGGTTGTCCGCGATCGCGATGATCGGCTACTTGTGCTTCATCCCGTTTCTCGTGTGGACCGGCATCCGCGATGTCACGTGGGTCCCGATCTTCGCGATGGTCGCGATCCTGTCGGGCGTGCAGGTGTTCGCGCTCACCTACAAGGAGCGGATCAACCCCGCCGGGATCTATCTCAACGCGTGCATCAACGCGGTGCTGATCGGCATCGTCTGTCGCATGGTCGGTCCGTTCATCATCGCGCCGACCCTCGTCACGACCACGTTGGTCGCGTACGCGGCGCACCCGCAGCTCGGACGGATGCACATCGTCGCGCTGATCTTGTCGGCCGGGGTCGTCGTGCCGTGGGCGCTCGAGATCGCGGGCGTGCTCGCTCCGACGTATCGGTTCGACGGCGGCGCGATTCACCTCAGCTCGCCGATCATCGAGTTCTCGGCAATTCCCGTACAGCTCGCGTTCGCACTGCTGCTCGTCGCGCTGGTCACCGTCGTCGGCGTGTTGTCGCGCGGGCTCGCGGCGAACCAGCGCGAGGCGACGCGCAAGCTCGAGCTACAAGCGTGGCACCTGCGCCAGATCGTCCCGTCGCGGTAGTACGATGGGGCGATGGTCGACGAGCCGAAGACAGAAGAGTTTGCGACGACCCAGCCGGGTGCGAAGGACTCGGAGACGCGCGCGTCGACCACGGACATCGCGGCGCCGTTGCTCCTGCCGCCCGCAGGCTACAGGTTCGGCGACGTCATCGGCCGCGGCGGCATGGGCGAGGTGATCGCGGCGGAGGATCGGCGGATCGGTCGCGAGGTCGCGCTCAAGCGCATGCGCATGGAAGGCTCGGGCGAAGCGCTGTCACGGTTCCTGCGTGAAGCGCGCATCCAGGCGCGGCTCGACCACCCGTCGATCGTGCCGGTGCACGCGCTCGATACCGACGAGGAAGGCCGGCCGTACTTCACGATGAAGCGGGTCACCGGCCGGACGCTCTCGCATCGCCTCGCCGATGGCGGCTCGCAGAACCGCATCCTGCGCGCGTTTACCGATGTCTGCCTCGCGATCGAGTTCGCGCACTCGCGCGGCGTGATCCACCGCGATCTGAAGCCCTCGAACATCATGCTCGGCGACTTCGGCGAGGTCTACGTGCTCGACTGGGGTGTCGCGCGCGTGATCGCGGATCCCGAGAGCGACGTGCCATCGCCGCTCGCGGCGCACGACATCCAGACGTTCGACGAGACGAAGACCGGCGCGCTGCTCGGCACCCCCGGCTACATGGCGCCCGAGCAGCTACGCGGCCTCACGCCGACACCCGCCACCGACGTCTACGCGCTCGGCGCGATCTTGTTCGAGATCCTCGCCGGCGAGCCGCTCCACCCGCGCGGCGAGGCCGCCGTCGGCTCGACGCTCGCCCGCCCGCAGGACTCGCCGCTGCAGCGTCGCCTTCGTAAGTCCCCGACGCCCGGCGGCCCCCAGGTCGAGGTCCCGCCCGAGCTCGACGCGCTCTGCCTGGCGGCACTGACCGAAGACCCGACCGCGCGCCCGACCGCGCACGAGCTCGCCGAAGCGGTGCAGGACTACCTCGACGGTGACCGCGACATCGAGCGCCGCCGCCAGCTCGCCGCGAAGCAGCTCGCGTCGGCGCGCGAGGCGCTCGAGGGCTCGGCCGACGACGCGCGCGCCACCGCGATGCGCCGCGCCGGTCGCGCACTCGCGCTCGATCCCGAATCGAAGGACGCGGCGGCGCTCGTCTCGTCGCTGCTGCTCGAGCCGCCCTCGCCGGAGCCGCCCGCGCTCACCGCGAGCATCGAGGAGTACGAGCGCAAGATCGCGCAGCACCGCAGCTGGCGCGTGGTGTGGGCGTACTTGTCCATCATCGCGCTCGCGCCGCTCCTGCTGTTGCTCGAGGTCAAGAACTGGACGATCGTCGGCGCGTTCTTGGGCATCATCGCGACCTGCGTGCTCGTCGCCCTCGAGGCCGCGCGCAACGGTCGACCGTCGGTCGTGTCGATCCTCGTCGTGAACCTCGCGCTCGCGGTGATGTTCACGCGGATCCTCGGGCCGTTCATCCTCACGCCGCTCGCGATCTGCTGCATCCTCATCGCCATCACGCCGATCCGCCGCATCAACGCGAAGCGGTGGCTGGTGCTCGGCTGGACCGCGACGGCCGTACTCCTGCCGATCATCCTCGAGTGGATCGGCGTCCTGCCGAAGACCTGGGACACTGCACGCGGTGGGACGGTCGCGGTGTCGAGCATCGTCGAGTCCGTCGGCACCAGGGTCGAGGCGATCTCGCTCGTCCTCGCGAACCTCGTGTTCACGCTCGTGGTCAGCCTCGTCGCGCTCGCGCTCGCGCGCAAACGCCAGGAGTCTCAGCGCCAGCTGTTCGTGCGCGAGTGGCACCTACGGCAACTGATCCCGCAGAGCAGCCCGGTCGAGAAGCGCTGGGCGACGCGACGAACCGATCAGCGCGCCATCAGCAAGTAGCCACCGGCGCCCAGGCCGGCGAGCACCAACAGCAGGAGCAACACGCGATCCCAACGCAGCTTCTTCTCGGGCGCCTTGGCCATGCGCTAACGCTATCACGTCGGCTCGGGCACGCACGCGTCACCTGGTGCGCGGCAGGAGCTGCTCGAGCATCCAGGTCTGTCCCTCGAGCTTGCGCTGCGCTTCGCGGCGCGCGCGGGCGAGCGAACGCACGACGAGCCCGACGACGACGATCGTCGCGACGTGCGCGGCGCACAGCAGGATCGGCGTGCTCGTCGAGCCGAGCGCGATGGCGCCGGGGGCGATCGTGATCGCGCTCGGCGAGAACGTGACCATCTGCGGCGTGACGCCTGTCATCTCGAGCACGAGAGGAAGGACCGTGCCGGCAGCCATCACGCCGAGCACGGTCGTCGTGCGCAGCTTCGGGAACGAGCTGAGCCCGGCGACGGTGGCGACGGCGACGGTCGGGCCGAGGATGAGCGGGCTGAAGATGCGGCCGAACAAGAGCAGCAGGATCGCGTTCGCGAACACGGCCCTCGTGATCTGCGGGATGCGGCGCCTCGCGATGACCGCGGCGTCGACCATCATGAGCACGACGAGGAGGACCGCACCGCCGACGATGCGCCAGTCGTAGACGCCGATCCAGGCGACGATGGGTAGGAACGCGAGGTAGCCGATGAGGGCACTGGCGGCATAGCGGCCCTGGCGCGCGACGTCGCCGAGATCGATCTCGTCGAGGCGCTTCGCGAGGACGGGCGGCGGTGGGTCGGGCGGCTCTAGCATCAGCTGCGTGACGAGCGAGGCGGCGTCGCGCGATTCGGGGTGCAGGGCGAGGGCGCGCCCCGCGAATCGCATGGCATCGACGCGGTCGCCGGCGGCGAGGGCCTCGTGGGCCTCGGCGAGCTGGGCGGCGGCGAGGGCGCGGCGCCGTTCGACGTCGCGATCGCCGTCGAGGTAGCGCTGGACGGCATCGGCGAGCACGCGGGCGCTCGGGCGATCGCCGGGCACCGGGGCGAGGGCGGAGGCGCAGGCGGCGTCGAGCTCGGGCGCGATGCCGCGGTCCGGTTTGCGCTGCGCGGGCGAGACGACGGCGTCCGAGAGCGTGCTCGCCATCGCCGCGCCGCGCGGATGAAGCGGCTCGCCGACGAGGATCTCGAACAGGATCGCGCCGAGCGCGTAGATGTCCGTCGCCGGTGTGATCTCCTCGCCGCGCATCTGCTCGGGAGAGATGTAGCCGGGCGTGCCGAGGACGGCGCCCTGCTGCGTCTCGCCCTCGAGCGTCTCGATCGCGACGCCCGCGAGCTCGGTATCACCGATCACGCGCGCGACGCCCCAGTCGAGCACGTACACCTCGCCGTAGTCACCGAGCATGATGTTCGGCGGCTTGATGTCGCGGTGGACGACGCCGCGTTGATGCGCGAACTCGATCGCGAGGCAGACATCGACGAACGCGCGCAGGAGCTTCTGCGGCGTCGCGTTGCCGGTCTTGAGCACCTCGAAGAGCGTCACGCCGGCGAGGCGCTTCATCGTGAAGTACGGGCGACCGTCGGCGGCGTGCCCGAGCTCGTGCACCGGCACGATCGCCGGGTGATCGAGGCGCGCTTGGATGTGCGCCTCGCGCAGGAACCGCGCGACCGCCTCCGGCGTCGGCGTCGCCGCGCGCATGCGCTTGATCGCGACGCGGCGGCCGATCGTCGTGTCCTCGGCGAGCACGACTTCACCCATGCCGCCGCGCCCGAGGACCTCGCCGATCGCGTACTTCGCCGGTGGTTGCGCGTGCGGGGCGTCACGTCGGGCGGTGGGGTGACTCGCATCCTGCGTGTCGGTCCCGTCGTCCACCGTCGACACCTCGGGGACCAGCGTCGGATCGAGCGATCCGTCGTTCCTGTTCATCCAGCCATCGTACGCTCGCTGGCTTGCTTCGGGAGCAAGTGCCGCAGCTGCCAGGTCTGGATGATCAGCGCGCGCTGCGCGATCCGCCGATCGCGACTGATCCCGCGCGCGTAGTGGGAGACCAACACGACGATCAGCAGGTTCGACCAGAACAACGGCCACGCGTTCGCTTTGTCGCGCAAGAAGATCGTGCCGCTCGACACGACACCCTGCGCCGTCATCGCCCACGATCGCGCGAACCACCCCACCTCCTCCAGCGCGAACGGCAACGCGACCGCGATCGCCGCGATGATGACGAGCAACCACGGCCGGTCGTTGAGCCACGGCTGCGCCGACGCGGACATCAGGATCGAACAGATCAAGACCGGCGTGAGCACGTACGGCCCCGTCAGCCGCGTGAACACGGCGCAGGCCACCAGGTTTCCGAGCAGCCACAGCACGATCGGCACGCGGCGCACGCGCCAGTTGATGACCGCGAGCACCGTGAGGAGCGTGATCGCCGCGTAGACGCCGACGAGCGGCAGCCAGTTCGCGACGACGAGGAGCGACAGGAACGGCGTCAGGAAGTAGAACCCGAGCATGGGCAGCAGCGCCCGCCGGCTCCGCGCGCGCATCGCGCTCTCCTCGTGACTCGCGATCACCTGCTCGACCTCCGCGGGAACCTTGTCGGGGACCGTCGTCACGAGCGACACCACCAAGCCCGCGGCTTCCGCGTTGTTCGGATCGAGCGCGAGCGCGCGCCCCACGAGCCGCACCGCATCCGCACGCTCGCCGCGGTCGAGCGCCGCCCGGCCGTCGACGACGAGCTTCGCCGCGAGCACGCGACGGTGCTCGATGTCGCGATCACCGTCGAGGTAGCGCTGGATCCGATCCGCGACGACGCGCGCGGACGGCCGCTGCGCCGGGTCTTCCGCGAGCGCTTCGCTGCACAGCTCGTCGAGCTCGGGTGGGATCGCGCGCACCGGTGCACGTGCCGCCGGCGAGCCATCGTGCCTGTCGAGCGTGCTCGCGAGCGCCGCCGTACCGCGCGGGTGCAGCGTCTCGCCCGCGAGGATCTCGAACAGGATCGAGCCGATCGCGTAGACATCCGACGGCGGTCCCACCGCCGCCCCGCGCACTTGCTCCGGCGACATGTAGCCGGGCGTTCCCAGGAGCTGCCCCGTCTTCGTGTGTCCCGGCGACGACACGAGCATCGCGCTCGTCCCGCGCTCCTCCTCCTCGTCGAGGATGCGCGCGACGCCCCAGTCGAGCACGTACACCTCGCCGTAGTCGCCGAGCATGATGTTCGACGGCTTCAAGTCGCGGTGCACGATCTTGTTCTCGTGCGCCATGTGGATCGCCAGACACACGTCGACGATCGCGCGCAGCATCCGCTGCTGCGTCGCCGTCCCCGCGGCCATCACGTGCGCGAGCGTGGTGCCCTCGAGCTTCTTCATCGTGAAGTACGGAAACCCCTCCGCATCCGTCCCGAGCTCGTACACGGGCACGATCGACGGGTGCGGCAGCCGCGCCTGGATCTTCGCCTCTCGCAGGAACCGCGTCAGCTCGTCTTTCGTCGGCGCCGTCGTTCGCATCCGCTTGAGCGCGACCTCGCGCACGAGTCGCTCGTCCATCGCAGCCCACACCTCACCCATCCCGCCTTTGCCGAGCAAGTCACCCAACCGATACGCGACGGCGC
>Ga0316630_10000752_pt1 | contig 10985 bp, 9 predicted proteins | sample OWC_May_M1_C1_D6_FD_207658 | JGI IMG/M metagenome (GOLD analysis project Ga0316630, IMG submission 207658) | Wetland soil microbial communities from Old Woman Creek delta, Ohio, United States - OWC_May_M1_C1_D6_A | ecosystem: Environmental > Terrestrial > Soil > Wetlands | place: USA: Ohio...
AGGACATAGGCAAATTGCGCCTGTTCGTAGAGAATGCCGTTTAACCTGCCTGAGGGGTCCCGTCCGTAGGCCCCTCCTATGGGATCCGGGGCATCCTCCCGCACGCCTCCGATTTCCAGGGCCTTGCTGTTGACCACTGCCCAATGACCGCTTACGTGCCGGATGAAAACGGGATGGTCCGATGCCGTTTCATCAAGGTCCCGGCGGGTCAAAACCTTTCCATCCCGGGTTTTGGTATCATCATAGCCGATTCCCCGAATCCATTCCCCGGGAGCCCTGCGCTTGACATCCCGGGCAACCACGTTTTTAATATGGTCGATCGTTGGGCATCGGCCGGGACTGCAATCGATCTGTAAAAGGTCCATTCCGTACAGGGACAAGTGCTGATGGGAATCAATGAAACCCGGGGTCAGGGTCCTCCCCCGGAGGGCAATCATTTTCGTGTTCCTTCCCGCCAGAGACTTGACCTCCTCATCACTCCCTGCTTTTTGAAAGCGACCGTTCTTGATGGCTACTGCCTTCGCCCCGGGTTTTTGAGGATCCATGGTCAGGATATTCCCGCCCCAGAGAATCATATCCGCGGCGGATTCTTTTGGCAGTAAAGGTGACCGGCCGGTCGCCCCAGTCTTCTTCTTTTTTGTTTTTTCCATTTTGTAATCCTCATCAGAGCCTAGAGTAGACGCGACCCGGCGGTCGCTCCCACCCTTAGGATGCTAAAGTATCCGCGTAATCCAGAACCCTGTCGATGACCGCCAAACCTTCCTTCAGCTCATTTTCCTTGATGCACAGCGGTGGGGCGATGAAGAGGTAATTCCACCGCACCGTCGTGTAAACCCCCCCCTCGAGCAGCCGCTTATTGATCTCCCGGGCGGCCGCCCCTTCCGCCCCCATGGCGTTCCATTTCACCAGAGGCTCCCGGCTTTTCTGGTTCTTCACCAGTTCCAGCGCCCAGAAGAGCCCGATTCCCCGGGCATCTCCCAGTGAGCGGTGCTTCGCTTTCATCGTCTCCGTTTCTTTCCGGATCACTTCGCCCATGGCCGCGGTGTTTTCCATCAGCCGGTCTTCTCGGTAAACCTTCAGGGTGGCAATCGCCGCCCCGCAAGCCAGGGGATGGGCGTTATAGGTCAAGCCCGCCCAGAGCATCTGCTTGTCCAGAGTCTCCATAATCTTCTTGGAAATGGCCACCGCTCCCAGAGGGACGTACCCGGAGGTAAGCCCCTTGGCCATGGTGATCATGTCCGGAACCACGTTCCAGTGGTCCACGGCAAACCATTTCCCGGTTCGCCCGAACCCCGACATGACCTCGTCGGCGATGAGGAGGATATTGTTCCGGGTGCAGATCTCGCGGAGCTTCTGCATGTATCCGTCGGGGGGGACAATGAGGCCGTTGCTCCCCACCACGGATTCGACCAGGACCGCGGCCACCGTCTCCGGGGTTTCATACATAATGACCTCTTCCACGGAATCGGCGCAGCGCAGCCGGCAATCCGGATAGGTGAGCCCGAAAGAGCAGCGGTAGCAGTAAGGGTCGAAGACCCGGACCACGCCCGGCATGGCCGGTTCCACCGGGGGCCGGCGCGGGTCGCCGGTTAAGGCAATCGCCCCGTAGGTGGCGCCGTGGTAAGACCGGTAGCGGGTTATGATCTTCCATTTTTTGGTGTACATCCGGGCGATCTTCACCGCGTTTTCATTAGCGTCGGCCCCCCCCAAGGTGAAGAAAAATCTCTTGAGGTCTCCCGGGGTCACCTCGGCCAAGGCCTTCCCCAGGAAGGATCGGGTCTCATAAGCCACGCCCGGGGCCACAAAGCAGACTTTCTCCGCTTGTTCTTTTATGGCTTGGACCACCTTTGGATGCTGGTGGCCGATATTCTGGTTCATGAGCTGGGAAGTCATATCGATATAACGCTTCCCATTTTCATCCCACATCTCAACCCCTTTGGTCTTGGCAATGACGATCGGATCCAAGGCCGACTGCACGCTCCAAGAATGGACTACGAATTCCTTGTCATACTTCTTTACCTCGCTCTGGCTCATCTAAATTCCTCCTCAGAAAAATATAGAGTTTCAGATCATCTCCCTAATCGCGGGTCGAACAAAATGTGAAAACGGCCGTCCCTATTGTATATGCCAACTGTGGACCCTCCACGCTACTCCCAAATCAGAAACCCCGGTTGTTGGGGGATTCATGAATTTCCCCTAGGATCGGGAGTCATTTCAAAGTCCCATACAAAAATTCGGAGACGATTCAAATCTTAGTCAGTCGCCGCATCGAACGCAGTATTTGGGTCCAGTGGAAAGATGGGGCGGCGCAATTTGGTAAACCGGAACTGGCGGTAATCGGACCCGGTCACTCCGACTCCGTTGCATTCGATTACGGCTTTGGAGATGGGCAAGAAGCCGGCCCGGTAATGAATCCTCGACTTAAGTAACAAATATTTCTTGGCGGTCGGCTCAATGCCGACGCTGCGGAAAATCCCCAAATCAAAGGGTTCGTGGTTTTCCTCTATGACTACTACCTGCATAGCCCCCGTATCCAGAACGACGGCCCGGCCCAGGTTCCAGGTGACTCCCGTAAACATCGGGCCCCGGGCCACAAACCGGCCATCCGAGATGGTTCGCACCTTTCCGGTAAGCTCAAGAGGTTCACCCTTGCGCCCGATCGCCGGCATATCCATCTTACCCCCGAGCGGCAAGGTAACCGTACTCCCAACTCCGGCCTTGATCATCGCTTCCACCGCTTCAGGGTCCCGAATGGCGCCTACGGCGACATCCTCCAAACCCTGGCGGACCACCTCCGCCACAACGGCCATGGTATCCTGGGTTCCGCCGGAGGCACAGTTGTCGGCGTGGTCAATTAACAGAATTGGGCCTTCTTTCATCTCTTTAGCCCGGGAAATCGATTGTTCCAGGGGTTCGGCCTGATAGAGGAATTCTTCCCGCCGCCCCCATGCCTCCTTCGCCAATTTTCGGCAGATCTGTCCGGCTCTTCCCCGATCGCCGTCGGTGACTGCGAGGACACTTAGCCCGGCCTGGTAGATATCGGCCAGAGGAAAGCCCCCGAACACGCTGACGGCCAGAGCGTTCTTTTCCTCTAGCTGCGCTGAAGAAATGAGATTGCCCATAGGAGGCTCACTCGTGCCCATGCGTAAAGTATGGGGAATCATCGGGCAACTCATCCAGGCCATGGTCGGATGGATGCGTCCTTTTAAGGATTCGATGAGGATCTGGCCGACTTTTTTCCCGGTATCATACATATCCACGTGGGGATAGGTCTGGTAACCGGCCATCGCGGTGCAGTGGGCTATCATCTCCCCGGTCAGATTCGTATGAAGGTCCAAGGCTACGGCGATGGGCAACTCCGGGGCAATTCTCCGGATTCGCTTCAAAAGGGTGCCTTCTCCGTCATCGGTCCCCTGGGACACCATGGCCCCGTGAAGATCAAGAAACAGGGCGTCGCAACCCCGGGCTACGGATTCACAAATCGCCTTAGTCATCTCTTCGTAAGCCGCGGATTCGACCGGACCGCTGGGCCAGGCCGAGGCGGCAATGGGAGTGACGATTTCCGCTCTCTCCTTCCCGGCGAGATCGATGAACGCAGCAATCGGAGTATTGGTCCCGCGATAGGCCTCCAGGGCCTTATGCTCGAAAATGTCTCCCGACTGGCGAAAGCTGGCCATGGGAGTGGGAACCGGAGAGAAAGTATTGGTTTCGTGCTTCATCATGGCAATGACAAAACGCATCAGTTCACCTCCAGGGCCTTCGGCCCTCTTCAATCTCCCTCTGTTGCCTGCTCGACCGCGCTGAGGGTCAGATACCGATCTTTAATCTCTTCATTAGCCATGAATTCCTCGTTATTCCCGTGGTAGACAATGCAGCCCTGATCGATAATGTAATGATGGGTAGAGAGCGCGGTGCACATGGCCAAGTTTTGCTCCACCAGGAGGACAGTAATGTTTTCCCGGAGAATTTCCCGGGTGATCCTCTGCAGCTCCTGGACGATGATCGGAGCTAGTCCCTCCGAGGGCTCATCCAGCAGAAGCAGCTGGGGCTCGTTCATCAAGGCCCGGGCGATGGAGAGCATCTGCTGCTCTCCCCCGGAGAGTTTGGCCCCCCGATGGCGACGGCGTTCGGCCAATTTGGGAAATTTTTCAAACACCCGATCGAGGGTCCAGGTGCCCCGATGGCTTTTCCCCTTCGCCACGCGGGCAATTTCCAGATTTTCGACTACCGTCAGGTAGGAAAAAATCGCTCTTTCTTCCGGGACGTAAGCGATACCTTTCCGGGCAATCCTGAATGGTTTCAGCCCGCAAATCTCCTCACCCTTATACCGAATACTCCCCTCTTTTGGGCGAACCAGGCCCATAATGGTCTTCAAAGTCGTGGTCTTTCCGGCCCCATTCCGGCCCAGAAGCGAGACGGCTTCGCCCTGCTCAATGGAGAGATTGATTCCCTGGAGGACATGGCTGGTCCCGTAATAGGAGTGTATGTTTTCGAGGGTGATCATTCCGTAGTTCCTCCCAAGTAGGCTTTCTGGACCTCCTCGTTTTTCTCAATCTGCGAGGGAGGTCCTGTGGCAATCACCTGCCCTTGATGAAGGACGGTGATCACCGTGGAGATCGACCAAACCAGCTTCATGTTATGTTCAATCACCACCATCGCCCGTTGCTTAGCTATTTTTTTGATCAACCGGATCATCCGGATGGTCTCTTCGGGGGACATCCCGCTGGTGGGTTCGTCCAGCAATAGCAGGAGGGGATTGCCGGCCAGGGCAATGGCCACTTCCAGGGTACGCTGGCCCGCATGGGAAAGCTCTCCGGCTTTTTTCGCCGCGATGGGGGTCATCTCCATTTCTTCGAGTACTTTCCGGGCTTGACCGATGGGAGAGGTAAAAGAACGAAAATCTTTCAGAAAATTAAAATGGCCCGAATGCTGACTGTGGGCTGCCAGCCGCAAATTTTCCAGAACGGTCAGATTCTTGAAGAGGCTATTCAGCTGAAAGGACCGGCCGATCCGCATCTGGGCCACCTGATGAGGTTTCAGCCCGGTAATTTTTTTTTCTTGGAAAAATACTTCCCCCTCCGTGGGAGAAATTTCTCCGGTCAGGATATTGAAAAAGGTGGTCTTGCCAGCTCCGTTGGGTCCGATGATCGAATGGACGGCCCCCTCCTCTACCTCCATATTCACATGATCTACGGCCATCAGGCCGCCGAAGTTTTTGGTCAGGTTCACAGTCCGCAGGATCATGGCTTTTCCCCTTGTCCCGCGCGAGTGGCGGTGAATTTATTCCAGCTGTCGCTTAGGATCCCCCATATCCCCCCTCGCATGAACAGGACAAAAACCACAAAAATCACCCCCAAGATAAAAAGCCATCTTGCCCAGAGCAAGCTCAATATTTCTGAAGCGATCTTGACGACGATGGCCCCGATAATCGGCCCAAACAAAGACCCCGTGCCCCCCACCAGGGACATGATGATGAAATCCGTCGAAGTAACCAGCTCGATGGCATTGACGGGCACCATCTTTATGAATAAAGCATAGAGTCCTCCCGCCACCCCGGTAAAGAAACCGGAGAGGGTGAAAGCCATCACCTTATACTGGATGACATTATATCCCAGGGCTCGAGTCCGGTCGGGGTTTTCCCGAATGGCCATGAGGACCCGACCGAAGGGAGAATGGATGATCCGTCGGATGACGATGAAAGACAGGAGAAAAATCACCCACACAAAAAGGAAGAATTGAAAATTGCCCTGGACGGGAAGTTCAAACCCCGGAAAAAGGGAAACGTCCGGCCGGGGTACGTTCAATAGGCCGTCATCCCCACCGGTGATCCCTTTCCATTGGTAGGCCATGAAGAAGGCCAATTGATTGAAGGCCAGGGTGAGCATGACGAAATAAATCCCCACCTGCTGAATAGAAAGGAAGCCGATCAAAGCGGCAAGGAGGGCCCCGAAGATTCCCGATAGAGCCAGGGTCAGCATAGGATGCAAACCGAAATGAATCAGCAACAGGCCCGTCAGGTAAGCCCCGGAGCCAAAAAAAATGGCCTGTCCGAAAGACAGAAGACCGGTGTAGCCCAGAAGCAAATTGAAAGAGACTGCACCCAAGGCATAGATGACGATCTCGGCTGGCAGGGTTTTATAAGGCAGGAGGAAAGGCAGTAAGAGTAGCAGACCCGCCAAGATGAAAATCTCTCCATCGATCCAATTTTTTCTCTTTCCGAGTGCTTTTTCGATCATATTTTATTTGTCCATCAGGAAGCAGATTCTCGCAGATGCTCGCGAATCATAGACCCCTTCTGCGGGGGAGCCCAAAGGCCCATTACGAGGAGTCCGCCGGGAGAATATTGCGGGCCGGCGCCAAATCCTGAAAATCGACGTTCCTCTGTACCGCAAAACAGAATTATCTGAAACCCAAGAGTCCCCGTGGCCAGATCAGGATGACAAGGGCCATTGCCGCAAAGGTGGCGATCATGGCTCCCGGCGGCCAGACCAGGGCAATCATCGATTCGACGATCCCCACGATAAGGCCGCCGAGGATGGCTCCCGTGAAACTTCCCAGTCCTCCGATGACCACGACCACAAAACAGAGGGTCAATATCGAATCTCCCATAAGGGGCATGGCCCCCCGCATGGGCAAACTGACGGCTCCGGCCAGCGCTGCCAATGCCATCCCCAAGGCAAAAACGACCGTGAAGACCGTATATATATTAATACCCAGGCTGTTCACCATATTGCGGTTTTCGGTGCCCGCCCGGATGATGGAACCGTAACTTGTTTTCTCGATGAGTAACCACGAAATCAAACAGATGGCCGCGATGAATACGATGAGAAAGATTCGGTATTCGGGGAAAGAAAAGTTCCCAAAATCCACTACCCCGGCCAGTTGCCTGGGCATGGGCACACTCTTCCCGACGGGTCCCCAGATCATGATGATGACCTCCTGAATGATCAAGGTCATCCCAAAAGTCAGGAGGATCTGATAAACATGTTCCTCATCATACATTTTCCTCAGCAGCACGACTTCAATCAGCGCTCCCAGCAACCCGGTTATGACCGGAGAGAGAAAAATCGCCACCCAGAAGCTGCCACTCCATTCCCCTATCAGGACCGAAATTTGGAAGGCTAGGTAGGCCCCGAGGGCATAGACGGCGCCATGGGCAAAGTTGATGATGTTGAGCATGCCGAAGATGACAGTCAGGCCAACCGCCATCAGGACATAAATCATGCCCAAAGAGATTCCGTTGAATAGTTGAACTAAAATCAAGTCCATTATTAAGGAGTCCCTCCTTTAGAGAGGCCCAACAAGAAATCTGCAAAACTCTAGCGCCCCGGAGGCCGTTTCCTCTTTCAAACTGATGAATCGTAAAACTTTCCTGTCCCGTGGGGCTCCACGGAGGAAGTTTTTCCGTCATTCCGGCGGAAGCCGGAATGACGGTTTTTACACAGGCATCAGGTTTCCTCGACAATATTTCGAATTTGTCATGGACACCGGGGCAAAGCACACCAACTCTATGCGGCCCAAAACCCTATTTCATGCGGCACTCCGTTTTAGATTCTGGTATAAGGGATCGGCCGGAGGAAATAACAGCGGCCAAGTCTCCCGGCCCTGTTATGTCTTTCTTCTGTTTGGCCAACAGCAAATAGTATTGTTTGTTGGTTTGATGGTCGAAGGCCTGCATGTATTCCTTTCCCGTAAGCCCCTCCCATTCCATTTTTTCCATGGCTTTTGCTACGGCGGTCGGATCCAGGCTTTTGGCTTTTTCGATTCCCAGGATAATCATTCTTGTCATGATGTAGGAGGAGGCTGCCGGATAGGAGATAATATCTTTATATTTGGCCTGGTATGCTTTGGTCAAGGATTGAGTCGCGGGCACAGGCACATCATGCCAGAATTGGCAGCCAAAATAGACTCCCTCCGCAGTTTCAGGGCCGATCTCCTGAAGATCCATCAGGCCGGAGGACCAGGCCACCAAGAGTTTGGCCTTTTTCTTCAGGCCAAAATTGTCGGCCATTTTGAGAGCGTTAATGGTATCCTTCCCGAAATTCAAAAAGACGACAAAATCCGCTTTCGCAGCCATGGCTTTGGTAAAGAAGGAGCTGAACTCCGTATGACCGATGGGGTGCATGTCATTGCCCACATGCTGAATTCCATGGTTCTTGAAAACCTCTACCGCGTTTTTCAACAGAGAATGACCGAATACATAATCCGGGGTAATGGTATACCATCGCTTGGCGTCGGGAAATTTTTTGATAAGGGGGATTATGGTCTGCTGGATGGCCCCATAGGTGGGAACGGACCAGCGGAAGGTATAGAGATTACAAGCCTTCCCGGTGATCTCGTCTGCTCCCACGGAGCAAACATAGATCGCCTTCTTTTCATTGACCACCTGGCTGACAGCTAGGGCAACCGACGAACTCACCGCTCCCTGGTAGAACTTGATCCCCCTGGATTCGATCGCCTCCCTGACTTTTCGGGCCCCCACTCCCGGCTTGGCCTCATCCTCAATGGCGTAGGCTTCGGCCGGCTTTCCGAGAATCTTATTGTTGACCTCCCCTATCGCATATTTGGCCCCTTTGAGGCCATGATCCCCGATCGCTGCATAGGCGCCGCTGAAGGTCGAAACCATCCCGATTTCCACCACGTCCGCCGCTCCGGCGGGCAGAATCAGGGCGAGCGTAAATGCCACTGCCAGAGTCATCAATCTTATCCCCTTCATATTCCTTTCCCTCCTTTGGTGTTTTTATGCGCCACCTTACTTCGTCGAAAGGTCGCGCAATTTCTCCTCATGGACAGCATGTTTTTTCCCGATTCTCTTCAATTCCCCGCTAACCTCGGGCAGCGCTTTAAGCTTCCCGGCTGCTTCCCGGTAATAATGTTCGGAACGTATTTCGAGCTTTCGTGCCCTTTCCAGCACCTCTTCCAAGCTCATCCGTTCCGCACCGGTACACTCCAGGATAAAAGGGATTCGCGTGAAATCTTTAATCGGTTCCAAAATCATTTCGGTGACATTCTCCCGTCGAAGCCGCAAGATCCTCTGCTCATTTTGCTTGTGCTCTTTAGAAAGCCATTCGAACAAATCTTTGTACGATTGGCACGAAGGGTTTTGGGCGGCGCACCGGTAAAATGCCCCGTCACTCGCCTCCAGCTCGGCTGCGAAATTCAGAACACTTCCAAAGTTTTTCAGCTCCATGTCTCCTCCTATAGGAAATCCGCAACCTGAAATCAGGCAAGCTCCACCTCGACCTTCAGCATGATTTCATCCGGAAACGACGAAATTCCCTCCCTCTCCTGCGAGGGGGCATGAATATCCGGAGAACTAGTCTAAAGCCAGCGGGTGATCACCACTTTGGCATCGGTAAAGAAATGGAAAATCTCGCGCCCATGCCCTTTCACATCGCCAAACATGGAATCCCCTGCTCCGCCAAAGGGGAAGAAACTCATGGGCGCGGCGATGCCGATGTTAATACCCACCATGCTGGGCTTCACGCGGTACTTGAATTCCCGCACTACCGCCCCGCTTCCCGTATAAAGGCAGGCGGCATTGGCAAACCCCCGCGTATTGATCAGCTCAATGGCCTGGTCCAGGTCTTTGGCGTGGATCACACTGACCACCGGCCCAAAGATCTCCTCCCGGGCAATGGTCATGGAGGGTTTCACCCGGTCGAAAACGGTCGGCCCAACGTAGAAACCGTTGGGGTACCCAGGCACCTGGGACGTCCGTCCGTCCAAGACCAGTTCGGCCCCATCCTTGATCCCTTGTTCAATGTAGTTCAGAACTCTCTTTTTGTGTTGGGCGCTAACGACGGGGCCCATCTGGGTTTTTTCATCCAGGCCATCGCCTACTTTCAAAGCCGCTGCCGCCGCGACAAACTTCTCACGCAGTTCCCCCGCTATCTCCCCTACCGGAACAAGCATCGATCCGGAGAGACACCGCTGGCCGGAACAACCATAGAAGGAGGTAATCAGGGAGGGCATCCCTTTTTCCAAATTGGCGTCCGGCATGACCACCACGGCGTTTTTTGCCCCCCCGAGGGACTGGACTCTCTTGCCCGTTTCGCCGCACCTTTTATAGATGTATCTGGCCGTTGGCGTCGACCCGACAAAGGAAATACCCCGAATGTCCGGATGATCCAGCAGGGCGTTGACCACGTCCTTTGACCCATGCACCATGTTCACCACCCCCGGAGGGAATCCAGCCTCTTCGACGACTTCGAAGATGCGGGTTTGCGTCAAAGGAACTTGCTCGGAGGGTTTCACGATGTAGGTATTCCCGGCCACAATCGCGTAGGGCAAAAACCACCAGGGCACCATGGCGGGAAAATTGAAGGGGGCAATCGAGGCAAAGACCCCCATAGGCTGCCGCTCAGCGGTGCAGTCGATATCCTTGGCGATATCCTCCAGGCAGTAGCCTGTCATCATCGTAGTCACGCCGGTGGCGTGCTCCACGTTTTCGATCATCCGCCGCACTTCCCCCCGAGCCTCATCGATCACTTTTCCCATCTCCCGAACCAGAGTCCGGGAAATATCCTCAAAATGAGTTTCGAAGAGATCCTTTAAACGGAAGAGATACCGGGCCCTAGATAGAGGAGGCGTGGCCCGCCATTCCCAGAAAGCGGCTTTGGCCGCCTGGACGGCGCGATCTACGTCCTCCGGGGTGGAATAAGGGACTTGGGCGATTTTTTCCCCCGTCGCCGGGCACCAGACGTCGCCCAGAGTTGCGGAGCGCGACTGAATCCATTCACCGTTGATGAAATTCTTGACTAGCGCTGTTCCCATTTTAATCTCCTCAATTTATTTTGCTTCCGGATACTCCTTTTCCGAGGTTGTAGCTCCTTCCAGATCAGATCCTTTTCCCATCCTGTATTCTTTTAACCTTATATCGTATTCCTCGATCTTCTTAAGATGAAGATACATTTCCTCTTCACAGCTTTTCCCGTCCCCTTTTTTTAAGAAATCCAACATATTTCGGTGATCCTTTGTCACCC
>Ga0316630_10000755_pt1 | contig 10964 bp, 9 predicted proteins | sample OWC_May_M1_C1_D6_FD_207658 | JGI IMG/M metagenome (GOLD analysis project Ga0316630, IMG submission 207658) | Wetland soil microbial communities from Old Woman Creek delta, Ohio, United States - OWC_May_M1_C1_D6_A | ecosystem: Environmental > Terrestrial > Soil > Wetlands | place: USA: Ohio...
TGACGGCGCAGCTCGTGACGTCGGGCGCCGATCCGGCGGTGCACCAGGCGCGGCTCGACGCGGAAGCCGCACGCGCGAGCGCGCAGGCCGACGTCCGCGCACGCCTCGAAGCCACCGCGATCTACGCGCGCCAGGAGTACCTCGCGTTCCTCTCCGGCAAGTGCAACGCACAGCCCGGCGGCCGCGATCGCGCCGCGGAGGAGGAGCGCGCTCGTCGCGAAGCGCGCCTCGTCGCGTACGCCGAGATCGCACAGCGCCGCGACCAGGCCGCGCTGCAGGCGCGCGCGACCATCCGCGCGCAGCTGATCGCGCTCGGCGCGAAAGGCCGCCCACCGATGCCCCAACCGAAACCGGAGGACCCGGGTACGCCGCCGTTCGACGGCGCCGAATGGACCGCCGGCTATTGGTCGTGGGAGAGCGGCGGGTGGGCGTGGCAAGACGGCGGCTGGAGCGATCCGTCGCTGTTCGGCGAGACCGGCAGCGGCGTCACCGTCGGCGTCGGCGTCGGCGCGTCCCACACCTACCAGACCGGCACGCGCGATCACCGGCGCAACCGCGACCACGTGCGCGAGCACCGCGATGTCGATCCGCCGAAGTGGGACGCGCGCGCGCGCGACAAGGGCTCGTCGTCGAGCGAGTCGTCACGCACGCGCGATCACCGCGACGAGTCACGTGCGGTGTGGACGTCGAAGGACGCCGACAAGGGCGCGGCGGTGCGCGACCACCGCAAGGACGACGACAAGAAGCAGGACGACGACAAGCCGCGCGTGCGCGACCATCGCTAGACGATCCGAAACTCGCAGCGCACGTTCGTTCGGCCCCGTTCTAAGTCACGGCGGCAGTGGCTGGCCGAACCTCGCCTGGTAGTCCTTGGCGAGCTGGTCGCGTGCCGCCGTGTCCTTCGTGCGCGCGTACGCCTTCGAGAGCGTGCGCCACGCCTGGCCGAGCTCGGGGTCGATCTCGATCGCTCTCTTGAGCTTCTCGATGCCGGCCTTGGTGCCACGTGCATCGCGGAGCGCGAGGATGCCCGAGAGGTAGAGCGCCCACGATGCCTGCGGATCGATCGCGAGCGCCTTCGCGCACGCGGCCCGCGCGGCTTCGATCTGGCCCATCCGAATGCCGAGGTCGCAGCGCGCGCCCGAGAGACCCGCGGCGCCGGGCCACTTCTTCTCGGCGGCGGCGAGCGTGCGCTCCGCGTCGCCGTACTTGCTCGCGTAGATCAGGTCGAGCGCGGCGCGCACGGCGGCGACGAGCGCGGCCTCTTGCTCGGGCGCGACGACCTTCGAGCCGCGCGGCACGCCGTAGCGAGCGCGGACCTGCGCGATCTGCACGGCGACCGGATCGTTCTCGAGCTTCGCACGCTTGATCGCTTCGTCCGTCCAGGTCAGCGCGCCCATGCCTTGGTAGTGGGCGATCAGGCGACGCCACGCGTCTTCCTTGCCTTCACGGAGATTGTCGATCTTGCCTTCGGCGAGCAGGAATTCGGCGCGCGCGGCTTTGACGTCGCCGGCTTTCAGGAGCGTCTCGCCGATCGCGAGGTGCGGCGACGGATCGCCGGGCGCGAGGTCGATGACGCGTTTGCACGCTGCGCGCGCCTGATCGGAGGCTTTCGGGTCCTTCGCGGCCGCGAGCATGATCTCGCAACGGAGCATGTGCATCGCGGCGTTGCCGGGATACGCGGTGAGCAGGTTCTCGAGCTCGAGCAGCGCGTCTTGCGTCTTCTTCTGCAGCGCGAGGGTCTTGATGCGCGAGTACTGATCGTATGCGGCGGGTGGGATCTCGACGGCGGTCTTGCCCGCCTTCGCCTGATCGAGCACGTTGCGCATCCGCTTCGTGACTTCGTCCTGACTCGACGCGATCCACCCGCCCCACTGCGTCTTCTCGATCGCCTCGAGGAGCTTCTTGGCGACGACTTGCTCGGTCTCGTCGGCGAGCCGCGCGTCGAGGGCGAGGGTCATCAGCTCGCGGTTGCGATCGGAGAACCCGACCTGCTTCTTCGAGTACGACGGGTGCAAGAGCCAGCTCGGATCGGTCTCGGCGATGCCGCCGAGCGTCGTCGCGAGCGCGCGCAACAGGATCACCGTCTGCTTGTGGCGGCGGTGCGCGGCGATCACTTCGGTGCGCTCGGTCTCCTTGAGATCGGGCAGCGATCCCGCGAGCGCCTCGCTCTCTTGGCGCTCCGCCCAGCCGCGCACCACGATGTAGTGACCGAGTGGCTCGCCGAAGCCGAGCTCCGCCATCGCCTTGCTCGCGGTGTCGGGCGGCGCGATGTAGCCGATCACCCAGGTCACGCCGTCGCCCTTGTCGGCTTCGGCGAGCTGGGCGAGTGCTTGGTGCGGCTCGCCGACGCGGCTCCAGTCTCTCCATGCCTCGACCTGCAGGCGCGCGCCGAGCAGCGGCGTGAGGAGCTGGTTCACGTAGTCGATCTGCTCGTTGATCTCGTCCTTCCAGCGCGTCTGGGCACGGACGCCGACGTCGGTCCACACGCGGACCTTGACGGTGCGCGGATCGCCCTCGCGCGGCTTCTCGACCTCGAGCGTCGCGGGCAGGAACTTCGCCATGTCGGCCCCGCCGACGGAGCGCTGTTGGATCTGCGGGCCACCGCACGCGCTGATGAGCGCCGCAACTGCCGCGAGTCGTCGCATCCCGTGACTTTAGCGTACGATGCTCGCCGTGCTGCTTCTCGACGAGCGGATCCTGGCGGATGGCACCCATGCGAAGAGCTGGGCGCGCGCGGCCGGTGCACGCATTCACCTGCGCGACGACGACGGCACCGAGGGCGAGCTCTCGATCACGGCGGTCGACCGGGTGATGGCTCGCTACGGTCGCCCGCTCGATCCGAGCATCGCCCTCGACGGCGAGCACCTCGACCTCGGGGGCGGCTATCGCCTGCGGCGGCTCCGCTATCACGCAGCCGTCGACGCGACCGGTCGGGACTACCTCGTCTGGGAGCGTCCGAACGAAGAGCCGCTGGCCGTCGTCGCGACGATGGCGACGGCGGCGCTCCGTTACTTGGTCCTGCGCCTCGCGGCGGAACGCGAACCGGCGTAGACACGGGCCTCAGTTTTTCGAGGGATGACGGGTCAAGCGCAACACATTCGAGGGTGTAGGCCGTGACGTACCCGGCTCGCGACGAGCACTTGAGCGTGGCATGGCGGCTGCTATGTCTAGGGACCATGTACCGGTGGTTACTCGTGTTGGTCCTGGCGATGGCTTCAGCCGTCGCCTGGGCACAGCCCGTGGAACCGGCGAACATCACGGCGAAGGCGCAAGAAGTCGCGAGCACGGCGGAGCGTCGCGTGGCCCAGCTGCAGACGCAGCGGCAGGCGCTCGCGGCTCGCTACGAAGGCGAGCTGTCGACGATCGATCGCCTCAAGCAGAAGAAGAAGACGTGGAACCAAGAGCGCGAGCTCAAGGAGAAGCTGTCGGCCGCGAACGAGACCGCGACGCAGCTGCAGAACCTCGATCGCTCGCTGATCGCCGCGCAGAGCCAACTCGCGGGCGCGCGGCGCGTCCTCGTCGCCGCGATCGACGCCGAGCTCGCGACGAAGCCAGCCGACGCGCGCGCACGAGCGCTCCAGCGTCTGCGCGGCCAGCTCGTCCCGCAGGTCAAGCGCCCGGCCGCGCACCGCATCGCGATCCCGAACCTCGACGTCGATCCGAGCGCCGACCCGGAGGACCTCGACGCGCAGGCCGCCGAGCTCCGCCAGATCGAAGCCGAGCTGCAGCGCCAGGTGAACAGCCTCGACAAGCAGAGCAAAGACCTCGAGCGCGTCGCCGAGCTGCGCCGCTCGCACGATCGCACCATCGCCCTCGATCGGCGCGAAGACAACACGCCGACGCGCAACGCGCCGCAAGACAAGTCGGGCAGCCGCGGCCTCGGCGATGCCGCGGAGACGAGCTCCCCGCAAGACAACAGCGGCAGCCCTCCGCCGACCGGCGGCGGCGAGCCCCCGCCCGCGCCCACGACCGACATGGGCTTCGAGTCCGAGGCGACGGTCGTGCTGCAAGACGTCGTCGATCCGTCGACGATCGACACGCTGACGAGCGCGCAGCGCTCCGGAGATCCGGGCAAGCGCTCGAAGGCCGCGGCGAAGACGCGCGACGCCGTCAAGGCGAAGCTCGATCTGCTCCGTCAGAAGCGCGCGTTGATCGAGCAGCGCGCGAAGCAGCTCCGCAAGTAACTACTTCGCGTACACGCCGCCGAAGTAGACGAGCTCGCGACGGTACTCGGTATCGAGCGTTCCGCCGAGGTCGCGCCAGATCGCGACGCGGCCTTCGAGCGACCACGCGTCGGTGACTCGCCGCGCGAGCCTGAACTGGAGCGAGCTGCGGTTCGCGTCGTCGAGGTTCGTGTACTCCTGGTGCTGCAGATCCTTCTGCACGACGAGCCCGTCGAGGTACCGATCGATCTGCAGCGTCGCGAGCACGGTACCGATCAGCTTCTTCGGGAGCTCCGTCGTCGCGGACATCGTGCCGCGGTGGCGCACCACCGATTGCCCGTAGCTGTTCGAGTCGATCACCGTGAGCAGGTAACCCGCGGTGGCGATGAAGCTGCCCGTGTACGTGAGCTCGATGCCGGCGCGCTGGTAGCGATCGCGGCGACGCAACGACGTCGGCGCGAAGCACCCCGGGCTCGGTGGCGCGCCGTCGGCACACGCGCTCGCGCTGGCGACGCTCTCGAACATGCGCGCTTCGAAGCCGACGACGCCCGCGAGCTCGAGGCTGCGCGCGCCACCGGAAGGCTCCCACAGGTTGAGGTCGAGGCGCGCGCTGATCGACGGGCCCCACCAGTCGTAGGCGCGCTCTGGCTTGTACGCGAAGTAGCGCGGACCGACGTTGACCGTGAGCACGCGGTCCTCGCCCTTGCGAAGGACCAGCATCGCGTCGGCCGCCGCGGTGCGAAACGTGCGCGCACCGACGTCGGTCGACAGCGGGACGGCGTCGGCATAGGCAGCACCGAAGCCGACGGCGATGGGGCGCTTACCGAGAGTGCGCACCCAGCGCAGATCGCCGGAGAACAGCGAGACGTTCTCGGACTTCGCGTCGTCGTTCGTGACGAGGCGCGCGAGCATGGCCGCGCCGAGCGCGTAGCCGCCTCGCGCGGCGCGGCCGCGGCGGTCGAGGCGAAACCCGAGCCGGAGGACCGGCGCGCGGACGCGCATCGTGTCGAGGCCTTCGCCGGTCTCGACGCGCCCGACGTTGGAGTCGGCCTCGGCGCCACCTTCGGCCGTCAGCGTCGACGTGGCGGCGGGCTGCGCGCTTGCGGTCGCGCGGCCGAACGCCGCGGCGACGCACAGACAGAGCACGCGGCGCATGGTCGCAGCCTATCGCATCCGCGGATGGGCCGTGGTACGCACCGCCCATGCGGTACGTGCGCGTCGTGATCTTTGCCGCCTTCGCGGTGCAGTCGGCTGCCTGCAAGGGCGACAAGGCGAAGTGCGAGCAGGCCGCTCGCAACTACGCCGAGCTGACGTACTGGAAGAGAGCGAACGCGGAGATCGCGGCGTTGCCCGAGAGCGAGCGTGACCTCGAGCGCAAGAAGCGGATGTCCGCGTTCACGAACGAGCTCGAGACGAGCATCGACTTCGTGACCGAGCAGTGCGTGTCGGCGAACAACGAAGAGCAGGTCGAGTGCATGATCGCGGCGAAGACGGCCGAAGCCGTCGCGAAGTGCGCGGACCCCGCCGGCACCGACTAGCAGGCAGCCGACGATCGCGTTCGAGCGCCGTCCGTTATACTGCGTCCGTGAGCTTTCTCCGTCGCATGTTCTCGTCCGACTACCGCGCTGCGGTCGCGGCGGAAGCGGCGGGAAACGTCGACCTCGCGGCGGAGCGCTACGGGCTCGCGGGCGAGCACGCGGATGCGGTCCGCATGCACCTCGCACGCGCCGCCCGCGCGCCGAATCGGCATGCCGAGATCGGCGCGCTGCGCGACGCGATGCGCTGGGCCGGTGACGACCCCACGCTCAAGCGGCAGGCGGCGGCGGCGCTCGGGCGCGCGTTATGGGAAGGCGCGAAAGCCGAAGGCATCGCGACCGAACGCGATCGGCAACGCGTCCGCGAAGCGGCCGACCTGCTGGTGCAGGGAGAAGATCACTCGCTCGCCGGCGAGGCGCTCGAAGCGATCGGCGATCACCTCGCCGCCGCGAACGCGTACTCGGCGGGCGGACTCGTCGAGCGCATGGAGAGCGCGCTCGAGAAAGACGAAGACGCGCAGGGCAAGGCGCGCGAGGAAGCGGACGCGTTCGCAGACTATCAGACGCACATGCGCGTCGGCCGGCGCGACGACGCGCGCGTCGAGCTCGTGCGTGCCGTCGCCGCGACGAACGCGATCGGCGAGTACCGCCGCTTGCTCGATCAGCTCGACACCGCGCTGCTCACCGCCGGCAAGGTGGACCTTCGCCGTCGCAGCAAGCCGCTCATCGTGGCGTGCGCCGCGACGAAGATGGTGCTCGGCCGCGATCAGCTGTGCGACCTCACGTTGCGTGCGGGCGGCGTCTCGCGGCAGCACGCCGAGATCGAGTGGACCGGCGAGGCGTTCGTGCTGCGCGATCTCGACTCGCGCAACGGCACGTCGCTCGCGAACATGCCGCTCGCCGGACGCGTTCCGCTCGTCGGAAACGGGCGGTTCGGCCTCGGCGACGAGTGCAACATCGACTTCGAGTGCACGGATGGGTTGTTGATCCTGCGCGTCGCGAACGGCCTCGATCGCGGCTTCGCGCTGATCGCGTCGCAAGACGGCAAGCGCATCGATCTGTCGCCGCTCGGTCTCGGCCTCGATCTGATCTTCCAACGCGGGCGACCACTGCTCGGTCGCGGCAGCTGCAAAGAGGTCAAGTTCAACGACGAGCCGCTCGGCGACGTGCGCGTGCAGCTGATCCGCGGCGATCGCTTGATCGCCGACGGCGACGAGATCGATATCGGCTAAATGGCGGGGTGGTTCAAACGCATCTTCGGCAAGAAGGAGACGGCACCGCCTCCCCTGCCCGCCGTGTCCTCGCCCGAGCCGCAGCACCTCGCGAGCGAGGAGGAGGTCTTCCTCGCGCAGCTCGTCGCGGATCTCGCGGATGGCAAGCGCCGCGACGAGGTCGGCAGCGCCGACGTGTTGCGCCGCATCGACGGGGTCTGGAGCTCGGGTCACGAGCGGCTCGCGATCGAGTGGGCGGAGAAGCTGCTCAGCGTGCCCGAAGTCCCGGCCGCCGCGTGCGCACCGCTCCGCGCGAACCTCGTCGAGAAGTACGAGCAACGCGGCGAGCTCGACACCGCGGTCGCGCACCTCGAGCGGCTCGTCAACGAAGAGCCGTACGCGCTGCGCGCGCACTACCTGCTCGCCGAGCACGCGCGCAAGCGCGGCGATCACGAGCGCGCGCTGCGGCACTACGAAGCGGTGCTCGGCCGCGACGTCGACTATCCGAACGTGCGCGTGCGCGTCGAGCGCTTGCGCGCCGCTGCCGGGCGCGCGGCACCGGTCGCGGGCGAAACGATCGCCGCGGGCGACGTCGCCGGCATCCAGGCCGGCGCGCGCTATCGCCTCGTGCGCGAGCTCGGCCGCGGCGCGACGGGTGTCGTCTACCTCGCGCGCGATGCGGAGCTCGATCGCGATGTCGCCGTCAAGCTGCTGCACCCTCACCTCGCGGGCACCGAACAAGCCGACGCGCTGCGCCGGTTCTTTCACGAAGCGCGCGTGATGGCGTCGCTGCGCCACCCGAACGTCGTCGCCGTGCTCGACATGGACGAGGCGTCTCGGCGCATCGTCATGGAGCTCGCTGCCGGCGGCACGCTCAAGGACGTGCTGCGCGAACGCGGTCCGCGCCCGCTGCGTCGTGCGATCGAGCGTCACGGCCAGGTCCTCTCCGCGCTCGCGGCCGCACATCGCCGCGGCATCGTGCACTGCGATCTCAAGCCGGCGAACCTGATGTTCCGGCGCGACGTCGACCTTCCCGGCGTCGAGGTGATGCTCGGCGACTTCGGCGTCGCGCACCTGCCCGATGCGACCGGTCAGTTGGCCGCGACGCAGTCGAAGAAAGAGGCGATCGGCACGATCGCCTACATGGCCCCCGAGCAGCGCCGCGGCGAGCTCACGCCCGCGGCCGATGTCTACGCGAGCGCGGTCGTGCTGTTCGAGAACCTGACCGCACGCACGCCGTGGTCGCGCGAGCGACTGATGGCCGGCATTCGCAAGGCCGAGGACTTCCTCCTGCCGTCGTCGGTGTTCGCGAACCTGCCGCAGGCCGTTGCCGAGGAGGTGCAGCAACACCTGTTTCGGATCGGTGATCCAGATCCCACCAAGCGACCGACCACCGCGCAAGCGCTCGCCGAAGCACAGCGCCTGCGCGAGCGAATCATCGCGGCGACGGCGGCGTAGAAGTTATCCCTCGTCCTTGACGGGCGACGCCTTGAGCGCGGCCTTGCCGTCCTTCGTGTAGACGGTAAACCGCACCTCGCGACAGCCGGTCTTCGCCATCAGCTCGTCGCGGTTGCGGACGAGCTTCTCGGCAAACTTCTCGTACGTGAGGCCCGCGGTCGATTCGCCGCACGACTTCTTCGTCCCGACGAACTGATCGAACACTTGCTTGAAGTACGGATCGACCTCGGGCTCGGCGTCCAGGGTCGGTGCGCCGAGGATGTCGTCGTCGAGCGTGAGCGGCGGCGACGCGGCGCCGAGCATCGCCGGTGCCGGCGTCGGTGCCATCGGCGGCGGGACCGTGATCGGCGGCGGTGGCGTCGATGCTTGGCCGAGCGGCGGCGTCATCGACTTGAACGGCGGCGGCGTATTCACGCGCATCGGCGGCGGCGTCGGCGCTCGCGGCGGTGGTGCCTTCGCCGCCACCGGACCGGAGTCGAAGCGGAACTCCGACGGCGGCGGCGCAGCAGCGGCCGTCGCCGCACCACCTGGTCGCGACGGCGGCAGCGCGGTCGCGAGCAGATCGATCGTGCCGAGGCTCCCTTCGGGCGCGGGTCCGAGCAGCTGATCGAGGTCCTTCTTGGCCGACTTCGCGTCGCGGCCGAGCTTGTCGATGTGGATGTTCACGCTGCGCGCGATCGAGCCGAACTTGCCGGGATGCTGATCCTCGGCGAGGCGTTCGACGTCACCCTTCGCGAGGCGCACCGCATCCGCCGCGAGCCGACGCAGCGGACGATCGGCCTCCCAGAACATCAGGCCGATGCCGCCCGCGAGTGCGATCAAGAACGTACCGCCGACGAAGATCCACGGAAAGTTTCCAGGTGCCAGGTCGCTCTGCTTGACGATCTTGAGCGTCGCGCCCGCGCCGATCTCGTCGGGCTTCTTGATGAACACCGAGTAGTAGGCCTTCTTCTGTGCGGCCTCGCCCGGCAGCCGCGCGACGAGGGCCGTGTACGGCTCCTTGCTCGCGGTGAGCGAGATCGGTTCGTTCGCCTGGCAGTCGCGCGCCAGGTCGCCGCCCGTCAGCTTGCCGATCACGCCCTCCATCGGTTTCGTGTCGAGCGCGATCGTCTTACTCCCCGCGACCGTGTCGTTGCCGAGGAAGAAGCCGACGTCCACACCGAGCGAGCCGACGAGCTTCTGCGAGAGCTCGTTCGTCACCGCGTGACCGAGCACGACGGCGCCAACATACTCGACCGGCGGATCGCGCTTGATCACGGGCGATGCGGTCACGAAGTACATCGTGCCGTTCTGCACCCAGAGGTCGTCGCGCAAGTACCCCGCGAGCGCGTCGTCGACGAGTGGGCGGCCGGCCAACAGATCGCCGTAGTCGTTCTCGTCGAGCCGCACGCGCGCGACCACGCGACCGCGCTTGTCGATCAGGATCGCGAAGTCGGGCTTGCGGCCTTGGATCGTCTTCATCACGTTCTCGCCGATCCCGCGCACTTGCTTCATGCGCGTGTCGTCGAGCTTGTCGGCGGACGACGCGGCGTCGAGCGGCCCGATGATCTCCGAGGTGCGCGCGAACGAGCCCGCGAGCTCGACACGATTGCGCGCGTCGTCGGTGAGCAGGATGTTGATGACGCCGCACGCGACCTTCAACCGCCGATGTTCTTCGGTCACCAAGGCGCGCTGCGCCGGGCGCGGCATCACGAGTGCGACCGTCAGTGCGACCGCAGCGGCGAAGGCGACGAGAAAAAAGAAGATCTTTGAGAGGAACACCGCTGCCTCACTTCTTCAGCGGGTATCCCGCTGGAACCTTCACGCTGACTTCGGTCTTGCCCTTGACGCCGACGTTCACCGCGTCATCAGGCTTGTCGATCCATCCGGACTTGTAGAACACGCGCAGCTTGTACGCGCCCTCCGGCACGTCCCCGAAGTCGAACCTGCCTGCGCCATCCACGGTCGCGATGTACTTCGTGCCCACCACCACCAACGTGCCCTTCAGGTGCGGCGCGTCCTTGTCCCCGATGGTGTAGATCTTCGGCTCCATCGACCGAAACGACTTCGGCCCGGTCGGATTGATCGGCCCCGCGGGAATCAACTTCGGATCCTCGGCCGCGACCAAGTTCCGCGCCGTCTTCGACGTGTTCTTGATCACCACCTCCGCACCGATGGCCGCTCCGATCACCGGCCGCGAGAACGACTCGCCCGCCAGGTCCCAATTCACCTGGGCCGGCGACTCGACCTTCCCGCCCTCCGCCATCTCGAGCACCACGATCATCTGCGACGTGACGTTCACGCCCTTCACCGGCGCCAACGGATTGTCGACGCGATCGAGGAATCCCTTCGCAGCGAGGGGCGGTCGCTCGGGCGCCGGCGGCAGCTCCAGCTTTCCGACCACCGTGTTTGCCATGGCGACGTCGGCAAACACGCTCACTGCGAACGCTAAGACGCTGACGCGGAGCGGTTTCATCAAGTCTCGCGATCGTAGAACCGCCATACTCCCGGCGGCAAGCAGGTGGAGCCGCAACCGGCGTCATGCTCGTTCGAAAGAGCGCACATGTCGTCTGCCTCCGGCCTGCCCGGACCGATCGTCCTCGCCGTCGCCCTCGCCG
>Ga0316630_10000756_pt1 | contig 10962 bp, 10 predicted proteins | sample OWC_May_M1_C1_D6_FD_207658 | JGI IMG/M metagenome (GOLD analysis project Ga0316630, IMG submission 207658) | Wetland soil microbial communities from Old Woman Creek delta, Ohio, United States - OWC_May_M1_C1_D6_A | ecosystem: Environmental > Terrestrial > Soil > Wetlands | place: USA: Ohio...
TGCTTCCGAGTCCTTGGTGGCCTTGACAATGATCATGAATCGCATCGTAGTGCCTCCTGTCCGGTTTCGGATTCGCGGCTCCCTGGCCGGTTCGACCGGGTGAATCCAGGTGCTACCCAGTTGTCGAACGGGGAACCGAGAAATCGACAGGGCGAACGGACCGCGCCTCCGTGCGTTTCGGCCACGTGGCAGATCCCCTCCCCGATGAGGGCGGGCGTATCCTGGCGGCACGGCTCCAATGCCATGGCTGGCCGCCGGCGCGCCCGCTGGCAGCACCGAGTACGTCGCAAGCCGGATGCCAGGGGCGCCGCCGCGCCACCCCGAACGACCCTTGCCAGACGCTGGCGCGCCAAACCCTTGTAGCGTGCGGGCCCCGTCCGGTGTCGGCCGTGTGATGGGACGGTGGTGGGCCCCGATTCCCCGTCGCGCCGCGGGATCAGTTCGGATTCACTGACTGGCGCGAGTCAGATTCACCCCGGCAGGCCGGGAATTTCGACCACCGGCCGGACCTCGACGGTCCCCTTGCGCGCCATGGGAATCCGGGCGGCGAGGGCAATCGCCTGGTCGAGGTCTTTCGCGTCAATGAGGAAGTAGCCGCCCAACTGTTCGCGCGTTTCCGCGAAGGGGCCGTCGGTCACAAGGCGTTTGCCGTTACGCACCCGGACGCTGGTCGCCATGGACGTGGGGTGCAGCGGGTTGGCAGCCAGATACTGCCCGCCTGACCGCATCTCGTGCGCAAGCTGGGTGGACTCCGCATAACAGGCGGCCCGCTCGGCCTCGCTCAACGCCCGCTCGTCATGGTAAATCAGCAACAGGTATTTCATGGCTCCTCCCTTTTCGATGACTTGAGTCGTGGTTTGGCTGCCTACATCCTCTAGTCGTCAGGGGGAGGTCAAAATCGACAAGGGGAGTTGTAGGGAAATTCGCCAGCGCCGGCTCAGTCCGACAGTTCGCTCAGCCGTCGTGTGAGAAACCGCCGCTCGGGTTCCTGCTGGGCGAGGCTGAGGGCTCGTTCGTAGGAGGCCCGGGCGTCTGCTGTTCGCCCCAGTCGCCGACAGAGGTCCGCCCGGGCCGCGTGTGCCAGGTGATAGTTCACCAGATCGCCCCGCGCCAGGATGGCCTCGATGAGTGCCAGTCCTGCTTCCGGCCCGTCGCGCATCGCGACCGCGACAGCTCGGTTGAGTTCGACCACCGGCGATGGATCCGCCTGAACCAGCACGTCGTAGAGTCCGACGATCCGCGCCCAGTCCGTGGCGGCGGGGCGAGTCGCCTGGGCATGTGCGGCTGCGATCGCCGCTTGGAGCGTGTAGGGTCCGATGCGACGCGACGACAGCGCCCGTTCCACCAACCCTGTCCCCTCCGCGATTTGATCGCGGTTCCACAGCGAGCGATCCTGGTCGTCCAGAAGGACCAGCTCGCCCGTCGGCGAGGTGCGCGCTGCCCGCCGCGAGTCATGCAGGAGCATCAGCGCCAGGAGCGCGACCGCTTCGGGCTCCGGGAGCAACTCCATCAGCAGCCGCCCCAGGCGGATGGCCTCACCCGAAAGATCGTGCCGCGTGAGCGACCCACCCGAGGAAGCGGAATATCCCTCGTTGAAGACGAGGTAGATCACCCGAAGGACCGCATCCAAGCGGTCCGGCAGATCGGCCTCCGACGGCACCTCGTAGGGAATACGCGCGTCGCGGATCTTCGCCTTGGCGCGCACGATCCGCTGGGCGACGGTGGGGGCGCCGGTGAGGAAGGCGCGCGCGATCTCATCGGTCGTGAGGCCGCAGATTTCGCGCAAGGTCATCGCCACCTGGGCATCCGGAGACAGGGCCGGGTGGCAGCAGGTGAAGATCAGCCGCAGGCGGTCGTCCTCTACGGCCTCGTCGCCCCGCTCTGCGCCGGCACTGGCTCTGGCGTCGAGCTGGTCGGCCAGTTCCGATAGCGACGCCTCCAATCGCGCGCGCCGACGCATGCCATCGATGGCCTTGAAGCGCCCGGTCGACACGAGCCACGCCCTGGGATTGGCCGGCACACCGTCGTGGGGCCACTGCTCCAGCGCTGCCCTGAAAGCATCGTGGAGCGCTTCCTCCGCGAGGTCGAAGTCGCCAAGGAGGCGGATCAGCGTGGCGAGGACGCGACGCGACTCGGCGCGGTAGACCGCCTCCACCCTCTCACGCACGGGTTCGGCCTCATTCGCATTCATCGGTTATGCTACGGCCGCCACACGACTGCGGCAGGCCGCGTGGGCTGAAGGGTTGTCTGGGCGATCAAGTGGTCGCCTTCGAAGGAGCCGCCCCTCATCTGGCTGGCATTTGTTCTCGATCCATCCAACGCCTGAGACGTTGGTTAGGGGTGGAGAGCTTATAATCCAAGAAGTTACAGGTGAACATGGGGGCGGCCTGGATGCTAGAAGGCTTCCGATGGATCCCACAAATCAGAAACAGGATGACACAGGTAGGATATCCACGTGGTTGGACGGTGTCAATGCCAAACGCCCCCGGGTTCGGTCACGCACGGGGGCGTGGAAGTGAGAATCCTGGGGGACACACCCGAGGACTCCTGTTGCACCGATGGCCGCTGCGAGGATTCGAGGGTGATGGCTTCTACCGGACTCATGCTCGATTGGCGTCCTCCATGGGCGACCCGAACCCCTTGCGCCCTCGGCGTGAGTCATCTGGACCCGGCGAAGGAGGACGGATCTCCCCTCAGCGGCAGGCGGCGGCTTGGGCCATGGTCGGCCCTTCCGGCCTCAGGCTGGCGGGGGATGCGCCGCGGCTCCCAAGTGCAGCGCGCCGCCGGGTGTGCCGGGAACGGAGGCGACCCTGAACCCCCTGCCACGCGCTCCCGCCGATCATCACCGCGGCCAGCGACCACGGAAAGAGCAGGATCACCGCCATCACGATCTCGTATGCGCCCATCGTCGTTCCCTCCCCCCGCGTGGCCTGAACTGAACTCTAATCACCAACCACTGATCAACGCCTGCACGTATCCATGGCAAGAGGAGTGCCAGGGCTGCCTTTGCCTGAACGGAGAGAAAGATCTGCGCGATCCATCTGTAACATCCCGAAAACGCATCCTCTAGGGCTGCTCTCGATCGGAGGCATGGATCCCCCGTGTCCGTTCTCCTGACTACGGGTGGATACGCCTGTATCCGATCGCTGTCGGCGGAATGATCCATTCTCTAGCCTGGATTATTCACGGAGGACAGGTGAATAATCCGGGCTTGCCTGGCCAGGAGCGATTCCGGAGGAACCTGTTACCGGAGAAAGGCGGGCTGTAGTAAGCTCCCGCCGGCAGTCGCGGCTGCGAAGACCATCCCCCCTCACCTCCCCTCTTATGCGAAGGAGGAGCCCTCATGTACGTTCTGGTGGTGGCCATCGACATCAAGCCCGGGCTCAAGGAGCGGTTCGTCGAGGCGATGCTGGATGACGCCCGCGGCTCGGTCACAAAGGAGCCCGGCTGCGCGCGCTTCGATGTGATCCAGGACGAGGAGCGGCCGGATCGGATCTACCTGTACGAGGTCTACACCAGCAAGGCAGCCTTCGACGCCCACACCGCGACGCCCCATTTCATCCGCTGGCGCGACACGGCGAAGGACTGGTTCGCCTCGCCCCCAGTCGTGGGCAAGGGCCCCAACATCTTTCCCGCCGATTCGGATTGGAATCGAAACTGGAAGGACAGCTGAGCCCGGATTATTCACAAAGAAGGCGTGAATAATCCGGGCTTATCTGAGCAGGAGCGATTCCCGCCTACAGTAGGAGGATCCCTGGTGGTGGGCGGACTGGGTACCTGTCCTGCGTCCCGCGAGAAGGGTGCAGTGTCGTGGTGCCCCAGCGATGCGTGATCTGTCCCGGACCTCCGGGCACGGGGGATTTCCTTAAGCCCGCATTGTTCGCGAGTTCTATTCGCGAACAATGCGGGCTAGAGGTAGGCGAGCAGGCGGCCGCAGGCGATGACGCCCGCCCAACAGAGCAGGGACAGGACGGCCGCTAGGCGGGCTGGTGCCGGGACACGCACCTGCCGATCCCAGCGCGCGACGGAATGGAAGACACCGCGGTGAAAGACGGCCGCATTCAGGCCGGCTACGGCGATCAGCGCGAGCTTGACCTGGAAGGCCGGGTTCGCGCTCATCTCGGTGGCGTGGGCCGCGAACATTGAGAGGCCGGAGGGCACCACCAGGAGCAGGGCGAGGCGGGCCCAGCGAAGGTGGTGCCGGGCCATGTCGGTGACGGGCAGGGACCGCGAGACCCCGAGGAGGCGAAGGTCGAACATGACCGCCGCCCCCACCAGGATGACGAAGCCGAGGATGTGCGCGATCTCGACGGTCGGATAGAGCCACAGCCACTGGCGCATGGCCACGGCCAGGGGCGTCCCCTCGAGCCAGACCAGCCAGCCGGTTCCCCCCGGAGGGTGGATCACCGCAGCTCCACCGTCTTGCCGCCGATGGTGATGCGCTCCGCCCGCACCTCGTCTTTCTCGGAGCGGTGGGGATAGCCAACCACGCTGGCCGCTACCCCGGGCTTCAGCATCTCGCGCGGCAGGCCCCGGTTCTCCATCCGGGACGGCGGCGCGAGAACCACCAGCCAGGTCTTCTCGGGCACCTGCAGCCGGATGAACCCGTGCGGGTGCTCGTACCCGGACTCGCGGATCGTTCCGGTGAGGGTCAGTACCGTGTTGCTGTCGTAGCTGCTCCATCCATGATGGGCGGCCACCAGGGTGGCCGAGAGCAGGAGCAGGCTCAGTCCCATCCCGAGTCCCACCATCTGTCGTCGTCGCATGGCTCCCCTCCGTTCCGCCGAAGATAGCCCACGAGCGGCCGGCGCGCAATTGGCCGGCGGACGCTGCTGGTGCGGGACTACGATCCTTCCGCCCTGCTCCTGTTGACACGCCCGGAGCCCTGAACGAGCATTGCCGCCGCAGCGCGCGGACACGGGTCCAGGGACGTTCCCCGCAAGCCAGGCGGATGCGCCTCCCGGGCGAGGCGGGACCCACCCCGCATCCGAGGAGAGGAGAATGACATGACGGGCATCGGACTCTTCGATCTGACCGGCAAGGTCGCCCTGATCACAGGCGCGGGCCAGGGCCTCGGGCTCACCATCGCGCGGGGCATGGCAGAAGCAGGGGCCACCGTGGTCCTGAACGATATGAACGCGGAGGTGCTGGCGGCAGCAGTCTTCTCGCTGACGGCCGAGGGCCTACGGGTGCACGGATCGCTCTTCGACGTGACCGACGCCGCGGGGATCGCCGAGCAGATCCCCCGCATCGAGCGGGAGGTGGGCCCGATCCAGATCCTGTACAACAACGCCGGGATCCAGCGCCGCAGTTCCCTGGAGGACTGCGACGAGGCCCTGTGGCGCGAGGTGCTGGAGGTCAACCTCACGGGGATCTTCCTGGTGACGCGGCGGGTGGTGCGCGGCATGATCGCCCGCAGGGCCGGAAAGATCATCAACACGTGTTCCGTGATGAGCGAGGTCGGCCGCCCCACCACCGCTCCCTACACGGCGTCGAAGGGCGGGGTCAAGATGCTGACGAAGGCCATGGCGGTGGACTGGGCCAAGCACAACATCCAGGTGAACGGGATCGGCCCAGGGTACATGCTGGGCGGGATGGGGGCGGGCGTGGCGAAGGATCCGGCCTTCCACGCGTGGATCTGCTCGCGCACGCCGGCCGGGCGCTGGGGGGACCCGGCGGAGTTGGTGGGGGCGGCCATCTTCCTGGCCTCGGACGCCTCGAACTACGTCAACGGCCACATCCTCTACGTGGACGGAGGGATGCTGGCGACGCTGTGATGAATCCGTCCGCCCGCGTCGGTGCGGGTACCGGTGGTGTGCCCCGCCTCATCCGCGGGAGACTCTCCGTTGACAGGCCTCGCTGGGTTGGATACGGTGGCAGCGGCCGCGAGAGTCCATGCCGGTAGCGGGCCGTTCAGGAGGAGGTAGGCAGCTGCCCGATCTCCCTCGACGGGTCGCCGGGCACCGGGAAGCCCTCCGGATCGGAATGCGACCGAAGCGAGTTGCGGATGGCCTGCATGATCCCCGCTTCGATTCCCTCGGATGCCACCCCAGGGGAACGCCGCGTCTACGAGGCGTTGGCCCACCTCTCAGACGACTACGCCGCCTACTATCGTCGCCTCTTTCCAGGACGGCGACACGTCGAAGAGCCGGACTTCGTTGTGCTGGGCGCTGACATCGGGCTGATCGTCGTCGAGGTCAAGGACTGGAGAGGTCCCAGCCCTCAAGCCGGCCTCTGGGACAAGAATCCCCTGGCGCAGGCCAAGGGCTATGTGCACGCCATCCAGGACCTCGTGCGGAAGCAGGGACTCCCCGTGCTGGCGCAAGGCACGGGAGCCCACGCACAGGAGCTGGTGTTCCCCTGCGTGCCTGCCGTTGCCCTGCCCTTTGTCAGGGCGGATCGGTGGGAAGAGATGGCCTTCCCGCTCGACCGGCGGCACGTGCTGCTCCGGGAGGATCTGCAGCCCGGCGTCCTGCTCGAACGGCTGCAGGGCCTCGCCCGTCAGTACTTTGCCCCGCGCCTCACCCAGGCTCAGGTGGGGTTCCTCCGCGCACTTGTCGCCCCGGAGCTGTGCCTGGAGCCGCCCTCCCCTGCGAGCCCCCCGGCCCAGCTGGATCCGGTGCAGGCCGAGGTGGTGACCAGCGACATCTTTGTCCCACCCCCTGAGCAGGCGGTCGCCCGGGACCTGTCGGTTCGGCTGGTGCGGGGCGTGGCGGGAAGCGGGAAGACCCTCATCCTGCTGATGCGCGCGCGTCTGCTCCAGCGCCTCCAGCCGGCCTGGCGGATTCTGGTGTTGACGTACAACCGGGACCTGTCGCGCTTCCTCGGGCACTGGCAGCGGTCGCTGGGTGGCGATGCCCCAGGCCTCGAGATCACCCACTTCCACAGGTGGTGCCGGGATCTGCTCGTCGAGGCGGGCGACTGGCACGAGCTGGCGGATGAGCGCACAAGGCGCTCCCTCATGGGCCGGGCCGTTCGCGCGACGGAGGCGGCCCGGGACTTCCCCGTCGAGACGGCCGCGGCGGAGATCGCCTGGATCAGGGAGTACATCAGCCCGCCGTTCCGCGAACACTATCTGGGCACCAAGCGTGTGGGGCGGGGAGAGCGCCTGACGCAGGAGAAGCGGGCGGCCCTTCTCGATGTCCTGGAGCGCTATCAGGAGCTGCTTCGAGCGGAGGGAAGGCAGGACTGGGAGGACGTGCCGCTGCGCGTCCTGCATGCGCTGGAGACCGGACGGCTCACACGGGCCGGGTACCATGCGGTCCTTGTCGACGAGACCCAGGACTTTGCCCCGGCCTGGTTCCGCGTGATCCTGCCCATGCTGAAACCCGAGACGAACCTGCTGCTGCTCGTCGGGGACGGGGCCCAGCGCGTGTATCGCCAGGACCTCTGCTGGGCACACCTCGGCATCCAGGTCAAAGGCCGCAGTCGGATCCTTCGCCGGGTCTACCGCAACACGGTGGAGATCGCCCGGTATGCTGCAGCCGCGGTGCAGCGGGTGGGATCGGTCGCGGAGGATCTGGCGCAGTACGGCGAGGAATGGGTGGAGGCCGAGCTGGACCATCCGTGGGCGAGGCACGGAGCGGATCCCACCTTGCGCGGGTTCGAAAGCCCGGAGGCCGAGCGGGCCTTCATCGTGGAGGAGGTCGGGGCGCTGCTGCAGGCCGGCCGAAGGGCCTCCGAGATCCTGATTCTCCAGGCCCGCCGCGAAGCCGCCGTCACCGTCGCGGAGGCCCTGAGACGGCACGGCATTGCGGCCGCAGCCGTCAAGGCGAGTGGCCTGACATTCGAGCCTCCCACCGTGAACGTCTGCACGTACCACAGTGCCAAAGGCCTCGAGTTCCCCGTCGTCTTCTGCAGCATGACCGCCCTGTTTCCCGAGGGGCGCGGGCGGGCTCCGTTCGAAGGGCCGGCGCAGATCGAGGCCGAGGCAGCCCGGCTGCTCTACGTGGGCATGACCCGCGCTCGGGATCTGCTGTATGTAACGTACCGGTCGGGTTGACCGGCTGAGGCCGAAACCGCCTTCCCTGTTGACACGCGCAGACCTGTTCGTCAGCATCCGAGCGCTGCATGACCCAAGGGCACGAGAGAGCCGAAACGCCCCGGCCGGCTGTCGCCCCGGCAGGCGGAGCCCCGGGCGGTTTCGGAGCTAGGCCAAACCAGACGATGCCTGACAGCGATCTCGAGCTGGCCGAACAGCTCTTCCAGCAGGCGGGAATCGACCTGCCCCCGATTCCCGCGGCCCTGCGCCCGGGCTTCCGGGAGCGGGGGCCCTGGACGTATAGCAGCCGGCGGGTCAGCACCTCGCCCTTCGCCTTCGGCTACTACGTCGATGAGGCGCGACACGGCCTGGCGCCCGACTACGTGCTGGTGGCGCACGACGGGCGCGGGATCAATCTGTACGCCATGCACTATTTCCTGGTCTCCCGTCCCCTCCAGATCTTCCTCCAGGTGGCCTGGGGCGGGCTCTGCATGAATCCCGACAAGACGACGGCCTCGGTCAGCCGCTGCTTCACCCTGGCGCGCCAGCTCCTGGCCGCGCTTCCCCTGGCCGTCCGGGCCGGCCGCCTCCGCGAGGCCGATCGCCTGACGGTGGTGGCCTCCGACTTCCACGGCGGCTTCTGGGAGGCGGTCAGCGCGGACGAAGACCGGCGGGTGCCTCCCCTCGCCTGGAAGGAGGCCCGGCGAGAGCGGTGCGATCCGCCGGCGGTCCTGGAAGAGGCCCTGGAGTGGTGCCTCGAGGTGGACGGCCTGCTGGGATAGCCGACCCGCGCGGCACCGCACGCGTTCGCTCCGTTGATCCCTGCCCCCCCGACACCCCCCGATCCCAACCACCCACTGCCCAGACACCCTGCATTTCCGGTGCGAACAAGGCCAGGCGCCTCACCTACAGCCCGAGTGTGACACGGGGCTTCCCGGGGTGCGCTCAGCGTGGTATTGTCCCAGTGCGCCCCTGGGGCATCCGGACCGCCCGAGCCCGGAGAATCCACGACAGAGCCCGTGGATTCTCCAGGCTAAATGAACCAAGGTCCAATTCTGAAGATCCCGGAGGAGTAGCAGCGTCTCACGCTCAGTCACCGGCCGTCATGTGGATGCGTCCCCATCTTGGCCATTGGGAATTGAGATTTGGTCATTCCCGCAGTATTCGCGAGCAGGTTCGCGAATAGTGCGGGCGAGAAAAAGGATGACATGCGACTCGGCATCGACTTCGGGACGACCCGGACGCGGGTAGCGGCGGTCGTCGAGGGCAACTACCCCCTGATCACCTTCCAGGCCGAGGACGGCAGCGGCACCGACTGGTATCCGTCGCTGGTGGCGGGAAACATCGATCGGCTGCACTTCGGCCCGCGGGCGCAGGCGGTCCAGTACGATGGGGCGTGGGATCTGCTGCGCTCGATCAAGCGCCTGCTTGCCACCGGCCACCCGCACACGCCGGTGAAGGTCGGCGGGGTGGAGACCAGCCTTCTGGAGGTCCTGACCCGGTTTCTCTCCGCCCTGCGCCAGGACTTGCTGCGGCGTAGCAATCTCGACATCCGGCCCAAGGAATGGCTCGAGGTCATGGTCGGGGTGCCGGCCAACTCCTCCAGCAACCAGCGCTTCCTCACCCTGGAGGCCTTCCGGCAGGCCGGCTTCGAGGTCATCGGGATGCTGAACGAGCCGTCGGCGGCCGGCATCGAGTATGCACACCGCTACCGCGACACCGACATGAGCCGGCGGCGAGAGCACGTCGTGGTCTACGACCTCGGCGGCGGGACCTTCGACGTGGCGGTGATCTGCATGGCCGGCACCCGCCACGACGTCCTGTCGAGCGAGGGGATCGCCCGCCTGGGCGGGGACGACTTCGACGAGATCCTGCTGGAGCTGGCGCTCGCGGAGGAAGCCGTGGCCCCGCAGGTGGCCGGCGTCTCGCGGGCGCGGCTGCTCTCCCTGTGCCGCGAGGCCAAAGAGGCGATCACGGCCAACAGCCGCAAGGTCACCCTGGACTTCGGGCAGATCAGCCCGGATCTCTCCCCCGTCATGGTCCCGGTCCCTCTCTTCTTCGAGCGCTGCCAATCCCTCGTGGAGCGGAGCATCGAGGCGACCGAGTCCGCTATGGCCGCGGTCCTGGGGGCGGAGGAGGGGGATGTTCCGGGGCTGGCGTCGGTGTACCTCGTGGGCGGCGCCTGCGAGCTGCCGCTCCTGGCCCGGGTGCTGCGGGAGCGCTTCGGGCGCCGGGTGCGGCGCTCGCCGTACCCGTCGGCCGCCACCGCCATCGGCTTGGCCATCGCCGCCGACGAGGGCAGCGGCTATGTCCTGCAGGAGCGATTCAGCCGCCACTTCGGCGTATGGCGCGAGGGCGAGGCCGGGGTCATGATCACCTTCGACCCCATCTTTGCCAAGGGCACCCCGCTCCCGAAGCCCGGCGAGCCGCCCCTCACCGCCCAGCGCCAGTACCGGCCCGTCCACAACGTGGGCCGATTCCGGTTCCTGGAGTGCAGCGCCCTAGGGGAGGCGCGCGAGCCGGCCGGGGACGTTCTCTCCTGGGAGGAGGCCGTCTTCCCCTTCGACCCCGCCCTGGTGGGCCGCCCGCGTCTCGATCGGGTCCGGGTGGAGCGGAGTCGCGCCGTCGAGGCCTACATGGCGGAAGAGACCTACCGGTGTGACGCCGCGGGGGTCATCGAGGTGACCATCACGAATCTCACCACGGGGTATTCCAAGAGCTACCGGGTTCGCTGACCGGGCAGCCAAGGGGTCCGGCGGCTGGTCTGGTGCGTGCGGACGAGGAAAGGAGTCCAGTCGATGAAAGCCTTGGCGCCGTTTCTGGCGCTCGCGCTGCTTGGTGCCATCGTGGTGTCGCCGGCCGCTCCGGGCACCCGGCTGACGGATGTGACGGTCGAGCAGGCGCGGGAGCTGATCAGGCAGCACACCGAGAAGGCCGATTTCGTGATCCTGGATGTCAGGACGCCTGCCGAGTTCGCGGAA
>Ga0316630_10000758_pt1 | contig 10933 bp, 9 predicted proteins | sample OWC_May_M1_C1_D6_FD_207658 | JGI IMG/M metagenome (GOLD analysis project Ga0316630, IMG submission 207658) | Wetland soil microbial communities from Old Woman Creek delta, Ohio, United States - OWC_May_M1_C1_D6_A | ecosystem: Environmental > Terrestrial > Soil > Wetlands | place: USA: Ohio...
ATCTTTTCCCCTATCTCGAATCCTCGCAGAACCCGTCGCCGGCGTTGGAGGAGCTGGTTGCCGCAGGCGCCACCGGCGTCAGGACCGGGCGGGGTTTCTACGAATGGACACCGGAAAAGGTCCAGCAGGTCATTCAGCAGCGCGACGCCGTTCTTTTGCGGATCATCCATGAGATCGTTTCGCCGGCAACCACCCTGGACCGGAAAGATTCCGGCAGGAACGGATAACCCCGTTTCCGTCGTCGGTACGCGAGGGGGTAGATGCAGATGAGTGAGGTGCCCGTTTTCTTTCTCCACGGCCTGGCCTACGCCGGGCTCCTCTTCCTGGTTTCCGCCGGCCTGACCCTCGTTTTCGGGATGATGAACGTCCTGAACTTCGCCCATGCCGCCATGTACATGCTGGGGGCCTATTTCTCCTTCACCTTGCTGCAGGCCACCGGCCGGTTCTGGCTCTGCCTGTTGATCTGCCCCCTGCTGCTCTTCATCATCGGGGCTCTCGTGGAGCGGTTCCTGCTGCGCCGTGTCCACGCCTACGGGCACCTGCACGAGCTCTTGCTGACGTTCGGGCTGGCTTACATCATCACGGAGTTGGTGAAGCTGATCTGGGGCAACTTCCCGCTGGCCACGAATATCGGCGGGTTTCTCGGCGGGACGGTCGAGATCTTCGGGATGATTTACCCCATCTACCGGATCTTCATCTTCGTTTGCGCCGTGGTCGTCGGGCTGACGATGGCCGCTATTCTTTACAAGACCCGTTTGGGGATCATTCTGCGGGCCGCCGTCAACGACAGCGAGATGGTAAACGCCCTGGGATTCAACGTGCCGCTCGTCTTTACCGGCGTTTTCGCCTTCGGCGCCGCCCTCTCGGGTCTTGCCGGCGTCATCGCGGGACCGCTCCTCACCACATACCCCGGAATGGCGCACGAAATCCTCATCGACGCCTTCGTCGTTATCGTCGTCGGCGGGTTCGGCAGCCTCGGGGGGGCCGTGGTGGCCTCGCTGCTCATCGGCGAGCTGCAATCCTTCGGAGTGCTGCTTTTCCCGAAACTGTCGCTGGCCCTGGTGTACATGCTCATGGCCGCTGTTTTGATCATCAAACCTTCCGGGCTCTTCGGTGAAAAGCAATGATCTCCCAGAAAAAGGCACCCTACCTGGTTATCGCGGCCCTTTTCGCACTCGGGATCTTGATGCCCTTTGTCATCAAGAAATACCATCTGAACATGCTGACGGAGATCATCGTGTTTGCCCTGTACGCCGTCAGCTACAATCTCCTGCTGGGATACGCCGGCTTGCTCTCCTTCGGCCACGCCATGTTCTTCGGAATGGGGGCCTTTACGGTCGCCGTCTCCCTGATCCACATCCCCGGCCTTTCCATCTGGAATGCGGTTCTGATAGCGCTCGTGCTGACGACGGCCGTCGGTTTCATTACGGGGGGCTTCCTGCTCCGGCACAAGGGCGCCTATTTCGCGCTGCTGACCCTTGCCTTCAACTCGCTTTTTTACGCCGTGGCGACCAAGTGGCACAAAATCACGGGCGGCGACGACGGCCTCAGCATCACACGGCCCGATCTCCACCTGGGCTTCACGACGATCAAGATGGCCGCACTGACGAATTTCTATTATGTGACGCTCGTGGTCCTCGGGGCGGCCATCGTGTTCTGCTGGTACTTCACCAAAACGGCCATGGGGCAGACGGTGCTTCTCATGCGCGAAAACGAGGAGCGGATGAAGTTCCTGGGGTACAACACGAACATCAGCCGCCTCATCCTTTTTACATTCACGGGAGCCCTGGCAGGCCTGGCGGGTGCGTTCTACACGCTGCACTTCCAGTTCGTCTCCCAGTCGGCCATCAGCGTCGACATGACCACGACGGTGCTCTTGATGACCTTTGTCGGCGGCACGGGGACTTTCTGGGGGCCGATCCTGGGGGCCTTTGTCTACATCATCGTCCAGAATTACCTGAGCGACATCACCGACCGCTGGCCGCTCTTCATGGGGCTGATCTTCATCCTGATGGTCCTGCTGATCCCCGGGGGGCTTTCGCAGATCATCCTGTCGATTCGAGACCTGTTTTCCGGGAAACGCCGCGCGGGCAAACAGGCAGCGGCGGAGGAACCGTCATCATGACCGAATACCTGCAGGTCCAGGACATCCACAAGGACTTCTCGGGGCTCAAGGTTCTCACCGGGGTCAATTTCGCGGTGAGGGAGAAGAAGCGGCACGCCATCATCGGCCCCAACGGGGCGGGCAAGACGACCCTCTTCAACATCATCAGCGGCAGGTTCAGGGCCTCCTCGGGCTCCATCCTGTTCAGGGGCCAGGACATCTCCGCCAAGCCCGCCCATGTCCTCAACCGGCAAGGTGTTTCGCGCTCCTTCCAGATCACCAATGTTTTCCAAGAGCTGACCGTCTTGGAGAATATCCGCTCCGGCGTCCGGTCCCGCAACGGCATGCGATATAACTTTTTCAGAAAACCGGGCAACCATCCCCGGATCTCCGAGCGCACCGAGGCCATCGCCGAGGAGGTCGGCCTCAAAGAAGTCATGCATATGCCGGTCAACGCCCTGTCCTACGGGCAGCAGCGGGCGCTGGAGATTGCCATCACGCTTTCCACGGAGCCGGAGTTGATACTGCTGGACGAACCCACGGCCGGGATGACCCGCGAAGAGACGAGCCAGGCGATCCGGATGATCGATCGCGTCACAGCCGGGCGCACGCTGGTCATCATTGAACATGACATGGATGTCGTATTTTCGCTCGCCGACACCATATCGGTGCTTCACTACGGCAAAATACTGGTATCCGACACCCCCGACTTGATCCGCAACGACCAGCGGGTAAAGGACGCTTATTTGGGAGAAGAATAGCAATGCTGGAGGTCAAGGGCATCCACAGCTATTATGGAAAAAGCCACATTCTGCAGGGGGTGTCTCTTGAACTGAAGCAGGGAGAACTGGTCTGCCTCCTCGGGAGGAACGGGGTCGGCAAGTCGACGACGCTGAAAAGCATCATGGGCATCGTTCGCCCTACCCAGGGCAGCATTCTGTTCGACGGACGGGAGTTGGTCGGCAGCCAGCCCTATCAGATCGCCCGACGCGGCGTGGGGTATGTCCCCGAAGACCGCCGGATCTTCAGAAGTCTCACGGTTCACGAAAACCTCCTGATGGGGGTCCAACGGGCGAAAAACAGCGGCTCATCCGAAAGAGTTTGGACCATCGACAAGATCTATGGGATATTCCCGAAGCTGAGGGAGCGCTCCGGCAACAAAGGCAGCCACCTCTCGGGGGGCGAACAGCAGATGCTCACCGTGGCGCGGACCCTCATGGGGAACCCGAAGCTCATCCTCGTCGATGAGCCCACCGAAGGGTTGGCGCCGCTGATCGTGAAGGACGTTCTGGAGATGCTTTCCGCTGTCCGGAGCTCCGGGGTGACGGTGCTCATGGTGGAGCAGAACTTCAAGGCCGCTATCAAAGTGGCCGACCGGTTCTACATTATGGCCAAGGGGACGTTGGTTTTCGAAGGGGATACGGCCGCCCTGCTGGCGGCGGAGGACGTGCGGAAGAACTACCTGGAAGTCTGAACTCGTTTTTAACTCAACACAAGGGAGGGTAACGATGAAAACGAAAAAGTGCGGTTGTGGATTTCTGGCAGTTGCTCTGATGCTGGCCTTGCCGGTCTTCGCTGCGGCTCAGGACACCATCAAAATCGGCGGTACCGAGCCTCTTTCGGGGACCTTCAAGGACATCGGCGAACGCTACCTTGAAGGAGTTCAGTACGCCGCCAAAGTCATCAATGAGAGCGGCGGACTGCTGGGCAAAAAAGTGGAAGTCATCCCCATCGATTCGGAGCTGAAGCCGGACGTGGCCACCCGCAAGGCCCAGGCGCTGATCCTGAAGGACGATGTAAAGTTTTTCTGCGGCGGAACGGGAAGCTCCGTCGGGGCGGCCATGGCCCAGCTTGCGGAAAAAGAGAACGTCATCATGTTCACCTACGGCATGGACGCCGCCAGCATGACCGGCGAAAAGTGCAACAAGAACTTCTTCCGGCCGGGCGGAAGCACCGACGGGCGTTCGTTCGCGCTGGCCCAGATGGTTGCTCAAAAAGGGTACAAGGCGGTCGGCATCATCGGCCAGGATTACTCCTTCGGGCACGAGGCCGTGGCGGCCTTTAAGAAGAAACTCGCCCAGATCAGCCCCTCGACCAAGATCGTCGCCGAGATCTTCCACCCGGCGGGCACCAAGGACTACGCGCCGTACGCGAGCCAGTTGATCGCCGCCAAGCCCGATGTCATTTTCACGCCCAACTGGGGCAATGACCTGACCCTCCTGCTGAAACAGGGGAGGCCCCTGGGGATGAAACAGAAGGTGTTCTCCTATTACATCAACGACGAGGTCATGATCTCCTCCCTTGGGGACGACAGCCTGATCGTGGGGGACATGGGCGCCGAGATCTACATGCTGACCATCCCCACGGCGAAAAACCAGGAGTTCATCGCCAAGTTCCACAAGGACAAAGGGTACTATCCGACCTGGCTGCGCGGCAAGGCCTACACCGCCACTATGTTCTGGGCCGAGGCTGTTAAAAAGGCTGGGACAACGGATGTGGCCGCCGTCATCAAGGCCTGGGAGGGCCTCTCATACGATGGGCCCGCCGGAGTCTGGACGATGCGGGCCTGCGATCACCAGGCCCAGGTTCCCTACTGGGCGGTCGAGATCGTGAAGGAGAACAAGTTCTTCAAGCACGCTTTCGAAGGCCCGGCGACGGAAATCCCGGCCAAGGACGTCGAGGTGCCCTGCGCCGAAACCGGCTGCAAGATGGGCAAGTAGTTCCGCCTCCAGGGTCCATGGTGGAAGCCTGCCGCATGAAATCGCACTCCGGCAGGCTTCCACCAGGACCCGTTTCGGAAGGCTCCATCCGGCTGACCCTCAACGTCACCGGGGCAGCACCGGGAGGAGACCTGGGGAAGCAATCATATGACCACCCTCATCACCGGCGGTGCCGGCTTCATCGGGTCTTATGTCGCACGGCTGTTGATCGAAGCGGGCGAGCGGCCGGTCATCTTCGACATCGCCCCCGTCCAAGGCCCGTTGCTGGAGTTCGACGGACATTTTGACTTCGAACAGGGTTCTCTGGCTCAACCCTACGCCCTCATGGAGTGCGTCGAGAAGCACGCGATCGACCGCATCTTCCATCTCGGCGGGATGCTGTCCCTGCCCTCGGAGAACAACCACCGGGCCGCCTTCGACGCCAACATCGTCGGTACCTACAATGTGCTCGAGGCGGCGCGGATCAGGAAGGTGCCCCACGTCATCTACGGGAGCACCATCGCCACCTACAGCAAGGATATCCCCGGCGACGAGATCGACGACCGCACCATCCAGCGGCCATCGAGCTTTTACGGCGTCTCCAAGACGTTCGGCGAGTTGCTGGGACGATTCTACCACCGCAAATTCGGCCTCGACTTTCGAGGGGTTCGGCTGCCGTCGATCGTCGGCCCCGGAGCCAAGACCGCGCACATGTCCATCTACAACGCGTGGGCCATCGAATATGCCGTCAAGGGGGAGCCTTACGTTTTAAAATGCGACCCTGCAACCCGCTGCCCGGTTCTTTACTTCAAAGACGCCGCCCGGGCCCTCGTTGACCTTGCGGCCGCGGATCCGGCCAGGATCCGGACGAGAATTTACAACATCGGCGGGATTTCGCCGGCTTTTTCTGCGCGCGAACTGGTTGACATCATAAAAAAGCGAGTTCCCGGGGCCCGGCTCACCTTCGAGCCCGACCCCGTGGTCGTGGAACTGCTGCGGGAGCTGGGAGCGCTTAAGATCAACGACGATTGTGCCAGATCCGAGTGGGGGCTGCAGGTGGCATACCCGCTGAAGGAGATGGTCGAGGATTTCATCGCCGAATTCGAAAAACACAGAAACTTCTACCAATAAAAAAACGAGAGACGATCATGGCCAAACGTATCTTTACCGCCGCACTGACCGGTGCCATCCACACCCCCAGCATGTCGCCCTACCTGCCGGTCACGCCGCGGCAGTTGATTGAGGAAGCGGTCCGCGTGCATGAAGCCGGCGGCGCCGTGGCGCATGTCCACGTCAGAGACCCCAAGACGGGGTTGCCCAACGCAGACCAGACGATCTACCGGGAAATCGCCGAAGAGGTGCGACGGCGCTGCAACATCATCCTGTGCTTCACCACCGGGGGGAAACTCGGCGAACCGGTGGAAAACAGGGTCCGGGTTGCGTCGAACCTGAAGCCCGAGCTCACCTCCCTGAACGCCGGGTCGCTCAATTTCGCTCTTTTTCATATCGCAGGCCAGGTTTCGGAATGGAAATACGAATGGGAAAAGGCGTATCTCGAAGGGACAGAAGACTTCATCTTCCCAAACACCTTCAAGACCATGCGCCAGTATCTGGAGATCATTTACGCCAATGGCGCGAAGCCGGAGTTTGAGATCTACGATGCCGGCATGATCAACAACCTGGCTTTCCTGCTCCAGAAAGGCATCGCCAAGAGACCGGTCTACCTCCAATTCGTCATGGGCATTCTGGGTGGAATACCCGCCACTCTTGAAAACCTCGTGTTTCTCGTCGACACCGCCCGGAAGCAGATTGGTGAATTCCAATTTTCCGTCTGCGCGGCCGGACGACACCAAATCCCCATGTGCACAGGCTCCCTCATTCTGGGGGGACACGCCCGTGTCGGTTTAGAGGACAGCCTTTATGTTTCAAGGGGGGTTTTAGCCAAAAGCAGCGCCGACCAAGTTGCCAAGATCATAAGAATCGCCGCTGAACTCGGCATCGAGCCTGCTACGCCGGATGAGGCCAGGCAGATATTGGGTCTAAAAGGGCTTGATCAGGTAAACTTCTAAACCTCCACCTTCCCAAATGATATCGAAAAAATAGCAGTCGCCGGGCCTGCAGGCAAGGCAGGCGTGCGGCACCATTCCACGTTCTGCATACCGAGGAGATCGAATCATGGCTGCACTCAACAAGGTCGCGATGGTCACGGGGGCCGGGAGCGGGATCGGCAAGGCGGTCGCGCTCGCGCTGCTGCGGGACGGATACCGCGTCGCGCTGGCGGGGCGCCGCCGGGAGCCGCTCGAACGAACGGCGGCGGAATCGGACCACGCAAGGCAGGCGCTGGTCGTGCCGACGGACGTGAGCGTCGCGGAATCGGTACAGGGGCTCTTCAACGCCGTGAAGAAGAGTTTCGGCCGGCTGGATCTCCTCTTCAACAACGCCGGAATCTTCATCCCCGGCGCGGAGATCGATGCGCTCAGCGTCGAGCAGTGGCAGGCGGTGGTGGACATCAACCTCACCGGGTCGTTTCTTTGCGCGCGGGAGGCCTTCCGGATGATGAAGGCCCAGGACCCGCGCGGCGGGCGCATCATCAACAACGGCTCGATCTCCGCCCACGCCCCGCGGCCGAACTCCGTGGCGTACACGGCGACCAAACACGCGATCACCGGGCTGACCAAGTCGATCTCGCTCGACGGACGCCGCTACGACATCGCCTGCGGCCAGATCGACATCGGCAACGCCCGCACCGAGATCGCGGCCCCCATGGCCAAGGGGGTGCCGCAGGCGAACGGTCAGACAGCCGTCGAACCGCTGATGGACCTCGAGCACGTGGCGAGCGCCGTTCTCTACATGGCGAACCTGCCGCTCGACGCCAACGTGCAGTTCATGACCATCATGGCAACCAAGATGCCGTTCGTCGGCAGGGGGTGACGATCAAATTCCAAACCCGAAGCGCGAAAGCCGAATTCGGTATCCGAATTTCTGCTGGCCCCATCCGCCCGGGTCGTTGAAATCTCGTATTTCCGCTTGTCTTGTCTTGACGCCAGGCGTCTCTGCCATAGCGTTCACCTTGAAACCCACTCACGCACGAGGAGGCAATCGTGAACACGGGAAATACGGCAAGCGCACGTTCAGGCCGGCTGCTGTTTCGCGACGGCGTCCGGCAGAACTACCCGGACGTGCTGACATCGGAGGCGACCGACGCCCTGGAGGCCCTGGCGGGGTTCAACGGCGAGCGGCAGCGGATCATGCACGAGCGCATCGCGCGCCGGGCCGCGCGATTCCGCGACGGCCGGCGGATCGGCTTCCTCGACCCCGCCGCCGTCATCCCGCGCACCGCGCTCAGCGTGCGGCAGGCGCGCGAGGGGAAGTTCGAGGGCTCGGAGATCCCCCACGACCTGCAACGGCAGTGGGTCCAGGGGACCGGCCCCGCCACCCGGCCGCGCGCGGCGGTGGAGGCGGGCATCCGCAACGTCGCCTACGCCCTGCTCTCCGGCGCCGACGGCTGGATGTTCGACGGCGAGGACGCGCTCGGCCAGGTCGACACGATGTCGCTCGACAACCAGCGCAACCTCAAAATCGCCTTCGCGCGCCGGGCGCCGTTCCTGCGCATCGCCGAGACCGTCGCAGCCGAGATGAACGGCTGGGCCAGGGGCTTCTTCGGCCGGGAGATCGTCCCGGACTGGAAAAAGCAGCTCGACTTCACCACCCGCATCTTCCGCCCCCGCGGCCTGCACCTGGACGACCGGCACGTGCGCGACCGCGACGGCTCCGGCTTCTCCGCATCGATCGTCGACACCGCGCTCTACGTGGCCAACAACCACCGGGCGCTGCGCGGCGAGGGCCGCTCCATCGTCCTCTACCTGCCGAAGATCCAGACCGCCGAGGAGGCCGCGCTGTGGAACGACATGCTCAGCGCGCTGGAGCAGCAGGTCGGCCTGCCGACGCACACGATCAAGGCGTACGTGCTGGTCGAGCAGCTCGAGGCCTGCTACCAGCTGATGGAGATCCGGGCCGCGCTCGGCCGGCGATTCGTCGGCTTCAACACCGGGCGTTGGGACTACATCAACAGCGTCGCGGACGCGCTGGCCTGGGAACAGGGCTTCCACAACCCCAACATCGACGCCGTCACCATGAAGTACGGCTACATGCGCATCTATGAGGACCGCGTGCGGCGCGCCGTCAACACGCCCGACCGCAACGGCAACTTCGCGCTCTGGCAGGGCGGCATGCAGCCCAACATACCGGTCGGCTCGGCGAAAGGCATCGCCTTGGGGATGAAGCGCGCGGTCGCCGGCGGCGAGAGCGAACAGAAGGGGGGGGCCAGCGGCAAGTGGGTGGCGCACTGGAAGATGGTCCACATCGTCCGGCCGATCTGGGAGAAGGCCGGCGCCGCCAACCAGCTGGGCCGCACCTTCCCGCCGCTCACCTACGAGCAGAAGGACGCCGACGACCTGGTGCGGCTCGAGCCCGCCCCGCGCACGGTGCGCGGGGCCCGCGACCTGCTCTCGGTGGCGCTGCAGTACGGCAACGCCTTCGGCCGCGGGTTCCAGGCGGCGGCGCTCAAGCCGGCCGACTACTTCGGCAACGACGACGAGCTTTATCTGATGGAGGACATGGCCACCGGCGAGATCCGCGTCAGCATCCTCTGGGAATGGCTGCACAAGCAGGCGCGGTTCACGGCGGACGACCCGGGCAGCGGCGTTAAGGCCGGCGACCCGTTCACGCCCGCATTTTTCGACCGGCTGATGGAGGAGGAATACGACAAGCTGCAAAAAGCGGGAAACCGGGACGTTCACGACGACTCGAAGCGCACCACCCTGCCGATCGCCCGCGCCATCGTCGAGCGCTGCGTCAAGAACCCGGTCAAGGCGCCCTGGTGCATCGACCTGCTCAACCTCAACCTCAACAACCACGATTTAGGGCAGGCGCGGGAGCGCATCCAGGCCTACTTCGCCGCCTTCGAACGCGACGGCACGCGCCTGACGGGTAATCCGGATCTCTCAGAAATTTAGCAAAATAGCAAAGACAAGCATCCGACCGCAGGACCATGACATCAGGCCAGAGGCAATGTTAAAGGTTTAAAGTTTAAAGACAACACACTGTTCCTACTACTTTTTACTTTCAACTTTAAACTTTAAACTATGTTCATGTGACGATCCTCTGGCTCCATCCGACCCGCTCGTCGCACCAGCGCGCGACCGAGAGGGTCCGGTCGTCGGCAGACCGCGGGCCCACGATTTGAAGGCCGAGGGGCAGGCCGTGCGGCCCGGACCCGGTCGGGACGGCCACCGCCGGGACGCCGCAGAGCGACCAGATGGTGCAGAAGGCCGGATCGCCGGTCCAGGTCAGGTCGGCGGGCGCTTCTCCGGTCGTGGGGAGGGTGACGACCCCGTCCAGCCCCTGCATGAACTCATCCAGCGTCCGCATGAGGTCGCTCCTTCGTTCCAGGGCCTTGGCTATGGCGGGCTCCGGAATGCGCAGCCCCTCGTCGATAAGCTGGTTCAGCGGCGGGCTCAGCCGCTCGCGGCCGCCTCGCTGCAGCCCCTCGAAGACCCGCGCCGCCTCGCCGAACATGATCGCCCGCAGCAGGGAGTGGGCCTCTTCGAACGCCGGCGGCAGCTCCCGTTCGACGACCTCCGCCCCGGCGGCTCTGAGCCGCTTCACGATCTCGATCAAATGAGCCTGGGCGTGCGCATCGGCCTGGCTCCAAACCGGCGACCGCACCGCCGCCAGTCGCGGGGGGCGGAGTGCGGCTGTCGCCTCGCCGGAAATGACGGCGTCTCCCGGGGACGCAACCGGCCCGCCGCCCGAGGCCCGGGACAGGACCGCCGCCAGGAGGGCGACATCGGGCACGCTCCGGCCGAACACGCCCACCTGATCGAGGCTGGCGCTGAAGGGGTGGATGCCGATGCGCGGAATGAGGCCCGCTGTAGGCTTGTACCCCACGATCCCGCAGAAGGCGGCCGGCCGGATCACCGACCCGTTGGTCTGGGTCCCGATCGCCGCGGGAACGAACCCCGCGGCCACGGCCGCCGCCGAACCGCTCGAGGAGCCGCCCGGCGTGTGGGCCGGGTTCCACGGGTTACGGGTTTTCCCGGGGGTGAAGAAGGCGAACTCCGAGGTGACG
>Ga0316630_10000759_pt1 | contig 10932 bp, 18 predicted proteins | sample OWC_May_M1_C1_D6_FD_207658 | JGI IMG/M metagenome (GOLD analysis project Ga0316630, IMG submission 207658) | Wetland soil microbial communities from Old Woman Creek delta, Ohio, United States - OWC_May_M1_C1_D6_A | ecosystem: Environmental > Terrestrial > Soil > Wetlands | place: USA: Ohio...
GCGCGGAGTTATCAAACCCATCCATGTCATTCGGCATGCTCTTTTGCGAGGGCTGCTGGCTCATGGAGTTGACAGGGCTCGGTCGGGGTTGAACAAGCTTCGGCTCTACACGATCGGGCAATGGGACGAGAGCTTGTTGAAAGCCTACTTCGCCACCGGCTGGAATGTGACTAGCCCCGTTCATCTGGCTTGCCACTGCCCTCCGGCTGCCCGGAGTGAAGGCGGAATGCAGGCTGAGAGCTGGAAGACTCAAGAAGCGGCCAAAGCCCTTTACCATGCCGAGCCGAAGCCGGGGGAGCTGCCGGGGTTTAGCCTGTCGACGAAGGCGCTTTCTTACGAAGATCTGTATAACCTACATCTTTCCCGCGACATGTATGTTACAACGAATTTTAGCATGTCCGTGGTAGAGGCGTTGGCCTGTGGAAATCCAGTGATCGCTGTGGACGGTCCCGGATTTGAAAATCTAACTGAACTGCTGCGCACGATCGATCAAGATCTAGATGATGTGGTGTGGTTATTTGAAGCCAAGTCAACACTCGCCGATGCGCTTGTTTTAAACGGCAATCATCGTTCCGTACCGAGATCTGTAGCAAGTTTGGTGCGCGAATACTACAGTCCTTCGGCCGTAGGGGCGCTTATTGCAGAAAGGCTAAAAGAGATTAATGTATGATTTTCGACAAAGACGATTATGAACTTTTGGCCAGAGCCGTTAATCAATGCCTTTTAATGGCGCCGCTACTCAATATTCCAGATACCGATATGACGAGGCTACGAGAATTGCGTCAAAAACTGATGGAGCAAGCTAGTGACAGTAAGTAAATATTTACCGCTGTGTTCGTGCAAACGTGACGTTGTAAAGGCGGGACAAAAGTTGTGTACCACATGCCTCAAGGCCGAAGCGGAATCTCATGGAATGTACCCACGAGATATAATGAACCGGTTGTTACAGCAGTTTGGAAGTGGCCGGTTCACGGCCCAAATGGCGCGGATGCGAACTTCTACGCTACAGATACTAGTTCGTCTAGGACATCTTGATGAATCCAAATCACACGGAAGCGGCACTAGTTACAGGATCAAGCAATGAGTGAATATACTAGCGTTGAAGATTTAGAGCTGGCCCATATTAGTATTATTCTTGAAAGGAAAAAGTTAGAGCGTCAAGAAATAGATCTCTTCCAAGAGGCACTACGTCGCACCAGCGGAAATAAAACGCAAGCCGGAAAGCTATTAGGGCTTAGTCGCTATGCTGTGAAGCGCCGGCTTAGGAGAAAAGTATGAAAGTCGTCTATATCGCCGGCCCATACCGAGGCGGAACACCGTGGGATGTCGAATGTAACATCCGTCGAGCCGAAGAACTGTCTCTGCGTGTGGCCCTTATGGGGGCTATGCCCCTGTGTCCTCACACCATGTTCCGCTACTTCGATAAGCAGTCCACGGATGTATTTTGGCTGAAGGGTACGTTGGAGTTACTGAGACGGTGTGATGCGGTGGTTTTCACACCTAATTGGAAAGATTCTGAAGGAGCGCGGCACGAATACGAAGAAGCTCAAGAGCGAAACATACCAAGATTTTTCGATGAACTGCCGGGAATAGATTGTCTAGAAATCTGGCTCAACTCTCAAGTATAGGAAAATAACATGATAGAGAAATTGATCGATTTGATTAATCACTGCTGTGATCACGGGCTTGGCGATAGAGCCTTAGAATTTGCCACGAAGGCGGTAGATCTCCGAACATTAGAATTAAATTGCCCGGCTCCGGCGGCAGGCCAGATTCCGGCCCCACCTCCCGCCCCGTTTTTCCGTGTGACACTAGAACACTTCGATGCCGATAAAAAAATCCAAGTGATTAAGGCGATCCGGGAGATCACTGGTGCCTCACTAAAGGATGCAAAGGAAATGACGGAAGCACTTAGCCCAACAGTTTTGCGTACTCAGCTAGAATACAGCGCAGTCGAAGCCGCCGGAATGTTGCGCGCAGCCGGGGCGACCGTGCTAGTGGTGAGAGAATGAGTGAATTCTATCGGCAGTGTCGTCTAAAGCGTGTCAACGGCCAGGTCGACATGGTATGGATACCCGAAGATTTCGCTCATAAGGGGAAGTATATTCAGGTGCTACGCAAGGGCTTTTGGGAAAACGGCTGGCAAGTTATCGAGGTCTATGATCGCGCATCGGAAGAATACCTGCTGAAGCACGAACGTGACTATAAAGTACAGCGTGCCGCTTCAGATGTGTAGAGAAATGGAAATTTACGAATACAACCATGTCTGGGGGCCGCTTCCGGAAAGTGCCGATAGAATCAAAGCATTAATTGACGAACGGAGTCGCGAAGGATGGCGCCTAACCCATGTAACCGGGGCACCTTATTCAACAGGAACTATTTATTGTGTCTGGACATTTGAACGAAAAGTGATGCCTCATGAGCCATATCGATAAGCTAATGTCGCCGAGTTGGGCAGTCCCTCCATTCGATGATTAAGGTATTGATGGCGTATTTATCTGCACTCTTTTTGGCCCAACGTTTAGCGTACTTCTCGATTTCAGACCTTGTTTTCCCTACCCATACATCGCCGTCAGGAAGCATTAAATAGTAATACCTTTCAGTATAGTCATATTCAACAATCGCTCTTCCTTGAATATTGACCGGCGGCTTAGGCATCAATTCCTCTCCGCTCTCGCTTCTTTCATCAGAGCCTCAACGTCGATATCATCTACATCACCGTAGGCCCCCTCGTAGCTACCCATCCCATCTTCCCCGGTGCCGGCGAGGCTGCCCAGTGAATTCAAAAGCTCCGCGTCGCTAGCGCCATCGGCTCGAGTGTCGGGCTGAATGTCGGCTGTGGGAATCTGAATCGAAGTAGGTCGCGGCGCCGGCAGGGCAAGCCTGGGCGCACCGTCGAGATCAACGTATTGCTCGCCGGTCTGCACAGCCGTTTCCACATTGGTCGCCGGCAGCGCCGGAACAACCGGCTTGGTGAACTTGCTGGCCACGAATTGCCCGGCCACATAGCCGACCAAGGCCCCGCCGACGGCGGTTGCCCATGGCTCTAGACCTTCACGGGGCACTCTCTTGTCGCCCTTCTTTTCACGACCAAGAAAGTAGTAGCTTGCCCCGGCTCCGGCGGCAGCGGTAAGAAATGGAATTAAATTCTTGAGGTCCATTAAGAACTCCGTGCGGTGGAAGTCATCACTTCATTGACCATAGCCAACCAGGCCATATCATCATCCAAAGTAGCTTCATTGCCATAAGGGTTATGACGTACCGACTCCTCATAAACCTCTAAAGCATCGAGCGCGTCACGAGTATCAACTCCCTGCTTATTGGCTAACCTGAGCAAGTTCTTGATACCGTCGGAGGCATAGTATCTAGTGTATACACTACCATCCTTCAGAATGGAAGTAAATTCGACGAGAAGGTGCTGAACCACTTCACGGCCGGGCATGTAGCCGTGATCGAGAAGCCCGCTGGCAATGGCCTTCAGAGCTTCACCATCCTTCTCTTTGAAAACGAAGTTGGGGAGCTTCTTATAACGCTGTCGGGCCAGGCCGCTATAAGCTCTAGAACGGACATAGCCGTTGTCCAAGTCCGTGCCGGCTACGAGTAGCGGCTTAGCCGTCTCATACGGAAAATAGTTGCCGACGGTTTCGAGCAAGCGATCATAAACCGAAAGTGAGCCTCGGGCTTCGACGACGAAATTGTATAAGTCACGGACCACACTATCGAGCTGCCATGAAGGAGGCGACGAAAAATCCATCATCAGAGCCCGAGAGACAGCCCGCATCTGGACTTCTTCTTGTGGGTGCGCCAAGGCTTCGGCCAGCGACCATTCACTCTCGCCTGGTACTTGGAATATCTCCCACCTCTCACTGTCTCTCGGAGGACGCTTCAAGTAGCTTCGCATCCCCTCTTCGATTTCACTAGGGTCGCGACTGCTTTCCGTGATCCAAGGCGCCTTGAGATAGTTAGCAATGAAGGCGTCTATATCTACAACAGGCCGTACTTCCATCCAGTCAGAGAACATCTGCGCCGGGCTTTCAATGAATTGACCCCATTCATTGGGCTTAATAGTGCCGTCAATCGCAGCATCGGGGATATCGAACCCCATGTGGGCCAACATCTCGGCATCGGCTATGACTATCTCTTGCGGCTTCTTGCCGCGACCGCGATTGCTATAGGTGTCATTCGGATTATACCAGCCGCCCTGTGGCCCATTGGGGCCGAAGTTGAGAGGCACCGTGCCCATTAACAGATACTTTACGTCATAAATCTGCAACGGCTCACCGGACTCGAGGCGCTGTACGATTTTGTTGACGCGCTCTAGCTCATACTCTCCGGTCAACACTTTGAAATCGGCAGCTTGAAAGACATAGCCGCCCGCGCCTACTCCGGTTAAAAGTGGGTTCGGGCCGATGGGCTCAAGGTCAATGCGCTCTTGATCATTGGCGACGACACGCCAATACGGGGTAGTGTTGAGGGCTACGTCCTGAATCAGATCGTTCTGCTTCATCCTCCAGCCATCAGGGTTATCTTCCCGAAGGATGTAAAAGCCAGCTTCATCCTTGCGCACGTCGGAGAAAGGGTGCATCCAGGAGCCGGTGGCTTCGTGGTACTCCGTAGCCGTCTTCTGAGCCAACGGAATAGCCTGAACGCTCTTGCTCTTGTGCCCGTAGCCGCTTTCCAGAGCTTCACGAAGCGCTCTAGCGGCGTCGGCGCGGGCCTTCTTAGCGGTACGCCGGGCGGCTAATTCATCACGTGCCATTAGTCTTCATCCTCTTCATCACATTGTTCCAAGCACCAATCACAATTTGGATCGGTGCATGGTTCCAAAGTCTCCTCTTCGAGCCGGTTATACATTCGATCAATGGCCTCCTGAAGCGCCCTCTTCCTCCAGGTTGCAGGATAGCAACTAGGATGAAGTTCCAATATACATTCAACCAGCTCATGCAGACCGGGTTCAAAACAAAAACCGTCTGGCGCGGTTACTCGCAAGTCGCAGTCATCAATAACCACTGTTACTCCGAGATACCCTGCTAGTTTGGTTAATTGCTTGAAAGTCATTCCACCCGTCGCGCTCGCTTAGCTTTGATGTTCTTGTAAATGACCATCACCGTGGCCCAATCCGAGGAGCCCCAGGACCGCTCCGGGCCCCTGGCGCCACGGGCATAATACTCCTTTGCCCGCTCCCAGTCACGCTCATCTTGCTTGGTTCGAACCGCGCCGGCCGGGTTCCGGATAGGCCGGTACATGGCTTCCACTAGATGCACTTCAGCATAGTACTTCAGTAGAGGCTGAAGAACACCTGGAACAGAGAGAAGTTCTTCTAAATCTAAAGCTTCAACAAAATCTAAAAAAGCATCATCAACTTGATGTCGCATAACTATTTTCCTCTTCCGACATAAGGAACTACATCATTATCAATAACCTGAAAATCCGTGCCGCCCCTCTTCCACCGAACAGTCAAACGCCTCTCGGCTCCCTGTAGTAGTGCCTCCCTAGCCCATTCGGCACCGGGATAGCGCTCGACGATATCGAGAAGCGACTCACTTTTAAGCACAGTGCCGATCATACCATCCGACTTGCGACGCACCTTGCTTCCGACATCAAATGGCTTAGCAAGAGTGTTGTCTATACGATAAATTCTTGAAGGATCATAGACACAGATTTGATCACCGTCGAGCAGCCTTCGAATGCCTTTGCCCTTGAACCAGACAGCATCATATATCGTGCTGAGTCGTTCAGTAAGTTGCTGTGTAGCCGCGACTCTATCAATCTTAGCTAGCTCCGGATCGTACCCGTTCTTTATCCACCATTTCATCATAGTATTGGTAGAGCCGAAGTTAATAGTTTCGAGCTGCGGCACGTCGAGATAATACATATAAGGCGATTGCCCAAAACGCTTAGCGATGTTTTTTACCGTAGTAAAATAAACACCGAATCCTAGATGATGAATCGGCGCCGGAATGCTACCATGATAGCCACTTACAGGATAGCCGTGTTGAATGGCGCCGCTGCTGGCTTCACCAACAAAGACTTTGAATCCTTCTTCGGCTATTGACGAAAGACGCTCTTCGGTGGTGCCATGGTAGACGGGGCCGAACATCCCCCGGTCAATGGCTTCCTGTTGACTGATAATAGGGCCGGGGGGATTCTGGTACATAGGGGCTCACCGTCTCTTCCACCAGTACCATATCAAAAATGCCGCCGCAGCACCCCAAAAAACACCCCCGAGCCCGCCGGCAGGGGTGCCTAACCACTTGACGATTTGGTTGTAGCGCCGGCTCATTTCAGCTGCCGTCGACTCTGGTGACGCCGTGTACCAGCCATTCCGGCCCACCTCGGCGAAGTACTCCGGGTTCCCGGCCTGGAGCATCGACCACGCCGAAGCATAACGGGGCTGTCGGAGCAAGCCTATGACGGCAGCGGCGCCTTCATCGAGACTATTGAAGGCCCGCCACTTCATCTTGGAATAGACATTGGTGCCGTCTTCATATTCAAAGCCGGTCAAAATGACGTAGGGCTGATTCTCACTAGCCTTGATTCCGGCTAAACTCCAATTATGACATTTCTTGCCCCAGCCGGTACTTAGCGCAACATGAGCGGCTAGAAGAAATGCGCTTCGCTCCGACAAACCCTGTCGGATGAAAGCATCAACTACATCTTCGGCGAATTCTTCTGAATTCGACCAACTAGTGTCGACAACCGGAACTTCTGGCACAGAACACCTCTCTATACTCCCGGCTGAACAGATTCACTAGGCAGTACATAGAGAGGGTCTAGAGGAATGCCATTCCGCCGGACTTCGAAATGAAGATGGGGCCAAGGATGAGGAAGGCCGGACATTCCCACAACCGCAATGGGTTGTCCAGCCGAAACCATATCACCTTTGCGGACTAAAGATTGAGCAAGGTGATAATAACGAGTTTGCCAAGTCACGCCAGCGGCATCGATCTCATGATCTATATGTATAATCCGACCACGAGAATCTTTTGTCAATGTCGCAACTCTTACGATGCCGCTGGCGGGAGCCAAAACGGTATTACCACCATTGCCCATATCGAGGCCGGTATGCCGACCACGGTTGGCCCCAAAGAGCTGACCTTTGGTGCTCTTTGGAGGCGGAACAATGGGCCAGGAAAATTGCATTTACTTACACAAGAACAGCCGAAATGGCTTCAGTCCACGCACCATTTGACTTAACTTTAACAGATACAATATCGGTGGCCGCCCCAACGGCCTGAGTTGTACATGCGATATCGGTATTAGTCCACTTCACAACAGCATTGATCCCCGGCTCATTAGCCGGAAGCGCCTCTAAGCCGCTAACCAGCACTCGGTTAAGACTCCAAGTCCCTACCCCACCCGTAAGAGGCGCTTCGGCCTGCACGGCAGTAAAATTACCAGTGGTGCCAGACACCGCACGCAGAATTCCGTTACATGAACTAAGGTCCGCATTAATCAAAGTAGCTAATACATCATCTGAGCTGCCCGCCACACCGATATCGAGAACCAGTTTCTTAGTAAGAGGGTTATAAGTTTCCGAAGCGGCACCGACACCTTGAATCAATTCGACAGTAATTCCACTTAATCCCGGCTTAAGAGCGTAAATATCCAACGTGCCGCCAAGAGCCTCTAGCACCTGAAGATGATCAAATGTTTGTCCCTGAAGAAGATTCCGGCCAACTAACTTGATATCGCCACCCGCAGCGGCAACCGGTGCTCCCCCCGCAACATCTAAGCGATCTAATGCAATCGCAGTAGGTGGAGAAGACAGATAAGCCACAGTAGCGGCTAAATCGGCCACTTGACCGGCAGTAAGTGTTACTCCGGCCAGCTCTACAACCATATCACCGGCCGCCACATCGGTAGCCAAGACATCCTGATAATAGGGATTAGAGAGCAGCAGAGCCGTTTCTACATGACGACTAGATCCGTCTGCAAGCATTCCTTGGAGGTTGGGATCAATCGTAGCTTTCGGAGCCCCGCTAGTATTTACTAACTTAGTATATCTAGTCGCCATTGAGCAACTTCCTTTCTAGTTATAAAATTAACAAAGGCTTATGCCGACCGTGCGCGAGCCTTATTAATTTTTTCTCTCAAAAATGATCTGGTAATATGCAGCACTTCAGGAGCTTCGGGAGCAAATCCGCATGCACGACAACATTCCACACCAGCCTGTTCTCCTGTGCAGACTAACTTTTCCAAAGGGGCCGGAGTCTGAAGTCCACAATTACCGCATTTATTATTCGGCCAATAAACACTAGGCATCTTTTTCTCCTGACTCTAGTTACTGAAATCTAGAGAAGTATCTAATTAATTACACTACCAGCCGCCTCGGTTGAAGGCGGGCCACACAACCCTGCACAACATCCCTTGCCACAGCACCAGCCTGTACCGCTGCGTGCCCACCAGGATAAGCCACAGAGCCATCAAGGGAGAAATCACCTAAAGGTCCCGTCACGGTAACCGGTGGGGCGGCAAACTGGTAATAAATCGTCGACCCGTCTGTTAAGCAAATACCGCACAACGTATTAACTCCGCTAATCGCCCCTTCTAGCCGCATCTTAAATCTCTGCCCCTTAATGCCATGCAGAGAGTTTGAAATATCAACATTGCTACCAATACTAATACTGGAATTTTCAAACTGAATTCCAGCGTCTATATTAACATAAAGAAATGGCGTAATGAAGCCGCCAAACGAACAATTTTGGATCAGCAGAGCCGAATCGATTAGAGTCTCGCCGCCTTCAAGTAAACAAATGTGTGAATTACCATCGATTCCTAAACCGTGTCCAGTAACGGCATTTTCCGCCAAGCGCTGGCACACACTTCCGATGAAATAGAAGTAGCCCGTATCCCATTCATTGAGAACATCCCAAAAGTAGACAGAGCCATCTCCACCGAGACTACCGACACCGCATTTATTAAGCGGCAAAGGCAGACCGCCGCCGGCAACCGCGGGATCCAGCACCGTGGCATCACACCCATGAGCGCCGTTGGCCCAAACAAACGTATAACGCCAGAAATTAGAAAAGGTCGGAATCTGTTCCTTGTCAAAGACACAAGAACTCAGAAAAAGAGAAGCCTTTTCCTCATTCAGCAAAGTGACTGGAATATTACCAGTAAAGGTGAAGCGCTGAATTCTTAAATTGGTATGTCCTTCGACCGACCAAATACCCCCATTCACTTGCTGGTCAAACACAGCAGGATCCGGCAAATACGCCCCATCCACAGTCAGTGTGGCTTTGGGCTTCACAATCTCAAAATTCATACCGGTAGGATCGCCCGAAAGGGCTTGTGCCAAACGATAAGTTGTGGCGGTGTTCCCAATAATAGTGCTTTTTTCTCCGGCCAAAGCACCGGAAGTGATCTTGAGCTGTGCGCCGCGATGATCATTCGGTGTTAAAGCCAAGCCGGAATTACCAACGGTACGCCCGTCCACACCCCCAATGTCGCAAGCAACGGCTGCCGCAATCACCGTCTCATCAGGACCACCATCAACCAGGATACGAATCCCTTTCTCTCCTCGCACATAAGTCGGATAGTCCCAAGGCAGATCATGCGCTACGTCGGTTCCGACTACACGCAGCGTACAATTATGAAGCCAGATGAACTTCTGAAGCTCATCGAGTCCGCGCATAAGCGTTTGCCACGGAGCCCCAACAGATCCATCGTTAGCGTCATTGCCGAGCGCCTTGTCAACGTAGAAGATCTTATCCCCCTGTGAATAGCGCCTACTCATATCCGCCGTCAAATACGGATTAGCGGCAGAAGGAGTACCATAACCAGCAAGAGCGGCCTTTTCATTAGCGGTGGGAATGTTAGCGGCCGAACCGGAAACAACTAAACTGGCCGTTAAAAACTCGGGCGGTCCGTCCCATTCAAAAGTAGTCGAACCGAGCGCCTGTTGAGCTTGCAGCAACGCAAATTCGGCAGCGGTTAATCCACCGGCCTTACCATTAACAGGATCCACAGTAAGATTCGGACAAAGCTCAGCCGTCACGTTGTACGCCTTGCTACGGCTTGGAGGAACGGGCGAAGCCGGTAAAGTCACAATAGGATGTCCGGCCGCCAGCGGCAGAGGGGCACCAGTCTTATTAAATGCAAAAAGCGACATAATTATCTCCTTTATGTAGGGTTACCAGAACTATCAACCCAATTAGCCCCATTAGACCAATTAGGTGCCCCATCATCCGAATTAAAAATCGTCGTGCCCATATCAACTGAATTTGCCGGCGGCCTAGTGGTATTGCTAAAAATCTGAAGCGGAATCGGACTAGCAGCAAACAGCCCCGGAGTCAGATATTCAGGCAATGAACTCCAAGCATACGACACCAAACCAGCAAGCACTTGAGCTTGAAGAGCAAGATAATTTGCCGCCGTAAGTCCACTAGTTTTACCATGAGCAGGATCAACAGTTAAATCCGGAACAAGCTTGGCCGTCACATTATAAGCCGGCCCCGGCTGCGGAGGATTTGGCGACGGAGACAAAGTAACTGCCGGATTACCAGCCGCCAAAGTCACAGGAGAACCAGTCCTATTATACGCATAGAGTGCCACTGGGATTCTCCTTATTATGTAATATTGCCAGAAGCATCCACCCAATTCACCCCATTAGACCATTGCGGAGCGCCGCCTTCCGGCTCATCCGTATTAAAAATCATTCTTCCAACCGGAACACTATTAGCAGCCGGACGTGTTGCATAAGTAAAAACCAAAGGAACGCCGGCAGCAGATTCAAGCACCTGCAACCGTGCCTCAACCTGGCACCAATTTGGATTAGCGACATCTTCCACATATTCAGAAGCACCGCACCTTGATCTGCAATCGAGAGCCATGATAACTCCTTAGCGAGCATCCCTCGCTATAGCGTCGATAACAACTCTCCGGCCGCCATCGACAGTTACAATTCGATCATGGCGCTTCGAAGGACGC
>Ga0316630_10000760_pt1 | contig 10929 bp, 9 predicted proteins | sample OWC_May_M1_C1_D6_FD_207658 | JGI IMG/M metagenome (GOLD analysis project Ga0316630, IMG submission 207658) | Wetland soil microbial communities from Old Woman Creek delta, Ohio, United States - OWC_May_M1_C1_D6_A | ecosystem: Environmental > Terrestrial > Soil > Wetlands | place: USA: Ohio...
TTCCGCTTCTCCGAGAATGGACATTGGTAACAGAGCATCCGGAAGCCATTTGATGCCGGCTCTTCGCGGCAAAGCAGGCCTGTGCTGATATCGAAGGCAAAGAGAGAGAGCTGGATCTCGTTCTTCATGTTTTGTAGGGAATTCTCGTCAGAATGTGTGGACGGGCCTGGAGGGATTCGAACCCTCGACATCCGGGTTAGAAGCCCGGCGCTCTATCCAGGCTAAGCCACAGGCCCACTCGCTTCCATTAGAGTGTGCGTCCTGAAAATATTAATCCTCGGAAAAAGGTTTTTTCTTCTTTATTTTGAGAAAAATAAAGAAGGATCTTTGGTTTCAGAGGGCATGGTAACATGCCGACTTAACCACGTCCACAGAAATTGGCCGTATCATGCTCTCATGGCTGACAGTCTTCACCGTGGATGAGCCGATGCACTTGACCTTGATTCGTGCCGACATCCTCTCTCTCTCCTCGTAATGGAGGCCCTGGGTGAACTCAACCATCCTTTTCATGGTGATGTTCACCGATATCAGTTCGACGATTATGCCGGTGTCCCCCGGGGAGATGTCTTCGAGGTCGACCGACGTCATGAAGACCGCTGACCCTGGTTCGAGCCCGGCCAGGGTGACGACGTTATGGGTACTCTGCAGTTCGAGCGTTCGTGGTTTTCCTTTCTGGAGTTCATGGATAACTTCCTGCGAAATTCCTGTGAGTGCGTGGCAGTTCATGAGATCACCCGTACATGGGCAGTTGCTCTTTCTTCGGCATGGTCTCGGCAGTCTGCACCTGCTCTGACAGTTTCTGCATGGTCGACTCGATCTCCTCGGCCTGTTCGAGCAGGGGCTGTACGTCCAGGTTTAAGTCGAACATCTTGTTGATCACCGCGATACTTGCTGCCGAGGCCCGGGGATCCGGCGCATTGATGGTCTCCCCCAAGAGCCCGTAACCCGGGACTCCCCGTATCTTGCATTCGGTCAGTATGCTACTCGCGATACCCGATATGCTCCCGATGGGGAGGATGATGGTGCTGTCCTGGATGCGCGGGAGCGCCTCTTCTGTCGTTGCGACGCCAAAGACCCTCTTTTCCGGTTCATTGGTGATGATCCCGGCGATGGTCACCACTTCCCTGACCCGGAAGGGCATCAGCCAGTCCATTATGCCGTTGGCCACCTCGTAACAGATCATAGGGTGAACCGGGATATCAGCCACGATGACGGCGATGTTCTCTTTCTCGTACAGCCTGACCGGTACATTGATCACACCCTTGTTCATCATGGCCAGGGGTGGGAAGTACTTGCTGTTCATGTTCCCTATCTGGGTAAACCCGAGCTGGTCCACCAGGTATTGCAGGGCAATACTCCCGACAAGGCCACTCCCGGGAAAACCCATCAGCACCGAGGAGCCTTCCTGGCTGAGAGGACGGGAAAAGATCTTGATATCTGTGCTGGGATCCGGCGACATTAGCATAACATATCCCTTGTATGTAAAAAAGTATATGCCGGATAATTACAGGGATGGGGAAAAAGCGTTCATTTTTACTTCCAGCCACCTTTTAACCAACAAAAGCAGATTCGTTGTCTGGTTCCACTTTTTGGTTCTTACCCCTTTTTCCGGATGATTGCAGACCTGGCCATGATCTGAGGGTAAAATAAAGTTATAGCGTATCATACAGTACAGAGATTATTTTATGCAGGAATATCCGGTAAAGCGTGGATTTACCAAAGATCTGAATGCCAGGATGGCCACGGCCCTGAAAGAATACTTTGGGATTGAGCCGGAGAGATCAGGCGATCACTTCCGTATCAGGTACGGAGCCCTGCAGGTTCTGGATGTAACCGCCGGGAGCGGGGGGAAGACGCTGATCGTGTACACCGAATCCGACAAGGAGGCTTCCGATGAGGTCATCATGGAGACCAACCGGAGGTTTCGGAAATTCCTTGAGACAGTCACCGGATTCTCCTCAAAAGAGAGGCTCAAGAGGGCCAAGAGCGTCACCGAGGAGTAAGCACTCACTCGATAACGATGGCGGGTTTGAAGGGAAGAGCCGAGGAAGCCCGTGGATGCGTGCCTGATTCAGCGTCTTCCACAGCAACAGGCACACCGAACTCCCGCGAGAGAAATCCTGATGCTTCTCTGAACAGAGCCGTCTCGTCGGGCATCTCCTGCAGAAGGCTTGATGCGACCGCCGGGGGGAGGCGGTGGATGAGAGTCGTACACTGGCGGACGGCATCGGTGGCCTCTTTTCCCCGTTTTCGCATCTCTTCCTCTCTCATGATCTCCTTCATCACGGTGTTCTTGTTCTCTGCCGAGGCAACGGCGGAAAAGATCGCCCTCTTCCAGCCGGGAGCCGTGAAGAGTGTGATCCGGGTGGGTGCGAGCTTGATGATCTTCAGGATCGACTCGATGTCCTCCACCGTCCTGGAAAGGAGCTCCTCGGAGATTTCGAGGGCGGCATCCACCCTTTCTTCCGCGGGATCGGGCCAGGCTGCGAAGGAGACCAGCCCTTCTCCACCGAGTTCCCTCCAGAGCCGTTCGGCGGTAAAAGGTATGAAAGGTGCAAGAAGCAAAACCCACGCTGAACAGAGATCCCGGAGGCTGGTGCCTCCCGTCGATCCGGGAGGTAGTCTCCGGCGGTACCATTTCAGGTCTGCCTCGATCGAGGAGAATGCCTCCTGCACCGCCTGACGCGTCTGGAACCGCTCCAAAGCCAGGGTTGCACGGTCGATATGCCCCTGGAACCTGCTTTCCAACCACCTGTCCATGGCGCCCGGTTCGTCACCGGCATGGAGGGACTCCCTGACCAGAGAGGAAAACCGCTCGATCTGCCTCCGGGTTGAAGCCACAAGGTCATTCCTCCAGTCAAAGTCCTGCCAGGGCTCCGCGCTCCCGACCAGGAACATCCGCACCGTGTCGGCTCCGAATTCCCTGACCGCGTCCTCGAGCAGGAAGACGTTTCCCTTCGACGAGGACATCTTGGCCCCGTTCAGGAGGCCCATGCCGAACACCACCATCCCTTTCGGGAGACAGTCACGGGGGAAGATGGCCACATGGTGGAAGAGCTGGAAGGTGAGATGGTTGGAGATGAGATCCTTGGCCGAGAACCGGAAATCATAGGGGTACCAATACAGGAACTCCCGCCTCATCTCCTCCAGTTTTGCACGTTTTGGGAGATCCGGTGAATCCTTTCCCAGGAAGAGGTATTCAAAAACATCCGGTACGAGCAGTTCGGCCGGAAATTCCCTCAAATGGTGAGCGAGGGTATAGTAGGCCATGTAGATGGTCGAGTCCGAGAGGGGCTCGATGAGCCAGTCAGGGTCCCAGGGGAGGCGGGTGCCGAGACCCACCCGTCTCGTGCAGGCCCAGTCTTTCAGCCAGCCAACGGTGCGCTCGAACTCGGTGCGGACTTCGGGGGGGACCAGGTCCATCTCCCCCAGGTGACTGGTCACCTGCGCCTTCCATGCCGGGTCACTGTAGGTGAGGAACCACTGGTCATGGAGAATCTTGACAAACACCGGACCCCCGCACCTGCAGACGATGATACGGGTATCGAATTCGTACATGGGTACTGAACCGAATCGTTCGGTCATGAGGGCGGCGACGCTGTCCCGGGCTTCCCGCACCGGTGCACCGCCGAACTTTTCGAGGAGACGCCCCTTGGCAAACTCGGCACTGTAGACCTCCAGTGTAGCCTCCTCCATCCGTGGGTCATCCTGGCTGGTGATTCCCGCTTTCTCGACGGCCTCTTGTGCCGGGAAGGCCCCGTATCCCGGTACAGTGATGAGACTGACCGGGGATATCCCGGTGTAGCGTCCCTCTTCCTGGAGATCCCGTAGCGCCCTGAAGTCGAAGGGAGCGTGGGCCGGGACACTCATCACGATGCCTGAAGCCATGTCAGGGTCGACAAACCGGGCCGGCAGGACAGGGACCTCCCCGCAGAGAGGATGGGAGACAACCTCGTCGACGAGGCTTGTTCCCGGGACTTCTGCCTCGATCTCCACCACGTGGTCCTGAAGGGCCAGTTTCCGGGCAGCCTCCTGACTGACGATCCAGGGAACGCCGTCAACAAGAGCCCTGACGTAGGTCACACCGGGATTGACCCAGAGGTTGGTCACGCCGAAGACGGTCTCGGGCCGGAGGGTGGCGGTGGGAATAAAAGCATCCTGCCACCGGAACAGAACCAGGGTGAACCGGAGGATCTCGGCCTTCTCCCCTTCGAGCAGGTCATGATCGCCCACCGGGTTTTCACACTGCGGACAGTACCGGACCGGGTGTGCTCCCTTGGTCACGTGACCGGCCTCCCGGAGGTGTTTCCACTGCCATTCGATGAATTTGCTGTAGGGGGGGTCAACGGTGGTGAACCGCCGCCTCCAGTCTATGGAGATGCCGCACCCCCTCATCACCCTCTGGTATTCATCCGAGAAATGCCGGACGATGGCCAAAGGGTCGGTAAAACGGGCCAGGACATCCGGGGGGACCCTGTACAGGTCGCGGTAGAGGGCAATGGCCTTCGTATCTCCCCGTGCAATCCTCTTTGAAATTCCGATCACGGGAGCGCCGGTGACATGAAAGGCCATCGGGTACAGGACATTCTTTCCCCTCATCCGGAGAAACCGGGCGATGACGTCCGGTGCAATGTATGTCCTTCCGTGTCCGACATGCATCGCACCGCTGGGGTAGGGATAGGCCACTGTCAGGTACCTTTTATCGCGTTCGTCAGGGTCGGCTTCAAAAGCATGATCCCAGAGCAGGAGGATGTCCTGATCAGACAGGGGACTGTTCGGAGGACTCACGAAAGACACCTCAAAAAACCATATGAGGGAAGGGGGTGGTCGTCATACCGGCCGCAGCCGGATGGCGTCACCCTCGTTGTACCGTTTGATCATTTCCTGGGCGATGCTGCTGTTCTTGGCGAGATGGATCTCCCCGGAATCATTGACCGTCGCTGTGAAGAGGTATTCCTTCCCGGCGAAGACGTCGACGATCTTCCCTGCCTGGTCAGGGCAGATGATGGCCAGCTGCTTCTTGTCCATCCGGATCTTGACACCGCCGCCAAGCTGGAGTTCTTCTTCGGGGGCCGGCGTGGAAGGCTGTTTCTCAAGTTCGCTTCGCGGCCTGATGTCGATACCAATGCCGACTTTGTTCACGATTCCGGCGATATTCTTCCCTCCCTTCCCGATGGCCGCAGGGACGTCCTTATCCTCGATATAGACGAGTGCCTTCGTGTCCGACAGCATCTGCACATCAACATTCCCGTCTGTGTAGCGGCCAATCTCGCGCTGGATGTCCTTCTCAAGCATCTTCCAGGGCGACGTCTCTGCCGGCTCTTTCTGGATGACCGGCGGTTTCAAGGGGGCAAAAGGGACCGGGAGCGGCCGCATAACCGGCATGACGATGGTCTCGGAATCGTATTTGAATATCTCGAAGAGGAGTTCTCCTGTCTCGTAGTCGGCCACGGTGGTGACCGGCCGGAGGTTGATCTCGCTCGACATCCCTTCCGGGACCTTGATGGTAAACCCGATATCGTAGAGGTTGGTGATCTCACCCTTGTCAACGAAGATGATGGTGTTGACGATCTGCGGGAGGACACCGAAATCGATCCTGTCAGAGAACCGCTGGAGGGCATCATGGGCCCCGATGGCATGCACCACACCGACCATCCCGATTCCTGCCAGTCGCATGTCGGCAAAAACCCGGAAGTCCTCGTTCTTCCGGAGTTCGTCAAAGATCACGTAATCGGGCCTGACCAGCATCAGCACATCAGCGGTGTTCTCCATGCTCCCTTCGAGAGCTGCATACTGGGTGATATGGTCAGGAACCTGGAGTTCCCTCGGAGCCTCCATGGTCTTGACGATATTACCGGTGTCCGCAAGGTAGGTGGCGATGCTCTGGGCAAGAGTGGTCTTTCCGCCTCCCGGAGGTCCGGCGATGAGCAGCCCCCTCTTCTCCCCCGTGATCCTGTTCTTGATGATATCTGCCTTGTTGAAGCTCTCCAGCTTCACGTCGGCGATCGGCCGGACCGCGGTAATCTCCATCCCGTCTGAGAAGGGGCGGCGTGCGATGGCGATCCGAAGGGACCCGATCTGCACAACCGTCACTCCCCTGCGTTCGATCTCGATGAACCCATCGGGATCCCTCTTGGCTCTCTCGAGAATCTCCTGAGAAAGGTTCCGGAGCTCGTATTCCGAGGTCGGCTGATCGCGGAGCCTGACCAGCTTCATCTCTTTGACTGTTCCTTTCCGTGCCATGGGCGGGACCCGTTCTTTCAGATACACGGCTATGGTGTGTTCATCAAAGAACTGGTCGATTCCCAGGGGAGCGAAACCCTCTATCTCCGGCCTGAGGTAGGTGACCGCAATCCCTTTTGCCCGAGCCACCTCTGCCTGGACGATATCGCTGGTGATGAAGTCCGCGTCATGTTCTATGGCAGCATTCCGGATGAGAGCATCGATCTCACCGCCGCTTGCGAGCTTCACTTGTTCAAGCGTCGGCCGGAGCCCGGTAAAGGTCAGCGAGATGATCCCGTCATCCCTCATCTTACAGAGGTTCTGCAATTCCGTCAGCCCGGCAAAGCCGATCTCACGGCCCTGGTTTGCCTGCGCCTCGAGTTCTGCGATTACGGCTTCGGGTATGATTATTGTAGCACCTTTATATTCACCGTTATGTATCAGCTGAGTGATGCGTCCGTCTATAACGACGCTTGTATCGGGGACTAATTTCAAAACTATCACCTATTTCCATTTTATTACCAATCTGCTGGAAAGATGAGATCCCTCTCTATTGTTGCCTCTGATTATCCCCATCCAGTCCAGTAAGTATATAATGGAACAGACCCAGTACAAAAAACTTCCACGTACTTTTCTGGAGGTTCTCTCTCCAGGTCTTAACAGATGCCAGTGTTCCGGCAACCTTGGAGAACGAGAAGCGCGAAAATCCTGGTGCTTTTCTGTTTTCAACTCAGTCTCCCGACCTCCAGGACATGATAATTTCTGTCATGGTCAGGAAAAGCCCGACCTTCACCGGCTCTTTCCATAGACATGGGAAGGATCAAATATCTTCTTCCCGATGATATCCCCCTCAAGAGTGCGGTAAAAGCAACTCCTGTAGCCTGCGTGGCAGGCAGCTCCTTCCTGGTCAACAATATACAGGATGCAGTCCTCATCGCAGTCAACGAGGATCTCCCGGACCTTCTGGACATGACCACTCTCCTCCCCCTTCTTCCAGAGCTTCTTCCTGCTCCTGCTGAAGAAATGGGCATACCCGGTCTCCTCTGTAAGCCGGATCGCTTCCTCGTTGGCATAAGCAAACATGAGCACCTGTCTGCTATCATTTTCCTGGACTATGACGGGGATGAGTCCATCGGTGAAGTGGAGAGCGATCATTCTATCCTCCCATCAGTAGGGAGAGAAGGTAAAAAAGAATATCCCCGAACAGCAGTGCGGAAAAAAATCCTGCCGTGATCGGGACGATGAATGGTACTCCGTAGGATATCCATACCTTCCCGGCCTTCCTGTACAGATCCCTCTCCCGGGTATAGGCTGATGGCTCCCGGCGCATGGCCACAGTGTACACCCGCGATCCTCCCCCGGCCATCCCTTTGAGCGACTCTCCAATACCGAGGAACCGGCGGTGGATCCCTCCTTCTTCCTCGGTGATGTCTTCCATGACAAACCCGTAACTCTCTGCGATCCGGTCTCCATCTACGGGAAAACCAAGGAAACGGTAGGGAAAGGGGGCCGCATTCCCTTCTTTGAGGTTGAAGATGAATATTCCCAGAGGCGTAACCAGATTCAGCAGAACCGCGTTGACCAGAACAGCGAAAGGGAAATAGGCGAGAGCAGGCACACCGGCAAGGGGGACGACCGGGAAGGCGGGTATCAGGACAGCGAGGAAGATAAGGGCCCAGGCGTCGGCTCCGCCAAAGAGGCCGAATCGTGCGAAGAGATAGAAAATGGTGGAAAAGAGGAGAGTCAGGATAAGGAAGAAAAGAGGAGCGCGGAGATCTCCTTCGGCGATAAGGAGAATGTAGAAGAGAGCTGTGAAAGGCAGGCCCACTGCCAGCATCGGATACCAGGTCCGGAACGGAACCCGTCGTTCCCTTAGGTCAAGGACTGAGGCATAGCAGTAGGTCACACCTACGGCCATGACCGGGACAATGAGAGACGGGATCATGGAATTCAACTGTACTCAAAGTCCCCATCAGTAATATGCCTCGCCCTGATGAAGGTAGCAGGAGCAAAAAAATATCACCTCGCTCCAGCAACTGCATATACGGAAACAGACTGGCAGTGCCTGCATGACCAGGGGGACCGGAAAAGAGTGAATACCGCGGGGATTATTGACGATATAATCAGGGATACGGCCCCCGAAGGTGTCTACGGTTATCAGGACCTGATCAGAACCGTTCGGGAGAAGAAATTTCACGGCGTTGCTGTATCCGGTGGACGTGATGAAACAGCGTATCTTATATTTCTCGGGGGAGAACCGGAAGGAGCGATAATAACCAGTCCGAAAGGTGAATTGTATGGTGACAAGGCCGTGTACCTGATGAAGGAGACGGGTCGTTATACACTCTATCCAGTAGGATTACCAACGGTAGAACAGCTCATAATAGGGTGCCAGATTTACAATAAGCGCCATTTTACAGGAGGAAGCCCTGTGGAGCTGCCGGAGATTGGTAAAAAAGCCGAAGGAATTGGCAGGTTGATCATTGCTTTGAGGCGGGAGGGGTCCCCGGCAGCAGGGCTTCCTGTCAAGATTCGTCGTAGTGGCCAGATCGTGGCGACTGACATCACCGACCGGCAGGGTGTGGCATCCTTCAGGTTGATGTTCGGGACATATGACCTCCTCGTTGCCCGGGAAGAGCAGGATATCGATGTCTATGAATTCTGTTTTGACCAGGCCCTGCACGAGAAGGCACAGGAACTGGAGATCGGGTAAATTCATGTCACTGCTGAATATTCGGTTTCCCGGCTAATTTTTACCGGAAAACTCTTTTTGCAGCATTATTTTTCATTTTCACCGGATATCCTTTAAGTATTGTCACAGTAAGAACGTATATCCATGAAGATTGGAAAAGAGGATTTTGAAGCGATCCTGGCGGGTTCACGGGACATACGCGACTATATGGAGATAGACCCAAAGGAGGGAGTCGCTACATTTTTTGGGGTCCTCTCGGCCAGTAATCCGGACTACCTGGTGAGAGCAATCTATGAGATGTACGAGCAGAACCTGAACAGGCCGCTTGCGGTCAAGGCCACAGCACAGCTCTTCCGGTCGGTCGGGCTTGGATCGGTGGGGCTCAACAACTTCTTAAAAAAACTGGGGATGAACCTCACGCCGGCCGAGTTCCTGATGCTGGTGTTTCGCCTCCAGCACCAGCAGGGATGGGGCGCTCCTTTTGAACTGGTCAGCCAGAATGACAAAAAGATCGTGCTCCGGACGCGCCAGACCTTTGAGTCCCGGGTCATGAAGGACTGGAATATACCGGTCTGTGGGATCCACCGCGGATGGATCGAAGGTATCCTCTCTGCGGTTACGGGGAAGAACTGGTTTTGTCTTGAGACAAAGTGCCATGCCGCAGGACACGAGGTCTGTGAATTTGTAGCCGACCAGACCGAGTCCAGCTGGAAATGGAAGGCCCAGGCCATTGTCAAGGGCGATTCCGCCATAACGGAATTTATCGAACATAAACCCCTCGAAGGCAAGGTAAAACTGATCGATGATCCGGTGGTCATGATGCCCCGTTTCATCTTCACATCGATGATGAACTCCCTTGCCAGGACTATGGGGGAGGTTCCTGCCGGAGGCGTCAATTACCGGGCATACATGGACATGGGAAAGGAAAACGTCGAACATTACAAGAAGATGGGGATCACCAACCCGAACACCCTGGCTGATATGGCCTTCAAATTCTATTCCCAGATGGGGTGGTTCAGGATCATCGGCATGGACTGGGAGGAGGCAAAGAAGACAAAGACCATCCGGCTGGAACACACCGTTGAATCAGAATCCTTCGGAAATACAGGGAAGAAAGTCTGCTACTGTACCGCAGGCCTTCTCACCGGGATCGTTGAAGGATCATTCGGGATAAAGGTGCGGGGAAGAGAGGTGGCATGCCGGTCACAGGGTGACGCGCACTGCGTCTTCGAGATCTCGAACCGGACTGATTAGCTCTCCGTCCTATCCTGTACTTCCCGGACGTAGGGGATGCCAGGAGAGCCCAAAAGGTTTTCCTAAAATCTTCCACTTATTCTCACATACTCCGCCTGCAACTGATTGATCCGGCGGTATGTGAAAAACGAGGCGAGGAGAAGGAAAACATCGATGATGGTTACAACAAAGAGCATCAGGGAAGAAAGAGTCACCGTCGCCCCCTGAAGAGGACTTTTGAGAACCGGTCCACGAACGAATCTCTGGGTTCCTGGACGTCTTTGTTATAGGTTATCCCTGCCATTCCTGCCGCTATCTTCCGGATAGAAACCGACGAGGGGGATGTCGGATACTTCATGACTACCGGTGTCTTTGCGGATGCGGCCTTCCGGACGTTCTGGTCATCGGGGACCATACCTATCACCCTGACTCCGAGGACCTTCTCCATCTTCTTGGTGACCTGGTCACTGCCCTCGGGTGTCGCCCGGTTCACGATCGCCCCGTACACCCGGCCTCCTACCACTTCAGCCAGGATCTTGGTTTTCATGGCATCGACAATAGCAGATAGTTCAGGATTCACCACAAGAATCACATCATCAGCGATAGCCAGGGGTACCACCCCGTCCCTGCTAATGCCGGCCGGGGCATCGATCAGCAGATAGTCGAGCCTATCTACCAGCTCCTTGAGAACATCACGGAGGGCTTCCGGATCTGCCTGTTGGAAACCCTGAAGAGAGATCCCGCTCGGAACCACCTGGACTCCCCCGGGGCCATCGTAAATG
>Ga0316630_10000761_pt1 | contig 10926 bp, 11 predicted proteins | sample OWC_May_M1_C1_D6_FD_207658 | JGI IMG/M metagenome (GOLD analysis project Ga0316630, IMG submission 207658) | Wetland soil microbial communities from Old Woman Creek delta, Ohio, United States - OWC_May_M1_C1_D6_A | ecosystem: Environmental > Terrestrial > Soil > Wetlands | place: USA: Ohio...
AAGACAGATCAGGACGTGTTTCGGCTATCGTATATGGGTTACACTACGACTGAAATTTCTAAGGAACTCCAAATCACAGCCGATGAGGTCAAGGCTAGGCTCCAGACTTTGAGCCGAACCTAATCTAAATAGCACCACAGCAACCCAGCACCGTAAGTGTGGAGCGCCTGACATCGCTTCCCTCCTTCCGCGGTGCCGGGTTGTTTCTTTTGGGCTGTATCGTCTGATCCAGTATGTCTACAGACACAAACCTAGAAAACGCAACCATCGAGACACCATCTAACCCTAGAAAGCTTCCAGGCCGACCATTCCAGCCCGGAAACAAGGCGGCTGTCTTGGACAACTCAGATAAGCGGACACGTCAACTCCAAAAGGAAGCGCGCAAGCTTGCGCGCAAACCCATCCTCGAACAATTTACCCATGCATTCGAGGTCGCTATTCCTCGCCTGGTTGCCCTCCTAGAGGACCCTGGGACGTCACCACGCGAAGTAATCAGCGCGACCGAACTCTTGGCGGGCTACATCCTGTCGAAGCCCAAGGTGACATCTGAGGTAACCCAGACAATTACCCAGACAGTTCCTCAAGCGACGGTTGACAAGCTGGTATCTGGTCTGTCGCAAGACCAACTGGCCGCGATGTTGGCAGACATCAAGTAATGGATACACTCCCCTCCATCCTTGGCAACACTACAAAGACTCAGTTAAAGGCTGCTATATTAAGGGCCAACTTCCCCCTCTTCGTCAAGGCCATGTGGTCCGAGATCGACCCCAGCCCATTGACTTGGGGTTGGCATATGGATGCGATTTGCAAGTCCCTTCAAGCTGTGTCTGAGAACCGGCTCAAGAAACTCATCATATCGGTGCCGCCAGGTACATCCAAATCAATGTGTGTGTCTGTTCTGTGGCCCGCTTTTCAATGGGCGAGAGATCCAAGTTGGGCGATCATGACCGGAGCGGCTAACCTCCAACTCATTCGCAGAGACTCACAGCGTTGGCACGATTTGATTTTGAGTCCGCTCTACCAAGAGTTGTATGGCGACACATTCAAGATGTTGTCAGACATGGACAACCTGACCTACCGGAAGAACAACAGGGGTGGTGAGAGAATTGGAGTTAGCGTTGGTTCGGGTACCGCCCTCCGAGCTACAGCCCAAGTCATCGACGATCCTTTGACTGTTGATGACGCCAGGTCCGAGTCATCTAGGCAAGCTGCAACCATGTGGTTCAACCAAACCATGTCCAACCGGTTCCGAAACCAGTCAGAAGCAATTCGGATCATCATAGCCCAGCGGCTTCACGAATCCGATGTCAGCGGGATGGCTTTGAAAACTGGTGAATACCAGCATCTTTGTTTGCCAACAGAATTCGACCCCGAGAATAAGTGTATTGTCAAGGATGACAACGGCCAAATCATCTTCGAGGACCCCAGGACAACCAAGGGTGAACTCCTTCTCCGATTCGGCTTCGGCCCTCAAGAGAACGAGCAAGCCAAGAAGGACCTAGGAAGCTACGGATATGCCGCCCAGCAATCCCAATCTCCGGTACCCATCGGAGGTGGCATGTGGCGACGAGAGTGGCTCAGTGCCCGTCACAGCCCCTACAACACCCCAGGTTGCGAGGCTACACCGACGAAGTTCGAACGTATCTCCCTGGTAGTCGATGCAGCGTTCAAGGGTGGCCCGAAGAATGACAAGGTCGCCATGTTGGTGGTTGGTGTCCACAAGACACGACTCTACATCCTTGACATGGTTTGGGATAACTTGGATTTCGTAGCCACGGTAGAAGCCGTCAAGCGAATGATCGCCAAGTGGAAGGTGACTGAAGTCGCCATCGAAGACAAGGCCAACGGGCCCGCCATCATCAACCAACTCAGAGATCAAATCGGGTATGGCGTCCCACTCATTCCCTTGGAAGCCAAAGACTCGAAGGAAGCCAGGGTCAGTGCAGTCAGTCCCAATATCGAAGGTGGCTGCATAGTACTCCCATTGCAATTCACGTCGACCAAGCAGACGGTAGAGGACTTCGTCCAAGAGGTTTGCTCGTTCCCGTTCGCGCCACATGACGACGCTACAGACGCCCTGGCTCACGCCATCAATCGCCTACTGTCATCCGGTCCAAGCGCGCAAGCCATCTATCAGGGCTACCAGAGGGCGGCGAATCGTCTGAGATAGCGTGGGTTGCAGTTTCGTTTCCCCGTTTAACCGAGGTATATAAATGTCTCTAAAGACCATTCTCGATAGTTGGGTGTCTAGTCTAACAGGTGCTGGAACCACGCAAGATCGGACCCAGAGTTTCGCTCTGGCGACTGACCGCCTCTCTGCTACCAGCGCCAAGCAACTGTATGCTAATTCACCTTTGGTCAAGCTGTGCACCGACCTGCCTACCGAAGAAGCAACCAGGGCAGGATTCGAAGTTGACATGGGCAACGACAAGTTGACCGCCGACATCACCTCCCGCCTCGAGACGCTACAAGCGGCCACTAAGCTCCAACAGGGATTACTGTATTGTCGCATGCTCGGGGGCTCCGTCCTCTATGTGGCTTCGGATGACGCTGATGTAGCCCAGCCCTGGACACCAAAGAGCAAGGTTCGTGGCCTTCACGTGTTTGGAGTCGGAGAAGTGACCTCGACTAACGAATATATTTCCAGCATTGACAGCCCAAATTTCGGCAAGCCAGCCTACTACAAAGTTCTCTCAATGCTCCCAGGTGCTTCGGTAAGCTACCCACGCATCCATCACTCGCGCGTAATTGTTATGTCTGGCCCAATCGTAGACACCAATGACCGCATCATGCGCCAAGGCTTCGGCGTTGGCATCGTAGAAGGCATCTTCGCCGCATGCCGGGCCTACGAAGTCGGTACCGATTCCTCGTCGTCTCTCCTGACCGACTTCGCTGCCGGTGTCCTGACTCTCCCTGGAGTCAATGATGCAATGGCTGCATGTACTGAGCAAGACACCAACTCGATTGACGTGGTAGCAGCTCGACTCCGCTTGCTCGATCAATACCGTAGCGTCCATAAGAGCATTGTGCTTGACGGTGGGAATGGACAGCGCCCACCCGAGACCTTCCAGCGTGTCGTCACCCCGCTATCAGGCCTCCCCGAGTTGACTGACCGCCTCCTACAGCGGGTCTCGATGCTCTCACGGATTCCGGTCAGCGTGCTTGCTGGCGTTGGAGCCACAGGCCTGCTCAACAACGGGAGTGAATCCACCCAAGCTTTCCGCGCATATTGCCAGGCCATCCAATCAACTTACCATCGACCCGCTCTGGAGCGGCTGATTGTCATGATGCTTGGTGCGTCTGAGCCTGAGAACTGGTCTGTCACCTACAACCCGCTTGCTGTCCCGAGTGCCAAAGAGACTGCAGACACCAACGTAGCCCAAGCGAATGCCGACAACGTATACTTCGCAATGGGTGCCGTATCGGCCGAAGAGATCCGCGAATCACGATTCGGCAAGACTCCATCATATACAACCACACTCGGCAAAGGGCCAGCAACCGAGACAGAGTAATTTGCTATGCGTTGAGCGGGTCGATGAATGGCCTGTTCAACACATTTCTCAGTTCAACCATCGTGTAATTATAATATGTTGCACGGTGGTTATGTCAGGTATTCACACGAATTCGACTTTTCACCTAGCCCAAGAGAGAACACAAATGGCCAAACTCAAAGCTCGCAGATTCCTACCCCACCCAGACCTTGTGGCCCGTGAGTACCAGCTCAAACTTAACCTGTATCTCAAGCGGATGCACGACATCGCCATGTCTGCACTGGCACCCGTTCTCCATGAACTCGATATCAGACAGAAGATGGATGCCAAGCCGCCTAGTTTTGAGCAAGCACTCAAGCAAGCCCAACGTGAACTTGAGAAGGCATACCCAACCAAGTCGCTCAACAAACTGGTAGCCCCGTCATTCGATCCTATTTCGAAGATGTCTAAGTTCAGAGTCACGGCATTGACAACACTTCCATCCCCTAAGGTAGAGAAGTGGCTACCGGGCAAACAAGCCGAATATGTCCAAGCCAACGTAGAGCTCATCAAATCGCTACCGGAAAGGTACTTTGAGGGGATTTCCAAACTCATCATTGAGTCCGCAGATATGCGCGCTGATGTTCTTCAAGCCAAACTTGAAGAGCGGTACGGTGTATCTGAAAGCCAAGCCGAATTGATTGCAGTTGACCAGACCAACAAACTGGTTGCTGAACTCGACCGTGAACGTATGTCAAAGCTGGGAATCACAAGAGCTACCTGGCAAACCAGTAATGATGAACGGGTTCGCGAGTCACATGCTGAAGTCAATGGGGAAGAGTTCGACATTGAAGAAGGCCTCCAAGTCGATGGCGAGCAAGCGTGGCCCGGAAGTCCAGTTAGATGCCGATGCGTGTCTATTCCGATCATAGATTGACAATCGTCTATTACAAGTAATGGCACACGAAAATCAATCAACCCTTGTACGTCGCCTTGATGCTCCACAGTCTGGAACCATGGTTTCACACACCGATGGTAGCATCTTGGCGCAATGTCGTTTTGCCCGTTGTGGAGTCCAATCGTATATGTTGGGCGATGGTTCGATTTCAGTTGAGTACCGTCCACCGGAAGAGGTCTTCGCGCCAGCATCAATGGCATCGTTTGAACTTCGCCCGCTGACACTCGGACATCCTTCGCAGGGCTTGCTTGCTCCCGGTGATATTGGAGCCTACTCACACGGTACTGTTGGCGCAGTTCACCGCGACTCCGAAGATCCGAATTGGCTTGCTGCCAACGTTCGCATTGTATCGGAAGCGGCCATCAATGCAGTCACGTCTGGTACTGTTCAACTGTCCGGTGGCTATGAATGCGACCGAACCCCTGTAGCCAAGGGCACAACCATCGTCGACCCCATGTCCGGCAATACCATTTACATTGATGCAATCCTGACCAATATCCGTGGCAACCACGTAGCTCTATGCGATGCAGCAAGAGCCGGCCCGGGAGCACGCGTGCTACTCGATGCAGCCGATGCAGTAGGAGTCCAAGTGAACGACAAAATTGAAGAGCGTGAAGGCAAGTGGGTTGTGTTGTCTATGGAAGGCAAAGTACTGGGCACCCATGAGACCAAAGAGCAGGCAGAAGAACAACTCCGTGCCGTAGAAGCCAGCAAACACGCCAAGGATGCGGTTGAGCCGGAAGCCCAAGAGGAAGACGCCTGCAAGGCTAAGAAGGATGAATGTATGGAAACCATCGCCCCCAAGAATGACGATCTCACAGTCTCCCCTGCCGTGACACCAGTCGAAATTGCCCCGGTTGAACCTGTAGAAGCCCCCAAGGCAGAACTGGCACCGGAAGTCAAGCCCGAAGAAGTCAAGGGTGATGCTGTCAAGATGGATGAACTCCAAGCCAAGGCGGATTCACTCCAGGTCAAGGTTGATGAACTCCTCTCGGAGGTCGCCCGTCTATCCGAACCGAAGTTCCTTCACACTCAAGTTGCCCGACTTCACAACGCACTTGATGTTGCTAGCTCGATGGGGTTCGTCATCGTGTCTCATGATTCGATGTCTGCAGATGCAATCGAAGCGGCTGTAGTAGCCCATACACACCCGACCTTGAAGCTTGACAGTTTCTCGTCTGACCAAATCCATACATTGTTCACTTCCATTGTCCCACAAACTCGTCTTATCAAAGAAGACACTGTAACTGTTTCCCTTCCCAAGGATGTTCTAGCTGAAGCACGCAATGAGCAGCTCAAACACTTTGGTTTCACTGTAGCACCATAACCCGCTGTACCTAAGAGAACCTAAATGACCACACGTTACGATTCCATCACTCAGAAGCTTGTCGACAATGGCATTGTCAAGAATGACGCCAACTCGACACTATTCAGCACGGCACAGTTGACGGAGCAAGAGGCGGCATTTGTCGCTTACAAGCGCCTCAATGTTGAGTCCGCAAAGCTGATGAAACCACGTACCGTGTCGCCAGGTGCGTCTACCTACGAATACCGTACCCACGGCGCAACCAACGGCGCAGTCCAAGCGGCCGACGGTGTAGTGATCACGCCTTCCGATCTGAGCGCGACCCAGTTGTCGATGGCTCTTGTTCACATTCGCGACGCCTTCACGCTTAGCGATACGGAAATGCGTCAGGCTTCGTTGACTGGCCAGCCCCTCGAGACGTTCGGCGCTCAGAGCTGTAGCGCGAACATTCAAGACCGTATGGACCAATACGCGATGATTGGCGATGGAACCCGCCTTGGTCTCCTCAATGCGACTGGCACTTCGACCTACGTGATTCCTGCCGATGGTTCGGGCACGAGCGCGCTTTGGAGCACCAAGACCGGCGCTCTGATGTACCGCGACGTTGTCGAGACGATCGAGAAGCTGACCTCAGCTTCGAGCGGCAAGCACGTGGCGACCAAGTGCGTTCTCGGCGCGGCTCGCCTTGCAACCCTGAAGTCGACGAAGTACAATGATTACTCGGTCGAGTCTGTGTTTGACAAGCTTACGCAGACATATCCCGGGGTCCAGTTCCTTGGTACATACTTCATGGCCGACACTGCAGTCACCATCACCCATATCGCTGGCAAAGTGCTTCAGGGCATTGTGGCAGTCGATGACTCGGAAGCCGTGAACTTCGGCAACGTGGTTGGCATGCTTCCCACGATCACCGGTAGCGATTACAACGAGAACGTGGTTAAGTTCCAGGCAGTCGCCCGCGCCTCTGGTTGCGCCGTCAACCGTCCTCAGGCAATCTGCATTGCGCTACCTGCAAGCTTGGGCATCTAAGACATACAACTGTAGGGGAGCGGTCGTTAATAGCGACCTTCCCCTCCTCAATCGCAACCGGTACCTCCTCCCGGTTGTGTGTCGGGTTGATTCCCTGAAAAGTTCAGAGAGTCTACCGAACAGAATATGGGCGCGTATTTCAGCGGGAGAAAGTCTGCCTTGCACGCAGAAGGCGTTGGTTCGATTCCAACCGTGTCCACTTAGAAAGGTATCGAATGACCGCACCTACTGCCGCACAGTTCAAAGCGTTACTCCCTGAGTTCACTTCCGAAACCGATGCCGAGTGCTTGGTGTGGATTGGTGTCGCTACCGCCCAATGCAATGCAGCCATCTATGGCACCAAACACCTCAATGCGATTTCATTTCTTGCTGCCCACTACATGACAGTCGGAAGAACGAATCCAACCCCTACTCAAGTCGGAGTCAAGGCGGAACAACTTTCGATGTCATCGACTGCATATGGCGTCATGTATCTGCAACTTAGAAGTCGAGTAGCCATTGGCCTAGGTGGTTTGGTTTGGGTTGACCCAGCGTAATGTCTACTAAGGTCACCAACAACTTCAGCAAGACACTCAAGCGACTCCAAAAGGGTTGCAATAAGACCGTCATGGTTGGTGTTTTCGCTGACTCCCAACGAGATAGCGGCAAGGTTACCAACGGTGAACTCGCTCTTATCCACGAATACGGTACAGAGACCATTCCGCCGAGACCCTTCATCGGACCTGTCGTCAATTCGAATCAACAGGAATATGCCAAAGCCCTCGCCAAACTCGTACGAGCAAACATCGAGACGACAGAGCATCCAGACAAAGCATACGAACTCATTGGCCAAAAGGCAGTAGGCGACATCAGGGGTTTCGTTATGGGCTGGAACATGCTCCAACCTCTTGCCCCTGCAACCATTGCAGCCAAGGGTTCCAGCAAGCCACTCATCGATTCATCCCAAATGATACGTTCAATCTCATACAAAGTGGTTGACAAGGGAAGCAAATGACTACTCCCACTCTAGCTCAAATCCAAACGGCTCTCCAGTCTGCGGTTGTCACGGCTTCCGGTCTAGTCACTGGTGATGTCGTCTATGGATTCAAGTCGCCCGCTGTGAGATTGCCAGATGAGTACATCAGAATTCACCTAGGGTCTTCGCAACGCAAACCCATTATCGAGACATGGTCTAAGTCAACGTTGGATTCGATTGCAACCACAACCGTCGCCATCACCCAACAGGTCACGCTAGACTATTACCATAGATCGCCAGAGACAGCTTGTGCCCAACTCCAAACCGTTCTCCTTCGCCTCCAAACACGGGTCCTGACGAACACCCTGGACATCGCAGGTATCTCCGTCTTCCGTTATGGTGATGTCCAGTCGCTTCCTCCGCCAACGCAGTCGACATATCTAGACCGGGCTATCTCTGAACTGACCATTCACTATTTGACTGCATACACAGCCCCAATCGCCCCATCAATCCAAACAGTGAATGGTGATGTTGAGACTGCTACAACCCCGCCCAAAGTCGTCTTATTCAATGTATCCGATGTCTAACCCCAAAAGGAACACAACCCCATGGCTAATATTTCTGAGTTCGTTACTGTCAATCTTGTAACTGGAACCGCGCCCCTTCAGGCCCCCAGCTACTCTCTTCCCCTTGTGGCCGCATACCTGACGCCAGCCGAAGTTGCTGCTACGGGCATGAATAACCGGGTTGCTTCCTTCACTTCGCTTCAAGGTGTATTGAGTTCAGGTCTGACTGCCAACAGTGCGGCCTACCGTGCAATCGCTCCCTTCTTCAGCCAGTCGCTTTGCGTGCCGACCGTTATGCTTGGTCGCCTTGCGAACCCGCCCGATCTGACCATCAAGGTGTATCCGACTGGCGTTGCTGGCCGAGTGTTTTCCTTGAATGTTGTCGGGACCAATGGCATTGCCAAGACCGTGACCTTCACTTCGACGACTGCAGTTGTGGCCGACATCGTTGCTGGATTGCTTGCAGCATTTAACACTCAAGCACCGGCCGGACTCGTGGGAACCAACGGAACAACCCATCTCCAAGTCAAGGCATCGACGGCAGGTCTCCACTTCAGCGTTGCTCCCCTCGCTCTGAGTGCATCCGTTGTGAGCTGTCAGCAAGATCATGCAGACCCGGGCCTCGCGGCTGACCTTGCGGCCATCGCAGACGAGAACAACTCGTGGTACACGCTTTCGCTTGCTACGGCTGGCAAGGCTGAGCTCGCGGTCGCTTCCGCTTACGCGCTTGCAAATAAGAAGCTCGGTTTCTTCTCGACTCAAGATGGTGACATTCTCGCTGCTACCGCGGGCAACGTGGCTCTTACGCTTGCCGCTACGGCAAATGACCGGGCTGGTCTCGTGTTCGGTGGTGCGGCTTCGGCCGAGCAACCGGCTCAAGCCCTTCTGGGCCAGGTCCTTCCTCTTCAGCCGGGTGCAACCTGGACGAAGTTCAAGCGACCCGCCGGCGTAACGGCAGACATGCTTTCGGGTACGAGCGTCACCAACCTCAAGGCGAGCAACGTCCACTTCATTAACGGCAACGGTGTCAGCTTCTACGAGAGTGGCAAGCTTGCTTCGGGCGAGTATTTCGACAACCGCCGAAATTTGGATTGGTTCAAATCCGACATGGAAGTTGAACTGGCGAATGCTTTCCTTGCCAACCCGATCATCCATTACGATGACGTTGGCCTGACTGTCATGGAGAGCTGCCTCACTGCTTCGGCCAAGCGCGCCGAGTCCCGCGGAGTCATCCGTCCAGGTTGGCGCGTGAGTGTCCCGACGCTTGCTTCCATTAGCGCGGCAGATCTCGCGGCCCGCGTACTCAATGACTGCAAGGTCGTTTGCTCGCTTTCAGGTGCAATCGGCTCCGTCGTAGTCAACGCAACTGTCACTTTCTAATCTCAACCCAAACCCGTGGGGAGTTAATCCCTCCCCACAAATAAACCGGAGTCATCCATGGCAGACGTAGCATTCACATACAACCCCCAGCGAGTTGTTGTTGTATTCGGTGGAGTTCCCTTGACTGGCTTTGACGCCACGTTCATCAAGGTCAGCCGCATTACCCCCGTCTTCAGTTCGAAGTCTGGTGTTGATGGCGTTGCAGTTCGAAGTCAGTCCCTCGACAAGCGCGGCACGTTCGAGATCACTCTTCAGAACGAAAGCCCAAGCAATGACGTTCTTCTTGCAGCGATGCAGGCAGACGAGACGACTGGCCTTGGCATGAAGCCCCTTCTTGTGAAGGATTTGAATGGTCGCACCCAAGCTCAAGCAACCGCGGCTTGGATCACAGGCTATGCAGACGTCGAGTATTCGGCCGAGAGTGGCGCCAGAGTGTGGAAGGGAGAATGCTCACAGTTGACAATTTCTCCCGCCGGTGGTAACGCCTAAGTCGAGTTGATTTGAATTGAGTTGGGGTGAGGGTTACGACTCTCACCCCTTTTGTGTTATAATGGTCGCCATGACATCTAAGAAACTCATTTATGCGTTGTGCGAACCCGATACAGGCGATATCCGATACATCGGAAGGTCCTCGTCTGGAATGACCAGACCTAAGCAGCATTTTATGTCGTGTAAGCTACAAGACAATACACACAAGGTGAACTGGGTCAAGTCAGTCTTGGCGACTGGCTCCAAGCCAACAATCAAGGTCCTACATGAGTTCTCGGATGACGCCCATGACGCTGAATTGAACTCATCTGAGGTCTACTTCATTCAATGGCATCGGGCCCTAGGTGCTAGGTTGACCAATGCCACAGATGGGGGTGAGGGAATGGCTGGATACGCACACTCTGAAGAGACATGCGCTAAAATGTCAGCTGCGCACCTAGGAAAGAAGCGGGACCCCCACACACCTGAAACCCGCGAGAAGCAGTCTGAGAGCCTACGGGGCCGGAAATTCCCTCCTGAACGACGCGCAAAACTGTCAGCCGCGCACCTAGGTAAGAAGCGTAAGCCGCTTTCGCCAGAAACCAGGGCTAAAATTGCTGAAGCAAATAAGGGGAAGAAGCGCACCCTTGAAACACGTGCAAAGATTTCCTCAGCCCAATCAGGAAAGAAGCGCGGTCCTCTTTCCGCCGAAACCATCGCCAAACTTTCAGCGGCCAAACTGGGCAGGGAGTTGTCACCCGAACACTGTGCAAAACTGTCAGCTGCGCACCTAG
>Ga0316630_10000762_pt1 | contig 10908 bp, 6 predicted proteins | sample OWC_May_M1_C1_D6_FD_207658 | JGI IMG/M metagenome (GOLD analysis project Ga0316630, IMG submission 207658) | Wetland soil microbial communities from Old Woman Creek delta, Ohio, United States - OWC_May_M1_C1_D6_A | ecosystem: Environmental > Terrestrial > Soil > Wetlands | place: USA: Ohio...
TTGACTCCCGGCATGGTGCTCAAGATTTCCATGGCCACCACCCCCGACCTCAGCGGCGCCACACTGGCCATCGGCGGCGGGCCGAGCTTGGTGCGTGGCGGCAAAGCCCGCGGGGCCCGAGAGTTTTCGGGCTGGCAGACGCGGCATCCGCGCTCGGCCATGGGCTGGAACGACAAGTACTATTACTTCGTGCAAGCCGACGGGCGCCAGCCGCGTTACTCCATGGGCATGACGTTGGCGGAGTTGGCGAATTACTTCGTCAAGCTCAACTGCGCTCACGCCATCAACCTGGATGGAGGCGGCTCGTGCACCACCTGGATCGCGGGCAACATTGTCAACAGCCCCTCCCAAGGCCGGGAGCGTCCGTCGGCCAACGCTCTGGTGCTCGTGCGGAAAAACAAAACGGGCAACTAAGCCGCCGCCGATCGCTCCTCCATGCAGGTCAAGGGTAGTCACTCGCCCTCTTCATTCTGGAGCGCCAGCACCTTCCTGATGGTGGGGTTGGTGGTCTGCTTCGCGATTCAGCAAATTGTCATCGTTTACCATGAGAAGCCTTACGATGCCTACCTGGCCTTGAGTGGCTATGGCATGAAATCGGGGCACCTTTGGGAACTGTTCACGTACCAGTTCTTCCACAGCGGACCGGTGCACTTGCTGATTAACTTGGTTGGCCTCTGGTTTTTGGGCCGACCGGTTGAGGCCTGCCTGGGGAGCCGGCGCTTCCTGTTGCTATACCTCGGCGCGTCGCTGACGGGCGCTTTATTGCAGGGCACGGTCGCACTGGCCGGCTTCCTGTTGCCGGAGTCGCTGGAATCTGTGGCCGCGTTCCTGCGTGACCGGTTCGGTGGGCCGGTGGTCGGATCTTCCGTCGGGCTGTGCGGCGTGTTCGCGGTGTTCTGCCGGCTGAATCGGGAGAAAAGAATACGGCTGTTTTTCCTCCTCCCCATAAGGCCAGAGCCGCTGTGGTGGGTTGCCCTGGGAATCGCTGTCCTCTTCCTGATCATTCCCAGTGATCCCTACTTGGCTCACCTGGCACATCTGGGCGGTTTGTTGGCCGGCATGGCCTTCATCAAGCTTGGGAAGCTGAGCCATGGGCCGAGAGAAGTGGAGGCACGGTGAGATTCAACTGGCCGATGGAGCCGAGCCTGCCCTTCTGAAAGTCCGCGGGCAATCATTGTCTGACCTGATCCACCGGTGGTCGCGGTTGTGTGGCCGGCGCGACCTCAGCTCTCTGCCTTACGCGTCCGTGCTCATCTTGTAGGCCAGGGCCACTGCCGCGCAAATGCAGACGAGGTTGAACCGGTTCACGAACACCATGATGAGGAAATACTTGAAGTAGGTGTCCTCTTCTTCCTTGGCTGAGGCCGCCTTGTCCGGCTTGTCCTGCTCCCTCTCGGTTTGGTGCTGTTTCTCAAATGCCTCCTTGGTGATCTTCCCGCTGGCCAGGTCGCGGCACTCCGGCAGGAGGGTGTCCCGAAATTCCTTTACCTCCTCGTTGCTGACGGAGTTGGGATCGGGCTTCTCGCCCTCGTCCGCCGCCTCCTTGGCCAGATAGATCCGGATCTCCTGGTCCGAACCGTTGGGGACCGCCTTCACCACCTCCTTGGCGTAGGCAACGGCGGCTTCGTAACCGAGGGCGGCGATGTCCTTTCCCATGTCGCTTCCCCAGAGAGTTTTCGCCCAGAAATACTGAGCGGAGAAAACACCGAGCAGAGTGAAAATGCCCGTGAGAATGCCCAGCTCGGTACTGCCCTCCTTGCCCAACAGCCGCGCCCCCAGTCCGGCCAGAAAACCGACTCCCACCGCCAGCAGCTTGAACCGGAAACCGGTGTAGTAAAAAACCAGAAAGAAGATGAGCGCGCCCAAGGCCGCACCGAGGACCGCACCCACAACGCCCAACGCGAAACTCGGCTTGCGCGGCGACCGGGCGGCCTCCAGGGCCTCCGGCGTCGGGCCCAGCCTCGCGGGAATCGGCGGGGCCTCCGGCATGTCGGCAAGGGGGGTGACGGGTGCTTCCGTGGGCGCGGGTTTGTTGAGGCTGACTTTCAGTTGCCCAGCGGGCGGCGGCTCGCGCGCGGCGGGGGCCGCGGTGCGAACAGGCGCCTTCGCCACGGCCACGGCCGGCAGGGCGGCGGCCACCCGCACTGGAGCGGGAGCTGGGGGAAAGGGCACGGGCTGGGGCAGTCCCAACGTTTGGGCAATATGGGCGTTGGTGAATTCGGTCCAACTGGCCCCGCAGTTGGGACAACTGAGGGCGGCGGGCACCCGGCCATTCACGGGTTCGACCTCGAACTGGTACTTCCTGCCGCAATTGCAGAGAATTTTGATTTCCATGCCGGGGCTTTTCTGAGCGGGAGAGTCTCCTCCGGCCGACACAAGGTGCAAGATTTTTGTTGCGTGGGTAACGCGGTGAATTTCCCGCTTCGCCGCGAATTCGTTCTTGAAGCGGCGGCGCGCGTCCGGCTTAATGCCTCCCGCGATTTTTGCCAGGGCCCATGGAATGCGGACTTAGGAACCCCGCCAGGGCCGGAAGGCAGCAACGGCACTTTGCTCCGCATCCGCCGTGGTCACCCTGGCATTTTTTGAGTTGGAGAATGCGGAGTGCGGAATGCGGAATAGCGCGGGCGCAAAGCGGCTGTTCCATTCCGCACTCCGCAATCGGCACTCCGCACTGGAATGAGTTGATGAGTTATCAGGTCATAGCGCGCAAGTACCGGCCGCAGCGGTTCAGCGATGTGGTGGGGCAGGAGCACGTCACGCAGACGCTCACCCATGCCATCGCGCAGAACCGCATTGCCCACGCGTACCTCTTCTGTGGCCCGCGCGGCACCGGCAAGACCACCATCGCCCGCATCTTCGCCAAATGCCTCAACTGCACCGGCGGGCCCAAGGTGGACTTCGACGACGCCGACCTTCGTTGTGTCGAAATCACCGAGGGCCGCTCGATTGACGTGCTGGAAATCGACGGCGCCAGCAACAACGGCGTCGAGCAGGTTCGCGAGTTGCGCGAAACCGTCAAATACGCGCCGGCCTCCTCCCGGTTCAAAATTTACATCATCGACGAAGTCCACATGCTTTCGACCGCGGCGTTCAACGCGCTGCTTAAGACACTGGAAGAGCCGCCCGCCCACGCGAAGTTCATGTTCGCCACCACGGACCCGGAGCGGGTTCTGCCGACCATCCTCTCGCGCTGCCAGCGGTTCGACTTGCGGCGCATCCCGGTGGCGCTGATCGTCCAGCACCTCGCTCACATTGCGAAGCTGGAGGAGGTGCGGGTCGAGGAAGCCGCGCTCTATGGCATCGCCCGCGGCGCCGACGGCGCGATGCGCGACGCCGAGTCGGCCCTCGATCAGCTCATCAGCTTCTGCGGCGACCGGATTGTTGAGAGCGACGTGCTTTCGATGTTTGGCCTGACGGCGCAAGCCCAGATTCTCAAGCTCACTTCGGCCATTCTGAACGGCGAAGCCGAGACCGTGCTGCGTGAGCTGAACGACCTCGCTCAACACGGCAAAGACCTCGGCCGGCTGCTCGCCGACCTGCTGAACCACTTCCGCAACCTGCTCATTTACCAGGTATCCGGCGGCGACTTGAAGCTGCTGGAGATTTCCGAAGCCGAAACCGCCAGCCTCAAGGAGCAGGCCCCGCGGGTCAGCACCGACACGCTCACGCGCCTCATGGAGGTGTTGTCCGACGCGGAAGGCCATCTGCGCGCCGCCGCCTCGAAGAAGATCTTCCTGGAAGTGTCGCTGCTCAAGGCCATCCAGGCGCGCCACGCAGTCAGCCTGGACGCGGTGCTCAAGAAGTTGCAGCAGTTGCGCGGCGCCAGTGGAGTGACGGCTGGCGCGAGTTCGAGCAGTCCCTCCCCCGCAGCGGCACCCCGGCCGACCGGCTCGGCGAAACCCGCCGAAACTACCGCCGGGATGGGCGCCACCGCCAGTCCGCCTGTGCCCGCCAGTCCGGCGGAGGCCGACTTGGCTCCGCTCTGGCAAAGCGTGCTGGAGGCCGTGGGCCGGGCCAGCGCGTTTACGCGCAGTTATCTTGTGGAAGCGCGGCCCATCTCGCTGGTGAAAAACGTGTTGACCCTCGGCTTCGATCCCGAGTTCGCCGACCAGATGGAGCTGGTCAACAACCCCAAGACGCACGCGTTGCTGCAAACCAAGCTGCAGGAACTCGGTCATCCGGGCGTGCAGGTCAAGTTCGTCGCCGCGGACGCGCCGCCGACCAGCGCGCCTCAGTCCGCCACCCCACCGCCCGCGCCATCGAAGCGCGCCAAACCGGTGCCGGAGAAAGTCAGCGCGGAAGAATTCAAGAATGACCCGCTGATTCAGAAGGCCCTGGAGATCTTCAAAGGCCAGATCGTCGAAGTCCGTTCCTGACTCTCAACTCTCAACTCTCATCTCCTTCTTTCAACGCCATGCCCAACCTCGGCAAACTCATGAAACAAGCTGCGCGCATGCAGCAGCAGATGGAACAGGTCCAGGCCCAGCTCGCCCAGCGGACGGTCGAAGCCACCAGCGGCGGTGGCGCGGTGAAAGTTCTCGCCAAGTGCGACGGCACCCTGGCGTCCCTTAAGATCGACCCGCAGGCGCTGAATCCCGCCGATGCGACCCTGGTGGAGGACATGGTGCTGACGGCGGCGAACCAAGCGTTGGCCCAGGCGCGGGAAATCGCGAACGCCGAAATGGGCCGGTTGACGCAGGGGATGGGACTGCCCGGAATGGGCTGAGGCCAACACGCGAGGCGTGAAACGGAAACCGTAAGCATTGCTCGGAACCGCCCAGACCATTTTCGCGTTTCGCCTTTCACGTTTTACGCGCTTCGCCACGCCCAATGGCTTCTCTTCCCGAACCGATTCTCGAGCTGCTCGCCGCGCTGAACAAGCTGCCTGGGATCGGGCCGCGGTCGGCGGAGCGTTTGGCGCTGCACCTCGTGCAAAGTGATCCGGGCGCGGTGAAACAACTGGCGCAGGCCATCCTCCAGGCCCGCGAGCGCATCCAGCCCTGTCCGGTTTGCGGCGCGCTCACCGAGCAGACGCCCTGCGCCCTCTGTGCTGACGCGCGCCGCGATGGCTCGGTGGTCTGCGTGGTGGAGCGGGCGGTGGACATCATCAGCATCGAGAAGGCGGGCGGCTTTCGCGGCAAGTATCACGTGTTAGGCGGCAAGATTTCCCCTCTCAACGGGGTCGAGCCCGAGGACTTGCGCATCGCCGAACTGGAGGCTCGCCTGGCCGGCGAGTCCATTAAGGAAGTCATTCTGGCGCTGGGGACCGATGTGGAGGGCGACGCGACGAGTTACTATCTGGCGAAACGATTGGGCGCCACGGGCGTCAAAGTCACCCGCATCGCGCACGGCCTGCCCGCCGGCACCGGCCTGGAATACGCCGATGAACTGACCTTGAGCCGGGCGCTGGAAGGGCGAAGGGAAATGCCGTGAGCACGGCGCCCTGGACTTCACGTTTCACCGGTCACGCCACGCTTGCCGCCGCCAGGAAACGTCAGGCGTGAAGGGTGAACCGCCATTCCATGATCCCACACATCGTCGCTTTTGATCTCGGCAAAGTGCTGGTCGATTTCGACTACAGCATCAACGCGCGCCAAATCGCCGCGCGTGGCACGATGCCGGAGGAAGAGATCCGGAAATTCATCGATCACTCGCCGCTGCTGTTTCAGCTCGAAACCGGGCGGATGACCAACGAACAGTTCTACGAGGAGGTCAGCCAGGTCACCGGCTTCCGCGGCACGATGGCCGAGTTCAGCCAGTACTTTGCCGATATTTTCTGGCCCATCGAGCCGATGGTGGCGTGGAGCGAGCGGCTCCGCGCCCGCGGCATCCCGACCTATATTTTTTCCAACACCAACGGGCTGGCCGTGACGCACATTCGCCGCCGCTTCCCGTTCTTCTCCAGTTTCACGGGCTACATTTACTCCTACGAAGTGGGCGCGATGAAGCCGGACCCGAAGATGTATGAGGCGCTGGAGCGGCTGGCCGGCAAGCAGGGCCCTGAGATCCTTTACCTGGATGACCGTCAGGAGAACATTGAGGCCGGCCAGGCGCGCGACTGGCAGGTCATCTTGCAGGAGAACCCGCAGAAGACCCTGGCGACGGTGCGGCAGCTCGGCCTGCCTGAGTGAGACAAGGCTGGCCGAGGCGGACTCTCTGCCGCCTCAGTCCAAGCGCCTGACCTGGGCCTCTTCTGCCCTTTCCTACGGCAACTGGCGGGCGCGGAAGAACAACGTCTGATTGGTGGTGGCGATGCCGTTGATGGTCAGGAACAGATTCGAAAGAGTTCCCTGCCAGGCTGGCGTCCACACCGGTCCATTCGGTTCCGGGCTGGTCTCGATGCGGTAGTTGGTTCCGGGTTGGCCGTACAGCACCAAGTTGCACAGTTGGTTGCTGGAGAGGATCGGTTCCAGGAGCAACTCCTGCCCCACCACCACCGCCCGCCCGTGGTCCGCCAGCGTTTTCGGCACCGGCTGGCCGCTGGGCTGTGTGGCCATCAGGCTGGAAATCAACAGCGGCACAAATGCCGATTGCTGATTCGGCACGGCCGTGAAGTTAAGCTGTCCGATGTGTTGCGTCGCGGCCAGGAAGTTGCCCGACAGCGCCTGTACCGTGAACCGCGTGTTGTCCGGAGTGACCGGCTGCATCAACAGAGACAAATTGAGCGAGGGTTCCAACTCCAGATCCAGACTGGTCAGGCGAGACGCCGGGGCATTCAACACAAAGTCCACGTTCGTCACGCGTGTGCTCGTCATGATATCAACGGACACGTTGGTACTCTGTCCGGCCGACATCACAGCGGAGCCCAGGCTCAGTTCAAAGTAATCTGCAACCACCACCACAAATTGGTTCGTCGCGCTAAGCGGCGGCACGCCATCGTCGGTCACGATCACCGTGATGGTGTTGCTGCTCGGCGCCTGCTGCCGGGTGGGCGTCCAGGTGAAAACCCCGGTGTTCCGGTTGACGCGCGCGCCCGCCGGTGCTCCTGGCTCCAAGGTGAAGGTGAGACGATTCTTCGGGAGGTCCGCATCGGACGCCACATTGGTGACCGCCAGCCAGGTTCGGACATAGGCGACCTGGTTGGAGACGGGCTGGAGCACCGGGCGCGAGTTCACTTCATTGACGACCACCGCAAAGCTCGTCGTGTCGCTCATGTTGGGCGTGCCGTTGTCCGTCACGCGCACCGTGAAGTAATTCGAACTGGGCCCTTGCGCCTCGCTCGGCGTCCAGGAGAACACGCCGCTGACCGGGTCGATGTCGGCACCGGCCGGCACCATGCCGGTCAAGGTGAACGTCAGCGAGTTCGGCGGCGGGTCGGTGTCGGTCGCGCTCACGGTGAAAGTTAGTGTGGCCAGTTCGTCAATGGTTTGGTTCGGAATGTCCGTGAGCTGCGGCGGCGTGTTCGCCGTGATGCGCGTCCAAGTATTCGTGGCGGAGCCGGTGCCGGCATTGCCCGCGCGGTCCTCGATGCCTTCGGCATTCACGACAAGCTGGTAGCCGCCCAACGCGTCCGTCAGGTTGGTGAGGCCAGCGATGAGGAAGACATTGCTGGAAAGCATCTGGATCGCCACCGCGTTGGAGGTGATGAGATTGTTTGTGCCGCCGTCGCGCGTTAGCAGGAGGTCGCTCCAATCGAACGTGGCTTCGTTGATCCCTTCGGAGAAGCGGACCGTCATCAACGCCACGCTGTTGGTGCGTGGATCGGGGATGACCGGGTCCAGCGTGACCGTCGGCTGGCTCAAATCCACGAAGAGGTCGAAGAAGCTGTCCGGCGAGACATTCGCAGCGCTGTCGATGGCGCGGGCGCGGATGCGGTGGGTTCCGGCGTCTGCCAGCTCAATCGACTGGCTGAAGTGAGTGCCGGCCATCACCGTCTCGCCGAGGTCGGCGCCGGTCGTCACATCCAGCAGCCGCACGGTGAGATTGGTGTCGAGCACGCTGCCGCTGAAGACGAGTTTGTTCGTGTTGCACAAGCCATCGCTGGCCGAGACGCCCCGGTCCGGCGCGACGCCTAGATTAAACGGCGCCGCCGGCTTGGTGGTGTCCATCACCCAGCTTTGCGAAGCGGAATCCACACCGGCGTTGCCCGCCAGATCGGTGACGCCCGCGGCGTTGACCGTAAGCGTGTAGGTGCCTTCGTTGCCGCTCACCCAATTGAAGTTGGCGATCCGGTACGTGGTGTCGTTGAGCTTGCTGACCGTCACCGCGCTGGTGACGAGGTTCGCGCCACCGTCCCGGGTGAGAGTGATGTCGTGCCAGTCAAAGCTCACGGTATCGATCGGCTCGGAGAAGGTCACGTCCAGCGTTGGCACCACGATGTTGCGCGGATTCGTCGGGATGCCTTCCAGATTCACGATGCTCGGCGGTGTCGCATCCATCGTCCACGACTCGGGGCGAAAACCGGTGCCCCAGTTGCCGTCGGTGTCTTGCACTTCGGCGGCGTTGACTGTCAGCACGTAAGTCCCGTCAGCCGCTGTAAATCCGGCCAGGCCACCGATGCGGAACGTCGTGTCCGACAGCGGCGTGACCGTGACGCTGTTATCCAGGAGGTTGGCGCCGCCATCGCGGGTGAGCGTGACGTCGTTGAAATCAAGGGTCGCCGTGTTGATCGGTCGCGAGAACACGACATCCACGGTCGAAACCGGCGTCGGGCGCGGCTTGGGCGCGACGGGACCGACGGTGACGACGACCGGCGTGATCGCGCCTTTGGCCCAACTGGTCGAAGCCGAGTTGGCTGCGGCGTTGCCGCCGAAGTCCTGGATGCCGCTGCCCACGACCGTCAGGTCGTAGTTGCCATCCGTGCCGGTGAGCGTGCCCAGCCCGCCGATGCGATAGGTGTTGCTCGAAAGCTGGCTCACCGTCACCGCGCTGGTGATGAGGCTGGCGCCGCCGTTGAGCGTAAGCACGACGTCGTGATAGTCGAAAGTCGCCAGGTCAATCTGTTCCGAGAAGACCACCTCGACGGACGCCACCGCGCCGGTCTGGAAGTTCGGCACAATGTCCACCACGTCAGAGATGGTCGGCGGCACTGAATCGTCAACGCGATAGTAGAGCGTGTAGGCGCCCGTGCCGTTGAAGTCGAGGAGGTGCAGCAGGAATTCGCGCCGCGCGCCCGCCAGCGACGACGGGAAGGTGCGGTCGGTCTGCCACACGTTGTCGCCCACGCGCTGCTCCTTGCCGTCAGAACGCACCACCCGCCACAGCCGGAAACGCGCGCCGGGATCGGGCATGGTGAAGTAGTTCCAGCCGGTGGTCATGTTGGCCGTCACGTGCACCACGAAGTTGCCCAGCGTGACGTTCCGATCCGCCGCCGGGTTGAGTGACGGGTTGACGATCGCCGTGGTGCCGTCGCTGAAGTAGAGCATGTCCGGGAAGTTGTCCGGATCCGGCTCGTCGTTCACCAGGAAGTCGGGCGTCGCGTCGTCCCCGGTCCGGTCGGCTTGGACCACGTGGATCAACTCGTGGATTTCCACGCTGTCGATCAGCGACAGGTTCGCGCCGCCCAGCGCGTCCACGTGCTCAAACGTGGCTGAGTAATCGATAAACTTGCCCTGCAGCGAGGAGGTGAGCAGCCATTCGGCAACCTGCGACTTGCCGGGGTCGATGTTGCCGAAGTTGGCCGTCAGCGTGGGCGAAAGATCGTTGCTCCCGACTTTGGTGCCGATGATCTTGAAGTCGATCAGCAGGCCCTTTTCGTTTTCGACGATCTTCGGCTGGGCTGAGGTGATGCGGAAGTTCTTGGCCGCGCCCGCGCCGTTGTTCTTCGCGATCAGGCCGAGGGCGAACGGCTCCGCCGGCTCCACTTCGTCGGTAAATGGATCATCGCTATAGACATCGCGCTGCTGGAAGTATTTCAGTGCCAGCCGCGCTTCGGGAAAGACGGTGATGGTGGAGGAGAGCAACGGCACCACCACTTCCTGTCCGGCTTCGATGTAACGCAGCGTGCCCCCGATGCGATAAATCGCCGGCGCCGTCGGCGCGGCGTCGCGCGTCGGGATGAAGGTGTATTGGGCCGAACCGGATGCACCGGCGCCAATCTGGCCGCTGCCATCGACGTCCGACAAGCCGGTCAGTCTCGGTCCACGAATCGCAAACTTGTCGCTGGCCGAGTTGCCGTCGGCATCGCGGAAGTCGAGCGTGACCTGGATGCCGGTGAGGCTGCCGCTGCCTTCGTTCTCAATTTCGAGTGTGCCGAGGAAGGCGGCCCGGGTCATCACCGCTTCCTGCTCGATGCGGATGCGTACGCGGGCGCAGACTCCGCCGGGGCTGGTGCTTTCAGCCCCGCGCGAACCGGCTGGCAACGTCAGGATTGTCTTGGTGCGTGTGTGCGGCGATGGCGCGAACGAGGAGCCGCAACCCCCACCCCCGCCGCCCCCGCCGCCGCCGGCACCAATGCCGTAACCCGAGGGGGTAAATCCAAAAGTCCAGCCGCCGCCGCTCAGGTTGAAATTCGAGGGGGGAGGGCTGTCGAGGCTAAGGTTGATCTTGGAGAGCAGCTCACAAAGACAGCCCAACCCGTCGCCGAGGGCCGAGCCGGCGCCGGCGGCTGCCCCGGCCAACCCGCCCGTGGCCGCGCCCACAATGGTGCGGCAGGCCAGTTGCAGCGCGAGCTTCTGGCATTCGGACATTTCCACGCCCGCGCATGTCAGGAGGGCATCAATGATTTCGCAGCCTGCCGTCAGCAGATTGCCGGTTTCCAGCACGGCTTCCCCGGCGCCCTTCAGGCCGCTCAGACAGTCGTACACGGACTTCGCCGTGCACACGGGCGACAAGTCCACACTGCGCTGCTGCAACACATTGTTTGGCCCGCAAACGTAGTAGTAAGTCACGCCCAACGGAATCTTGGGCAGGCAGGCGTGGACTTCATATTCGCAGCCACCACCGCCGTCGCCTTCAGCGGCGCCGTTG
>Ga0316630_10000763_pt1 | contig 10904 bp, 7 predicted proteins | sample OWC_May_M1_C1_D6_FD_207658 | JGI IMG/M metagenome (GOLD analysis project Ga0316630, IMG submission 207658) | Wetland soil microbial communities from Old Woman Creek delta, Ohio, United States - OWC_May_M1_C1_D6_A | ecosystem: Environmental > Terrestrial > Soil > Wetlands | place: USA: Ohio...
CGGCGCAGAGGGAGAAGTTCGAAATGAGCGAGGCCGGGGGCAGCTTGAACCGGTACGTGTGGTTCACGGGCGAGCTCCCGTTGTTCAGGAGGACGGCCGTGATGTCGGTCGAGGCGTAGGGCCCCTCGACCGTGGCGACGACCGACATCGATACAACCTCCGGCGCCGTTGTGCCAACGTCCTCGCCGCCGACAATCGTCGCCGAGGGCACCATCGCTTGCGCGATGAGACCCACGAGCACCAAGATGCAAGTTGTGCGTGGAATTCTCAATGTCGAGACGCCCATGGTCTTCATCTCCAAGGCTAGCGCTCGCTAGCCAATCGCCAGGGACCATCGCCCCTCAGGGGGTCCCTGACACAGCCTATCACTGGTCGACCGACCATTTATCCTTTATGATTCACTCATCGAACGGTCGGTCCTCAATCCCGGGCGCGGTGTCGCCGCGACCCATGGAGCAGTGCCGAGATCGATACGAGCGCCAGGACCGCGAGCAGCCCCCACGGCTCGGGGATGCTCCTGACCGGCGCCCCGTCCATGGCGACGGGCGCAAGGACCGCGATGACCGTCGCGACGGCGAGCAGCAGGCACACGCCCATGGTCCTCATGCCCTCGCGCATGTCAAACCCTAGCATGGCTCGGTCGCGCAGGGTATTTCAAGCGCGGGGGTTGCGTTCTCCGGCGGCCCAACGGTCCTGCACGCCCTCGGCGCTCGGCGGGAGCCGCGGCAGAAGCCTTTTATACGGCCTGGGCCTTCCACGTGCCTGACCCCTAACCCTGGTGGGGGCATGGGGTAGTCCGGTATCCTTACGGGCTCCAGTTACGTGGATGACGCTACATGGGTATGCTGATGGCCAGCCGCCGATGATGACTGACTGGAGCGGCGACCGCAGATCCCAAGGGGGGTCGCTCCCCCCTGAAAAGGGGATACCCGTCGAGCTGGGTTCGAATCCCAGTGCCCCCACCTACTCTCCCTCCGCAGCCGGGCCGCTGCCGCGCTCGTGGGCCGGCGGGGGCGCCTACTCGTGCCTGCCGACATCGCCACGCTCGGGTGGTGCCGAGGCCCTGAGCAATGCCCTGAAGACCGCCCCGCGCCCGCTGTCGCCCTTCACCCTGTCCTCGACCCAGACGCGGGCGCCGTAGCGGTTGGCGATGGCCTTGACGATCGTCAGGCCGAGGCCCCGCCTGCGCCCTGCGTGCGTCGACGGGCCGTGCCCCTCGAAGAGCTCGAGCTTGCGGTCGTCGGGGATGCCCTGGCCCCTGTCCGCCACGGAGAGGAGCCACGCCTCGGCCCCGTCGAGCTGGGCCCCCGCAACCGTGACCTCGACGCGGACGCGGTCGCCGGGCGAGTGCTTGACCGCATTCCCGAGCAGATTTTGCACCAACTGCTCGAGGAGGTCGTCGGCGAGCACCCATGCGTGCTCCGGGGCGCTCACCTCCACATCCACGGCCCGGCCGCCCCCGGCGCCCCTCGCGAGGTCAGCGCACCGGTTGAGCGCGTCGACCAGGTCCACGCCCTTGAGGTCGGGGGGACCGGCCTCGCGCTGGATCGACGAGAGGGTCTTGACCTTGGAGATGACCGCGGCCGAGGCGGTGACCTGCGAGAGCGCCGCGCCCACTCGCTCGTGGACGTCAGGGGGGAGGCGATCGTCCTGCAGCATCGACTCGAGCGTCGCGAGCGCGGATTGGTTGAGGTTGGAGATGTCGTGGCCCATGAGGTCCATGTAGAACTCCGTCTCACGGCGCCGGCGCTCGGCCTCGACCGAGCTGCGCTCGACCTCGCGGAAGAGCCGGGACGTCTCGAGCGCGAGCCCGAGCTGCTCGCCCACCGCCCGCAGGACGGCCATGTGCTCGTCGTCGAGGGCGAACGGCTGCTTGGACGCCGCGAGCACGTAGCCCGTGAAGGTGCCATGGGTCTCCACGGGCACCGTGAGCGCGCACGTGATGCCCGCCCCCCTCGCCATCGTCGCGAGGTCGGCGGGCAGCACCGCGATGTCCTCGATGACCGCGACGCGGTCCCGCGAGGGCAGCCCCCGCGAGCCCAGCCCCTCGGGGAACAGGTGCAGCCGGTCCACGAGCTCCTTGGGGAACCACAGCTGGCCGAGCGTCTCGAGCCGGCCGTCGGCGTGGCCGTCGACCACGAACAGCGCCAGCGCCTCCGCGCCCGTGAAGTCGGCTATCATGCTCAGGCTGCCCGCGATGACCTCGTCCAGGTTGAGCGTCGAGGAGAGGTTCGAGATGAGGTTGTTGAGTATCTCGAGCTCGGCGTTGCGCCTGACCACCTGCTCCTCGCGGTGCTTCTCCGGCGTCATGTCGCGGATGAAGCAGACGACCTCGAGGACCTCGGCGCCGTCGGCCGAGACTGGCACCGCGTTGAGGTTGTGGTGCCGCCAATCGCCGTCGTGGCCGCGGATGCGGTACTCGAACCCCCGGACCGACGCGCCCCCATAGAGGTCGAGCAGCATCTGCACGACGCGCGGCTGGTCGACGTGGTGCAGGGCCATGACGACCTCCTGCGAGAAGAACTCGAGCGCGACACCCAGCTCGGAGTCGCGGAACGCGTTGTTGGCGTAGCTGATGCGGCCCGTCGTGTCGAACACGCAGATGAGGTCGTGCGCGTTGTCTATGAGCCGCCTTATGCGCGCCTCGGACTCCTCGGCGCGACCTATCTGCTTGCTGAGGCGGGCGAGGAGCTGGACGTTGAGCAGCGCGAGCGAGGCCTGGTTCGCGAGAGTGAGGACCACGCCCATCTCCTCGGGGTCGACCTCCGTGTGCGTCGAGGACACGGCCAGGATGCCCAGGGGCGTGATGCCGGTCGCCTTGTCCCCGACGTAGAGGGGGATGGTTATGCCCAGGTTCATCCGCGTGGTGCGGCGGATGATCTCCAGGATGCCCGGGTTCAGCCCCGACAGGGTCGTCAGCGTGTCCACGATGTCCTCGCGCGTCCGGTGGTAGATGACCTCGCCCTCCCTGAGGGCCCGCGAGTAGGCGGAGTGCTCCTGCAGGGGCAGCCGTATCCTGGGGATCGAGTACCGGGACAGCCGGTTGCCTATCTCGATTGTCCGCCGGTGGCCCGAGACGTGCTGTCCGCGGAGCACATCTCCCTCGTCGAGGATGAGGACGAACGCGTTCCTGAAGCTGGTGAGCGTGGAGACGGCCTCGGTCAGGATGCGGCAGATGGCGTCCTTCTCGCGCTCGGAGCGCATGCGGGAGCTGAAGTCGTGAACGAGCCTCTGCAGCTCGAGCCTCTTCTCGAGCCGGCGGCGCTCCTCCTCGACCATCCTGAACCGCTCGTCTTCCGAGCGGTTCGTGGAGGGCGCCCGCTCGGTCGCTTGGCTCTGCCGCGCCGGCGATTCCCCGTTCTCGGATTCGCGCACGGTGCTGCCTCGGAATCGGACGGGTAGGCCGGGGCTTCGTGCCGCCCGTCTGGCTGGCATTGCCACGTGCATTGTTAAACCTTTCGAGCGCGCGTGGGTCGAAGGCTTAATCTACGGTCGAGGCGCTACTCTTTGCCATGGTGGCACCAGACCCGATGCGCCTGTTCACCGACCAGGCCTGCGCGGCCTTGGCCGAGGCGATCAGGGCGCTCTCGGAGGAGAGCTGGCAGGACGTCATGGCCGAGGCGGGACGGGACACGGTCCGTGTCAGCGCGGCCGGGAAGGTGGCCGAGGTCCAGCTCGAGGTCCCACCGACGGGCATGGGCGACATCGCGTTCCCGTGCTTCCAGCTCTCGAGGTTCTTCGGCGCGCCGCCGGAGAACGTGGCGTTCAAGCTGTTCCCCTACGTGCGCTCCCCCCCAGACCTCGAGCCCCCGGCGCTCGCGGGCCCCTACATCAACCTTGCCGTGCGGGACGCGAGGCTCGTCGAGGAGGCGCTGCGCTCCGCCCTGTCCGCGGGGCCGCGGTACGGTTCGCTGCCGCCAAAGGGCGTCAGGGTGGTCCTCGAGCACACGTCCGCGAACGCCACGGGCCCTCTCCACGTCGGGCGCGCCCGCAATCCCATCATCGGCGACTCGCTCGCGCGGCTCATGAGGCTCGCCGGGTACGATGTCAGGACCCAGTACTACCTCAACGACATGGGGCGCCAGGCGGTCCTGGTGCACTACGGTGTGCGCCGCATGGCCGGGACGGCCGCGCCGGGTGCGGAGCCGCCCCGCGACAAGCCCGACCACCGCGTGGTGGGGCTCTACCAGGCGGCCAACGCCGCCGCGGAGGGGGACCCGGCGGTCGACGCCGAGGTCCAGGCCACCATGGCCGCCATCGAGGGCGGGGACCGGGCGCTGCTCGGGGACGTCCACGCGGTCGCGATGGAGGTGCTCGCCGGCATCAGGCAGTCACTGGGACGGCTCGGCATCTCGCACGACGAGGTTGTCGAGGAGAGCAGGTTCGTGCTGGACGGCTCCGTGAAGTCCGTGGTCGAGCGGCTGCTCCTGTCCGAGCACCGCGTCGACGAGGAGGACGGGGCGGCCGCGCTCGAGCTCGAGACGTTCGGCATCCAGGGGCGCAGCACGCGTTTCGTCTTCCTGCGCAGGGACGGCACGACGCTCTACACGACGCGCGACCTCGCCTATCACCTCTGGAAGGCCGCCCAGGCCGACCTGCTCGTGAACGTCCTGGGCGAGGACCACAAGCTCGAGGCCCGTCAGCTGGAGATAGCCCTCCGCATAATGGGCTCGAAGGCCGTGGTGGAGCCCGTGTTCTACGCGTTCGTCTCCCTCCCCGAGGGCAAGATGAGCACGCGCAGCGGAAGGACCGTGGCGCTCGACGACCTCATGGACGAGGCCGTCGCGAGGGCGCGCGAGGACACACGTGCCCGGAGGCCGGAGCTGGACGCAACCGCCGTCGAGGCCATAGCCCAGGCCGTCGGCCTGGGGGCCGTGCGCTACAACATCCTGCGGGTGCAGCCCGAGAAGGCGCTCGTCTTCAGGTGGGAGGACGCGCTCAGCTTCGAGGGCGCATCCGCCCCCTTCGTCCAGTACTCCTACACGAGGGCTTGCTCGATCCTCAGGAAGGCCGCCGAGGAGGGCGAGGCGCTCGACCCCGGCATGGACGTGGTGGGGGCCGCAGCGGCGCTCACGCACCCGGCCGAGCTTCTGCTCGCGAGGTGGGTGGCCCGATGGCCCGGCCTGGTCGAGGAGTGCGCCGAGGACCGCAAGGCCCATCCCGTCGCGGCCTACGCGGAGGGCCTAGCCTCCACGTTCAATGCGTTCTACAGGGACGTGCCCGTGCTGCAGGGCGGCCCCTCGCGCGCGGCAAGGCTGCTGCTCGTCGAGGGCTCGCGCATCGCCCTGGGCAGCGCCCTGGCGGCGCTCGGCGTCGAGGCCCCGGAGCGGATGTGACGGACGGCGCGCCAAGGCATCGCCCGCGGGCCGGGACGCCGTCCCGTCCTTCGCCCCCGGCCGGCCTCCCGACCGCCCACCGGGCCTCTATCCATGCGTGCGCGACCATTATCATACGCAAAAAGGGCTCGGCAAGGCTTAAATAGGGCCCACCCCTCTCAAAGACAGGCGTTCCCAGTCGGTCTGGTCAGGGCCTGGGGCCGGGGAAGCGGCCCTTGTCTGGCTCGTCTTGGGAGGTGGCGATGGCATGGTCAGGAAGTTGAGACGCCTCATCGACAGTCCCAGCGAGGACACCCCCGAGGAGGCCCACCATGACGCGCCAGCCCCGACGGCCCCGGACGGCAACGGGGAGGAGCCGGGCGGGGACGTTCCCCCAGAGGAGACCGACAGCGAGGGCACGCCGCCCGTGGAGGGGCAAGGGGCGTTCCCGCCAGAGGCGGGCATGCCCGAGATGCCGGACGAGCTCGTCGCCCCCGATAACGGCCTTGCCCTGCCTCCGCCCGAGGTGAGCGCGGAGGCCCCACCGACCGCACTGGAGACCGTCGCTCCCTCCGAGGAGATGCCGGTGTCCGAGAGGCTGGACGCCCTGCAGCGCGAGCTGCAGGAGCGCTCGACGATGCAGACGGCCCCCGAGCTCATCCACCCCGACGTCCTGGAGACCCTCGCCAAGCTGTCCGGGCTGTCGAAGGAGCTGAGCCACGGCCACAAGAGGCTGCTCGAGAGCCGGGACGAGCTGCAGCGGAGGAGCGAGGACCTGCGCGCCCTGCACGCCGAGCTGCGGGAGGCCGGACGCAGGCTCAACGAGGAGAGGTCAGGGCTCGAGACGCAGGCCATCGAGCTCGGGAAGCAGCGCGACCGATTGATGCGCAAGAAGCAGCACGCGGAGGAGTACGCGGCACAGCTGGACAGGCTCGAGCTCGAGCTCGGCCACACCCGGGAGGAGCTGGAGGCCAAGCACGCGGCCCACGCCGAGAAGGTCGAGCAGCTCGAGAACGCCATCCGCAAGCGCGAGGAGGACCTCAACGTCTTCGAGAAGGACGTGTCTCAGAGGCAGAGGCGGCTCAAGGCCGACATCGAGGCCCTCGAGGCCGAGAGCGTTCAGGCGCGGGAGGCGAGGACGGCGCTCGACCGCGAGGCGGCCGCCTTCGTCTCGGACCGGACGGCGCTGGACACGCAGCTGCAGCAGTGCGCGGACGACCTCGCCACCCTCAGCGAGCGCAGGGCCGAGCTCGAGAGGGGGATGGAGGAGCTGGAGGCCAGGCGGAAGGAGAGGGAGGACATCTCTACCCGCCTGGAGCTCGAGGACGCACGCCTCGCCGAGGAGGAGAGGCAGCTCAAGCGGCGCACCGAGGAGCTCAGGATGCGCACCGAGGCCATCGGCGCCGACGAGGCCCATCTCAAGCAGACCGAGGCGGACTTCGACAGGAGGGCGCAGGAGCTCGCGGCCGAGTCCGACACGATCGACCGGAAGAGGCAGGAGATCGAGGAGTCGGCGGCCGCGCTCGAGGCCACCCGAAGGACCATAAGGGAGGCATCGAAGAAGAACCTGGCCGACCAGGAGAGGAACACCGCCGAGAGGGAGCGGCACGCGCAGGAGATCATCGAGCTCGCGGCCGAGCGGGACCGGCTCGTCGCCGCTGAGACGGCCCTCCGGGAGCGCGAGGGCGATATGCAGCGCCGCACCGCGGAGCTCGACGACCGCGCGGCCGACCTCATGGACTTCGACAAGCGGATGAGGACGCGGGAGGAGGAGCTCAGGACGGTGGAGCTCGAGCTCGCGGGCAAGCGGACCTCTGTGGAGAGCTCGGAGGTCGCGCTGTCGAACAGGATCGCGGAGCACGAGGAGGCCGCTGGCCGCCTCAAGGGCGACCTGGACGCGCTAGAGCAGCGCGCGGGGCAGGTCGCGGCGCTCCAATCCGAGATCGAGACCAGGGAGGAGGCCGTCGGGGCGCGCGAGCGGGCCATCGAGGCGATCGAGCAGGGCATCGCCCGCGCCAAGGCCGAGGCGGACGCGTCCCTCGAGTCCATCGCGCAGCGAGAGGGCGAGCTGACCGCGAAGGAGGCCTCGGTCGCTGAGCTCAATACGCGCCTGGGCATCATCCAGGAGGAGCTCGCCGCGAAGGAGGCGGCCGCCGCCTCCGCGATGGAGGAGGGCGCGGCGAGGCTCACCGAGGCCGAGGCGATATCGTCCGAGCTCGATGCGAGGAAGGCGGCGGTCGAGGCGTTGGAGCAGGACATCCACGGCCGCAAGGTGACGCTCGAGGCCGCCGAGGCGGGCTTCTCCGACAGGGAGCGCTCGGTGAGGGAGCTGGAGGCGCAGTTCAAGGAGTGGGAGGCCTCGCTCGCGAAGAGGGAGTCGGAGGTCATCGAGGCCAAGGGCGCCATCGAGTCGCGCGCGGCGGACCTGGACGCGCGCGAGGAGTCCCTGAGGGCGGAGCGGTCGGCCATGGAGGACATGACGGCCAAGGCGGCGGCGAGGGAGTCGGCCCTGGGCGGCAAGGAGATGGCGATAGTCGAGCGGGAAACCGAGCTGGAGCGCACGACGGTCCAGCTCGCGCACCTCGAGGAGCACCTGCAGAAGGTCGAGTCGGAGATCAGGGACTGCCCCTACTGCGACGCGAAGGACTCCTTCGTCCGCACGGACGCGCTCATCGCCGAGGCCGAGACCATGGACGCGGACGTCACCGAGGCCCGCAAGCTGCGCAGGCGCGCGGCCGAGAGGCTCGAGGAGGGCGACATGGACGGGGCCGCCAAGGAGGCGATGGCGGCCCAGAGGGCCGCCAGGGAGGCCCGCGCCAACTTCCTGCGGGCGGGGCTCCGGTTCCTGCTCTCCTCTGCGCGCAAGAACCTCGACACCATCCACGAGGAGGGCGTGGTCATCACGGCGGCCCAGAGGGTGCTGGAGATGGCGCGCGAGGCCTCGGTCGACGGCGACTTCGAGCGGGCCGAGCAGCTTGCCCGCGAGTCCGAGGAGATCGGGCGCAAGCTCCAGGCCGAGAGCGCGGCCTTCGTGAGGAGGCGGGAGGATGCGTCCGCGCTCCTCGCGCAGGCTGGCTCCGAGCCGGAGCACGTGCAGGAGCTCCTCTCGGGGGCCGACGCCCAGGCAGCGAACGGCGAGTACCGCAGGGCGACCGGTACGCTGGACCAGCTCATCGCAAGGGCGACGGGGGGCGAGGTGGCGACGTCGGTGGCGGGCGCGCCCGAGGGTGCGCCGCAACCGGAGGCGCAGCGCCCCAAGGTGGCGAAGGTCAAAGTCACGACGAGGAAGACGGCGAAGGCCCGCATAGTTCAGGCGACGAACGCATCGGCGGCCCCCCCGCCCGCCGCGAGCGCCGCGCCCGAGGACGCGCACCTCCCGGAGGATGCCCTGGCGCCCCCCGAGGAGCCGGCGGCCCCACCCGCGACCGTGACGCCCCAGGCGCTCCAGGCGCCCCAGGCGCCCCAGGAGCGCGCGGCCATCGCGCCGCAGGTCCACACCTGCCCGAACTGCGGCGCGCCGCTCGTGGTCAAGACGTCCATACGCCCCACCATAGTCAGGTGCGCGGCGTGCGGGGCCACGGTCACCCTCCGGTAGCGATGCCCCGACGGCCTCCCACCGCAGGGCGAAACCATTTTTAGGAGGGGGCGCCATGGGCGCATCCAGGTGAGTGCATGTCCCTCTCTAGCATCGAGCTGACCTCCATCGAGGGGAAGCGGTTCGTGAAGCGCGACGAGCCCATACACCAGCTGAGCATCAACTCCAACAGCTCGATCACAAGGGTCGCGCAGATCGCCCCGGACCAGGCCGAGGTGGAGTTCAGGTACACCGTGAACTACATCGGCGTGGGTTTCATCAAGATAGAGGGGCGCCTCCTCTTCAAGGGCGACGCACCGTCGCTCGTCGCGGACTGGACCTCGAAGCGGAACATGCCGGACAACGTCGCGCAGGAGCTGCACAACGCCATCATGGGCACGTGCATCCCCGAGAGCGTGGTGATCGCCAGGGACCTGAACCTGATGGCGCCCATCCCGCTGCCGAAGGTCGACATCAAGCGCGCCAAGAGCAAGGGCGACGCTGATATCGGCGGGATGGAGGTGGCGTGAGCCCGGCCGCGGCGGGCGATGGCGCACGCTCGCATCGACGGACGCGACCATCACATCACCATCGCAGCGCGACGGATGCATGGACCGGATGGGGGGCATCCTCATGAGGGGCACGGGGGCGGCGTCAGGGGGTCGCGACCTCCAGGCTGAGCTCGACAAGGAGCGCGGGCGTCTCGTGAGGCTTTGGGACGCCTACGAGCAACAGGAGTGGGAGCTCGATGTCGCGAGGAAGCGCATCGCGCTCCTCGAGGGGACCATCGCAGAGCAGGGGCGGGTCATCCACCGCCTGCGGGCGGCACTCGCTGCGCGTGGCCTGACCGAGCCATAGACGGGGCCGCGGGAGGGCGGCTCCCCGCGCGCGACGAGGCCTCCCGGGACCGTGCTGGCCAAAGCACGACAATCACGAAAACCATTTAATAGACCTCGCCCCATATGGGCCTGGCCCAGCACGGATGTGATTGCGATGAACGAGGCTCCAGGCGCCCCCGCGGGCATCGACTACAGGAAGGAGTACGAGAGGGAGCAGGAGAGGCTGGCGAGGCTCTTCGACGCCTACGAGGCGCAGGAGAAGGAGCTGCAGTCCGCCAGGGAGCGCATCACCAAGCTCGAGGAGACCATCAGCGAGAAGGAGCGCGTCGTGCGCAGCCTCCGCGAGGTCCTCGCCTCACGCGATGCCGACAACCGCGAGCTCCAGATAGAGCTCAGCGCGCTGCGGGCGGAGAAGGCGTCCTGGGACCCCCGGCTCCGCGAGCTCGAGGCGAACATCAGGCTCGAGCAGGACCGGTTCGGCAAGCTGTTCAAGCTCGCCATGGAGCTGGACGCGGAGCTCAAGGAGGCCAAGGCGCAGATCGACGCCCGCGACCGGTGGTACAAGAAGAACGTGCTCGTGATGACCAACATCAAGCGGGCCATGGACGAGCACGACAGCATGATCCAGGCCGCCCAGGGTCGCGCCTACGAGCCCGACCTGGAGGGCGAGCTCATGCGCCTCAAGGGCGAGTCAGAGGCCCCGAGGTAGGGCCATCCGCGCAACGGTCCTCCACCCCATGGGCCACCACCGCAGGGCACGCCCGCATCGCCGATGGGCGCGCGGCTCACTCACGGCCGTCCACTATGGAAAGGAGCGGCCGGAGGTCGTGCATCGTGTGGGCCGGCTCGAGCAGGCCCGGGGGGTACGGGTCGTTGTACCTGTTGAGCCATGCGGCCGAGATCCCGTGCCTCTGCGCGCCGTCCACGTCGGCCAGGGGCGAGTCCCCCACGTGGAGCGCGCGCGCCGCGCCGACACCCGTGCTCGCGAGCGCGGCCATGAACGGGCCCGCGTCCGGCTTGTAGGACCTCGCGGCCTCCGAGCTCACGGCCGCCAGGGGCCTCAGGCCCCTGCGCGCCAGGATGGTGCGCAGGTCGTCCTCGTCGATGTTCGATACGACCGCCCAGGCGACGCCCGCCCCCTCGAGCCCTTCGATGGCGCCCCGGACCTCCGGATAG
>Ga0316630_10000764_pt1 | contig 10898 bp, 8 predicted proteins | sample OWC_May_M1_C1_D6_FD_207658 | JGI IMG/M metagenome (GOLD analysis project Ga0316630, IMG submission 207658) | Wetland soil microbial communities from Old Woman Creek delta, Ohio, United States - OWC_May_M1_C1_D6_A | ecosystem: Environmental > Terrestrial > Soil > Wetlands | place: USA: Ohio...
ATAAGGTAAACAAGATTTATCAGGAGATAGGCACGGAGTTCAAAGAACGCATCATAGACCCCGCGGTCCAAGAGGTGGTCAAGGCTATTACGGCTAACTACACCGCTGTTGAACTCATCACTCAGCGTGAGAAAGTTCGTGGGGCAATCAAAGACCTTCTAAGGCAGAGGCTCCTCACCTACAATATAATCGTTGATGACTTTGCTATCGTTAATTTCAAATTTTCTAATGTATTTGAGCAGGCTATTGAAGCAAAACAGACTGCCGAACAGCTTGCACTAAAAGCTCAAAGGGATTTGGAGCGTATCAAGATAGAAGCTGAGCAAAAAATAGCTTCAGCAAAGGCTGAAGCAGAGTCGCTTAGGCTTCAGAAAGAGAATGTCACACCTCAGCTCATTCAGTTAAGAAGAATAGAAGCATCCATAAAAGCAATAGATAAATGGGATGGACATCTTCCGCGGTTTACGGGAAGTGCTATACCGTTTATCGATGCCAAAAGCCTTGAGGGGGAAAAATAGGAGTTCCCGATAAAGAAAGAAAGCAGTATAATGGACGCCGTTTGAAAATATCCCTGTGAACTAAGACTGAGAAGGATTTCGATCAGCAATATGCAGGGAGGCTTCCTTCCTGAAGTCCACGCTAGAGCCATGACATTTCTGTGTCTCAGGTACACTCGTAACCAACTCCCACTTAAGTAATTCTTTTTCCAGATTCGGGAACTTTTTTCTCGCCTCCTTTGTCTAAATAACCAGGAAAACATCAAAGGAGGGTTTATCATGAAAGCAAAGTATTTTTCCGCAGTACTCGCAGTTTTGTTCTTGTGCTTCGGTCTTGCCTCTGTGGCTGCTCCGGAAAAGGACAGCAAACCAGCTGCTTTTTCGACAGGGCTCGAAGACCAGATAGGCGTTGCCGTCACGATCTATAACGTGAACCTTGGCCTTGTGAAGGATCAAAGGAGCCTGAAGCTTTCAAAAGGGATGGGCGAGCTGAAGTTTATGGATGTGGCGTCGCAGATAATTCCCACGAGTGTCCATATAAAGTCCCTCGTGAATGCTGACAGCCTGCAGATCCTGGAACAGAATTATGAATATGATTTACTGAATCCCCAGAAGCTCATGGACAAGTACGTGGGCAAGGAAGTGAAGCTCTATTACAAAAACCCATATACCGAAAGAGAAGAGATCGTGACTGCCACCCTTCTTTCGAACAATGGAGGACCGATATTCAGGATCGGCGATGAGATCACCTTCGGCCATCCCGGAAGGATCATATTCCCTGGCGTACCTGAGAGTCTTATTTCGAAACCGACCCTTGTCTGGCTCCTGGAGAACAGCCTCTCTTCGCTGCAAAAAGTTGAAGCTTCATACCTCACGAACGGGATTAACTGGAGGTCCGACTATGTCGTAACATTGAATGACAAGGATGACAGGGCTGACCTCTCCGGATGGGTCACCATTGACAACAGAAGCGGCACAACCTACAGGGAAGCAAAGATCAAGCTTGTCGCAGGTGATGTAAACAGGGCAAAGGATGAGATGGAGTACAAGAAGGGAATGATGAGAGCTGCTGAGGCAGCGGCAAAGCCCGCGGCGCAGTTCAAGGAAGAGGAGTTCTTTGAATACCACATCTACACCTTACAGAGACAGGCAACGATCAAGGACAACCAGACCAAACAGATTAGCCTTGTGAACGCTGATGGAGTTAAGGTGAAGAAAGAACTCGTTTACTACGGCGCCCAATACTACTACCGGTCAAGCTACGGGGAAAAGATCTCAAACCAGAAAGTCGGCGTTTTCGTAGAGATAGCGAACACAAAGGACCATAACCTCGGAATTCCTTTGCCCAAAGGCACGGTGAGAGTATACAAGAAAGACAGCGAGGGGAGCCTACAGTTTGTCGGTGAGGACTCCATCGACCATACGCCGAAGGATGAAAAGGTGAGGATAAAACTCGGCGACGCCTTTGACGTGGTGGGCACGAGGAAGCAGACGGATTGGAAGAAGATTGCCGCAGACACGTATGAAGCTGCCTTTGAGATATCACTCAGGAACCACAAGAAAGAGAACGTTGTCGTGAAAGTGATTGAGCCGATTCCCGGAGACTGGGTGATGCTCAGTTCTTCGCATGAGTATAAGAAAACAGAGGCATTTACCGCAGAATTTAATATTCCTGTTGAAAAGGACAAGGAGGCAAAGCTCACTTACAGGGTGAGGATGAGGTTTTAGAGGGGTTTCATCACGTTTGTGAGGGCAGTGTTCCCAGAAAAGGGGGAACACTGCCCAACCACTGAATGCTACCCGGAGATTTTCCATATGAGTTCAAAATTGCAGATAATCACCACCGGTTCCCCGGAATTATTTTTCATGATCTGCTGCTTATCATCTATTGCCAGAAGGAGATCGTTCACCCTTAACGATGATCCGTCAAACCCGTGCAGCTTTAACTTTCTTTTCACTGCATCAAGGAAGTCTTGGCATTGTTCTTCACTGATGATCGTGGTGTAGAGGGCCTTTGAGAGATCTACCGGGGTGTAGAGCGCCTCTTCATGTTCGGCAACCCACTGATCAGGACCGTTGTAGTAGCCACGAATAGTGATATAGTTGTGGTTCTCCTGAAGCACGGGGTTTCCTTCGGGATCAAGGATATTCTTGTGGGATTCGTACTTTCTGAGATCAGTAGATGCCTCCACCTTGGTGGTTCCGGTCATGTAGATGGCCCTTACGTAGACAGTGGGGATACCGAGTTGGGTAAGGGTATGGGCGATGGCAAATTCTTCAAATGGACTGTTGATACCGTATTGACGGACGTTGGGGTCTCGGGACCCTTCTTCATCTCCCATGGGCATTTCGCCAACCCGTGATGTTTCCCATACGAGGTGAATGTTGTCCTTTGTGATCGTATAGAAGACCTCTTTGGTGTGAGATAATCTGAGGGCCGGGGTCTTTCTCCAACGTTCAGGGAGAAAATAATCGAACAGATGTGCGTTCCTTCCCACTACCCAGAGGCGGCCACCGGTACTCTCCGCATGTCCGTATAGGTAGGGCACGCCAAAGATTTCCATATGGGACAAATGAGCTGGGAGGGGGGTCGGGTCAAAACGGTGGCGCTGGTCATCCAGATAGGAATGTCTCCTGGAAGACTTCACTGCATCGTCATGTTCAGGGGTCCGGAGCAGCAATTCGTAATCAATGATTGAGTATCTCCCCTCGTGGATACACTGATACAGCATATCAACCTGTGTATCAGGAGCATTTCTCCCCTGAGTCATGCCTATTGCTACGATGTGTTCTGTATCAGCTTCGCTGATGATAATATGCTCAGGTTTCATGTCAGCCATCAGGTAACCCTTCTTCTGCATATCCGCAAGGGCCTTATAATTAATTTTCTTAAGATGAGTAACCAGTTCATCGTGGTTGATATCTATGTGTGCAAAAACTTCCATAAGATTGTGACCCTTTATCCATTCATAGATGAGCTTATACTGTTTTAAAATATCAATATCAATGCCCGGGTGCTTGGCCCTTATACGGTTGATCCTCGCCCGTGACCTTCCGCTCTGCCAGGCCTGCATCTTTTCAGGGGGCACATAGATTGCCATGGGCAGCTGGGTATTCATCCTCGTTTCCCTGGGTCCGTAGAGGTTATCCAAGAGTTCCGTGACCAGGGAGAACTCCTCCCAGGGGCTGTTGAACTCAGCATCACAAAATTCCTGAAGGGTATGGGTATCGATAGGCACATCTTCGCCCACACGACAGTTCTTTACGACCAGATCAAGGCTCTTGCCATGTACCTCTTTCGTGGGTATCTTGTAGACCGAGCTGGTACCGATAAGACGGAGCTTATTGGCATTGAACCAGTCTTTTTCATACCAGTTCTCTATTTCAAAATGCTCATGGAAGGGTTCGGCATGGCGCGTGAGATAAAGATCTCCGCCGTCACTGGTCTTAGAATGGACATACACGACGCCCAATACATTGACCAGTGTCTTTTTTGATGATGTTGTCGTTTCCATGAGGTTAAAGCCGTATATATAATCCAATCAGCGCAGATTTATCCAAGACGCTCCTTGAGACCCTTGAGCTGGGTCTTTAGCCTTCCCGGAACACGGCTGCCTAAGGATGCGAAATGGGCCTCAATATCCTGGATCTCCGCTTTCCAGTCAGAGGCGTTGACACCCAGCAGCTCTTTCATGTCCTCGGGCGATATGGTGAGGCCCGAGAGGTCGAGGGCTCCCTTTTGGGGCAGTAACCCGATGGATGATTCCTCTGCTCCCACCTTGCCGTCAATGCGCTCGCACATCCATTTCAATACCCTGCTGTTGTCGCTGAAGCCGGGCCAGAGGAATTTCCCGTCCTGATTCTTTCTAAACCAGTTCACATAAAAGATCCTCGGCGCTTTGCTGCCAAGCTTTTCGCCCATGGTGAGCCAGTGCTGGAAATAGTCACCCATGTGATATGCGCAGAATGGCTTCATGGCAAAAGGGTCCCTTCTCAGGTTGCCCACAGCACCGATATTGGCAGAAGTAGTTTCTGAGGCCGCAGTGGCGCCGAGGAAGACCCCGTGCTCCCAAGAGAAAGCCTCATAGACTAGTGGCACAACACTACCGCGCCGTCCACCGAAAATGAAGATATCAATGGGGACACCCTCGGGTTTCTCCCAATCATTGCAGATAATAGGGCATTGGGATGCAGGCGCAGTGAAGCGCGCATTGGGATGGGCCGCGTCTGTTTTGCTATTCGGGGTCCAGTCCCTGCCCTTCCAGTCGATCAGGTGTGAAGGTAACTCGTCACTCATCCCCTCCCACCACACATCGCCATCATCGGTAAGGGCACAGTTGGTGAAGATAGTGTTCTCCCTGACCGTATCCATTGCCACCGGATTTGTATCATAGGATGTCCCGGGTGCAACGCCGAAGAATCCGCTTTCTGGGTTGATGGCGTGCAGGCGTCCGTCTGGACCGACCTTTAACCATGCAATATCGTCGCCGACGCATTCACATTTCCAGCCTTTGAGGGACGGCTGCATCATGGCCAGGTTGGTCTTGCCGCACGCTGACGGAAAGGCTGCAGCGATGTGATACTGTTTTCCTTCAGGATTCGTGAGACGCAGGATGAGCATATGCTCTGCCATCCACCCTTCTCTCCTTGCCATAGCAGAGGCAATACGAAGGGCCAGGCACTTCTTGCCGAGGAGCGCGTTGCCGCCATATCCGGATCCATAGGACCAGATCAGATTCTCCTCGGGGAAATGGCTTATGTACTTTTTCTCAATGGGGGCGCAAGGCCATGGCACATCCTCTTGGCCTTTCTCCAAAGGCGCACCGACTGAGTGCAGGCAGGGGATGAACTCTCCGTCAGTGCCCATGAGTTCCAAAACCCTTGAACTGACACGGGTCATCATATGCATATTGACGACCACATAGGGGCTGTCAGTGATCTCGACCCCAATTTTCGAGATGGGAGAGCCTATGGGACCCATAGAAAAAGGAATCACATACATGGTGCGCCCCTTCATACAGCCCTTGTACAGACCCCTCATCGTCTCCTTAAGCGCAGCCGGATCGATCCAGTTGTTCGTAGGGCCTGCCTCGTCCTGTAATGGAGTGGAGATAAAGGTACGATCTTCTACACGCGCCACATCGCTGGGATCAGACCGAAAAAGATAGCTTTGGGGCCGTTTCTTAAGAGGGGTGGCACTGCCGCTGGCTATCAATTTTTCCATCATGAGGTGGTATTCTTCTGCGGATCCGTTACACACATAGATTGTGTCAGGCTGACACATTGCCGCCACTTCAGTGATCCAGCTGTTGAGTTTCTTGTTCCTTACCGTGGTATCCATGTACCCTTCTCCCTTACAAAAGTTATTTGTGTCAAGGTGGCAAACTCACGAAGTGAAATTCGGGGAAATGGAGAATATGCTAAAACCCCATTTGCCTCGTTTTCTCTTGCGATACACACAAGAATTACATTATAAGTAAATTATACGAATTACCCTATGAAAAAATCTACGTACGGAGCGGGGATTTTTAGGTGAAAGATTTTTGTGAAGCACAAGCCAGCCAGTGCGGAATCTGTCTTGACGGATTCTCCTGCGTGGCTACCACTTTCCCAGTCCCATGACTTCCCTCACAAGCTCCATGGTTTCCTGAGCAACCTTCCTTGCCTTCTCGGTTCCTTTTCTTAAGACCTCATAGACGATTTCCGGATTGTGAAGGAGTTCGCCACGTTTTTCCCAAAGGGGTTCCATAACCACGAACACGTTTTTTATGAGAATCTTCTTGCAGTCGATGCAGCCTATGCCTGCGGTCCGGCATCCGTGGGCAACGTGTTCCTGTTCCTCCTTTGAGGAAAATATTTTATGGAGGTGATACACGGGGGAGAGTTCTGGATCTCCCACGTCTGTTCTCCTTTTGCGCGCCGGATCCGTTATCATTGTCTTCAGTTTCTGCTCCACGACATCGGGAGGATCAGAAAGGTACACCGCATTGTCGTAGCTCTTGCTCATCTTCCTTCCATCAACACCCGGGACTTTTGGAAACTCTGTCAAAAGCGCCTCAGGCTCAGGAAAGACCTCCTTGTAAAGGTAATTGAATCTCCTCGCGATTTCCCTGGAGATTTCTAGATGGGGGACCTGGTCGACTCCCACCGGGACATATCTGGCCCTGTAGATAATGATATCCGCTGTCTGCAAAAGGGGATACCCGAGAAAGCCGTAAGTGGACAGATCCCGATCCTTGAGCTCCTGGATCTTCTCCTTATAGGTAGGAACGCGTTCGAGCCATCCGAGGGGAGTAATCATGGAGAGGAGAAGATGAAGTTCCGCGTGTTCAGGGATTCTGGACTGGATGAAGATAGTGCATTGTTCGGGATCGAGACCGGCCGCAAGAAAATTCAGAATGATATCATGTGTAGACTCCCTTATCGCCTGGGGGTTGGCGTACCCCGTGGTAAGGGCATGCCAGTCGGCAATAAAATAGTAGCAGTCATACTCGTTTTGGAGCCTGACCCAGTTTTGGAGGGCCCCCACAAGATTTCCGAGATGGAGCTTTCCGCTGGCCTGCATTCCGCTTAAGACCCGGTCTTTCACATGAACCCTCCGAATGGGATAAGAAATACCTGGAGGATGAACTCGATGAGGAGTTGCAGCGGTCTGATTATGAACTGTGCGATACCCGTCACCCAGAGAACAATTACAATGAAAATTCCATAGGGCTCAAGTCTGCTGAACTGATACGCGTGCCTGAGGGGAAGAAGGCTTACTGCGATTCTCCCTCCGTCGAGAGGGGGAATAGGAATGAGGTTGAAGGCCGCGATAAATATATTAAAGACTATGCTGTATTGGAGCATCGCCTGGATAGGACCGATTACCCTTTCGCTCAGTAATTCCTGGGGTGCGTTTTGGGGGAACAATTTATAACTTAGTATGAGCAACAATATACTGAGAAAGGCAATAATCACATTGGTAGCGGGGCCGGCCACAGACACAAGCGCAGAATCCCTTCTTGGATGCCCCAGATTGTTGAAGTTGACAGGAACGGGTTTTGCAGAACCGAACATGAATGTCCCTTTTGAGAGAATAAAAAGCATCACAGGGATAATAATGGTGCCGAAAAGGTCGATATGAGCCAGGGGATTAAGGGTGAGCCTTCCCATCATCTTTGCTGTTGGGTCACCGAATTTATACGCGACAAACCCGTGAGCAGCCTCGTGAAAGGTTATTGCCACGAGAATCGGCAAGGCTGCCAGGAGGAGACGGCTTATTATACTTTCAAAATCCAAATACGTGTACCTTGATAAAATTCTTTCGGACTCTTACCCTCAGACCTGATGTGCTCTCATGTCGATCACGTTCCTCAACACTGCACGAAAATCAAAGAAGGAATAGATGGCAGAGAATGAGCGTTCGATCATCGTCTTTCAGGGTGAGCCTGGAAGCCTGAGAACGGTTGCCATCATCCCTCCTCTTTCAAGGGACAAATCAGAGCTTATTATGTCAGATCGAGTGAGAAAAGGTAAATAGGGATTCAAAATTTGTCAGTTATCATATATAATTAGTCCTAAAGTCATGTCTGCGGTTATTGTGATACCTGCCCGTTATGATTCAACCCGCTTTCCGGGAAAGCCCCTTGCCCTCCTTAAGGGGATCCCTGTTATCCAACACGTGTACGAGAACTCGAAAAGTGCAACGTCTGCCGAAGAGGTTATCGTAGCCACTGACAGTGAGACCGTATTCGAGAAGGTTCTCTCTTTTGGGGGAAGGGTGGTGATGACCTCTGCAGGGCATATGTCAGGGACGGACAGGGTTGCGGAGATTGCCCGCTCACTGAGCTGTGATATAATTGTGAATGTCCAGGGCGATGAGCCTCTCATTAGGCCTGAAATGATTGATGATGCGATAGGTCTCCTTGCTGATTCCAGAGCTGATATCGGCACACTGGTAAAAGAAATAGAGAGACCGGAGGAAGTTGTGGATCCCAATGTGGTGAAGGCTGTCTTCGACCGGGAAGGTTTTGCTCTCTATTTTTCAAGGGCACCCATCCCCTATCACAGGGATGCGTGGAAAGAGCTGAGCGCTTCCGGCATACAGGGTTCACCTTTTAAGGGTTACAAGCACATCGGTATTTACAGCTATCGCCGGGATATCCTTTTAACGTTTACCGGCATGAAGCCTTCGGTTCTCGAAGAGATAGAAAAGCTTGAGCAGCTTCGTGCCCTTGAAAATGGGCTCAAGATCAAAGTGAAAGAGACATCATGGGAAACCATGGGGATTGATACTCCCTGGGATCTGGAAAGGGTGGAGAAATGGCTAAGTTTATCTTCATAACGGGTGGCGTGGTGTCATCCTTGGGAAAGGGAATTGCAGCAGCGGCAATCGGGGCCCTTCTTGAAGCGAGGGGGCTCAGGGTGACAATCCAAAAATTGGATCCTTACATAAACGTTGACCCCGGCACATTGAGCCCCTTTCAGCATGGAGAGGTTTTTGTGACCGATGACGGCGCCGAGACAGACCTGGACCTTGGCCATTATGAGCGGTTTACCCATATGAGGACGTCTCAGGCAAACAATTACACTACCGGAAAGATCTATTACAATGTCATCACAAAGGAAAGGAAGGGAGATTACCTCGGAGACACTGTGCAGGTCGTACCCCATCTCACGGACGAGATCAAACAGGCCATCAAGTCGGTGAGTGACAGCAATGATGTGGTGATCGTGGAGATCGGAGGTACCATCGGAGATATCGAAAGTCTCCCCTTTCTTGAGGCGATACGGCAGATGCGCTACGATGTGGGCAGGGAAAACGTAATGTACGTCCATCTTACCCTTGTGCCCTACATAAAGACCGCTGGTGAGCTCAAGACAAAGCCGACCCAGCACAGCGTAAGGGAACTCCGAGCCATCGGTATTCAGCCGGACATCCTGCTCTGCAGAACCGACCGGCTCATACCCCCTGATGCAAGAAAGAAGATCGCGATCCACTGTAACCTTGACGGTGATGCGGTAATCAATGCCATGGACGTGGAGACCATTTACGAAGTGCCCCTCGCACTCAGCGCAGAGGGACTGGACCAGCAGATAATCAGCAAGCTGAAGTTGCCTTCCCTGGAGAGAAACCTGGAATTGTGGAAGGACATTGTGAGGAAGCTCAAGGAGCCCAGGAATGAGGTGAGTATCGCTATTGTAGGAAAGTACGTGGGTCTCAAGGATTCCTACAAAAGCCTCATGGAGGCCCTCGTTCACGGAGGGATAGCCAATGATGCGAAGGTTGACCTTCTGTGGGTAGATTCAGAAGAGATAGAGGTTCACGGACCGGACAAGTTTTTGTCCGAGGTAGACGGTATACTGGTCCCCGGGGGGTTTGGGTATCGGGGAATAGAAGGGAAAATTGAGGCGGTGAAGTACGCGAGGGAAAAGAAGATACCCTACTTCGGTATCTGTCTCGGGATGCAGTGTGCGGTTATTGAATTTGCGAGGAATGTGTGCGGTCTCGACGCCAATAGCACCGAGTTCAACATGAAGATCAAAGACCCTGTGATATACCTTATGGAGCGGTGGTATGACTTCAGGAGGGGGAGGATTGAAGAAAGGTCCGAGGGATGCGAGAAAGGGGGGACGATGAGGCTTGGGGCATACCCCTGCATTCTAGAACAGAATACCCATGCGCACAGGGCGTACGACGTGAAGGAGATTTCAGAGCGCCACAGACACCGGTATGAGTTCAATAATGCATACAAAGGTATCTGTACGCGGAACGGTATGAAGATAAGCGGTACAAGCCCTGATGGGGAGCTTGTAGAGATCGTAGAGATAGAGGACCACCCATGGTTTTTGGGGTGCCAGTTCCATCCTGAATTCAAATCAAGACCTACGGAACCTCACCCTCTCTTTAAGGCATTCATAGGAGCAGCGCTGAAGGAGAAAAGGTCTCTATTCCCTTATGTTGCCGAGGAGAGAGGCTGAGAGGTGGTACGAAAAATCAATATTGCCGGTGCGGTTGTGGGAGGCGATACCCCACCCCTCATCATCGCTGGCCCATGCGTCATTGAGTCGGAAGAAATAGCCTTCGATACTGCAAGGAGACTCAAAGAAATATGTTCAGCGGTTGGTCTTCACCTCATCTTTAAGAGTTCTTACGACAAGGCGAACAGGACATCCCTGGAATCTTTTAGAGGCCCCAGAATAGAGAGAGGGCTAAGAATACTCGCTGATGTGAGGGCCAAGTTTGATATCCCTGTAATCTCTGATGTCCACTCATTACATGAGATAAAGCCTGCCTCGGAAGTCCTTGATGCATTGCAAATACCTGCGTTTCTTTGCAGGCAGACAGATTTGATCCTTGCCGCTTCAGAGACAGGGAAACCTGTGAACATTAAAAAAGGTCAATTCCTCGCCCCCTGG
>Ga0316630_10000766_pt1 | contig 10887 bp, 7 predicted proteins | sample OWC_May_M1_C1_D6_FD_207658 | JGI IMG/M metagenome (GOLD analysis project Ga0316630, IMG submission 207658) | Wetland soil microbial communities from Old Woman Creek delta, Ohio, United States - OWC_May_M1_C1_D6_A | ecosystem: Environmental > Terrestrial > Soil > Wetlands | place: USA: Ohio...
AACTGGCCGCGGGGCTTCTACCGGATGACCTCGCCAGGCCAGTTCTGACTTTTGGCCCTGCGGATTGAGCCGCCTGGGCCGCCGTGGCGTCGGTGCAAACTTCTGCTGCAGATGCTACAAAAGTATGCAGAGGGTCAGACGGATCAGAAACTGCGGAGGCCCGGCCGGTTACTTTTCTGCCAGTCGGCGCTTCGCGCGGTCCACCACCGTCTGGTCCTTGCACACTTCAACAATCCGGTTCAATGCGGCCGTGAAATCGGCCGGGTGGCGGTTGCGCAGACTGCGCTCGCGGGCGAGATCACAAATCGTGTTGCCGGCGCGGCTGCAGAGAGCCGGCTGGTCGAGAAACGGCACCAGGAAGCGCAGGGTTTCGATGTGCTTGATCTCGGTCACGCGCTCCAGGATGAGGTTGCGTTCGTCGTCGCGGCGGGCGAGGTCCATCGCCTTTTGAAATTTGGCGAGGCGCATTTCTCCCGGCAGACCGGACGGCAGCGAAATCACGCGGACATAGGCGCGCAAAGCAGCGGTGCGGTCGCTTGGCTTCTCGGCGCGCTGGGCGAGCGTGAGCAATTCGACTTCAACCGTTTCGTCGGCGTCGGGCCAGTTGGCCAACGCGGACTCGCCGGCCTTCGACAACGCAGGATCATTGCCGGCCAGCGCGCTCTTCACCGCTTCAAGCGCTTTGGTGCCGCCCAGGCGTCCGAGCGCCGGGAGCAAAATCACTTTCTCCGCGGCACTGGCGACGCGGTAGGCTTCCAGCACCGGCGCGGTCTGCTGGTCGGGCGTGGCCAGGCGGGCGCAGACGGTTGTCACGGCGCGCTCGGCTTCGTCCCGCTCGGCCCCCGGAGCGGACTTGAGCAGCGATTGGATCAAGGCCGGCGCGTCGCCAATGGCTGCCACACGCCCCAGGGCGCGCAGGGCGGCGCGGCGCACGCCCGGGTTGTCATTCGCGGTCTCTTGCAGCAAGGCCGGCACGGCGCTGACAGCGCTGCGGGCTTCGAGCACGCCGATCAATTCAGCGCGGCGGCTGGCATCGGATTCGGCGGTCATGGCGGCCAGGATGGCGTCGTTCACGCCGGCGCCGTCGAGCCTCTGGAGACTTTCCCGCGCGGCCGCGTTGTTGCCGCCGGTCTGCAGGGCGCTGACCAGCAAGGGCACGGTGGAGGCGTCGCCGAGCCGGCCGAGAGCGCTGAAGCCGGCCAGGCGGATGGAGTCCTCGCTGCTCTTGGCGGCGGCGAGCGCTTCGGGCAGAGCGGATTTCTCCCCGCGTTCGGCGAGCGCGCCCAGAACCATGACCTGTGTCGCCGGCGAGAGTTTGCCCATGCCGGTAGCGAGTTTCTTCAAGCCGCCGCTGCCGAGGTCGGGAATGAATCCGGTCGCGATGGCGCGAGCGTCGGCGTCCTCGCCGGTGAGCAGGCTTAGGACTGTATCGGCGGCATCGTCACCGGCGGCCTTGAGCGTGCCTTGCAGCGCGGCGAGGCGGACTGGACGCGGCTGCGTCGGCTGGTTCAACTCGCGGTAGATGGCGACGGCCTCGGCAGACTGGCCGTCCTTGAGCATCTGCTCGGCGCATTTCATCCACGACTCAGCAGCGGCAGCGCGGAACCTTTCCGGGACGGTCGGCCGCGCGGCGGCGAGCGCTTTGGCGGCGTCGGCATTGGCGATGTTGCCCAGCGCATACATCGCGGATTCGGCAGCGGCCTCATCCAGCGAGGCGAGCAACTTGGCAAGCGCGGGCACGCTGGCAGTGTCTTTCCGCGCGCCGAGCGCGAGGGCCAGCGCACCCTGCCACTTCGGATCGGTGGCTTTGGCCAGCGCAGAGCGAAGCGCATCAGCCGCCGCAGGCGCTGGCGTGTGCTGCAGAGCGTAACGGGCGCTTTCGCGGAGGAGTGGCTCGGCATCGTCGAGGAGCCTGGCGGCGACAGGCACCACTTCACCGCGGTCGGCAAAGGCGACAAGCTTGAGCATCCACGCCTTGGCTTCGACGGGCGCGTCGGTTTGCAGCGCGGCGGCGATGGCTTGGCAGCAAGCGGCGCGCTCGGTTTCCGCGCCGGGGCGAGCGGCGAAATGCACCGTGGCTTCAAAAGTGCGGAGCGGTGAGCCGTCGGCTTTGGCGAGGTTGGGCGCCAGGTCGTTGATGGCTTTGGTGTAGGCGGCCTGGATTTGTTCGGGCGTCTCGTCGCCCTTGAGGTCAACCGCGGCGGGCGCGCCGGAGCGCGACCGTTGCGCGACAGCAGCAGGATCGGCAACGGTGATGGTCAGTGCGGCCGCGATGGCAAGAATGGGAAAACTTTTCATAGACTTGTGGTGAGATTGAAATTCCATTCGCTTCAACTCTTTAACGCTTCAACGCTTCAACTCAAGTGCCACGGCGCGCGCATGGGCCGCGACAGCCAGCGGCTGGCTTCCTCGTCGCCGAGGATCTCCTGCCTCACCGGGTCCCACTTGAGGCGGCGGTTGAGCCAGTAGGCGAGGTTGCCGAGGTGGCAGACGGTCACGGTGCGATGCGCGATGGCGATGTCGCGGAACGGGCGCTGGCGCGTGCGGACGCAGTGGAGGAAGTCGCCGAAAATGCCGCCGCGGCCTTTGTAGTTTGGGATTACCATGCTGGGCGGCGTCTGTTTGCTGTCCTTGTCGGAGATTTTGCCTTTGGTGCCCTGGCACGTGAGGATGCCGCCTTCGCCGCCGCCGTGATGGAAGCGGACGCCGTTGGCGAAGACGTAGGTGAGCTGCGGATAATCCTTGCCGTCGGGCGGAATGATCTCAACGGGGCCGGTTTCGTGGAGGTTGGCGCAGAAGAGCGCGCCACCGAAGCCGTGCGCGCCCCAGTCGGTCATGCCGCCACCGGAGTAATCGCGCCAGGCGCGGAAATTGAGGCGTGTGCGGTTGAAAGGCGCCCACGGCGCGGGACCGAGCCACATATCCCAATCGAGGCCGTCGGGAATCGGCTCGGCGGGCGCGGTGCAGTGCGAGGAAGGCCCGCCGACGTTCACCCAGATGTCCTGCAACTCGCCGATGGCGCCGCCACGCACCATGCGGTGAAACCAGTTGTAGTCTTCCCACACGCGCTGGCTGCCGCCAGAGAAGACGCGTCCATAGCGGCGGGCGCACTCGATCATCGCCTGGCCCTCGCGGACAGTGAGCGTCTCCGGCTTTTCGCAATACACGTCCTTGCCGTGGCGCATGGCTTCGATGGACACGATCGCATGCCAGTGGTCCGGCGTGGCGCACAGGATGGCGTCGATGTCGGGCCGCGACGTGATCTCGCGGAAGTCGTTGTAGGCCGCGCAGCCCTGGTCGCCGTATCTCCGGTCCACCGTGCCTTTGGCTTCGTCGCGATGGGACTTCACCACGTCGCATACGGCCACGACCTGTATTTCCTTGAAGCCGAGGAAGCCGCCCATGTCGCCTCGACCCTGGCCGCCCATGCCGATGCAGCCCAGCACAATGCGGTTGCCCGGCGCAGGGCGGCCCTCGGCCCCGAGCGCCGAGGCGGGGATCAGATACGGCGCCGACGAGAGGGCCAACGCCTGGTGCAGGAAGGTTCGACGAGTCACGGGTGTCTTCATGGCGGTTGTTCTTTCGTTAACTGGAAACCACTGCGCAAATCTCCGGGACGAGCCGGCTCGACGGAGATGGACCATTGGACGCCGTTCCGCGCTGCGCCTTCAAGGCGATTTTGCCGGCTCGGGCGGCTCCCGGAAGAGGAGCAATCCGCCGGTCCAGTTGCCTTGCGGGATGGCCACTTCCTCACCGGCTTTCAGCTCGCGGTTGTAAACGGACAGCACGGTGGTCCCCCGATCGGTGTAGCCAAACGTGGCCTCCATCCGGTGCCAGCCGGCCAGGTTCACGCGGGACTGGGACAAGGCGGTTGCGCAGTGGAGGGTTGTGGCGCGCTTGGCCTTCACGGTCATGTCCGCGCGTTCGCCGCCCGCGGTTTGCGTGCAGTGCCAGCCGCGGAAGGCTTCCGGGACGCCCTGCCAGACATAGGCGCGGTTGCTGAAGGCCCGGGCCCCGTTGTCCAGCCGCGCCAGGGTGAAGCCACGACCGGTGAGAATGAACTCGCTGGTCTCGTGGCGCAGCGCCGGCGGCTCCGGCATGGGGACCGAGTCAGCGGGCGTCTTCGCGCGGAAGTTCCCGATGCGATGGAAGGTGAGGAAGTTCGCGTCGTGGTTGTTGTGCGCGCCGCTCAGGCCGTCGTCGTAGGCGGTGCGGCAGGCGGCGATAAGGTCGTCGCCGTCGAACAGCCAGTCCACGTATTGGAAACCGTGGGCGACTGTGTCGGGATGGTAGAGGAGGATCGTGCGGGTCGTCCAATTGGTCAGGTCCCGCGAGCAAACCAGGGCGAGCGTGTTGCGGACGCTGCCCGGCTTGGTCTTTCCCTGATGCCGCTCCGGCACCAGGGTCGCCAAGGACCAGTAAAGGTCGCTCTGGTTGTCATGGCGAATTGAGAACTTCTTGGCGCCGCCGGGGAAGTTGATGAAGCCGGCTTGCGGGTCAAACGAAGCCGTTTTCCCGTCGTCGCTGATGCCGCCGATGGCCGCCTTTTCCGGGTAACCCAGGGTATCGACCCGCAGGATGTCGAGCACCCGCCCGTCGCGGGTCACGACCGCGTTGCCTTCCAGCCAGCCGCCAAAGCCTCCGCCCAGCCAGTTCGTGTCGCTGGGCAGGAAGTTGGTGAAGGTCCAGCTTGCGGCGTTGAGCAAGTCCGACTCGACCGGTGCGGACATCATACCGGCGCGGAAGTTGATCCCCCAAGCCTTCGGAGGATCGCGCCGCTCCATGCCGCGCCAGAGCCGGCCCTGGTGAACCAGCACCGGCATCGGCGCGCAGTGGTACTGGCCATCGTCGCGGAGCAGACCGGTAGTCCTGTTCGTTGGTGTGGTCCAGGCACGTCCCCCGTCAAGCGAACGCCGGATCACGGCGTTTCCGTATTCCTTGGTCGTGCCGAGAAGGTAAAGCGCACCACCATGGACAAAGAGCGTTGACCACCACTGGCCCTCCAGTTCGGCCAGCTTCCCCCAAGACTGGCCGCGGTCGCGAGAACGAAAAACGGCGGTGCGATTGTTCGAGCTGCCGGGGCCGAAAAAATCATGCGACGCGACATAGTCACCGTCAGGCAGGACGGCAAGGCTGGGCGAGCCGATGTAAATCCCTGATGACGCCGGGCTGTGATCGATGACCACGCCGGGCACCAAGTCAAGGCGCGGCTGCGCTGCCGCTAGCGGACTTGTTTCGCCCGCCCGGCTTGAGGAACCAGCCGTGTAGGCGGCCACGACCGCAAAACCGAAACCGAAAAAATGTTTTGCCTGCATGCGTCAAAGCCGGGGGGACAAGAGGATTCCCGCGGGCGGCACCAGGGTGGCACAGAAGCCCGTTGAAGGGGAAGTCTTACGATGGGAACAGGCCGGCGCCAGCCGCTCCGTTGCTCATCACCGCCGCGAAACGTATCGGCTTCCGGCCAGGTAAAAACGCAACGGCAGATCGGCCGCCTGGGTGATGCCGACGCGCGGTGTCGTGATTCGTGGTCCGCGCTGGCCGAGAAACCGTTTCACGTTCGGATTGCGGGCGACCCAGAGGGGCGACGCTGCATCGCACAAGTCCACGCCATCCAGACGCCGGTCAATATCCATCGCCGCGCAGAGCTTGGCCGGGCCGTTGCTAAGATCGTGCGGTCGGACCACTGGACGATTGGCCCGCATGAGCTCTTCGCCCAAGACCGGCTCCAGTGCGCGCACCAGCACCGCTTCCGCGACGCCCGCCGGGCGGCAGACCGTGTTGAAGCAGTAGTGGTTGCCGTAGATGAAATACACATAGGCATGCCCCGGCGGCCCGTAAATGGACCGATTCCGCGGGGTCTCGCGCCGGTAACCGTGACACGCCGGGTCGTCCGCCAAGTACGCTTCCGTTTCGACGATAATTCCGCCGCAAGGACCGCCAGGAGTGTGGTGAATCAGGAAATGACCGAGCAGCCTGGGAGCGACGACGTCGGCCGAGGGCGCATAGAAGGAACGCGGCAGGGGGACGAGATCGGCTGGCGCAATACGGGATGCGTCACGCGGGGAACGCGATTTCATGGCGCAGGCTCTTCGGGAGTTTTCACCTTTCGCGCATCACATCTTCCGCCCACCCGTTTTCACGCTTCGGAACATCGCGAGGCACTTGGCGCGTTGTTCTTCGTGCCGCACAATCCGCGGCGGATATCTCGTTCGGCTGGCCTGCAAAGAGTCTTGCCACGGTTGGTGGATCAGGTCGTCGGGCAGCGACGCCAGTTCCGGCACCCATTGGCGGACGAACTGCCCGTGTGCATCGAATTTCTCCGCCTGGCTTACCGGGTTGAAGATGCGGAAATACGGCGCGGCGTCCGTGCCGGTGCCGGCGCTCCATTGCCAGCCGCCGTTGTTGGCCGCCAGGTCGCCGTCCACGAGCTGGCGCATGAAGTAGCGCTCGCCGCGCTGCCAGGGGACCAGCAGGTCCTTCGTCAGGAACATCGCCACGATCATGCGCAGCCGGTTATGCATCCACCCCGTGGCATTGAGGCAGCGCAGGGCGGCGTCCACAAGGGGATAACCGGTCATCCCAGCACACCAAGCCTGGAAGTGGTCCTCGCGGTCGCTCCAGGCGAGGCGGTCGTATTCCGGGCGGAAGGCCCCCTTTATCACATGGGGGAAGTTGGCGAGGATTTGCAGGTAAAACTCCCGCCAGATGAGCTCGTTGAGGAACACGTCACAGCTCTTCTGGCCGGCCGGCGGAGCCGTGGCGCGCGCCGCCTTAAGCCCGGCGAGGATCGTGCGGATGCCAAGGGTGCCGCAGCGCAGGTGGGCGGACAGTTTAGATGTGCCATCAGCCGACGGGAAATCGCGCGTCTCGCCGTAATGAAACACCATTGCGGCGAGGAAATCGTTTAGTGCCTTCAGCGCCGCTGGCTCTCCCGCCTCAAAGAGGGTCTGTTGGAGCGGATGACCCAGTTCGGCCGGGTCCAGCGGCAACGTGTCGGAATGGACCTTCGGCCGTTTGCCTCCGGTCTTCAGCCTTCTTAACCGGGGCCGCGGCGGCGGCGGAACCCTTGCCTGCCACGCCTTCGAGTACGGCGTGAAGACGGTGAAGGGATTGCCCGCTTGCGTCAGGAGGTCGCGCTCCTCCCAGATTACGGCGTCCTTGAACACTTCGAAGCCGATGCCGGCGGCGTTCAGCGCGTTGAACACGCGGTTGTCCCGCGCTTGCGCATACGGCTCGTAGCGCCGGTTGCAGAAGACGGCCTCCGCGCCCAGCTCACGACAAAGCCTCGGCAACTCCATTTTCGAGCGGCCGTGCCGGACCAGCAGCGGATAGCCAAGCGTGTCGAGGTTGTTTCGCAGGGCCTCCAGCGACCGCAACAGGAACGCCAGGCGCGCCGCGCCGACGTCGGGTCCGGTGCGGAGGGCGTCCTCCAAAATGAAAACCGGCACGACCGTTTCCGCCTGCCGCGCGGCTTCGGACAAGGCGGTGTTGTCCGACACGCGCAGGTCGCGACGGAACCAGTGGACGGCGATTTTCACGCGCGCAGGCTAACAAAGGACAAGACAAAGGCAACCGAGGACTGGGTGAAGCCGTGCGACAAAGCGGTGGACCTGCTTCGCTTTTCCCGAGTCCAGCGGGCGGCCGCGTAGCCGCATTTTTTCGACCGTGACGCTCGACTTTCGACCTTCAACCCCGGATGATCGCAGCCATGACTAACTCGGACGCCTTGCAGCTTTTTCGTGACACCGGCGCGTTGCTCGAAGGCCATTTCGTCCTCCGGAGCGGGCTCCACAGCCGCCAATACTTCCAATGCGCGCTGGCCTTGCAGCACATGCCCACCGTGGAACAATTCGGCGCCGCCCTGGCCGCCAAGGTCCGGTCCCTCGGCGCCGCCACGGTGATCTCCCCCGCCATGGGCGGACTGGTCATCGGCCAGGAAGTCGCCCGCCAACTGGGCGTGCGCTTCATCTTTGTGGAAAAGGAGGAGGGCAAACTGGCGCTGCGGCGCGGCTTCAAGATTGCGCCGCAGGAAAGAATTCTGGTGGTCGAAGACGTCATCACCAAAGGCGGCCGGGTGCAGGAAACCATCGACATCGTGCGGGCCAACCAGGGCCTGGTGCTCGGCGTCGCGATGATGGTGGACCGTTCCGACGGCACGGTGAATCTGGGGGTGCCGACCTTCAGCCTGATCAAACTGCACGTCGAAACGTTTCCGGCGGACCAACTGCCGCCCGACCTGCTGCGAATTCCGGCAACAAAGCCCGGCAGCAAGTGAGCGGCCGCGCAGGTTTGCCACGGAATTGCGGAATGCACCACAGCTTGCCGAACGAAGCAAGCACGGAGACCCCGGGACCGAGGACAGAACGGAATTGTCAACTCGAGGCCGCGGGCACCGCAGGCGTCAGGCAAGATCACACCTTCGCTCAGGCGGCCTCTGATAGAGGCACTTCGGGAGGCGGCGAGACCACGCTGATGTCTTGATTTGGCACATTGTCGTGTCCAATCGTAAGACAGTCTTTCGCCGACTGGATGGAGATGCGCGGCTCGGACAGCGACACCAGCAAACGCCGGCAATCCGCGTAAAGCCGGTTGGTCAGCGCCCGATACCAGAACCAGCAGCCGAGGAAAACCACCCAGCAAATCGCCGAGCCAAAACCCAGATAGCCAAACACTCGCGTCAAGAGGTGCGTTGGGTTCTGAAAGAAATCCGTCACAAAAATGGCTTCGTAGCAAAGACCGCAAAGGCAGAGCAGCACAATCACACCCACGCCAGACATGGCGGAGCGAACACACTTCTCGTTCTGTTCCGCCTTGAATATTTCTTCCTGCAAACGCCAGCGTTGCTCCGTGTCCCTCCGCTCAAGGAGTTCCTTCAGGAATGCTATCTGTTTCTGCCGTTCGCTCATACTTTGGCGTCTTCTTGTACGCTCTGGCCGCTTTGAGCTAGCGACATGCCACAGACGCGAGGTCTCCAGGCCTCAGAAGAGAAATCCCGCGCCCGCCGGGCCAATCCGCCTCCCGTTCCTCCCGCTTCAGGGCTCCGGCGGGCCGGCGGCGAACAAGTCCAACTGCGGCGGGGGCGCGAGTTGTTGGAGCTTCTCCCGTTCGGCGCGGCGGCGGGCGGTCTGGCGCACGTTGCCTTCCGGGGTCAACTCGCTTTCCTCCAGGTTCCGCAGGATGACCTTGGCGCGCTCCAGCACGGCCTTCGGCACGCCGGCCAGACGCGCCACATGGATGCCGTAGCTTTTGTCGGTGCCGCCTTCGACGATTTTTCGAAGGAAGACAATCTGGTCGTTCCATTCACGCACCGCCACGTTGAAATTCTTCAGCCGCGGCAGACGGCCTGCCAGTTCCGTCAACTCGTGGTAATGCGTGGCAAACAGCGTCTTGGCGCCCACCTGATTGTGCAGGTGCTCCACCACGGACCACGCCAGACTTAATCCATCGAAAGTGCTGGTGCCGCGGCCGATCTCGTCCAGGATGATCAGACTGCGCGGGGTGGCGTTGTTCAGGATGTTCGCCGTCTCGCTCATCTCCACCATGAACGTGGACTGCCCGCGCGCCAGGTCGTCGCTCGCGCCGATGCGGGAGAAAATGCGGTCCACCAAGTCGATCCGCGCCTCGGCCGCCGGAATGAACGAACCCGTGTGCGCCAGCAAGGCGAGCAGCGCCACCTGACGGATGAACGTGCTCTTGCCGGCCATGTTTGGCCCGGTGATGAGCCCAATCTGCGCGGCGCCGTCGAGCCGCGCGTCGTTGGGCACGAAGCGCTCGTCGGTCAGGCTTTGCTCCAGCACGGGATGCCGGCCGTCGCGGATGAAGATCACGCCTTCGTTGCCAACCTGCGGGCGGCAGTAGTTGAACAGCCGTGCGGTCTCGGCAAAGGCCGTAAGCACGTCCAACTGCGCCAAGGCCGACGCGGTCTGCTGGATCGGCTTGAGCCACGCCAGCACCTCCTCGCGCACCTTGAGGAACAGTTCATATTCGAGCTTCATGCTCCGTTCCTCGGCGCCGAGGATTTTGCCTTCCATCTCCTTCAACTCCGGCGTGATGAACCGTTCGCCGTTGGCAATGGTCTGCTTACGGATGTACTGCGGAGGCACCTTGTCCAGGTTCGCCTTGGTGACCTCGATGTAGTAGCCAAACACGGAGTTGAACCGCACTTTGAGCGACGTGATGCCGGTGCGCTCGATTTCCTGCTGCTGCAATTTCGCAATCCAATCCTTGCCGCCGCGCATCGCCTGGCGCAGCTCGTCCAGCGCCGCGTCGAAACCGTCGCGAATCATTCCGCCCTCCTTCAACGCCAGCGGGGGATCGTCCACGATGGCGCGGGCAATCAGCTCGGCCAGCGCGGGCAGTTCGGTGAGCTGGGCGGTGAGTTCGCCGAGCAGCGAAGGCCGAGCGTCCTTCACCTCTCCTGGAGCAGCCGCCGTGGGGAGGCTCAAGTCAACTTCGGATTGCGGATTGCGGATTGCAGATTGCGGACTGGGACCGCTCAAGTTGGCTTCGACAAGGATTTGTTTGAGCCCGGGCACTTGCTCTAAGGCACTCCGCAGGGCCAGCAAGTCACGCGCATTGCCTGAACCCACGCTCAACCGCCCGATCGTTCGCTCAAGATCTCGCACCTCGCCTAGCAGCGCGCGAAATTGGTCGAGGGCCTCTGTGTGTTCCATCCAGGTCTGCACCGCTTCCTGCCGGCGCCCTATCTCCTCTACGTCTGCCAGCGGCTGCGTGAGCCAGTCGCGCAGCCGCCGCGCCCCCATCGGCGTGACGGTGCGATTGACCACGCCATAGAGCGTCGCCGTGCGCGGCGCATCTCGGTGGAGCGGTTCCAGGATTTCCAGGTGCCGCAACGTGGCAGCGTCGAGATTCAGGAAATCCGTCGGC
>Ga0316630_10000767_pt1 | contig 10886 bp, 5 predicted proteins | sample OWC_May_M1_C1_D6_FD_207658 | JGI IMG/M metagenome (GOLD analysis project Ga0316630, IMG submission 207658) | Wetland soil microbial communities from Old Woman Creek delta, Ohio, United States - OWC_May_M1_C1_D6_A | ecosystem: Environmental > Terrestrial > Soil > Wetlands | place: USA: Ohio...
ATCCTCGGAGAGCTTCTTGACGACGGGGCGGTTTCGTGCCTTCCTGGAATCGCCTCTGTTTTCCGATCATCCGGCCCGAAGGGTGTCAGTGGATGGCGATGGGGAAGTCCATGCCCGAACCCCAGCTGACGGGGTACTGGGCAGCGCCCCGATGCTTCTCCGTCAGCTCCGGCAGTCTGTTTTTCACGTAGTGGATGAGCCCTTCCACCGTCACCTTCTGATCGCCTCCCTTACCCTGGAGCCCTTCCAGGAGGGTGTAGGTGAAAACCCCGTGGCCCAGTGACTGGATCTCCGCCGCGTACTGCTTGTCCGTGGAGGCGGAGACGATGTAGGTACCCGTCGACCGGGCCAGCTGCACGAGCGCTTTCCTGTACTCGGTGCCCCGCATGGCGAGGATCATCTTGCCCGACTTGCAGGAGTCGATCATCACGAAAACCTTCTGCGCTTTGCACCGCTTGAGGGTCTCGCTGATCTCCTTGTCTGAAATGCCGCCCCGCTTCAGGTCTTCCTCTATCTCGGGAGACACCACGTCATGGGGAACGAAATACCAATCGTCCCCGGCGGTATCGCCGTGTCCGGCAAGATAGATTAGGAGCGTGTCCCGGATCTCGGCCTTCTTTTCGACTTCTTTGAATAAGTTTTTGATATTCGGGCCCGTCGCCTCTTCGTTCATGAGGGAAGTGATCCGGACGTTTCGGAACAACCGCTTCACATCGGCGGATTGGAAGAACGTCTTGATACCGAGGGCATCCGGCTCGGCGTAAGCGAGATTGAGTGCCGCGTTTTTGTATCGGTTGATACCAATGACAACGAGGTGAAGGTCCGACTCCCTCTCCGCGCCCTTCAGCACGACCGTTATTTCCATGGGGTTGCTCTCGATGCGATCCTTGCTGAAGGCGGTGGCCTTCAGCTGATTGGCCCCTTCAATGAGCTTGATCGCAAAGACATGCTGCTGACTTCCCCCCTCCCGGCTGACCTTGGCGCCGGCCCCTCCAGGCAGGATCTTCCCGTTGAGGTAAAGACGGACTTCATCGATACCCCCGCCCCCGTCTTCGACGGCGATCTTGACCTCCAGATCGTCACCGTCCAGTTGCATCCCCGGAAGGGGTGACAGGATCGCCACGCTCGGCGGCTGCCGCATGCCGGTTTGAAGGCTTAATGCGGGTTGCTCACCGAGTCTGGCCAGGGCCACGTCGTCGGTCTCGGCGGTCCTGAGGACCCGGGCAACGACGTCGGGACGGTAGAACCGCTCGAAGAACCTGGAGACGGGATAGAAAGAGGCCTCGCGGTCGTAGCCGTTGTTCACGTGCCAGCCCACCAGTTCGTCGCCCCCTTCGCCGGCATCGTAGTACCCCGAGGGCGTCCAGAGGACCCATCGTTTGCGGTCGACGGACGGGAAAAAGGAAAGAATCTCCTTTCCATCATTCATCCTGTACCAGCGAATGGTGCCGTCATTCAGTGCGACAACGGCGTAGCGACCGTCGCCGGATATATTCGCGCACCGGGCAGTGCCGGGGATCGGGACATGCCATTTCTCGTTCCCCGCCTTGTCGAACAGGTACAAGTACCACCAGGTCCCGAGGATGAATGTCTCCCCGCCCGGGGCGATGGCGTAGCATATGGCTTCGAACCTATCCCTTAGCTTCAGCGGTTGGCCGTTCAGCTTGGGGTCATAGTGCTGATCCCAGTCGGAGATCTGAATCCCCGGCGCTGACTGGAGCGGCGCGGACAACTGCAGTTTTCCCGAGGGTTTGAGTTCCAGTTGTTTTGACTCCACTGAAAACAGGGCGGGAGACCCGCCGAATTTTTTGTAACCGAACTGGATCGTTAAACCGTCATGAGACACTAGGAAGGCCTTGTTGCGAAGCTGATCGGCAATCTGCAGGTATTTGACGTAGATCTCATTCCCGTTTCCGTCCATGAGTCCGAAGTCTCCACTCGTGGAAGCGTAGGCGATTTTTCCGTCTCCGAGCGGCAGAATGGAAACGGTGAAGGTGGTAAAGACAGGAAAATATTGAGGCTCGTCGAGGGTTTCAGAAGCCCATCGAATGATGACATTGCGTTGCTTCTCCCGGTAGTCCCCGCCCGCATAGATGAACCGGCCGTCCTGCGACCACGCGACAGCCATCAGTCGAGACAGGCGAGAGCGACTCGTGCTCGGCGGCGAAGAGCGGACCAGTTTGAGATCGGTCGCCGAGAAGATGTCAATTCGAGGCTCGTCATAATACCCCACGACGATCCTCGATCCATCGGGAGAGAACCTCACGCCGAAGGGTAATTTCCCGCTCTGCGTCGGCGCGACAGCCACCAATTTGAATGCCTTATCGTAGAGATGAACAAACCCATCCGTCGACACAGTCACAAGCCTCCCGACCGGGTCAAAATCGACTCCGCGAATGGCGGTCTTGTAGTCGCTGTCCTCTTTGACGAGGAGATATTTTTTGTCGTCCGCATTCTTTTCCGTCGCGTAAACGCGAAGACCAGCCTTCGCTCCAAGGCCGGCGGCCAGATGACGCCCGTCTCGTGAGTATTTGAGATAGACGATGGGTCCCGGCAATGCAGTTACTCGGCCGGTTAGCTCACCGCTTTCGCGATCGAAAAAATAGATCTGGTAAGAGCTTCCCGAAACCTTTGTTCTCCCTCCGCAGACGACGGTACGGCCATCCGGTGAAATATCCACGGCCTCGATGATGCCTTCATGCCCTTTCCCGACCGGCGGCCTCAGGATCCGGAGCAACTGGCCTGCAGGAAGGTCCCAGACGCGGACGGTCTTGTCCGCGGAACCGGTCACCAGGAAACGGTTCCCCGCATCCGTTGCCATCCGCCTCAGAGAGGCCGTGTGGGTCCCGGCTTCGATGGTGAGCATGGGTTCCTGGGTCGGCTGGCTCGCCGGCTGGTCTGCAAAGGCAGGCGTCAGAAACCGAGGGAGAAGGGCTAGGAGGAAAAACAGGCCAAAGGATTTATGAATTCTAGCCATGGCAGGGACATTCCGTGAATGAATCAAGGTTCCGGCGTTTTACAACTTATCCCAGTCGTCCCATTTGTACGATTCAAGGGTCTGCACCATTGCGTCGACTTTTTTCTGGTCGGCATCCTTGTATGCCTTCCAGAGATTCACGCAGGCATCCGTGATGGGTCCGGCGGCGGCGGCCACGGCGGCGACCGGCAGTCCCCTGGTTGATGTCTCCCCTGATTCGATCAGCATCCTGAACTTCTCGTTCACCAGGACGAGCCTCTTCACATCCTCTGAGATCGTTTCCCGGACCTGAGACTCCTCCAAGCTGCTGCTGGTCAGGCTGTTCTGAAGGTGCTGGATCAGGGGATTCCCGATCGATTTTGCGTCGGTGTAATACAGCATGGCCTGATTGAGCTTCTTCGGCTGTTCTTTGAACGTGACCTTTGCGATCTTGGCGTAACCGACAGACTTTTCCCGCTCCGTACTGACTTTCTTGAGTTCGTTTCTCGCATCTGGATAAACCGTCTGATGACAACCTGTCAGCAAGAAAAGGATCGCTATGCCATACAGCAGAATTCTTGTCTTCAAAGTCCTCCCATTGAACACCATGATCTTCCTCCTTTTGCAGCACCGGCCCTGCGGGTCCCCCAGGGTTGATTCTTTAAATATAAAAACCCCACTTTCTAAGGAATGCGGGGTTTTCCGATTCAGTTCATATCACCCTCCGGAGGGTCTGAACTTTTTTTTCAATATATCATGACTGATGACCTTATTTCCACCAGGAATCCTCGATCCTTCGGTATGCCGTCACAGGCCATTACCATACCGGCGGCGTGCAGGGTTTCGTCAGCGTATGCCCCGTGAGCGGCGGCCGGAGCGTTCTAATGTCCACGCCAAAGCGATCGAGGATGGTAGGAGCGATGTCGGCGCGCTCGCCCCTGCGCATGACGGCCCTGTCGTTGGTCGCCAGGAACACGAAGGGCGCGTCATCGTGGGAGGTGCGCCCCTCGTCAAAGCCGTGATCGGCCGTCACATAGACGAGTGTCTTCCTGTAGAGGCCGAGTTTCTTCAACTCCCCGATGATCCGCCCGGTCATCTCATCCGCCGCCACGAGTGCCTCGGTGTACTCCTTCGAATCTTCGCCGTGCCAATGCCCCGCGTAATCCGCCTCGGCAAAGTGCACGAAGAGAAAAAACCGCCTCCCCGCGTTATTCCGTATCTGTTCCAGGGCCGCCGCCACCACCACCCGGTCGTTCGCCCCGAGGCCGTTGACGAAGAGATCCATGCCGTCCTTCGCGTGGAAGAAAGGGTCGCCCGGGCCGGCCCCGAGATTGTTTTTCTTGGCGATGACGGCGACCGTTGCGATATTCTCCGGGCCGAAGTGTCTCTCCAGCCGTTCGAAAACCGTGTACCCCTTCGGGATCGGGCGGTAACGCCTGTTGCTGAAGACTCCGGTGATCTCCGGCGAATAGCCCGTCAGGATCTGAGCCCAACCCGACTTGGTGTCGGTGGTGCGAAGGACGTCAATGGCCACGATCGAGCCTTCCGACGAGAGTCGCTTCAGATTCGGCAGCCGATTTTGCTCCAGGCATGCCTTTACGCGATCCCGGTGGGCCCCGTCCCATCCGATGAGAACGATATTCCGCGGCCTTTCATCTGCACGGACCGCCGCGACAGTCAGTGCCCAAAGAACGGCACAGATCGTTAGCAGCAACACGGCAGCCAAGCGGCGCATCATGTACTCCCTGATGTGTATTTTTTTCAGACGATACATTTTTTATCACCGAAGAAAGCTTCACATCACTTCACATGAAGGGACGGTGCGAGCTCATGACCTGCGCTCCTGGAGATACCTTTCGAGGAAACGGCCCGTCCAGGAGGCCTTCTTTCGCCGCAGCAGATCGAAAGGGGTCCCCGCGGCAACGACTCTTCCGCCCGCGTCTCCGCCTTCAGGACCCAGGTCTATGATGTGATCGGCTGATTTGATAACCTCCAGGTTGTGCTCGATGATGATCACCGTGCTCCCCTGATCGACAAGCCGCTGGAGGATCATGAGGATTTTATCGATGTCCGCCAGGTGAAGACCCGTTGTCGGCTCATCCAGGATGTAGAGGGTCTTTCGCGCGCCGTTTGCCGCCGCGAGTTCGCGGGCCAGCTTGATCCGCTGGGCTTCGCCGCCGGAGAGGGTGGGGCTCGACTGCCCGAAGGTGAGATAATCCAGACCGATGGCGACGAGAAACTCCAGGGTCTTGCGGACAGAGGGTATGGCCTCAAAAAACTCGAGGCCCTCGCGGAAGCTCATCCCGAGGACATCGTGTATGTTTTTGCCCCGGTAGCAGACGGCCAGGGTCTCTTCATTGAAACGCCTCCCGCCGCACACCTCGCAGGCAACGTACACATCGGGCAGGAAGGCCATCTCCACCCTGATCCGCCCCTGCCCCGCGCAGGCCTCGCAACGGCCGCCCGAAACGTTGAAAGAAAACCGGCCCGGGCCGAATCCCCGTGTGCGGGCGTCGGGCACCATGGAGAAGAGGCGGCGGATATCATCGAAGAGGCCCACATAGGTTGCCGGTGTGGAGCGGGGTGTGCGGCCGATGGGCGTGTGATCGATCTCCACAACCCTCATAAGTTGCTCCCAGCCGGCGATCTCCCTGCAGCCATGGGGCTGACCGTTTTTCTTCGAGAGCCGTGACGCCACGGTATGATAGATAATCCCCTTGACGAGGGTGGATTTCCCCGAGCCGCTGACGCCGGTTACACAGGTCAGGGTCTCCAGCGGGATCGTCACGTCGATCCCCTTGAGGTTGTGCATCGTCGCGCCCTCAACGCGGAGCCAGTTTCGCGCCGGTCTCAATTTCGAGGTGATGGCCCGATCGCGGTTCCCGTTCAACCACGCGCCGGTTACCGATTCCGGGGCGGTCCTGATCTGATCGAGGGTCCCCGCGGCAACGACGCGGCCGCCCCCCGGTCCCGCGCCCGGCCCGAGATCGATGATGTAATCTCCCCGGCGAATGGTCTCCTCGTCATGCTCCACGACGATGACGGAATTGCCGCGATCTTTGAGCTCCTGCAGGCTGGAAAGAAGCATCTCGTTATCCCGCGGGTGCAGCCCGATAGTGGGTTCGTCGAGGATGTAGCAGACCCCCGCAAGGTTCGAACCCAGCTGCGCCGCGAGACGTATCCTCTGGGCCTCGCCCCCCGAAAGTGTGTCGCCCGACCTTTCCAGGGCAAGGTAATCCAGCCCGACCCGGCGAAGAAACCTGAGCCTGGGCAGGAGCTCTGCAAGGATCCCGCCGGCGATGACGGTTTCCTTTTCGTCGAATTTGAAAGAGGTGAGGAGCTTCTCCGCCTCTTTCGCGGGGAGTGAGATGAGATCCCCGATGCCCCGGCCCTTGACCTTGACGGCAAGCGCCTCCTCGCGAAGCCGCTTCCCCCGACAGTCGGGACAGATCGTCTCCCCGACACTCCCCAGCCCCTCGCAGCGGGGACAGGCCCCCTGCCGGCTGTTGAAGGAAAAGAGCCTGGGGTCCAGTGCGTCGAATCCCCGTTGACACCGGGTACAGTATCTCTTCTCGCTGTAGGTTTGCAGGTCGCCCCGCCTGTCCATGAGCCTCAGGGTACCCCGACCGAGATCGAGGGCTTGTCGGACGACCCCCGGCAGCCGGGGATCGTCGGCACCCTTCACCTCCCCGATCACCACATCGATGTCGTGCTCGCGGAAGCGATCGAGCTTCGGGACCGGTTCCAGGGAATGGAGTGCGCCGTCGATGAGCGCCTGCCGGAAACCGATCTTTCTCATCTTCATCAGGAGTTCCCGGTGAATGCCTTTCCGGCCGAGGACGAGCGGGGCGAGGAGGGTTGCACTCCCGCCGCTGCACCGCCTGCCGATCTCCGCGATGATCGCCTCCGGGGGATTCGAAACGATGGAATTTCCGCAGCCGGGACAGTGCTGAATCCCCACCTTGCTGTAGAGAAGGCGAAGGTAATGATAAATCTCCGTCAGCGTGGCCACGGTGGAGCGGGGGCTGCCCCGGCTCGTCCTCTGCTCGATCGCCACCGTGGGCGGGATTCCCGCCACGTCGTCGACCTCCGGACGGTCCATGATCTTCAGATACTGTCGGATGTAGTTCGGCAGGCACTCCAGGAACCGGCGCTGCCCCTCTGCAAAGAGGATATCGAAGGCGAGGGTCGACTTCCCCGAACCGCTCACGCCGGTGACGACCACCATCCTGTCCCTCGGGATCTCGAGGCTCACATTCCGGAGGTTATGCTCCCGCGCCCCGCGGACGAGGATGGACTTGCCTGTTGCGGCAGGCTCGAAAGCGGCAGGGGGCTCCCGGACGGACATCACCGCCGGCGATTCCCCCAGGTAAGGCCTCAGGAAGGATCCCGTCACCGAGTCGCTCGTGTGCGCGATGTCCTCAGGGGTACCGCTTGCCACAACCAATCCCCCGCCCCTTCCCCCTTCCGGTCCGAGATCAATCACGTGATCCGCGCACTTCACTACCTCGGGGTTGTGCTCGATGACCACAATGCTGTTTCCTTCCTCGAGAAGCCTTTCAAAGGCTTCGAGGAGTTTCGAAATGTCCACGGGGTGAAGCCCGACGGTGGGCTCGTCGAAGATGAAAAGAGAATCCCTGGTCCTGGCGAGGCTGACATGCTGGGCAAGCTTGAGACGTTGCGCTTCGCCGCCGGAGAGCGTGTTGATTGGCTGGCCGAGCCGCAGATAGCCGAGTCCGACATCGCTCAGGGGTTTCAGGGCCCTGGCAATCCTCGGATGGCTGTCGAATGCGCCCATGGCCTCATCGGCCGTCATCGACAGGACCTCATGGATGTTCATTCCTTCAAAGCGGACTTCGAGAACCTCATCACTGAACCGCTTCCCGTCGCAGCGCGGACAGGGCAGATAGATGTCCGAGAGAAATTGCATCTCCACCTTTTCGAACCCTTCGCCGCGGCATTCCTCGCATCTTCCCCTCGGGGTGTTGAAGGAAAAGGTGGAGGCCGTGTAATCCCGGGCCTGCGCCCCCGGCTGTGAGGCAAAAAGCGCCCGGATGGGATCGTAGGCTTTCATATAGGTCAGCGGCGTTGCCCGCGGCGTTTTGCCGATGGGGCGCTGGTCCACCAGGATGACATCGCTGATTCGCTCCGCCCCCTCGATGGCGTCGAACCTGCCGGGTTTTTCCTCTGCCCCGCCCTTTAACCGCCTGAGGCCGCGATAGAGGGTGTCGACCCCGAGGGTGCTCTTCCCCGAACCCGACACGCCCGTGATAGCAACCAGGACCCCGAGAGGGATTCTGACATCGATACCCCGCAGGTTGTTCTCCCGGGCCCCCTTGACGAAGATGAAACCCCTGGCTTTTCTTCTCCGCTCCGGAAGAGGGATCCGGAATTCACCCTTGAGGTACTTGCCCGTCAGCGAGGCCTCAGCCCGCCCGATACCGCTTAAGGGGCCGCTGTAAAGAAGCTCCCCGCCTTTTTCTCCCGCACCGGGACCGAGGTCCACGATATGGTCGGCCCCCCTGATGATCTCCGGGTCGTGCTCTACCACCACGACGGTGTTGCCGAGGTCCCTCAGGGAGCGCAGGATGCCGAGCAGGCGGCCGCTGTCCCGCGGGTGAAGCCCGACGGTGGGCTCGTCGAGAACGTAAAGCGTGTTGACGAGCGACGAACCAAGGGCCTTGGTCAGGCTCACCCTCTCGACTTCCCCGCCGGACAGCGTCCGGGACTGGCGGTCCAGCGTAAGGTAGCCGACGCCCACTTCCATGAGGTACTTCAGACGCCGCCTGATTTCCCCGAGGAGGATGGCTGCCGCCTCGTCCCCCTCGTCCATTTGCGAGAAAAACCCGTGGGCCTCCCCAATGCCCATGGCATAAACCTCAGCGATATTCTTCCCCCGGACGCGCCACAGGAGAACCTCCTCCTGGAAACGGGCTCCCCGACAGGCGGGGCAGGTCAGGTAACCCCGATACCGCGACAGAAATACCCGTACATGGAGCTTGTAGCGCTTCGTTTCCAGCCATTCAAAGAATCCCCTGACACCATAAAACGTATCATCCCCTCCGATGATCAATGCCTTCTGACTCTCCGTGAGATCCCTGAAAGGAACGTTCACCGGGATGCGTCTGCGGCGGCAGAAATCGAGGAGATCTTCGAATTCTGCCCTGGCGACACCCGACCATGGCTTGACGGCCCCTTCACGGACGGATTTCCCGGGATCGGGGACGACGAGATCGAGGTCCACATCGACGGTCCGGCCGAACCCGCGGCAGGTGGGGCAGGCGCCGGCGGGGGAGTTGAACGAAAAGAAATTGGCCGAAGGGCTCCGGTAGGAGATATCGCAGAGGGGGCACTGCAGGGCCGTACTGAATCTCAAAACCTCATCACCGGGGAGATGAAGGTCAACGAATCCCCTGCCAGCCTTCAGGGCCGTCTCGAGAGAGTCGATGACGCGCTTTTTCTCCCGTGACTTGAAATGAAAACGGTCTACGACGACGTTCCAGATCCTGTCGTCGGGAGCCTCCTCAATAGGCACAAGTCGACCTGTACTCCAGAGGCGGTAGAATCCCGCCTGCTGCAGTGTATCGCGACTCTCCTCCCGGCTTCCCCGGACCTTGTAGGGGAAGGTCATGACAACGGGGGTCTTTTCCTCGAGCCCCGATATTGCACTGAAAATACTCTGGGGCGTGTCTTTCCTGACGGGCCTTTCACATCCCCTGCAGAAAAGTTCGGCGATTCGTCCATAGAGGAGTTTGGCGTAATCGGTGATCTCCGTCATGGTTCCGACGGTCGAGCGCGAGGTCCTCACGGGATCTCCCTGCTCGATGGCCAGGACGGGCGGGATGCCTTCGATGGCCTCCACTCGGGGGCGGTCGATGCGGTCCATAAACTGGCGGGCGTATGTGGAAAAGGTCTCCACGTAGCGACGCTGCCCCTCGGCATAAAGAGTTTCAAATGCCAGGGACGACTTCCCTGCGCCGCTGAGACCCGTGATGACGGTGAGACTCCCGAGGGGTATCTCCAGGTCGAAGCCCTTGAGGTTGTTCTGGCGGACACCGGTGAGCCGGATTATTTTATCCGTTGCAGGCATTGGCGGAATTAAACCGTGACTTCTCGGACCGATAACAATTTTTATTACTATATCGCCCGTTGATTCATGCTGTCAAGACAACGGGTCGGAGGGAAAAAGGAAGTCTTTGTATCATAAGTAATTGAAACAATTAGTTAATCTTCTCATGTCATACCTGCGGTTCTTCTTTTCGGCCGATTCCAGTGCTCATCACGCCCTGAGAGAAAACCTCAAAAATCATACTTTTTCCTTATTGCACAGGGCGTGGTTTTTGCTGTTTAATACGGTCGTTTGAGGATGCCCATGGCTTTTACTTTCGAAGACAGACGAAAAACTCAGGACCGCCGCCAAAAACCGACACCGGGGTTGAGCCGTCACACGGTCACGGGTCAGAGGAGGCACTTCCGCCGCAGGGAGGACCAGCTCAAGGGTAGGTTTGTCGACCGCTACAGCCCGAAGCTGTTCATCCTGCTTGTCCTGATCGTCGTGCTCAATATCATGGATGCAATCTTTACCAGCATCATCCTGGACGGCGGCGGATGGGAACTGAACCCCGTCGCCCGTGCGGCCATAGCAACGTACGGTGACAAATTCTGGGTCTGGAAATTCACCATCGTCTCCATCGCCGTCGTTACGCTGTGCCTGCTGAGTAAAGTCAAGGGCGTCAAGTACCTCGTTGCTGCCACCGCCGGCCTCTACGCCAGCATCGTGATCTACGAGATGTACCTGATCTACAATTATCTTCCATGACAGGCGCGAGATACGCCGTTCTTTGTGAGTTTCCTGCCGGAAAGAACTCTTCAAAAATAAAAAGGCCCATGCGACTTCATGGGCCCTTCGTCTTTCATGGCGCCCCCGGTG
>Ga0316630_10000768_pt1 | contig 10882 bp, 8 predicted proteins | sample OWC_May_M1_C1_D6_FD_207658 | JGI IMG/M metagenome (GOLD analysis project Ga0316630, IMG submission 207658) | Wetland soil microbial communities from Old Woman Creek delta, Ohio, United States - OWC_May_M1_C1_D6_A | ecosystem: Environmental > Terrestrial > Soil > Wetlands | place: USA: Ohio...
TCGCGACAGGCGCTGTGGCGCAAGGGCGAGACGTCGGGCAACACGCTGAAGCTCGTCGAGCTGCGGCTCGATTGCGATCGCGACGCGGTCCTCGCCGTCGCGCGCCCGGCCGGCCCCACGTGCCACACCGGGACGACGAGCTGCTTCAACACGACCGATACGAACCGCGAGGACGACGGCGTGCCCGCGCTCGAAGGCGCGCAGGTGATGTCGCGGCTGTTCGAGATCCTCGAGTCGCGCCGCGACGCGCAGACGACGTCGGAGCGCAGCTACACGCGCTCGCTGCTCGAAGCGGGCATGCCGAAGATCCTCGCGAAGATCGCCGAAGAGAGTCGCGAGCTCGCCGCCGAGCTACCGGACGGCGAGGACGACAAGGTCATCCACGAGACCGCCGATCTGTTGTTTCACGTGATGGTCGGGCTCGTCGCGCGCCGGATCCCGATCGACGCCGTGTATGCCGAGCTCGCGCGTCGGTTCGGAACGAGCGGCCACGTCGAGAAGGCCTCGAGACGACCGAAGGACTCGCAGTGAGCGAGAGCTTCGCGCCCGACGAATCGCCGCTCGGTGATTTGTTGGCGCCCGGTGGCGGGCTCGATCGCGCGATCCCGCACTACGAAGATCGCGTCGAGCAACGCGCGATGTCGGCGGCGGTCGCGCGCGCCCTCGACGACGCGCGACCGCTGATCGTCGAAGCCGGCACCGGCACGGGCAAGACCCTCGCGTACCTCATCCCCGCCCTCCAGTCGGGCAAGCGGGTCGTCGTCTCGACGGGAACGCGCGCGCTGCAGGATCAGATCGCGCGTCACGATCTCCCGCTGCTCCGCTCGATCCTCGCGCGGCCATTCGCCGCCGTCGTGCTCAAAGGCGTCGCGAACTACGTGTGCAAGCGCAAGCTCGCCGAGCTGACCTCGCGACCGACGAGCGACGTCTCGCTCGCCGCACTGTCCGAGTGGTCGACCTACACCGAGACCGGCGATCGCTCCGAGGTCGAGTGGCTCTCCGAGGCCGCGCCGCTGTGGAGCGAGGTCACGACGACACCCGACGCGCGGATCGGTCCACGCTGCCCGTACTTCGAGCGCTGCTTCGTCACGCAGGCGCGCCGGCTCGCCGAGACGGCTCAGCTCGTGCTCGTCAACCACCACCTCTACTTCGCGGATCGCGTCCTGCGCGCCGCCGCTCCCGGCGCCCGCGTGTTGCCCGATCACGACGCCGTGATCTTCGACGAGGCGCACCAGCTCGAAGACGTCGCGACCGAGCACTTCGGTGCGCGCGCCTCGACGCACAAGCTCGCCGAGCTCGCCCGCGACGCGCACCTCGCGCTCGCCGGCATGCCGCTGTGGACCGGGCGCGCGAGCGCGGACTTGATCCAGGGCGTCGAGCGCGCGGGCATCGGCTTGTTCTCGCTGATCCGCAGCGCGCTGATCGCCGACGACACCGGCCGGATGCCGCTCCCCGACGGCCTGTTCGATCATCCCGATCGGCAGCGCGCGTGGTTTCGGCTCGACAGCGCCCTCGAAGATCTCGCGCGGGCCGCGGAAGCCGAGAGCGAGCCGCCGCCCGACGAGGAGCCCTCCGGCGAGGCGGGCGCACGGGCCTCGCTCTCGAGCCTCGCTCGCCGTGCCCGCGAGCTGCGTGACAGCCTCGCGTTGATCGCGGAGCAGCGCCAGAAGAACCACGTCTATTGGGGCGAGGTGCGCTCGAACGGCACGTTCCTCACCGCATCGCCGATCGAAGTCGCCGAGCTGCTCCGCCGTCACGTGGTGCAAGCGGGGCCGACGCCGATCTTCACCTCCGCCACGCTCGCCGCCGCCGGCGACTTCACGTACAGCCGCGGGCGCCTCGGCCTCGACGATGCCGACGAGCTGCTCGTCGCGTCGCCGTTCGACTACGAGCGTCAAGCGCTCCTCTACGTGCCGCGCGATCTGCCGCCCGTGCTCGAAGGGTTTTCGCAAGCCGCTGCCGATCGCACGCGCGAGCTGCTCGCGATCACGCAGGGCCGTGCGTTCCTGCTGTTCACCTCCCACCGCGCCCTGCGCGAAGCGACGGCGCGCCTCGGCGACCTGCCCTTCCCGCGTCTCGTGCAGGGCGACGCGCCGCGCGCGACGCTGGTCGATCGATTCCGCACGACACCGAATGCCGTCCTGCTCGGCACGAGCTCGTTCTGGGAAGGCGTCGACGTCCCCGGCGATGCGCTCTCGCTCGTCATCATCGACAAGCTGCCGTTCGCGCCGCACACAGATCCGCTGATCGCCGCGCGCATGCAGGCGAGCGCCGAAGCGGGCCGCGATCCCTTCGACACGATCCAGCTCCCCGCCGCCGCGATCGCCCTCAAGCAGGGCTTCGGCCGCTTGATCCGGCGCCGCGACGATCGCGGCATCGTCGCGATCCTCGACGCGAGGGTCGTCACGCGTACGTACGGGCGCGTGTTCCTCGACACGTTACCGCCCGGGCTCCCACGCACGTCCGTGATCGAACAGGTTCGTCGCTGGTGGAACCAGCCGGCGTAGGCCAAGCTGCCGGTATGTGGATGCTCGCGATCGTGATCGGCGGATTCATCGCCGGTGCGATCCCGTTCGGCTTCCTCATCGCCCGCCGCCGCGGCCTGAACATCCAAGAGCACGGCAGCGGCAACATCGGCGCCACGAACGTCGCTCGCGTGCTCGGCGCGCGCACCGGCCTCGTCGTCCTCCTTCTCGACGCCGCGAAAGGCGCGCTGCCGACGTTCGTCGCGCTTCACTACTGCGGCTGGCCGGAGATCGTCGCCGCGACCGGCGCCGCCACGATCCTCGGCCACTGCTTCTCGCCGTTCCTGCGCGGCAGAGGCGGCAAGGGCGTCGCGACGTCGTTCGGCGTGTTCCTCGTCATCGCACCGAAGCTCGCAGGCCTGGCCGTGCTCGCGTTCGTCGTGATCTGGCGCATCACGCGCGTCCCCGCGCTCGGCTCGCTCGCCGGCAGCGCCGCGCTCAGCGCGCTGTTCATCGCGCGCGGCGAGACGATGTACACGATCCTCGCGTGCGCGACGACGGCCCTGCTCGTCTACACGCACCGCACGAACTTGGCGAAGCTCACCAACGCTCCGCGATGAGCTCGACCTGTTGATCGCGCACGCGCTCGAGCGCATCGCCCGCACGCCCGACGTTCGGGATGGCGAAGTCTTCGCCGACGACATCGACGAGCGGCTGCAGCGCGAACCGGCGCTCGCCGAGCCGCGGATGCGGGAGCTCGAGCTCCGGCGTCCGCAGCACGCGCGCGTCCCAGACGAGCACGTCGAGATCGATCGTGCGGGGCCCCCATCGCGTCTCGTTCGCGCGGTCGCGCCCGAGCAGGCTCTCGAGCTCGTGGACGATCGCGAGGAGCTCGCCGGGCTGCATGTCGTCGGCACGAAGCCGCACCGCGGTGTTCAAGAACGCGGGCTGGTCGGGCCCGATCGGCGCGCTGCGATAGAGCGCGGCACACCGCAGCTCGCCGAGCTCCGCCAGCGCATCGCGCACGCGCTGAAACCGACCGATGATCGCGGCCTCGGTGCCGACGTTGCCTCCGAAGCCGATGACGATCACGGTCGCGCGATCACCGTGTTCGACAGCACCCCGATGCCTGCGATCTCGACCTCGACGCGATCGCCGACCGCCAAGTTGCCGACGCCCGATGGCGTACCCGTCGTGATGACGTCGCCGATCTCGAGCGTCATGTGGCGGGTGACGAACTCGATGATCGCGGGCACGTCGAAGATCAGGTCCGCGGTCGACGAATCCTGTCGGATGTCGCCGTTCACCCGCGTCGAAATTTTCAGGTTGGACGGATCGAGGCCGGCGACGATGCGCGGTCCGATCGGGCAGAACGTGTCGAAGCCCTTGGCGCGCGTCCACTGGCCGTCCTTCTTCTGCAGATCGCGGACGGTCACGTCGTTCACGCAGGTAAACCCCATGACGTACTCCAGTGCGCGCGCGCGGGCGACACGCTGGGCACGCGTGCCGATCACGACGCCGAGCTCGCCTTCGTAGTCGACCCGCTCGTAGCCGGCAGGCCGCTCGATCGCGCCGCCCGTCGGCAGCACCGCCGATCGGGGCTTGAGAAACATCAGGGGTTCCTCGGGAAGGCCCTTTCCCATCTCGACGGCGTGCGCGCGGTAGTTGACGCCGATGCCGATGATCTTGCTGGGAACCAGGTCGAGCTCCTCGACGGAGTCCCCACGGACGAGCTGGATGCGCATGAGCGGAAAGGTAGGACACCTCACAGGTGCTGTCATTGATCAGTACGGTTGGTCACCGTACAATTTCAGTCGATGGGCCGGGCTCCTAACTCTGGAGCGCCACAGCGCGTATCCGCGCACGTGGTGCCGAAGGCCCCATCCACGTTCTCGCAGGACGACGAAGAAGAGAAGACGACGATCGAGCACGGCTGGGAAGAGGAAGCCAGCACGACGGTCGAACAGGGCGAGGTCGCAGAAAAGATTCGGGCGATCAGCGGCGCCGAGCTGCCGCAGCTCCGCACGAATTCGTCGGGGCCGCGCGTCAATACGAACATCACGTCGACGAACGGCGGCGCGCTCGACGAGCCGACCGTGGACGATCAGCGAGCGAACGCCGCGCTTTCGCTGATCACGCCGTCGGTCGCGCCGGCGCGCATCGTGGTAACGAGCGGCAACGACAAGGGCCAAGAGCTCGAGATCCGGCCCGGTAAGACGTACACGATCGGGCGCGCGATCGATAACGACTTCGTCCTCACCGACATCGCCGTCTCGCGCAAGCACTTCGATCTCCGTCACGAAAACGGCACGTGGACCGTCATCGATCGCGGCTCCGGAAACGGCACCGTGGTCAACGGCAACATCGAAGACCATCCGTTCGTCCTGATGAACGGTGACGCGATCGAGATCGGCAACACCACGTTCCGATTCGATCACGCAAATCAACCGGCGCGCTCGCGCAACACGGGCGTCACGTTCGACGTCGACGACGAAGAACCGTCGACGGTCGCCGGTAAGCCGATGCGCGGCGAGGAGCTGCAGTCGCCGCACTCGCTGCCTCCGCTCCCGCGACCGAAGACCGTGCCGCCACCGGCGCCGCGACCACGCTCGGCATCGGCCGTGCCGAGCGGCTATCCGGGGCTCGGCGGCGCACGTGGCTCGATTCCTCCCGTGCCCTCGGCGGCACCGGTCGGCCAACCGATCCACCAGATGGGTGGACCGATCGGCGTGCCGATGGCATCGCCGACGGCGCCGACCGTGTCACCGATGCAGCAGATGCCGGCGATGCGTCCGCCGATGATGCTCGAGCCGAACGGGACGGTCCGGCCGCAGATGCTGCACAACAACGCGCATGAAGGCATGGCGCTACAGAACGTCATGCCGACGACGATTCCGGGACAAGGACCGCCCGTCGCGCCGTCGCAGCCGCAGGTGATGCCGTTCGGCTATCCGAACGTCGGCGACATGCCGCCGCAGCTCGCGCAGCTGCAGATCAACGGGACCCCGCGCGATGCGACGTCGACCGCGCTCGTGCAACCGGTGTCGTACGGAATGGGAGCGATGCCGCACGCGGCGTACGGCGTCGCGCAGCCCCAACCGACGCTCTCGAAGAAGATCAAGTTCCTCCTCGGCGGTGCGCTGCTGATGGTTCTCGCCGCGATCGCGACGATCGCGATCATCAAGAGCTCGAGCAGCACCGAGACGCCGAAGACCAAGACGAGCGCGGCGCCGACGGTCGAGCCGATCAAAGAGAACGGGACGAAATCGACTGACACGAAAGAGACGAAGGTCGTCGTCGCCGACGTGCCGAAGCCGCCCGACGACAAGGGCGACCAGAAGAAGCTCGACGACCAGAAGAAGCTCGACGCCAAGAAGCTCGAAGACCAAAAGAAGCTCGACGACCAGAAGAAGCTCGACGACCAAAAGAAACTCGACGACCAGAAGAAGCTCGACGACCAAAAGAAACTCGACGACCAGAAGAAGCTCGACGCCAAGAAGCTCGAAGACCAAAAGAAGCTCGACGACCAGAAGAAGCTCGACGCCCAGAAGCTCGAAGACCAGAAGCGGCTCGAAGCCAAGAAGCTCGAAGACCAGAAGCGGCTCGAAGCCAAGAAGCTCGAGGACCAGAAGCGGCTCGAAGCCAAGAAGCTCGACGATCAACGTCGGGCCGAAGAGACGAAGCAGCGAAAGCTCGAAGAGCAACGCCGGGCGGAAGAAGCGAAGCGGCGGAAGGCGGAGGAAGCGAAGAAGAAGAACCAACGCCGCACGAACCAGCAGGTCGCGGTCAAGGACTCGACGACGACCACGACCTCCTCGACGACGAAGAAGCAGCCGGCCGATACGAGCGACGTGAAGAGCAAGGCCGACCAGCTCTATCGCTCGAAGAAGTTCAACGACGCCGCCAAGACACTGCGTGCCGCCGCGGAGACGCTCGATGAAGCCGACGCGCGCGACCTGCGCTCGGTCGCCGCGGTCTACGAGCAAGTCGGCAAGGCGTACAACGTCGGCACGGGACCGGCGACGCCGCCCGTCGAGGCCTACACGAACCTCGAGCGCGCGCTGAACCTCGACCGTCCGATGGGTGTGTTCAGCGACGAGATCAAGACCAAGCTCGGTGCGGTCGCGCCGAAGGCGGCGGCGAAGTTCATGGCCGACAAGAACTACGAGGCCGCCTTCAAGGCGGTGCGCGTCGCCGAGACGAACGGCGGCGGCAACAGCACGACCCAGGCGGTGCGCGGCAGCCTCGTGGACGCGGCGAACGAGCTGTACTCGGCGGCGATGGCGGAGAAGGACTCGAACGCGAGCGCCGCGCGCGCGAAGCTCCAGCGCATCAAGGGCATGGTCGACGGCAAGACGCCCGTCGTCGTGAAGGCCGAGAAGGCCCTTCGCGATCTACCGAAGTGATCAGCTCTTCACGAGGCCGCTGATGATCTTCTCGAGCTTCTCGAACTCGAACGGCTTGTCGACGTGCGCGTCGGCGCCGTAGAGCGGCGACGTGATCTCGTTCACCTGTGCACCGATCGCCGTGACCATCACGATCTTGATCGACTGCGTGACGGGATCTTGCTTGAGCGCGCGCGCGACTTCCCAGCCGGACTTGCCCGGCATCATGACGTCGAGGAGCACGAGGTCGGGCCGCTCGCGCTTGGCGAGCTCGAGCGCGCGGTGGCCGTCACCAGCGGACGAGACCTTGTAGCCGCGTGCGGTGAGCCGGGTGCTGAGCATCGACACGATCTCCGGATCGTCGTCGACAACCAAGATGCTCGCGCCGGTCCGCTCCTTGCTCATGGCGTGACGCTACGCTGCACGCCGACGCGTCGTCAATAGATGTGGTACCCAGCGGTCAGTGCGTCGCTGGATCTGGATCGCGATCATCGTCGTCATCGGCGTTGCGGCGATCGTCATGGTCGGCGACGTCAACAAGCTCGGCGATCGCCTCGTCGGTTTCGGGTGGGGAGCGTTCGTCGCCTGCCTCGGGCTCGCACTGCTCAACTACGCGATCCGGTTCGTGCGCTGGCAGCTCTACCTCCGCCACCAACAGGTCGAGGTCCCGATGGCATCGAGCGCGCTCGTGTTCGGCGCCGGGCTGTCGCTCTCGATCACGCCGGCGAAGCTCGGCGAGCTCGTGAAGAGCTACCTGTTGCGCGAGATGCACGGGACGTCCGCGACCGGGACCGCGCCGATCGTCGTCGCCGAGCGGGTGACCGATCTGATCGCGCTGCTGCTGCTCGCCGTCGTCGGGGTCGCGGCGTACGGGGTCGAGACGACGCTCGTCATCGTCGCCGCCGCGCTCGTCGGCTCCGGGCTCGTGCTCCTCGCATGGCCACGCCCGACGCGGTTCCTGATCGATCTCGTCACGCGCCCGCGCTTCACGAGCCGGTTCCGCAAGCCGTTGCACGAGATGTACGGCGGCCTCGCGGCGCTGTGCCGGCCCAAGCTCCTCGTCCTCGCGACGTTGATCGCGGTCCCCGCGTGGGGCGCCGAGTGCATCGGCTTCGCCGAGATCGTCAACGCGTTTCCCGGCGTCCAGGTCGACCTCGGCCTCGCGATGGTGATCTACGCCGCGACGACGATCGCCGGCGCGCTGTCGTTCCTGCCCGGTGGGCTAGGTGTCACCGAGGCCTCGATGACTATCTTGCTGGTCCAAGGCGCGGCCAAGCTCGACCGCGCGGCTGCCGTCGACGCGACGATCCTCACGCGCCTCGCGACGCTGTGGTTCGCCGTGCTCCTGGGCCTCGTGTGTCTCGCCTTCGCACGCGCGCGCATCGCCCGACTCAACCCCGAATCTGCGCGGGCGTCGGGCGTTTCCGCGAACTGATCGCTATAGTCCAGGCATGTCGGTAGGCGTCGACTTCGACTTCGCGCGGTGGCTGGCGGCGCGCCGCGGCTCGATGGAGCAATCTGCACGGGAGGGCGCGGCGTACGCGTTCTCGGCCGAGCGCAAGTTTCGCCGGACGCTCGCGATGGCGAAGCCGGTGACGATGGCGCTCGAGGCGACGACGCGGCTCTGGCGCGACGTCGCGCGCACGGAGCTGCTCGGCACCGCGGTGAAGGTCACGGACCAGCAGTACCCGCGCGTGTGGAAAGCCGCGAAGGCCGCCGGTGCGGCGCTGCACGTCCAGGTGCCAGTCGTGTTCGCAGCGCCGTCGTCGTCGATCAAGGTCAAGGTGCTCGGCACGGAGGACGCGCCGCACTTGATCGTCAACCTCGATCTCGCCGAGAAGCTCGACGACACGGAGCTCGTCGCCGCGATCGCGCACGAGCTCGGCCACGTGCAGAACGGTCACATCCTCTACGCGACCGCGCTGCACTACCTGACGAGCTCGGCCGCGTTCTTCGTGCGCTGGGTCGTGCAGCCCGCGATCATGACGCTGCAGGCGTGGTCCCGCCGCGCCGAGGTCACGTGCGATCGCGCCGCGCTCCTCGCCGTGCGCGACCTCGACAAGACGCTCGGGGCGATGGTCAAGCTCGAGCTCGGGCTCGAGAAAGGCTCCGCGTTCAACGCCGAGGAGTATCTGAAGTCGGTCACCGACGTGAAGAAGGGCGGGTTCGGGCGGTTCGCCGAGATGTTCCGCTCGCATCCGTACGTCCCCAAGCGCGTGCAGGCGTTGCGACTGTTCGCCGACTCCGCGCTGTTCGCCGCGGTGACGGGCAGGGACCCGGCCGGCAAGCCGAGCCTTCCCGACATCGACAAGCAGGTCGCTGACCTCATCTCCGTCTTCTAGAGGAACCGATGATCCTTCTCGAACATCACAAGTCTGCGAAGCGAGAGATCATCGCGCGCTTCGTGCAGCTCGCCGAAGTCGCCGAGTCCGTCGGGATGACCACGCTCGCGCGTGACATCCGCACGACGCGCATCCCGAAGCTCGAGTCGGAGCGCTTCCACCTCGTCGTGCTCGGCGAGTTCAACCACGGCAAGTCGACGTTCGTGAACGCGATGCTCGGCGCCGATATCCTGCCGGTCGGCATCACGCCGACGACGGCCTCGATCAACCACGTGGTCTACGCGGCGAGCCCGACGGCGCGCGTCGTCTTGACGAGCGGCGAGAGCAAGCCCCTCGATGCGTCGCAGATCAAGGAGTGGGTCACCGTCGCCGGTGGACACGCGAGCGAGGTCTCGTACGTCGAGGTCGGGTTCCCGAGCGAGCTGCTCCAGAACAACGTCGTCCTTGTCGACACGCCGGGCGTCAACGACTTGAACGAACAGCGCGCCGAGGTGACGTACGGTTACGTGCCGCGCGCCGACGCCGTCGTGTTCCTCCTCGACGCGGGGCAAGCGCTCAAAGACAGCGAGACCGAGTTCTTGCGCAGCCGCGTCTTCGAGGCGGCGCGCGAGCGGTTGATCTTCGTGCTCGGCAAGATGGACATGCTCTCGGGCGACGAGAAGCCGGCCGTCATCGACTACGTGAAGACCGGGCTCGCGAAGCTCACGCCGGATCCGGTCGTGTTCCCGCTGTCCGCGAAGGACTGGGCGAAGACGCGCGATCCACAGAGCGGGATGCCCGAGCTGCTCGCCTACCTGGAGCGCTTCCTCGCGCGCGATCGCGCACAGGTGATCCTCGACAACGCCGCCGCGGACGCGACGCGCACCGCCGCGTACCTCGAGAACAACCTCGGCGTTCGCATGCGCGCGTACGATCTCGACATCGGCGAGCTCGAGACGCGAATCGCCGCCGTGCGCGAGCAGCTCGACACCTCGAAGCGCAAGCTCGACGAGCTGCACGTGCGAATCGACGCCGATGGCGAATCGATCAAGAACCAGATCGCACTCGACCTCGAACAGTTCGCGAAAGCGTTCGTCGCCGCGCTGCCAGCACAGATCGACTCCGTCGACGCGAACGACGTGAAGGCGTACTTGCCCGCGTTCATCGAGGACAAGTTCAAGGAGTGGGCCGAGCTCGAAGGCGCCAAGCTCGCCGCGATGCTCGAGCACCTCGCGGAAGAGGTCATCTCGATCACGAACGAGAACGTCGCGGCCGCCGCGGCGACGCTCGCAGAACGCCTCGGGCCCGAGGATACCCAGGTCGACATCACCGTCGACAGCTTCAAGTACGACGTCGGCATCTACGCGGTCGGCGCGCTCGGCACGACGGTGATGCTGTTCGTCAACGCGCTCGCGGGCGGGTTGCTGACGCTCGCCGCGCCGATCCTCGCGATCGTGCTGAAGTCGAAGATCGCGGGCGACATCCGCGTGCAGGCGAAGGAGAAGGTCCCCGCCGCGGTGCTCAACGCCGCCGAAGCGATGAAGCCGCACTTCGACAAGTGCATCGACGATTTCGGCAAGCGCCTCTCCGAGTTCGTCTCGAACGCGGGCAACACGCTCTACAAAGGCATCAGCGAGATCTTGGACCGCACGATGCGCGAGCGTCGCGAAGCAGGCAGCGAGCTCGAGGGGCTCCGGCACTCGACGACCGA
>Ga0316630_10000772_pt1 | contig 10867 bp, 10 predicted proteins | sample OWC_May_M1_C1_D6_FD_207658 | JGI IMG/M metagenome (GOLD analysis project Ga0316630, IMG submission 207658) | Wetland soil microbial communities from Old Woman Creek delta, Ohio, United States - OWC_May_M1_C1_D6_A | ecosystem: Environmental > Terrestrial > Soil > Wetlands | place: USA: Ohio...
GGCGTAGACGGTGGCGGCGCCGGGCTGGATCGCGAGCCCCGCGATCCCGACCAGGCCGAGGATCGACAGCCACGCGACCCCGGTGAAGCGGCGGCTGGTCGAGAACATCTCGACCACCAGCACCAGCAGCGCCCACGCACAGCCGGCCAGCAGCGGAAGCACCGGCAGCAAGGAACTCACGTTCAGCGTCTGCTGCATCTCAGTGGGCTCCCCCGCCGTGCGAGGCGTGATCGTGACCCGCGTGGGCTGCACCGGGAGACTCGACATGCGCGTTGCCGCCCGGCGGACGGACGCGGGGCGCTGCCGCCCCCTGTCCCGCACGATGGAGCGCGGGCTCGATGCCGTTGGCAGCCAGCGCCGCGGCCGGGATCCGTGACAGCGTCTGCGCCACCGACGTGCGCATCGTGTCGAAGAAGGGCTTGGGGTAGACGCCCATCACGAAGGTCAGGGCGACCAGCGGCAGAATGACCACCAGTTCGCGCCGGCTCATGTCCTGGAGAGCGGTGTTCTTCTCGTTGGTGACTTCGCCGAACATCACGCGCTGGTACATCCAGAGCATGTAGGCGGCACCCAGCACGACGCCGCTGGCGGCGATGGCGCCGAGCACCTTGTCGAAGCGGAACCCGCCGAGCAGGATCAGGAACTCGCCGACGAAACCATTGAGGCCGGGAAGCCCGATCGACGACAGCATGATGACGAGGAAGCACGCGGCGTAGACCGGCATCTGCTTCCAGAGCCCGCCGTACTCGGAGATCTGCCGCGTGTGGCGGCGCTCGTAGACCACGCCGACCAGCAGGAACAGCGCGCCGGTGGAGACGCCGTGGTTGAGCATCTGGTAGACGGCGCCTTCCATGCCCGGCGTGTTGAGGGACGCGATGCCCAGCATCACGAAGCCGAGGTGGCTCACCGAGGAGTAGGCCACCAGCTTCTTCATGTCCGGCTGCACCATCGCGACCAGGGCGCCGTAGACGATGCCGATCACGGCCAGCACGGCGATCCAGTGGGCCGATTGGGCCATCACGTTGGGGAAGAGCGGGATGAGGAAGCGCAGGAAGCCGTAGGTGCCCATCTTCAGCAGCACGCCGGCCAGGATCACCGAGCCGCCCGTGGGCGCCTCGACGTGGGCATCGGGCAGCCACGTGTGCAGAGGAAACATCGGCACCTTCACCGCGAACGCGAGGAAGAAGGCCAGGAAGCACAGCATCGCGGCCGTGGTCGGCATCGCGGTGCCGTAGAGGTCGGTGAGCGCGAAGCTGGGCGAGCCGGCCGCCTGGGTATGCGCGAACACCAGGTAGAGGATGGCCGCCAGCATCGGCAGGCTTCCGACCATCGTGAAGAGCAGGAACTTGATCGACGCGTAGACCCGCCTCTCGCCGCCCCAGACGCCGATGATCAGGAACATCGGCACCAGCATCAGTTCCCAGAACACGTAGAAGAGCAGCAGGTCGAGGGCCACGAGCGCGCCGAGCATCGTGGTCTCGAGCATCAGCATCGCGACCAGGTAGCCCTTGATGCGGTGGTGGACGGTGTCCATCGCCGAAATCAGCACCAGCGGCGTGAGGAACACGGTCAGCGCGATCAGCAGCAGCGAGATCCCGTCGATGCCGAGGAAATACGACGCCCCGATGCCGGGCAGCCAGCCGAAGCGCTCGACGAACTGGAAGTCGCCGTTGGAGGGATCGAAGGCGCTCCACAGCATCATGCCGATCGCGAGGGGGACCAGCGAGACGGCCACGGCCGCGCGCTGCATCAGGCCGATCGAACCCTTGGGGACCAACGCCACGAGCAGGGCGCCGACGGCGGGCGTGAAGACCAGGAGGGTCAGGAGGTTGCGCATCACAGCCCCCCCGCCAACGTCAGCGCGAAGACCACGACCGCGACGCCGACCAGCACCGTCAGCATGTAGTGCTGCACGTTGCCCGTGGACCAGCGGCGCAGGAGGCCGCCGGCGCCGCGCGCGGCCGAGGCCGTGCCGTTGGCCGCGCCGTCGATGATGGCCACGTCCACGTCGATCCAGAGTTTCTCGCTGCCGCGCATGAGGGGCTGGACGAGGGTGTAGTCGTAAAGCGCGTCGACGTCGTAGGCACGCTGCAGCCTCGGATAGACGCTGCGCAGGGAGCGGGCGATGCCGAGGTCGGCGCGCGGGTCGCGCGAGTACATCGCCCACGCCGCGGTCATGCCGAGGAAGGCGGCACCGACCGAGACGGCCATCAGCATCAGTTCGGTTTCGCTGGCGATGCCGAGCGCGTGATGGCCGACCGAGGGCGCGAGATAGTTCGCGAAGGCGTTGTGACCGCCGAGGGCTTCGGGGATGCCGACGTACCCCCCGACCACCGACAGCCCGGCGAGCACGATCAGCGGCAACGTCATCGACGACGGGCTTTCATGGGCGTGGGCCCAGGTGTGGTGGTCACCGCGGAACTCGCCGCGGAAGGTCAGCACGTAAAGGCGCGTCATGTAGAACGCGGTCATGGCGGCGCCGAGGACACCGCAGATCCAGAGGCCGGTGTGGCCGCCGGCCCAGGCCGACGCGAGGATCTCGTCCTTCGAGAAGAAGCCCGCCAGCCCCGGCACGCCCGCGATCGCGAGCACGCCGACGAGGAAGGTCGCGTGGGTGATCGGCATCTTGTTCATCACGCCGCCCATGCGGCGGATGTCCTGCTCCTCGTGGAGCCCGTGGATCACGCTGCCCGCACCGAGGAACATCAGGGCCTTGAAGAAGGCGTGCGTCATCACGTGGAAGATGGCCGCGCCGAAGGCACCGACGCCGAGGGCGAGGAACATGTAGCCGAGCTGGGAGACGGTGGAGTAGGCCAGCACCTTCTTGATGTCGTTCTGGGCGATGCCGATCGTCGCCGCCATCAGCGCGGTGGCCGCGCCGACGCCGCCGATCAGCTGCATCGCCAGCGGCGCCGCCTCGAACAGGCCGTGCAGGCGCGCAACCATGTAGACACCGGCCGTCACCATCGTGGCGGCGTGGATGAGGGCCGAGACCGGCGTGGGGCCGGCCATGGCGTCGGGCAACCACACGTAGAGGGGGATCTGGGCCGACTTGCCGGTGGCGCCGACGAAGAGCAGCAGCGCGGCGGCCAGCGCGACACCGGGCGCGAAGGAGGCGGCGTGGGCGTTGATGGTCTCGAAGGCCAGGCTCGGCGCACCCATGTCGGACAGGGTCCAGAACAGCGTGAACGCGCCGAGGAGGAAGCCCGCGTCACCGATGCGGTTGACGAGGAAGGCCTTCTTGCCGGCCGAAGCCTTCTCGGGATCCTTGTACCAGAAGCCGATCAGGAGGTAGCTGCACAGGCCCACGCCTTCCCAGCCGACGAACATGAGCGGGAGGTTGTCGGCCAGCACCAGCACCAGCATCGCGGCCATGAAGAGGTTCAGGTACGCGAAGAAGCGCGCGTAGTCCTCGTCGTGGGCCATGTACCCGGTGGAGTAGACGTGGATCAGCAGTCCGACGCCGGTCACGATCATGACCATCACGGAGGCGAGCGCGTCGACGCGGAAACTCACGGTGGCCGAGAAGTCGCCGGATGCGATCCACTCGTAGACGGGATCGACGATGGCCAGGCCCGCGGGGCCGTTGAAGATCGTGAGGAAGGCCATGGTGGCCAGGGCGAAACTGGCGGCCACCGATCCGCACGCGACGAGGCCGACGGCGCGGCGGCCGAAGCGGTAACCCGCGGCGAGGTGGAAGATCACCCCCACCAGCGGCAGGAGCGGGATGTAACGGAGATACGGTGCGACTTGCGCAACCTGCTGGGCGGCTTCTGGGTGCATCCGGATTCCTAACCAATCACCACTTGAGCAGGGCGATCTCGTCGGCGGCGACGGTCTGCCGGTTGCGGAACAGGGCGAGGATCACGGCCAGGCCGACGGCGGCCTCGGCCGCGGCAACCGTCATCACGAAGAACACGATCGACTGGCCGTTCATCGTGCCGAGGCTGTGGGCGCCGGCCACGAAGGCGAGGTTGGCGGCGTTCAGCATGAGCTCGACCGACATGAAGATGATCAGCACGTTGCGGCGCACCACGACGCCGACGGCTCCGATGGCCATCAGCAGCGCGCTCAGCACGAGCCAGTGGACGAGACCGATGGTCATGCGCCGGTGACCCCCTCGGAGTTCTCGGCGGCGGTGCGCTTGGCGAGGACCACGGCACCGACGACGGCCACCAGCAGCAGGATGGAGGTGAGCTCGAACGCGACGAGGTAGCGGCCGAACATCTGCCTGGCGAGCACCACCGTGGTGCCGAAGCCCTCGGGCAGGGCACCGGCGCGCGCCGCCGGCGCGACGAGGCCGGCCATCGCCATCACGAGGCCGCCGGCCACGACCGCCCCGGCCCCGAATCCGATCGCCGACAGCCGGGGTTTTTCGCCCACGCCGTGGTCGGACTCGAGGTTGAGGAGCGTGATCACGAACAGGAACAGCACCATGACGGCGCCCGCGTAGACGATGATCTGCAGCGCGGCGAGAAGATGCGCCTGCAGGAACGCGAACTGCACGGCCAGCAGCGACATCACGGCCACCAGCGCGAGGGCGCTGCGCACGGGGCTCTTCGCCAGTACGACGGCCAGCGCGAACAGCACCGACGCCGTCGCCATCGGGTAGAACAGGTACGGGCTCACGCGGGCTTCTCCAGCAGGAGGATCAGGAGCGCAGTAAGGATGAGGTTGGCGAACGCGATCGGCACCATTCCCTTCCAGCCGAGGTTCATGAGCTGGTCGTAGCGGAAGCGCGGGACGGTCCAGCGAATGAGGATCTGCAGCCAGCAGAAGAACAGCACCTTGGTCATGAAGGCGCCGACCTGCATCAGCGTGATCGCGAGGGCAGGCATCGCCAGCGCGGTCGTCATGCCGGGCAGTTCAAGACCGGCTTTCGACAGGTAGGGGACCTGCCAGCCGCCGAAGAACATCGTCGTCACGAGGCCGGCGACCATCACGCTTTCGGCGAAGTCCGAGAGCATGAAGGAGGCCTGCTTGCCGCCCGAGTACTCGGTGAAGTAGCCCGCGATCAGTTCCGACTCGCACTCGGGAAGATCGAAGGGCACGCGCTTGGACTCGGCGATGCCGGCCACGAAGATGACGATGAAGGCCACCGGCTGGTAGAAGATGCCCCAGTTCGGCAGGAAGCCGAGGAACAGCCCGCCCTGGGCGCGCACCATCGCCTGCATGTCGAGGGTGCCGTAGAACAGGATCATGCTCACGAGCGCCACGCCCATCGCGAGCTCGTAGGAGATCATCTGCGCGCTGCCGCGGATGCTGCCGAGCAGGGCCCAGCGGTTGTTCGAGGACCAGCCCGCGAGCACCACCCCGTAGACGCCCATCGAGACCAGCGCGGAGATGAAGAGCACGCCGACGTCGAGACGCACGGCCTGGAGTTCGATCGTGCGCCCGAACAGCTCGACCGAGTCGCCGAAAGGCACCGCGACCATCGTGACCACGGCCGGGAGCAGCGCGAGGAAGGGTGCGATCGAGTGCACGAACTTGTCGGCGCCGTCGGGAACGAACTCTTCCTTGGTGAAGAGCTTCATGGGATCGGCGATCAGCGTGTTGATGAAGCCGAGATTGAACGGAAGGATGCCGAGCACCGAGGCGCGGTTGGCGCCGATGCGGTTCTGGATCAGCGCGCTGCCCTTGCGCTCGATCCACAGCAGCATCGCCGCCAGGTTGAGCACCATGAAGATCACGATGAAGGACTTGAGGCCGGGGATCACCCAGTCGAAGACGACATCGCTCACGGCTCAGGCCTTGGCCTTCCGACCGGCGGTGGGCGGAGGGATCTTGCCGCGCTCGAGCTGTTCGAGCAGTTCGAGCACGCCCTCGACCGTCAGGTCTTCGTAATAGCCGTCGTTGTTGAGCTGCAGCATCGGCGCCGTGTCGCAGGAACCGAGGCACTCGGCCCTCTCGACCGACCACTTGCCGTCGGCCGAGACCTCGCCGGCCCGGACGCCGGTGCGCTTGCAGACCGCGTCGTAGACGTTCTCGGCGCCGCGCAGGTAGCACGACAGGTTGGTGCACACCGCAATGTGCGAGCGGCCCATCGGACGCCGCCAGTACATCGTGTAGAAGCTGACCACGCCCTCGACCCAGGCCTGGGGCAGATCCATGAGCTCGGCCACGTAGTGCTGGGCCGAGGGGCTGATCCATCCGAACTCGCGCTGGACGAGCCACAGCACCGGCATCAGCGCCGCCCGCCTTTCGGGGTAGCGCGCGAGGATCTCGCGGTACTCGGCCATCGCCTCGGGGCCGAAGGAAACCGGGCCGGTGTCGGTCACCGTGGTGGGGTTGCTCGCGTGCTGGGACATCGCCTGTTCTTGTGGTGCGCCCGCGTCAGCGGTCGCACTCGCCTCCGATCATGTTGACGAGGCCGAAGATGGCCGTGAGGTCGGACACCATGTGTCCCCTCACCATGTCCTCGAGGGCCGCCATGCCGTACCAGCAGGGAGGGCGGACACGGATGCGGTAAGGGCGGCCGCTGCCGTCGCTGACCACGTAGAAGCCGAGTTCGCCGTTGGCACCCTCGCCCGAGAAATAGATCTCACCGGCCGGCACGCGCACGCCCTCGATGATGATCTTGAAGTGGTTCATCAGCCCTTCGATGTTGCTGTAGACGTCCTTCTTGTCCGGCAGCACGAAGCGCGGGTCGTCCACGGTGATGCGTCCGCGGGGCATCTGCTTCAGGGCCTGGTCGATGATGCGGATCGACTGCTTCATTTCCTCGAAGCGAACCGCGAAGCGATCGAAATTGTCGCCCTTGGTGCCGACCGGAACTTCGAAGTCGAAGCGGTCGTAGACCATGTAAGGCGCCGCCTTGCGCACGTCGTAGGAAACGCCGGTGGCGCGCAGCAGGGGACCGGTGAGGCCGAAACCGAGCGCCTCTTCCTTGGTGAGGATGCCGATGCCCGCCATGCGGTCGGCGAAGATGCGGTTGCGCTCGAGCAGCTTCTCGCAGTCGCGCAGCACTTCCTCGGTGCGCTTGATGGCGGCCCGCACCACCTGGTCGAAGTCGTCGGGAACGTCGCGGGCCAGGCCGCCGACGCGGCCGTAGCTCACCGTCACGCGCGCACCGGTGACGTGCGCGTTCAGGTTGTAGAAGAGCTCGCGGGCCTCGTTCATGTAGAAGCCGGCCGAGATCGCGCCGAGTTCGGTGACCGACATGCCGAGGCAGGTGAGGTGGTCGGCCAGGCGCGAGCACTCCGACAGGATCACGCGGATGTAGGACGCGCGCTCGGGAGCCTCGATGCCGCACAGGCGCTCGACGGCCTCGCAGAAGATGAAGTTGTTGATCTGGGGCGACGCGTAGTTGAGGCGGTCGGTGTAGGGGATCACCTGGGTCCAGGTGCCCTGCTCGCACATCTTCTCGAAGCCGCGGTGCAGGTACCCCAGCGTCGTGTCCATCGAGATGATGTTCTCGCCGTCGAGGCGAAGGTCGAACTTGACCGTCCCGTGGCAGGCCGGATGCGACGGCCCCATCTGCAGTTCCATGATCTCCGACAACGGGTCGGCGGCCATGGCCAGATTCTTTCGGGATTCGTCGGTACTCATTTCAACGCTCGGCTTCGCTCAGTTCCGCTTCGGCCAGGGGTTGGAAAGCGGGTCGCGCTCGGGAGTCAGGGGCTGCCGCTTCTGGTACGGATAGGTCTTGCGCAGGGGATGGCCCACGAACTCCGGGTACATGAGGATGCGGCGCAGGTCGGGATGCCCGTCGAAAGTCACCCCGAACATGTCGTAGATCTCGCGCTCGGCCCAGTTGGCGCCGGCGTGGACGGCCGCGGAGGTCGGCATCGACGGCTCGGCCGCATCGACGGCGGTCTTGACGACGATGCGCCACCCGAAGTTGACGATCGAGCGCAGCACGTAGACCACCTCGAGGAGGCCCTGGGCTGCCTCGCGGTCGATGGCGGTCGCATCCACGAAGAGCTTGAACTCGAGACCCGGGGCGTCGCGCAGGAAGGCGAGCACGTCGGGCATCTCGGTCGAGCCGACCTCGATGGTCGGCATCAACGCGCCCGCGACGGCGCGCGCATCGCTGGCCGGAACGGCGGCGAGGACCCTGGCCGCGAGATCGGCGGCATCCAGTCCAGCGTCGTGCTCTCGCCCTCCTAGCGCCATTCGAGGGCTCCCTTGCGCCAGGCATAGGCGTAGCCGATCAGCAGGATCGCCATGAAGGTCATCATCTCGACGAAGCCGAAGAGGCCAAGCTCGCGATAAATCACCGCCCACGGGTACATGAACACCACCTCGATATCGAAGACGATGAAGAGGATGGCCACCATGTAGAACTTGATCGAGAAGCGACCCCAGCCGGGACCGGTCGGGTCGTTGCCGCACTCGAACGCACGGCCCTTGATCTCGCTCGGACGCCGGGGCCCGAGGAGACGGTTGAGATTGGTCATCGCGCCCACGATGACGGCGCCGATGATCAGCGAGATCAGTACCGGAATGTAGTCGGACATCCTTGGAACGGGGCGCCGGAGGGAGTGGGGCTTTTCGCCCGCTTGGGGCCGCCGACGACCGCGCCTTATCCCCAGCGCATGGCACCATGTCAACGAAACCGCCGAAGCTACGCAGAGGGCTCGGTTGCCGCGCCGGAGGAGGCTGTGTACGAACCTCGCGACGGGGCGGGCCATCGGGACGCTCCGCTGGTGAGAATCGCGGACCCGGTCACACGACCGCTCCGCCGGCCGCAACCGCCCCGCTGGCCGCAACCGCTCCGGATGGCACCCACGCGCAGATGACGACCAAACCGCCCAAGGCAGCCGATCCTCTCGAAAACGCCCGCGAGTTCGCCAGCGGCATCGTCCCCGGCCTGTGGCCGGGCGCCAGCGTCACGTCGATCGAGCCCTTGCGCGGCGACGCGTCGACGCGCAGCTACGCCCGCGTGCGACTGGCGGGCGGCTCCGGGGCACCGCCCACCGTCGTCGTCATGATGATGCAGGACGCGGCCGTCGCCATGTCCTCCGAGGAACTCGGGGTGTTCGGCAAGGACGGCCCGAAGGAGCTCGCGTTCGTGAACATCGGGCGCTTCCTGGCCCGGCTCACGGAGGCCGTTCCCACGATCCACGCCGTCTCGCCCGACTCCCGGCTGCTGCTGCTCGAGGACGTCGGGGACACGACCCTTTGGGAGGCTTCGGCCGAGCGTCCCTCCGAGATGTTCGGCCGGGCCCTCGACCTCCTCGCCGATCTCCAGGCCCGCGCGACCGACGACGGCAGCGGCTGCTACGCGTTCGTCCAGTCCTTCGACGAGAAGCTCTTCGCGTGGGAGTTCGAGCATTTCCTGGAGTACGGCGTGGTCGACGCGCCGCCCGCGCTGCTCGAGGAGAGCCGCGCCGAGCTCGCCCGCGTCGCCACGCGGCTGGCCGCATTGCCCCGCGTATTCGCGCACCGCGACTACCATGCCTGGAACATCCACGTGCAGGCGGACAAGGGGCTGCGTCTCATCGACTTCCAGGACGCGCTGCTGGCCCCGGCCCTCTATGACGTGGCTTCGCTGCTGACCGACCGCATCACGCCGGAGCGAATCACGCCCGGCCTCGAGGAGTCCCTGCTGGTGCGTTTCTATTCGCGCCAGAAGGCCGGCCGCCTCGAGAGCCTCGACGCGACGCGCTCGGCCTACCGGTTGATCGCGCTGCAGAGGGTCCTCAAGGTGGTGGGGCGCTTCCACTACCTCGCCGACGTCAAGGGCAAGCCCCACTACCTCACCTTCCTGCCGGCCGTCTGCGCAACGGCGCGCCGCCTGCTCGCGGCCAGCGAGGGAGTCGCAGCAACGGCCAGGCTCTTCGAAGCGGCCGGGCGCGATCCTTCTCGAGCGGCGGCCGCGCCGCCTGCTGTTCGAACGGCGGCCGCGCCGCCTGTTGTACAAACGGCGGCCAAGCCGCCTGTCGTGCGAACGGCAGTGGAGCCGCCTGCTGTGCGAACGGCCGCCAAACCGCCGGCCGCGCGAGTCGCGGCGAAACCGCCGGTGGCACAGGTCGCGGCGAAGCCGCCGGTGGCTCGAGCGACGACGAAGCCGCCTGCCGTCCTTGCGGCGGCGCAGCCGCCGGCAGTGGCGGAGGCGCCCGCTGCGAAATCGACGCGCCGCCGCCGCCCCACGGAAAAGGGCTGAAATGAACGCCGAGCCCGAGCTTCGCGCCATGATCCTGGCCGCAGGACGAGGCGAAAGGCTGAGGCCCCTCACCGACACGGTGCCCAAGCCCCTCGTCGTGGTCGGCGGCAGGCCGCTGATCGACTACGCCCTCGACTGCGTCGCCAACGCCGGCATCCGCCGGGTGGTCATCAACCTGCATCACCTCGGGCAGCTCATCCGCGAGCACGTCGGTGACGGCTCGCGTTACGGGCTCTCGATCGACTACAGCGAGGAAGTCGTGCTGCAGGATACCGGCGGCGGAATTCGCGATGCGCGCCGTTACCTCGAGGGTTCCACGTTCCTCACGATGAACTCGGACACCATCGTGGACGTCGACCTGCGCGCCCTGGCCGCATCCCACCTTGCCAGCGGCGCCCTCGCCACGATGTTGCTGCGCAAGGATCCACGGATGGCCGGGTTCGGACTCATCGAAACCGAGAAGGATGGGCGCGTGGGACGTTTCCTCGGTCGTGCCCGGACGGGTTGTCGCGAGCCCCTCGAGCCTTACATGTACACCGGCGTGCAGGTCCTCGGCCCGCGGGTGTTCGAATACCTGATGCAGGAGGGGCCTTTCTCGATCACCAAGGTCTCCTATCCTGCCATGCTCGACGCCGGGGAAGTGGTGAGGGGGGTGCCCTTCGAAGGGCCGTGGATCACGGTTGGAACGACCGCCGAGTTGGCGGAGGCCGACCGGCTCCTGGCCCCGGGTGGGGTTGTTCGTCACTGGACAACGCAGAG
>Ga0316630_10000774_pt1 | contig 10863 bp, 16 predicted proteins | sample OWC_May_M1_C1_D6_FD_207658 | JGI IMG/M metagenome (GOLD analysis project Ga0316630, IMG submission 207658) | Wetland soil microbial communities from Old Woman Creek delta, Ohio, United States - OWC_May_M1_C1_D6_A | ecosystem: Environmental > Terrestrial > Soil > Wetlands | place: USA: Ohio...
CATCGCAAAGCCAGGAGGTATAAGAATGGCAGTACTCTCGAAACCCCATGAGATCTACGAATGGAGGGACGGTGAGACGAAAGTATTTTCGATCCTCCGATCGGAGGAGGGGGAGCTCGAGATCCACCCGCGGGACGGCCGGCCGGCGAAGCTGGTAAACGTGATTCGGATCCATGTACCGCCGGAGGAGAAGAATACCTACCCGCCATACTGGGATCTCACATCTCAACGACTCGTCGGGCAGTTGAAATCGATTCTCCCGGCGGCGATCGTCTCCCCCTTCCGGGTTCAGATCTCTGCGATCGGCCGGGCTCCCACGACTCACTATAGCGTGAGCCGGCTCCCGGAGCGGCCGGCGTAGGATCCGAATCCGGCCCGGCGATCGCCGATATAAGACAAGTCCTATATCCGGGGATCCCCGGATATAGGACTTGTCTTATATTCTACGATCGGAGCGGCCGCTCGGCAAAAACCGACGCACCAGGAAGGCCCAGGACAAGCGCGGCGCTACCTGCGGGTGGTTTTACACCTTGAGATTCTCATCCCGACTCAAAAAGAAAACGGATCCGCGCGGGATCCGTTTTCTTTTTGAGTCGGGATCCCGCCGTATTTGATGATCATCAAATACGGCGGGATTCGATCGACGCGGCCCGCTTTAAATCTATCAGAGCAGAATCCCCTCCTCCTCGAGCTCGTCATACGTCTCCGCGATCGCGCGGTAGAGAGCCGGCCATTTTAGAATCTCATCCAGGCTCCACCAGGTGAGCCCGTATCGGCCGGCGGCGATCGTTCGCTGTACGATCGAACGGATCCAGGATGGCTGTACCTGGCCGTTCCATTGGTACCAGGCCCGGAGAGCGGGAATTACCTCCCACTCGAATCCCTCTTGCCATTGGAGGATCGACTCCACCACGAAATCGCCGGCCGCTTGGAGGTTTGTTTTATACCAGTAAGCCATCGGGATACCTTCCGCGCAATAGAGCGCGGCCGCTTCCCACACCTTCCGATTCCAGTAGGGGTTTTTCGGATCGCCCGGCTTGTGGAGGATCGGCATACAGCAAAACCCCTGGATGAGATCCGGGAAAGCGGCGCTCATCCCCATCCCGAGCGAATTCATAATCGCCGGCGGATCCTTTTGCTGGAGGAAAGTCTCCTCAACGTCCCACACCCATCCCACCAGGCCCAACCGATCCACCTCCGCGATCGCCGCGCTCAATTCGCCGGCCGGATCCTTCCCCCAATTAAATCCCCAACCGTAGACGGTGATCCCTGCGGATTGGATCGCGTGAACGAGCTCGGGGGTGACGTTCGGCTCGCCGGCATAAGCGCTCGAGCGGCCGGTGTACATGCGCTTGGATCCATCGACGCACTTGAGCTCTACCCGGTTGACGTGAAGATACTTGAGAACGCTCACGATCTCGGCCGTGGATCGGCCGGCGGCGTTCCGCATCCAGGAAAATACTGATCGCGTGGTAGTCATTTTATTTTACCTTCCTGCTCGAGGTCGCTTATCTGCTTGTCGACTCGCGCGTCCACCTGGCGCTTGAGTCTCTTGAACCAATCCGCGCGGAGGTTTTTCGGCATCGTTCGCAGGTGGCGGACGATGAGCCAGATGAATACTTCCTCCTCGCGGGTGATCGTATCGCGTTCGCCCATGGTTTCACCTCCTGGTGAAAAACGACTCGCTCAATGAAGGATCCCGTAACGGTTGAATTCTATTTGCTGAACCTCTTTGGAATTCATCGGCGCGACGATCGCGCGGCGGATGTTTAACACCACGAGCCCCGCTCCAATGGTCGGATGTTCGCTCATCCACCGCTCCCACCGCTCGAGATATATCCGGCCCACGTGCGGGAGATCCACGAGCTCGGTGAGAGTCGGCTCGAGGATCCCCATCCGAGCCAGGATCCGCCGGCATGTCTTGTTCGTTCGCGCGTTTTTTCGACGCCGGCCGCTGGCCTTCGGCGCTCCCTTCCCCTCCCTCCCTTGGATCCCACCCTCTCCAACCAAAAACAAAACCTGGTGATGATTATTCGCACTCAAGAGAGATCCATCAGCATCAGGTTTTGATTCTGGAGAGGGGTTAAAGGGGGGAGGGCCAGCTCGTGGATCCTGGCCAGCTCGAACCTTAAAATATTCACGAGCACTTGACTCCGGCGGATCTTTTCCCCTCGACAACGTTAACGAATTGGATCCGCTTTCTTTAACGTTCGCGGATCCAATCGGTGACACAAAATTATGAGGTGCGGCGAGGGAAATAGAATCGAGATCCACCGGATTGCATGCGCCGGCCGGCGGCTCTGTTGAGCCTGATCGGACGTGGGCGCTTATATCGGCGGGGAAATCGTTTGTATTCATTGGAGTCTATTCGGAGGGCATCTGCCAAAAAACGCCGATACTTGATTCGAGGTGGTAATATAATTTATCCGTTACGGTTATTTTCCAGGCATTGCTCGGCAAGCGTAACAAAACGCGCCAGGCGAAATCCTGGGCATGCTTCCGCCAGAGTAGTTCTTGATCGGATCCATTATCCCCAGTCCTCCGGGATCTTATAGTATGAGATAGGATCGATAGGGCGAGATCTTCCACTCCCAGGGGATGTAATAGCCACTCGAATCGCCCCGGATCTCCTCCGCGTACATGAGGAAGCGGGCTCCCATTTGCAAATACATGGGGAACCCCGCTCACGTCTCTTACTCCCTCAAAAACGCACTCGATCTTTTCGGCTGTCATAATTCACCTCATCTATCTAATCACCGGATCGGATGCAGGGTGGGATTCTGTTGGGGTAGGATCGGGGAGAACGATTCGGAGAGGTATAGATTGTCCTGGGTGGGTTGTAAACGGGAGCCCCAGGAGACGAGCGAGCCGGCGGAGCTTCGCGAGCCGGCGGTGAGCGGCTCGCTGTTGATCGGTGATCTTATACGATCGGCGCGCTCGTTTGTATCCGTGGATCTTTTTCCCCATGCTGATTTTCCCCAGTCTGCCACCGCCAGTACTTGGATCCTCCGGCGTGGATCCGCGCGATCCGATCCCACAACTGGCGGGTGGTAAAAAGAGATCCGATCTCGTGGCACTCCTCCGGCCGGCGCCGGATCCCTGGGGAGATCTTTCGGTCGAAGGAGTCCCACGAAATCGGATCGAGATCCCCAGGCGGCCATCGGCACGGCTCTGATACTCTCGGAGCATAGACTAGCTCCCCGGCCGCGAGGGAGTCAAGGGGGCAAAATTTATATACTGGAATCTACAGGGAGTCGACGAATCTTTTAAGGTCTACTTGGTCTACCAGGTAGAGCACCACGACCGGATCCTCTACCAGGCCGGAGATCCATCCCCGATATTCGGCGAGCGTGATCTCGCCGGCCAGGTATAGCTCTTGGTACCTCTCGAGCCCCTGCTCGATGAGATCCCGCATCGTGTCTTTCAGGAAATAATCACTCGACGCGGCCGGCGGCGAGATCCGCTTGCTCGCCTGGGTGATGACGGTAGCGCGCGAGAGCGGCTCCACCAGGCCGTCGGCCAGGAGATAGGCGTAGAGCTCATCCAATCCGATGAGCCGGCTCTGGAACATCTCCAAATGGCCGCGCACGAATTCCGAGCGGATCTTCGCGAGCTCGGGATCCTCCTCCGCCGGCGCGATAAGATCGGGAGTCGGATAGTAGCGGAGCTTTTCGAGCTCTACAACCTGGTGGCGGGTGGTCTCGTTCGGGATGAGCGCGGAGAGATACGTCTCCAGGAGTACGTCGTCGATCGTTCCGTCTCTGTACGCTGAGATCCAGGTGGCGATCGCCTGGCGGCGGGACGCGGAGACGAGCGGATCCTCCGCCGGCGCTTCCGGCGCGGCCGTCGCCGGCCGGCGGTGGGTGAGCTCGGTGGCGAGCATCTGCTCGGCCAGGGAGCGATCCTGGGTGACGATCGTCAACCCCAGGAGAAGATCGTCCTGCGAGATCTCCCAGGCTCGGTACCCCTTGATCCACGAGTCGATCGCTTGCGTTCTGAGCCGGGTGATGAGCGGATCCCGCTCGAGCGGGGTGACGGTTTTGGGTTTCGGGAGCGCGCGGATCCGCTCGCGTGTCACCTCCTGGGTGACTCTCTCCGTCTTAACATAGATCGACGATAGAGCGAGGGTGAGATCCTGCTCGGAGATCTCCCCCTTGCGGAAACTCTCTTTATATAAATTTACCTCATCGTCCAGATAGGACTTTTGATAATCGAGATCCTCCGCAAGAACGATCGAATGGATCTCCTCCTCCCGAACGCCATACGGCTCGAGCGCCTGGCGCACGTCCCCCTCGTTCCAATAGCCGGCGCGAACCATCGCTCGGACTGAGGTTTTCCATTGAGTCGTAGAGCTCACCTGGCCGCGCATCCGCATCCCGTCAATCATCGGCATTATGTCAATATCTTCGTAGCCGGCCAGCATGAGTTTCATCTTAAGCCAGGCGAGCGGATCGTTTTGCCATCCGGGAATCCATTGATCTAACCATGGACGCTTTCGGCCCGGATCGGAGATCTTCGGGATACCGCCTTCCGTCATTCGGAGGAGCCACATCGGACTCGGATCCGTCCAGAAGAAGTCGTACATTTTCTCGATCCACCAGTCGGGGATCCCCATATATCCCATGGAGGTCTTAAATTCCCCGTAGCTGATTCCATGCTTGCGGCCCATCGTGAAGATCTCCCCCTCTGTGGGGAGCTTAGGTCGGAATTGATTATTCCAATAATAGCGGAGCGGCATTGTTAGGACGTCATTTATCAACGTTCCATAGGTGGCGTTGGTGATCGGCTCGAACGCGGCCACCTGGGAGACGAGCCCGGCCATTTGAGACGCTCCAACCCAATTTAAGGTCGGTACCAGGTTGAGCGCGGTGGATATGACGTGAGCGCCGGATCCGGCGGCGATCGCCAGGCCATAGGCGGAAAAGGCCGTGGTGAGAGCCCGGACGGGATTCATAGCGAGATCTTTTCCGGCCACCTGGGAGATCCAGGTAGTGAACGTCTGCGGGATCGTCTCGAGCCCCGCCCAAAGGGAGCTAATCAACCGCTTTCCGGCCGGCAGGATCCGATTAATGATCTCCTCGACGGTATTAACGAGCCCGTTCCACCAGCCGGAGATTAAGGGGACGATGAAATTAATCGCGGATGTGACCATCGATAAAAATCCGTTCGCGATCCCACCCGGCAGATTGATAAAGAAGTTAATTACCTGGAGGGCGAGATCCCGGAGCGGCGTTCCGATCGTCTGCCCCAGGATATTAAATCCACCGCTTATAAACTCATTGAATCGATCGATAAGAAATCCGATCGTGCCCGCGATCTCAAACGGAATATTCCAAACGGTCTCCACCAGCCCGGTGATCGCGTTCCATAGGGTATTCGGGAGATCGGAGATCCTCCAGAGATTCTCATTGATCCAGGTGAGCGGAGCCATGACAAATGACTCGATAGCGTTCCATATCGAGCCACCGATCGATCCGGGGATCTCCCAGAGCGGAGTCACCACATTATCGATCGCCCATCCGATGATGTTTCCCAAAAAGCTTAGCGGCCCGCTGATAAGCTCAGTGAGCGAGCGCGGGAGACTATTTAAGATCTCTTGAACGGGAGAAAGAAAAACATTATTGAGAACCTCGAGCGCCGGATATAGGACGGCGTTATAAATCCACCAGGAAATATATGATGCGTCCAGCCGATCGAGAACGCCTTGCACCAGATTCCAGATGACGTCAATTATCCCGAGCGAGGTGCCACCTCCAAAGCGCCGGAGATCCTCCATTCGGGCTTGCTTGATAATCTGCCCCATGGCGAGCCAGCACTCGCCGGAGATCTCCTGGAGATCGGTGAGCGGAGGTGCGGCGGTGGTTTCCGGTTTATCGGGCATAGAATGTACCTTGCCCCAGGATCCGCGCGTCCTGGGGCTCCCTGGTGCGCTCGGTTTTTCGGATCCGGCCCCTCAACCGACCGTTATTTCTTTCGGCCCCGCCTTCGTGGCGTTTTCGATTCTCGTGCGGAGCTCCTTCTCCACGTTGGTCGGATTGTCGTCCTCGCCGTGAATCGTGAAAGTGATCGTTCGCATCGCCTCATCGATATAGGCGTAGACCACCTCCGTTTTTCCAATCCGAGTCGGATCGGTGGATGGAAATTCATTCCTTCCGAGCATTTTATAGGTTGCCATGGTAGAGCTCCTCTCTGAAAAGTATTATACATCCCCTTTCAGAGAGGGCGCGGCCGGCGCGGCCGGCGCGGCCGGCGTGGTCTTGTGGCCGTTCTGGTACGCGACGATCGCTCCCGTGGATCCACCCCAAAACCCCAGGCAGAAGTATGTCACCTTGAGCATCTCCTCCGGCACGATCGATCGCGTACACCAGAGATAGATTAATCCCCCCACGAGCCCCAGGGTGACGAGCGATTGGACGAGCACGCCTTTATACAGCAATTGGAGCCAGGTATTACTGTTCATTGGATAGCCTCCTAAAAAAAAAGATGAGATCCCATCCTAAGCTATAGGGATCTTGGATCCGGAATAATTTATCGTCGCATCATCATTTAGCGTTGCGTTTGTAACCACAAGTTGAAGGTAGTCTCCGGCGGCCATGAGTTGTGGCACTATAACCGGGTACCATGCGCCCGTAGCGATCCCATCCACCCGGAGGAGCCGGCAAGTCTGCCCGTCAATGATCGCGTTAATCGCCATTACAACAGAAGTGACCGTTCCGAGATAGCGACAAGCGGCTCGAGCGAGGAGATAAAAATATCCGGCGGGGACGGGATCCATATTTATCGTATTGGTTCCGGCGGCTAGGGTTGTATTCTCCTCCGTGTCGGCCACACTATCGGAAGGTGAAAGCCAGTAGCCGGCGAAGCGCGGGCGCACCTTGATCCCGTCTGATCCGGTGGTGACGATCGGAGATCCGCTCGAATCCACTAGCAGGGTATGAGCGTGTTGATCCGCGTCCAGTCCACCGATGAGCGGGCTCCACATATTAATCCTCGTCCTGAGTGATTATCAGGTTATCTATAAAAACATAAGTCTCCGCCCCGTCCACGTGTCTCGATGTGAAGGTGATTAACATGTTTCGCGGTGGCGACGATCCGCTCGTGCTCATGGAAATACCCTCGAGCGATTGAACCTGATTATTTATAATTGCATATACATATTGATCCAGAGAATAATCTATAACGAATTTGAAGTGCGTAAAGCTGTACGCCTCTTGGCCCGCGAGCGGTATGTTATCCATGTCATGCCAGAGATCGTCGGCTCCCCAGTATCTCCATTTGTGGGTTGTATCATAGAATTGGAATAAAGCCGTCGAAGTATTTACACCGTCATTAATCCTCGCCTGAAATTCAAAATCGCCAGAGCCCCACGTAAAGCGTCCCATAAATTCAAAACCGATTCTTGATCTACTGGGAGTTGGAAGATATATTCTTCCCGATGCTACGCCAGGATTCGTCACCGGATTATAAAGAAGCAAAGAAGTTATCGGGCTGTGATAATACAGATTGGAGAGTCCGAACGTGCTGGAATTGCTCGCGGCATTTATCCACCGATCGTAAATACCACCCTCGAACGTGTCGATGAAAATCACCTTGCCCCGTCGATCGATGAGATCCGGCGATCCCAAACGCGCGGCCACCTCTCCGAGATCCTGAACGTGGAACATCGTATCGAGCGGAGCTCGATCTCCCCAATCGCTCGCACCGTGGGGGCTCATGCGGCCCTCGATCCCACGAGCGCATTTATAAGGTCAGTAATTAACGACTCCACCGACGGCCGGCCAGGCGGCTCGATGACAAATCCGAACGTTAGCTCGTGGCTGTACGTGTCGTCCAGATTCCAGCACTTCACGATTAGCTCGGTATTCGGAGCGAGGATCTCGTGCTCGCAGGTAAAATCCTCAACGTAATTATCCCAGGCGAAATAGCCGTCCCGATTCCACGGCTCAATTTGAAAGTCCTGGTACCAGATGGTAGCGCGCGTAAGCTCGGCCGGCCCAGGGGGAAAATAAATTTTTATCCTGCGGAGGATCCCGGCCGATGCGGAGAGCTTCGATACCTGGGGAACGGCGGCGGAGGTGGCGGCCGGCACCGTGATCTTATAGCGTAGCATCGGATCCTCGCCTACGGCTCGGCCGGCGTGAGGTATCCGACGACCAAAACATTACAGAGCGTATTATTTCCGGCGGAGGAGAAGTCCACCCGGATCCGATCGGTCGATAAAATCGTGATCGGAGAATCGAAGGGATAAAAATATCCGGCGCTCGTGAGCGTGATCGTTTCGCCGGGACAAAACCGCCCCGATCGCTCGATTCCCACCTTGGCGATCGTGGCGGCGGTGGTGTCGTTTTCGACGGAGACGAGATCGACATGGAAGATAAAGCCCGGCTCCATCGCTCTTGTGACGAGCGAGGTCAACCCGGCGGCCGATGATCGGCCGGAGAGCTCGAGGAGCACGGGCTTTATCTTTATCATCGATGGACTCCTGATCTACGGGAGCGGCCGAAGCTGTTGCATGGCGACGGAGACGGTAGCGCTCGCGGCTCCCTGGGTGAGGTAAAGAACCTCCTGGCCGAACGTGAGCGGGTTGAACCAATCGCTCGAAGTGTCGGGATCGCCGAATTGGTGGCAGAAGCACGAATGCGGCATATACCCGGTGATGAGCACTTCCGAGCGCAAATCAGCGGCGATCGCCATGGTTTGCTGGTACATGATCGATCCCGTCGCCCACGCGCTCGCCGGATTCCCGACGGTATCCATCGCGATCGCTGCGAACGTGTCGCCGGCCATCCAGGTTTGATCATAGGAATTCTGACTCACGCGATCCATCTTCTTCAGCGAGTACGGCCCGAAGCGGTTTTGCATGAGGTAGCGGAATTCCTTTACGTTCAGATTGAACGGCACGAATTTATCCACGTCGCACGAGAGCTTGAAGTTGGTGATGATGTTCGTCGGGATCGTGTCGGACTTGTACGCTCGGATGAGCATTCTCCGCCAGGGGTAATCCCTGGGGAGGTTAACGTCCTTGTCGCCGCTGGCGGCTGACGTGAAAGACTCAATGTCTTTCCACATCAAGCAATTTGCCGGCGGCGCGAGATCTTCCATCACCTTCGCCCAAAGCCCGGCGGTGACGGATCCGGCCAGGTGGCCGCTCGCCTTGGCCCAAGTGACTTTGAATTGCGGGTTTGAGAGCTTGGTGGGTGTGAAGGCGAGCTCGGGATCTCCGAGCCAGCGGCCGAATCGGAGCGGGATCGTGATTCTCTGCATCTCGCTCAATGACTCGTTGTAGCGGTGTGTCGGCCACCAGCCAATGTCAAAGCACGCGGCGGCGACAGCCTCCTGTCCCGTGAGACTCCAGTAGGTTTGCCCACCGTCCACGATCTCGATTTTCGAGATCGCTTTCTCGGGCGGCTCGTCGTGGACGATCGAGGTATCGTTCTTGAGCTCGAAGTCCAGGGTGAGCTCGGTGATCGGCGATTGTACGTTGAGATCGAACGGAATCGATCCCGAATCGTCGAGCGCCTTGTCGTCCTGAATCAATACGTCTCGATACTGCATAGGATCCTCACTTCTCCCCAGGAGACAAATATATCAACGGGTGAAAAAGCGCGCGGGATTCGGTTTAGGCGATCCCCCGGCGCTTCCGGCCGATCGCCTGCTGGCCGCGCTTGTTAAGAATCATTTTCTCCTCGCGCTGTTCTTCGGTCGAGGTCGGAGCGGCATCGACGGCGGCGGCGAGCGCCAGGCGATCGGAGTCGAGCTCCTTGGCGACGCGGAGCACCTTCGCCGCGCGCGCTTCGACTCCCTTGGCGTAGTGATCCGCCCCGAGCTCCTTGATCGTGTTGTGGACTTCGGTCTCATTGACGAGCGCCATCCCCTTCGCCTGGCGGCCCTCGCGAATGACGCGCTCCATGGAGTTCTTGTACCGCTCCTGAGCCTGGGGCTTGAGAGCCTCCTCCTTAAAGTTCTTCCTCGGGAGGAGCGTGTTGTCAAGCCACTTTTGTTTGTTGTCCTTCGCTCCCTTGACTTGGAGCTCGGCGATCTTTTCCGGCGTGGGGATCCGCCGGCCGATCGAAATGGGGTTGCCGGACGGATGCGGATCGACGAGCGATTTTCGGAAATCCTCATCGGTCTCCATCCGTTGAACGTTGGCGGTGATCGTCGCCTGAATATCGGAGACGCTCGGCAATCCGCCGATTCCATTGTTAGCCATAGTTGAACCTCCTGTGATGAGAATAGCCCGGATGATTAATACACTCTACGGCCGGCCGGCGGAGTGGTCAAGCGGAATCATTAAGCGGCGGTTGCTTTCATCCCGGCGGCCGTGATAAGATACGGAGAGAGGATCCCATGCCACATAAGGGACAGAGTTGGAATCCGTGGGAGCTTAATATGATCGGGGAATGGGTGAGCCGGACTTTTCCCGATGCGGAATATCGGACGCAAGTACGACTCGGAAAGATCCAGCCCCGCTCCTCAAACGGCACCTTCTCCGAAGATGAGGAGCGAGCTCTTGGACTCTGGAGACGTTGGGCGGATGCGATCGTTTTCCTGAGTGATCGTCTCCTCCTGGTGGAGTCGGTGTTGAGATCCGACGCGGGAAAGATCTCCATACTGAATCTGTACGCGACTCTATTACCTCACACGGACGAGCTTAAATCGTTTAGTCACTTGCCAATTCAAAAAGTGTTGTTGTATGCGATTGAAGATCCGATCGTTAATGAATTGGCGCGCCGGGAGAATATTCTCCCTGTGCTATACGTGCCAACGTTTTTTGAAGCTTGGCTCGAGAAGCGTAGAGCGCGCGATCGTCGGCCCTCCCGGACGAATCTCTGACGGGATCCTCCCAGGGAGGGGCTCGCAAAG
>Ga0316630_10000776_pt1 | contig 10854 bp, 11 predicted proteins | sample OWC_May_M1_C1_D6_FD_207658 | JGI IMG/M metagenome (GOLD analysis project Ga0316630, IMG submission 207658) | Wetland soil microbial communities from Old Woman Creek delta, Ohio, United States - OWC_May_M1_C1_D6_A | ecosystem: Environmental > Terrestrial > Soil > Wetlands | place: USA: Ohio...
ATAGCCTATCCAGAACCGCACGATTTTTTGCATGGTTGAAAGGGGTCTGTAAAGGCCCTTGAGCTTCATGTCCGCGAGGAACTGCTGCCCTGCGTGGGTAAGCGGGCCGCCGCCTATGGCCTCAACATGGCATTCCTTGCACTGCATCCCTGTCTGTCTAGAATATTCGGTCGTTGCGGAAGATATGAGAGGAAGGGTCAAGATCACTGCAATGAGGAAAGAGATCGCTAGAGGCCATCTACCCATGGGAACATTATATACTTTTCAATCTGATTATTTAACCCATTCTATTTATAAGTTTCTTTTTTCTAGGAGAGGCATCCGGCTGCGAGCCTCTTACCATGAGGGAACTTATGAATAAGTAGGGTAAAAAGGAGGGGTCAATGCCCCCCCCCTTTCTTGAGTGTTATGCCTTTTCAGGGGCCGCGCTTATCACGGGTACAGGCTCTTTACCAAGCTTGAAATAGTCGATGACAAAGATTCCTACCCCAATCAGAAAGCCGACACCGAAGATCGCCCTTAGTACCCAGAACCAGAAATTGTAGGTGGTCTTAACCGCAACATAGTCAAGCCCCATGAGCCTCTCCATGTAGCTTTGTACCATGCCCGCGCCGGTAATAGTGAGGACAATGAATACCATGGAGATGGTCATCCACCAGAATGAAAGATACGCCCTCGATGGGTTGTATTCCTTGACGCCGCGTATGGAAGGCAGCGTAACGTATATCATGGAGATCACAAGCAATACATAGGCGCCATAGAATGCGAGGTGGCCGTGGGCAGTGGTGAGCTGCGTGCCGTGAGTCCATTTATTGACCTGGGGCAATGTGTGTATTACTCCCCACAATCCCGCGCCCACAAAATTGAATATGGCGTGGGCGACGGTGTAGAAAAGCCCGGGTCTGTTCGTGACGTTTCGTGCTTCTCTTGTTGTCCTGAAGGCGTCCCATACCATGAAGAGAAGGGGAACGGGCTCAAGGGAGCTGAAGATGCCTCCCACCCATAACCAGTAAGCGGGGGTTCCGATCCAGTAATAGTGATGGCCTGTACCAAGAATGCCGGTGAAGAGGACAAGGCCCACCTCGATGTACATCCACTTCTCGAGGACCTCCCTTCTTGCGCCGATGGTCTTCATGAGCATGAAGGCGAGGAGCGCACCCGCGATAATCTCCCATGAGCCTTCAACCCAGAGGTGAACCACCCACCACCACCAGAACTGGTCTTTCACCATGCTCTTTGTATAAAACATTCCCGGGATGTACATCAGGGCAAGGAACACAAGGCCGCTCAGGAGAACGCCCTGAATACCGGTCCATTTTTTTGTCTTAAGCACCGTCATGATACAGTTAAACAGGAAAAGGAGTACCGATACCACGATGAGCACATCTGCCCAGCGGGGCGCCTCAATGTACTCCCTCCCCTCATTGAGGGGGTTTATTCCCATGATTAGACTGTTTGCCTGGGGGTTGATGCCCATCCATACGTAACCGAGGACCACAAGGGTGACTGTGAGCACCGTTGCCCAGAACTGAAACTGGGCGATGGGAATGCTCCACAACTCTGTGTCCGATTCTTCGGTAATGACATAATATGTGGCACCCATGAAACCCACGAGCAGCCACACCACCAGGGCGTTTATATGGAGCGACCTGATAATGTTAAAATTCAGAATAAAGAAATCGGGTTTCATAAACTGAATGGCCGCGATGATGCCGACCAGGACCTGTACCAGAAAGAGAAGCACAGCAAAGGTATAAAAATTCTGTGCTATCTTTTGACCTTCGTATTTTACAGTCATCTCCCGTACCTCCTATTTAAGGGTGAGCATGTATTCGGTTAACTCGTTCAATGCCTGGTCACCCAGGTGCTTGTAGCTCGGCATGGCGGAATTGGCCACCACCTTTGAGGGGTCCTCAAAGTGTTCATAAAGCCACTTCCTGTCCCTCCTGCTTCCCACCTTTGTGAGCTCAGGACCTGTAGTACCGCCTATGCCGTTTATCATGTGGCAACCTGAGCAGCCCTGGGCCTGATATATTTTCTGTCCTGAGGTAAGTTCTCCTCCTCCGACGCCTGCTGCCACGGCAAGGATCGGTTTTGGAGGCCATCCATTGGTGTCCACCTTAGAAATCCAGTCGAGGAATGCGACAAGGTTGTCTGCTTCTTCTGAAGTAATTCCCAATTTAGGCATGGCTGCCTTCGCGTTTACGGATTTGGGGTCCATGAGGAATTTCTTCAGATATCCTGCGGGTTTTCTTTCCACTACCTTGGTCATGTCGGGCGCAAAATACGACCCGTTACCCAGTATGGTATGGCACCCGATACAATCGTACTTGTGCCAAGCCATTTTCCCGGCATTCACCTTCTCTGTTATCTCTGGTGCCCTTTTGTCCAGTGTGCTCATGGTGTCAAAGGTGAGGGCAAGAAAGATAACAAAGAAGAAGAGGCTGCCGAAGATGAAGAGATTCTTTGCTGCCTTGTTACTCATATACACCTCCTAATAGTTCAGCGGCTCGTTGCCTATACTGATTATTGAAAAAAAAGGTGTGACTTATCTATGATTTATGTCATACGCACATTGTATCAGACAAAAAAGCGTTGTAAAGGGATTATGAAAAGATATGAAATTGTGAATAAAAAGACCGAATGGGAAGGGAGATTCCTCAGGGGAGTCGGGATAACCTACAGGGATTCTCTGGGTATTTTGCGGAAATGGGAGTCAGTGGAGAGGAGAAACTGTGACGGAATCGTGGCAGTGGTTCCCTTCACCGATGAGGGAGAAGTGATCTTTATCAGACAGTTCAGGCCCCCGGTGAGCAGCCAAGTCATCGAGTTCCCGGCAGGCCTGAACGACAAGGGGGAGAGCACCGAAAACGCTGCCAGGCGGGAGCTCCTGGAAGAGACAGGGTATGAAGCGAAGGAGATGGTGTTCCTCGCAAAAGGACCACTTTCCAGCGGCTCCTCAGGGGAGATACTGACCGCCTATCTCGCCAGGGGATTGAGATTCGAGGGGATAGGACAAAAAGATGAGACCGAAGACATAGAGGTCCTGAAAGTGCCGGTTGACGAGGTGTACGAGCGGCTGTCCCGCCTGGAGGCGGAAGGGAATTTCATCGACCTCAAAATATTTGGACTCATGGAGATGGCAAAGAGGCTGCTGTAGGTATCTAAATCCTTTCCCGCATTCCGGTTTCCCTCATAATATTCCGCAGACCTGCAAAAAATGCATAAAAAAAAGCAAGAAATGTATAGAAATATTCATTTGGTTTTGACATCCTTATTGAGTGAGTAAGCCTTTCCTGAGGGAGGAGAACGATGAAAAAACAAGATAAAAAGCGGAACTGCTGGGAGTTCAAGAACTGCGGAAGACAGGCTGGCGGCGGGAAGGCCAAAGAACTTGGCGTATGCCCTGCGACAACAGATGAAAGGCTGGCTGGCGTTCATGGCGGAGAGAACGCGGGACGGGCATGTTGGGTGCTGGCAGGCACGATGTGCGGCGGAAAGGTTCAGGGCACATTTGCCCAGAAGTATGAAAACTGTGAGCTCTGTGATTTCTTTCGGTCAGTGAAAGAAGAAGAAGCTTCGGCATACCAGTTGTCGATAGTGCTTCTCAACAAAGTCAAGGCGTTTGAAAAATAATACTGGCTTCGCTGTGCATTCTCTCTGAAAATCGCAGCGCCAGCGTGTGGCATAATTGTACGGGGTATAGATGGTAAAAAAAACAGTTCCGGACAATCTTTCCATATTATACCAATTAGGCTCTTAGTCTTATTACCACAAGATACCAAGTGACGCATTCTGACGTCATTGAAAATATAGACAATGAGCCTTCTTGGGATCTTATATATGTGATATATTGTGCCATGAAGTCAGAAAAAGCCCATCGGGTACATTAATTGTTAGGCACAACACTATGAAACCGTTGAATGGAAGCGCACCGCTCGCCTGGGTTGCCGTTATTGGGTTCTTTGTTGCGGTGTCCTGGCCCTATTTTTCTGAATCTGAACTCCCCTTGATGGGATTGCGAAGCCTGACTGCGCCCCATGTCGGTTGGCCACTCACGGTTGTTACACTGATCATGGCCTTGTTTTTGTCCTTCCCGAGTATTCTGTCAAGAGACCGATTGCTTATCTGTGCGGGTTTTTCGCTCTGCTTGTTTCTGGTGGTCACCTTTTACGTCTCACCGGTTGCCGCCCTCATGTTAGGTTTCATTGCAGCAAACATTATCCGCGAAACCGTTGAGCCTAACTCGGGGAAATAACTAGGGACACATCCCATTTTCTTTCAAATGGCATGCGGCTCTTATTGAATCCTTAGATAAGCCGGTAACTTGCTTGATTCTCCCCTGGTGTCGGGAATGACCGAATACATATCAAGGCCATGGAGCACAGCTTTTGTGATATGATAAACCATTCCACGACTTTGCCATCGTTTGCATATGGGAACCATCGAAGAAAACAGACATCTGGAAGAAACAGACAAGAACTACATCTGGCATCCCTTTACCCAGATGAAGGAGTGGCTCAACGAGAAACCTGTCATCATCACCGAAGGGAGGGACTGCTTTCTCAAGGATATCTATGGAAACTGGTATCTGGACGGAGTGTCGTCGCTCTGGGTCAATATCCATGGTCACAGAAAACAAGAGATTGATGATGCCATAAAGGCACAGCTGGACCGCATCAGTCATACTACCATGCTCGGGCTGAGCAATGTCCCTGCCATACAGCTTGCGGAAAGACTTGTAAAGATAGTCAATCAGTCAGCAGTAAGCAGTAAGCAGATTGAAAGACCGTACAGAGGAAGTCATCCGGAAAAACCCGAAGAAAAGTCGCTCTATGCTCCATGCCCCATGCCCTTACAAAAGGTCTTTTATTCAGACAACGGCTCCACTGCGGTGGAGGTGGCCCTCAAGATGGCATTCCAATACTGGATTCACAAAGGGGTGGAGGGCAAGAGCTCTTTTCTGTCTTTGAAGAACGGGTATCATGGGGATACCCTTGGTGCAGTGAGCGTGGGAGGCATTGACATATTCCACAGCACGTTTGGTCCCCTCCTCTTTAAGACTTACAGGTCACCTTCACCCTACTGCTATCGATGCGAACTGGGTGGCACTTACCCTGACTGCGGATTTGCCTGTTTACACAAGGTGGAGGAGATACTGAGGGAGCACTCATCAGAGATCGCGGCGGTGATTATGGAGCCCCTGGTTCAGGCAGCAGGGGGAATGATCGTAGCTCCTCCAGGGTATCTCATAGGGGTGAGGGAACTCTGCACGAACTACAGAGTCCTGATGATTGCGGACGAGGTGGCAACAGGCTTCGGAAGGACAGGCAGGATGTTTGCCTGCGAGCATGAGGATGTGGTGCCCGATATCATGTGCCTCTCAAAGGGTGTTACCGGCGGCTATTTTCCCCTGGCAGCAACCATTGCGAATGATGAAATCTACCATGCCTTCCTCGGCGAATTCAGGGACCTTAAGACATTTTTCCACGGCCATTCTTACACAGGCAATCCCCTGGGATGCGCTGCTGCCCTCGCCTGCCTTGATATCTTCGAAAGGGAAAATACCATTGAAGGCCTCGGACCCAAGATCAGGATTCTCGAAACTTTTTTGCACGACCTTGCAAAACTCGATCATGTGGGTGATGTGCGGAACAAAGGATTAATGGCCGGTGTGGAACTCGTGAGGGACAAGGCAACTAAAGAGCCTTACCCATGGGAAGAAAAGATGGGATGGAGGGTCTGCCATTATGCCCGTGCAAAAGGGGTTTTTCTGAGACCTCTGGGGAATGTGGTAGTAATTATGCCGCCCCTTTCCATCAGCACCGAGAATCTTGAACAGCTCTTAACGGTTATAGGGGAAGGAATAGCTGAGGTTACCACAGGAAGGGGGAAATGATGCCGACGGAGATAAGAATCATCATTGCCGATATTGCATTGGAGGGAGAACTCTTCGACACGCCATGCGCAAAGGCAATTACAGGAGTTCTCCCCATAGAAACGAGTCCTGATGAATGGGGAGATGAGTTCTATTTTGGGATACCCGTTGAGATGCCCCTGGACGAGACCGCAACAAAGAAGGTGAAGGTCGGGGATATTGGATATTGGCCTCTGGGAATGGCGCTGGCTATCTTTTTTGGCCCCACGCCCATGAGTACAGGGTCTGAGCCGGTCCCGGCCAGCGAAGTGAATCTCGTGGGAAAAATTACCGGCGATGCCAAAATCCTCAGGAAAGCAAAGGGCTCGCACCGGGTCAGAATAGAAAAGGTCACAGGCTGATATGCCACAGGAAAATAAAGATACCTCTGTAAGGGATATCTTCTCAATAGTCGCACCTTATATTGATCCCCTGGATACCGCATTCAGCATGGGACTCTGCCACCTCTGGAGAAGGCGGCTCGTTTCAGATATTGAAAGGGGAGAGAATGTCCTGGATCTCTGTACCGGCACAGGAGAGGTGGCCAAACTCCTTATCAGGAGGATAGGCAGGGAAGGGTCTCTTACCTGCCTGGATTTTTGTGAGGAGATGCTCGAGGTCGCGAAAAGGAAGTTAACCCCCATTCCCGCGAACATGACCTTTGTGGTTTCGGATGTGCGGGAAATGAGCTTTCCCGAAAATTCCTTTGATGCCATTACCGTGGCCTTTGGCATGAGAAACGTTCCTGATACCGAGGTTGCACTAAAGAAGATCCTCAGCGTCCTTAAGCCGGGAGGGCGCTTCCTCTGTCTCGAGCTCACCAAGCCAACGAAGCGGTGGTTCCTGCCCCTTTACAAATGGTATACCTTCAAGTTCATGCCTGCAGTGGCAGCCATCATTACGAAGAGTGAAGTACCCTATACCTATCTGCCCAGGTCCATAGATGTGTTCTATCCTCCGGAGGAATTCACACAGCTCATGAAAAGCTGCGGCTTCACTGATGTTACGTTCCGATCAATGTCCATGGGCGTGGCAACTCTGTACAGAGCGGTAAAGGGCGGCTGAGATATTCCCCAGCTAATTACATTGCCCCTGACAACTGCATGCCAAGTTCCCTCTTGACTTCTCGAATGCCTCCCTCCCTTCTCTAAAAGAGAGAATGGCGATACCCAGAGCACCGAGGGAATCTAAAGCACCTATCCCTGTCACCTCATAGCCCGCGCTCGCAATGAGAAGAATTACCGAGAGATATATGCATGTCTTTGTGCAGGCAGCGTCTGCCAATAAAGCCTGTGAATTAAATTGCCTGCCGATCTTCATTTTGTAATGCATGAGAATCCACATGGTCAAGATAGAGATAGCCGACACGATAATGCCCCATAACGTGGTTTCGGGTTTATAACCCTTGTAGAGGCTTACGGCAGCGGTTATGAGCAGGCCGAAGGTAAGAAGATAGAAAGAAGTGCCTGTTACCTTAAGTGCAGTTCTTTCAAACCTGTCAGGATTTTCACTCCCATTCTGTATCATCCTCCTGATCATATGCCATATTCCTACGCCTGACATTACCTCCACAAAAGAGTCCACGCCAAAGCCGAAAAGCGCAATGGTTTCATCTTCCAATCCGAAGAAGACAGAGACCAATCCTTCCACGAGATTGTAGAAGATAGTAATCAGGGCAAGAAGGTTGGCCCATCTGTAGAATGGAGCTTTGTCGTTGGTTGAGTTATATAGTGTGATTTTGGCCATGAGCGGGTACTAGTGGATCCTGATCCGTTCTATTGCCATTGCACCGAGGCGCGCAATGGTCTTAAGAACCACCCTTTTTTCGGTAGTCATGGTTTCTTCACTTCCTCTGAAATCGAACCCCACGACCCCTATGATCTCCTCCCCCGACATCATGGGCAGGTAGTATGCTCTTGCCTGGGGCAATGTACTGGTGCCCCGACCTGCTGACTGTTTGTTGATCATAACCCATGATGCCACCCCGAGCACCTGAGGGGGTACCTCGAATTCCGTGGTTTTTGCCTTGACAGTCAGTTTTTCATCATCAGGCAGAAAGATTGCCATCTCGCAGGGGAAGATCTCCAGGGTATGGCGCACCATGAGTGAGAGCACCTGTTCTATTGTATGGGCGGTTACCAAATCCCTGCTCAAACCATAAAGCCCTATATTCTTTATTTCGCTTTGCTTGAGCATCTCTACTTTAGTGCGCAGTTGGGATGCGAGGTTGCTTATCACCACCACGATAATGATGTACATGATGAAGGAAAGGAAATACTGCACATCCCCCACCGCAAACGTAAAGTAGGGAGGCACAAAGAGGTAATCAAAGATCATTATACTCATTATCGCGGCTATGATAGACGGACCTCTTCCCAAGTAAAGCGCACTCAAGATAACAGGCAAAAAAAGCAGGAAGAGCAAATTGACCTGTTCAAGACGGTTCCGCAAGAAAAATGCGACGAGCGACGTAATGCCAACGGCAAGAGTGCTAATCACGTAATTCATAGGTCTGGCAAATTTGATATGTTTCTTTGGCATGAGCTTCGGATCGACCTTTGCATCTAACAGGTAGATATCGATGTTGGGCGTTCTGGTGAGAAGTCTTTTGGGTATGGAGGGGAACAACCCAAAGCTGCGGGGTTTCCCTATCACGATCTTGGTCACGTTGTTGTTCCTCGCATAGTCCGCCATTTCCTCTATCACGTCACTCCCTTTGATCCAGACCAGGCGTGCTCCCAGCTGTTTTGCCAGGTCCAATGCCTTATTCAGCCACTCCTTTTCCTTTTCGGAAAGTGTCTTGTGCCTTCCCGTCTCCACGTAGAACGCGATCCATTCCGCGTCGATCTCGTTTGCGAGCCTGAATGCCGACCTCACCAGCTTTTCCGCATAGGGGCTGGCGAATACCCCCACAAGCACACGCTCCATGGCAGACCACGGGCCGGCAATGGCATGGGCCCGCATGTAACTGCGCATCTTCTCATCCACGCTGCCTGCCACTGCCCGAAGCGCCAGCTGCCGGAGCGCGAGCAGATTGCCGGGGCGGAAAAACTTCTGCACCGCACTCTCTGCCATGTCCTTTACATAGACTTTTCCCTCGTGGAGCCTCTTGAGCAGCTCCTCAGGCGGCAGATCAACCAGCTTAATCTCATATGCACCCTCAATCAGGGTGTCCGGCACCGTCTCGCGCACACGGATGTTCGTAATCTGATGAACAATGTCATTAAGGCTCTCCACGTGCTGTACATTCATGGTGGTATACACATCGATACCCGCATTCAGTAGTTCTTCTATGTCCTGGTATCTCTTGGCATTACGAAGATTCGGGGCATCGGTATGGGCGAGTTCATCCACAAGTACCAGTTTCGGTTTACGCGTCAGCACCTTCTCGAGATCAACTTCCTTGATCGGAATCCCCATATATTTGACGACGAGAGGGGGGATGATCTCAAGCCCCTCCAGTAACGCATCGGTCTCCGGCCGCCTGTGGGTCTCCACATAGCCCACCACCACGTCTATCCCTTCCTTCTTGCACAACCTGGCATCGGTGAGCATCGCATAGGTTTTCCCGACTCCTGGTGCGGAGCCGAAGTAGATAGTCAACTTGCCGCGTCCCTTTTGAGTTTCCTCTTTTTGGGCCACTTCGAGAAGCGCTTCAGGAGATGGTCTTTTGTATTCGTCGTCTTCAGCCATATGTTTATGACTTGTCCAGAGCGAGATTCAGTTTCAGCACATTGACCCTCGGAGCCCCAAGGAAACCGAACTGGCGGTCCTCAAGATGCGCCTGCACCAGACTGCGCAATTCTTCTTCACTCACCTTGCGTTCTTTCGCGATGCGGGGAACCTGTATGAGTGCCGATTCAGGACTGATATTCGGGTCAAGTCCACTCCCGGACGCCATCACCAGGTCGGCTGGAAGCTGCTCCTGGATACCCGATTCCCGAAAAGATTTTACCCTATCCGCAACCTGACTGATAAGGTCCTTATTTGTTGGCCCTAAATTAGACCCACCCGACGCCAGGGCGTTGTAAGGGAAATCAGCCGTTGCAGATGGTCTTGGCCAGAAATATTCCGGATCAACGAAGGGCTGACCGACCAGTGCCGATCCCACAGGTGTGCCATCAGCTCTCATGATCAGGCTTCCGCCTGCCTGTCGGGGAAAAATGGATTGGGCAAGAATCGTCACCACTGCCGGGTAGAGAACCCCTGTCAATAACGTTAAGGCTATGAAAAGTAAGACCGCTGTCTTTATCTCTTTCATCATTGTCTCCTTATTAAATTAAGACATTGATTAAGATGTCAATAAATTTGATGCCCACAAAGGGAACCAAAAGCCCTCCCAGCCCGTAAATAAGCAGGTTATAAATGAGCAGTCGTTCGGCAGGCATTGGCCGGTAACGAGTTCCCTTCAATGCAAGGGGAATAAGCAGAGGGATAATGATCGCATTGAAAATGACGGCAGAGAGGATCGCGCTGAAGGGATTTGCGAGGCGCATGATATTGAGGATCCCCAGCTGCGGGTAAATTGAAGCAAACGCAGCAGGGATGATGGCAAAGTACTTTGCCACATCGTTTGCAATACTGAAGGTGGTGAGGGTCCCCCGCGTCATAAGGATCTGCTTGCCGATTTCCACAATATCCAGAAGCTTGGTAGGATTGCTGTCCAGGTCAATGATGTTGGCAGCTTCCCGCGCAGGCTGTGTTCCCGTGTTCATTGCCACCGCCACATCTGCCTGGGCCAGGGCAGGGGCATCATTGGTGCCGTCACCGGTCATGGCCACCATATAGCCCTGCTGCTGGTTTTCACGGATGAGCCTGAGCTTGTCCTCGGGCTTTGCCTGGGCCAAGAAATCGTCAACCTGTGCTTCGGTCGCGATGGCCGCTGCGGTAAGAGGGTTATCCCCGGTAATCATGACCGTTTTGATTCCCATTCTGCG
>Ga0316630_10000777_pt1 | contig 10851 bp, 9 predicted proteins | sample OWC_May_M1_C1_D6_FD_207658 | JGI IMG/M metagenome (GOLD analysis project Ga0316630, IMG submission 207658) | Wetland soil microbial communities from Old Woman Creek delta, Ohio, United States - OWC_May_M1_C1_D6_A | ecosystem: Environmental > Terrestrial > Soil > Wetlands | place: USA: Ohio...
CGCATCTTGTTCATCTTGAATGTACAACAACGTCTCCAGGAGATTCATCCCTTTTCGGATCTCCACCTGAAAGGTTTCGATCCACTGCTGAGGATCCCTCTCCTTATGGAACCGTTTAATTCTTAACGTTAGAAGATTGGATTTCATAGGTTTAACTTAAGGGCTCAAGTTCCAAAGTTCCCGCCTACGGCAGGCAGGCAAACGTCAAATCAAATCCAAAGTCCCAATATCAAGAATGCTTAACTTTGAATTTTGAGATTTGGATTTGCTTATTAATATGTTCTCTCTTTTGGCGGATAGGAGGTGATCGTCACCTCTTTATAATCAAGCGTTACTCCTTCTGCTGTTCTAAAGGCCAGGGTATGACGAAGCCAATGCTCATCGTCCCGGTTGGGAAAATCCACTCTGAAATGGGAGCCGCGACTCTCCTTTCTGGCCAAGGCTCCTTCCACAATTGCGTCCGCCAGATGGAGCATTCCCTCCAGGTCCCAATAGTGAATCAGCTCATGATTGAAGGCGAGGTCTCTCTTCTTGAGTCCGATCTTCAGAAATCTTTTTTTTAGCTCTTTTATCTTCTCTTTTGCCGAGAGCAAAGCCGGCTCGTTTCGAAAGATTCCAACCTGGAAAGTCATCAAGGCCTTCATCTCATCTCTGATGAGAAAACTCGGTTCTTCCGTTTTCCGTTCGAAGATTTGTTCCAGTCCTATTTGAAATACTCTCAAGTGATTCTGAAAGACCGTGTTATGAGGAATCTCTCTTTCTTTGTCCACTTGTTCTGCCGCTTTCCTCCCGGTCCGTTCTCCAAAAACCAAGGCTTCCAAAAGGGAATTTCCGCCCAGGCGATTGGCACCATGAACGCTAACACAGGCACATTCGCCAGCGGCCAAAAGGCCAGGAAGTTGGGTTTCGCCATCCACATTCGTTGGAATTCCTCCCATGGAATAATGTTGGGCTGGCTGGATAGGGATAGGCTCTAAAATCGGGTCCACCCCGGCAAAGTCCATAGCAATCTGTCGAATCCCCGGAAGACGATCCATGATTTTTTCTCTTCCCAGATGTCGAAGATCGAGGTGGACATATCCCCTTTCAAATCCACGGCCTTGGTCGATCTCGGTCTGAGTGCCCCTGGCCACGATATCTCGAGGCCCCAGTTCCATGAGATGCGGGGCGTATCGCTCCATAAATCGTTCGCCGTTCGCGTTGATCAGATATCCTCCTTCGCCCCTTGCTCCTTCTGTAATCAGGATGTTCGTCCTAAAAAGGCTTGTCGGATGGAATTGGACAAACTCCATATCCTCAAGAGGGACGCCGGCTTGATAAGCTAGGAAGCAGCCCCTTCCGGTGTTGATGACCGCATTGGTGGATCTGAGATAGGTTCGGCCATAACCTCCTGTTGCCAGGATCACAGCCTTCACTTGAATCGGGATCATCTTCCCTTCGAAAAAGTGGAGGCCAAGGACACCCACACATCGTCCCTCCGCCACAACGAGCGAAAGGGCAACCCACTCCTCATAGACAGGAATCTGAAGGCCGATGACTTGTTCATAAAGAGTGTGCAAAAGATTGTGACCCGTCCGATCCGCAGCATAACAGGCCCGCGGAAAGCCTGCTCCCCCAAACGGTCTCTGGGCGATCTTCCCATCCTCGGTACGGGAGAAAAGGGTTCCCCAGTGTTCCATCTCAACCACCCGTTCCACGGCCTCTCGGCACATGACCTCAACCGCGTCTTGATCAGCCAAATAGTCGCTTCCCTTGATCGTATCAAAGGCGTGGTTTTTCCAATTATCCTTCGAAGGAGCACGTGCATTTCCCAAGGCGGCGTTGATTCCTCCTTGGGCAGCCACAGAGTGGGATCTCAGAGGATGGACTTTAGAAAGGATCGCCACATCCCGGCCGGATTTCTTCGCCTCAATGGCCGCTCTCAGCCCCGCCAGACCTCCGCCGATGATTAAGATGTCGTGAGAAAGGATTTCCATTTTTTAATCCTTTAAACTCTAAATCCCTCCAAACCTCCCTTTCAACCCCCAACCTATAACCCCCTTCATCCCCCCTTACCTTAAGGGGGGAGAGGAGATTTACCTTGAGCGCCAGGTTGGACAAAACACCCTCGATATCAAGCAGCACCTCATTGTCCCAAAAACGCATTACGTCAATTCCGTGCGTTCTTAGATACTCTGAACGGGCTGCATCGTATGACTTAGTATCGCTTTGGCCGTGCTGTCCGCCGTCCAACTCTACGGCAAGCTTCACCGTTGGACAGTAAAAGTCTACGATATAGGGGCCTATGCTGTACTGGCGGAAGAATTTTATTCCAAAAAATTGTCTATTCCGTACCTTTGCCCACAAAACCCTTTCCGCATCCGTCTGATTACGCCTTAACTCCCGTCGGCGTTGTTTCAATGTCGGGTCATTTCGTAAGAATTTCTTGACTCCCATTACCCTGCTTTATTCCACATCTTGTAAAAACTATCTATTCCCCCCTTAACTTAAGGGGGGAATAGAGGGAGGGTATTGAAGTTTTAGAAAAAAAAGACATATGAGAAGATGAACAAGCCGGCGCTTAAGAGGGTGAAGGCCCAGAATAAAATCTTTTCGTGTTTTACCATTCCCAAATCGATCAGAAAAAGTCGAAGTCCATAAAGGGCATGAAAAATGAAAACAAAGAGTAGGAGGATGTCAAGAGCCTTATTGATGTGAAGATTTGAAAGCCAGGGGGCTTGGATCCTTCCGACCAAGGAATAACCGGAGAGGATTTTTAATCCGACCAGGATGAGAAGCAGAGGACCGCTGAATCGAATGAAATAGTAAGGAAACATACACTTCTCGAATGCCAAATATCAAAACCCAAATGTGAAGCTCCCCGCCCATAGGGCGGGGCCGTTCGACAGAGCTCAGGGCCCTGAGTATGTCGAATGGGCTTCCCACGCACGCAGTGGCGAGCAGGAAGAGAGCAAAGGAAGTTTTGTCCATATTGTGCCCCTTCACCCCGCCTATCCTTCGTTGGCGGGACGGGGCACATTCCGGCTAAATAAATGTCAAAATTAAAATCAAGAATCTTAGTATTTTAGCCTTAGATTTGATTTGAACCCCAAGCTTTGACCTTTGGACCTAAATTCTTATAACCCAAGAGTGGTTTTTTGGCGGAGGGGTTTTAATAGAAAGTCGAGGGTATCCAGAATGTCCGTAAACACCGCGTCGGCATTCTTGACGGCCTCCGAAGAAGCTCCTGCCTTGCCGATGACACAGAGGCCCAAAACAGCCTCCGCAATCATTGGTCCGTCATCTGCTCCACCGCCAACGGCAACGGTCCGGGTGGCCCCCAATTGGCGCAATAAGTCCAATTTCTTTTTCGAGGATTCTCCCTCCGTTAAATAGACGATCTCAGCGTTGACTTTCCTCAGGACCTCTTCAACGTGTTCCTTCTCTTCCTTGGTCAGGACGTAGATTTTTGCCCGCTTGGCAAGGAGGTTGAGCTTCTCCTTCGCCTTGGGGTGAACTCGGCTATCTGGCGCAAGGGTTCCCTCGAAGTCGATGAGAATAAAATCGATTTCCAAAGGTTCTTGGCCAGACCGTTGAATATGAATCATCTTTCCTTCCCTTCCAAAAAACGCTGCCGCGTGACTTCGTAAAGGATCATGCCTCCGGATACCGAAGCATTGAAAGAGGAAAGAGGACCTTTCATCGGAATAGAGAAGAGTCTATCACACCTCTTCTTCACCAAAGGTCTCATTCCTTTTCCTTCCGCGCCGATCACAATGGCCAGGTCCATGTTGAGATCGAGTTGGTAAATCAAATCCTTGGCTTCCCCCGAGGCACCGTAGACCCAGATTCCTTCTTTTTTTAAGAGGTCAATCGTGGCAGCAATATTGACCACCCTGGCAATTGGCAAGTGGGCCGCCGCTCCTGCAGACGCCTTGATGGCCACCGGAGTGATTCCGACAGCCCGATCTTTCGGAATGATGATCCCATGGACCCCACATCCCAGACCCGTCCGAATCAGGGATCCAAAATTTTGTGGGTCTTGGATCCCGTCGAGGATAAGAAAAAGCGCTTTGGTCCCTTGTTTTTTCCAGTGAGAGAGGAGTTCTCCGACATCCGCATAAGGAGTTTCTCTCACGAGACCCACAACGTTCTGATGAACGCCGCCCTTTGTCATTCGATCGAGCGATTCCCTGGTGGTGGAGGTCACGGAGATTTTTCGTGTGTTGGCTAAATCGAGGATCGATTGGAGGGAGGGATGAAGGGTTCGCGTGCCGATCAAAATCTTTTCAATTTGGAGATGAGACGACTTTAACGCCTCTTGGAGAGGATGAATTCCGTAAATGATCTGGGCCATAGAATTTGAAATCCAAAATCCGAATATCGGGCGAAGCGTCCGCCACGGACCAATCCGAAACAACGATGTCAAACCCAAAACTCGAAACCCTAAACTTTTACCCTGTTAAGTAAATTGGTTTATGAGATATCCTCGATAATTTTTTGAACGGCTTCAAGGGGGTCCTTCGCTTCTTTGATGGGTCGGCCGATGACAAGATAGTTCGCCCCTGCGGAGATTGCCTCCTTCGGGGTGAGGGTTCTCTTCTGGTCATCTTTCTTATCGGAGGGAGCACGGATGCCTGGCGTGACAATGAGAAATTTTTCTCCGCATCGTTCCCGGATCGTCCCGATTTCTTGCGGGGAAGCGATGACTCCGTCTATCCCCGCCTTCGAAGCCAGGGAGGCAAGACGGCCTACTTCTTCCAGGATCGAACCTTGAACTCCCACTTCATTCAAGGCGCCTTCATCCATGCTCGTGAGGATGGTGACGGCCAGAATCAGAGGTCTCGGAATCTCAAGGTTCTTAGCTGTTGCCCTGGAGGCTTCCACGGTCTTTTTCATCATTTCAAAACCCCCCAGCGCATGGAGGTTGAACATGGCCACATTCAGCTTCGTGGCTTCTTCGCCTGCCTTGGCCACGGTATTGGGAATATCGTGGTATTTGAGGTCGAGAAAGGCCTTTTGGCCCTTCTGCCGGATCATGTCAATCACCTTTGGTCCGGCATGGGTGAACAGTTGTTTCCCTACCTTGAATATCCCCACATGATCTTTCAGGAGTTTGACCCAACGCTGGGCCTCTGTGAAGTGGTCGACATCAAGTGCAAAGATGATTTTGTCTTTTGGATCGCCGGCCATGAGTAGAAATTCCTCAACTTTCGTCCCCTATCATATAAATGTTCTCAAGGTGCTGTCAATGAATAATTTGCATGAATAATTTGCACAGTCACAATGACAATTTCCTAGATCGAGACTGGAATGGGGGCTAACCTTTACAGGGGGGTCGGCGTTTGGTATAAATAAAAAAAGGTGAAGATGACATGAAAGCGGAGATAGAGGAAAGGGAAGTCAGAGAAGAAAACCGGAAGATCCGCTACCTCCGGTTCCTGGTTGATTTTTCCATCTTGTCGATCCAACAGGACGACCTGTTACTCGAAGAGGCGGAGGGGATTGTCGAGAATGTGAAACGGGCGGCTTGCAGCCTCTTCCCCGGAAAAGAAGAGACATTTGAATTGATCTATCGTCCCAGGTTCAATCGGGTCATTCGAGAGAGATTTGGATTTTCTGAAGAAAGCGGGAGGAGTGAATCTGTTTAGCTTTTTGACCGGAACGTGCCCCGGCCCGCCAAAGCGGGGGCAAGCGGGGCTTCGCGCAGGCAGGCCAATAGCCAAGTAATGACCACAATCTCGATGACCAAATGTTCGAAAAATTATGATCTTTTGTTATGGGAGTTTGGTGATTGGATATTATTTGGAATTTGAGATTTGGTGATTGGAATTTGACACTCCATCAATCACGATGATGGTGTCATCTGCATGCGTGAGTTTTTCGACGCCCTCCTCCGTCACTGCATAATCGTCTTCCAGAGCCACGGCACCGATCCCTGGAAAAATAAACTTGGGCTCAAAGGCGAAGACCATTCCGGTCTCTAAAGGTTGAGGAAATCCCTTGGCGAGAAGGGGAAGCTCATCGATTTCTAAACCGATTCCATGTCCAACGAAAGGAGCCTGATTTTTTTTCGTTCCTATAAAGTAATCTTCCAGCCCTCTCTTCTTAACAATTTGTGAAGAGAGATGATAAAGGTGGGAACAAGGAACTCCGGGTTTTGCCGTTCTTTCCATTTCCTCCCGTATCTCTAAAGCCACTTCATAAGCTTCTTCAAGCTTTTGGGGGAGGGTTCCGATCACATAGGTTCTTGCCCCATCCGTGATATAACCATTGTAAGCGATGCTGAAATCAATTTGGATCGGTACATCTCTTCCGATCAGATTAAAGCTCGACCCCTGGGGAAAGGCAGGAGAAATTCCCGGGCCGATGACCGAGACATCCAGATGAGTGAGCACACCCCCTGAGTTTCCCGATAACACACAGGCATTGAGCATATCCTGGTTCCAAGCCCTCATCCGGGTCAGTCCCTGATGTCCTCGAAGCCTTCCCAATTCAATCAAATGAGATTCCGCTTCGATTTCGGTCATCCCGGGTTTGAGGACTCTCTTCGCATATTCGAACACTTCGTCAAGAATCATCGCGGAACGTCTCAGTTGGTCAATTTCATACGGGGATTTAATCATCCTCACCTGTTTGATCGCTTTTGAGATGTCTACAAACTCCGAATGAGGGAATATCTTCTCCAGTTGTTTGAGTTGGTTCACCGGAAGGACGTCGCCCTCAATGCCGACGCGCTTCAATGCTCCTTCTTTTTTGAGGATGGAGGAAATGGCTTTAGGCCGGTCAATAGGAATGATGTTCTTTAGGGGAGATTCCTTTCGGGCCCGGTCAAAGTCTTTTTGAACCATGAGAAGGAAGTCCCCTTCACAGGGGATATAAAGGTAAGATCGTTGGATGGTTCCGGAGAAATAAAAGAGGTCGACATTTTGAAGGATCAGGCAGGATTCAACCTTCTCACTTTCGAGGTAGGACTGAAGACGCTCGATCCTGTTTTGAATTTCTTCGGGGGGAGTCAGTTCCATTCAGTTTCCTTCACAATTCCATTCATCAGACTCGCCCGAACCACTTCTAAAGTCTTGTCAAGCGGGTTTGTCGGAGTGGAATGGGTTACGAGGGACTTCACGAGTATGAAACCCGGCAAGGTCGCTGGACCACGGTACTTCGCATTCAGAAGGTTCCGCTACAAGACTTTCTCAGTGGCCCCGCCGAGTCTGTCTCGAGTTTTATGCAACGTTAAGGTTTCCCAACTCGCGATCAATCATCTCTTTAATCTTCGATAGGACTTCCTCTTTCTTCACCAATGAGACCTCCCCGGTCTTCCTTTTCTTGATTTCCACCAACCCTTTCTTTAAATTCCTTTCTCCTAACGTCACTCTCAGTGGAATTCCGATGAGGTCCGCATCCTTGAATTTTACTCCGGGGGTCTCTTCGCGGTCATCGAACAAGACTTCAATACCCTTCTCAGAAAGGGTTTGATAGAGTTGCTCAGCGGTTTCCCTCAGGGAATCCGTGTTGATATTGATCGGAAGAAGGAGAACCTGGAAGGGAGCGATGGGCATGGGGAAAATGATTCCATTTTGATCATAGGACTGTTCGATGGCAGCTGCCACGGTCCTTCCCACACCAATCCCGTAGCACCCCATGACAATCTCCTTTTCCTTGCCCTGATCGTCCAGAAAAGTGGCTCCCATGACCTTACTGTATTTCGTGCCCAGCTTAAAGGTATGACCGACCTCAATTCCCTTATCGGTCCTGGTCTCTTCTCCGCAAAGAGGACACCGGTCTCCAGGAGCAAATTTTCGGATGTCCAGAAATTGAGAGACCTGGAAATCACGGCCCAAATTCACATGGGTGAGGTGGGCATCCTTCTCATTTGCTCCGGTGACGAAGTTGACCATCTCCTGAATGTCCAGATCGGCGAGAATCGGGACGGAGAGACCGAGAGGGCCGGCGAAACCTTTGGGGGCCCGGGTGACCTCTGCGACCTTTTCTTCATCGGCTAATTGAATGTTTTCCGATCCCCATGAGGCTTTCAATTTTTTTTCGTTGATCTCATGGTCCCCGCGGACCAGAGCTGCTACACATCCTTTATCGCTTTCGAAAATGAGCGTTTTTACCAAATCCTGAGGTGAGACGTTAAGAAACTGTGTCACCTCTTCCACGGTCCGCTTCTCCGGTGTCAATACCTTCTGGACGGGTTTCTGAGGTCCTTGATCATGAGTGTGCCCCTTGTTACCCTGTCTTCGGAATTCCGCTTTTTCGATATTGGCCGCATAAGAGCAGCGCGTACAGCTGACAATGGTTTCCTCTCCTGTTTCGGCAAGGACCATAAATTCATGAGAGAATGATCCTCCGATCAAGCCGGTCTCCGCCTCCACCGCTCTGAATCTTAAGCCACATCGGGTGAAGATGCGTGTATAGGCATCAATCATTTTTTGGTAACTTTCGTCCACGCCCTTTTCATCGACATCGAAGCTATAGGCATCTTTCATAATGAATTCGCGAGCGCGCATGACGCCGAATCGAGGCCGAATCTCATCCCTGAATTTGGTTTGGATCTGATAGAAATTGAGCGGCATCTGGCGATACGATCGAATTTCTTTCCGGGCGATATCCGTGATGACCTCTTCGTGGGTGGGCCCCAGACAACAATCTCTGTTGTGGCGGTCCTTCAACCTTGCCAGTTCACTCCCATACTCTTCCCACCGATGGCTCTCCTGCCAGAGTTCCGCAGGCTGAACAAAGGGGAGCAGTACCTCAATGGCGCCGGCTCGGTTCATCTCTTCACGGATGATGGTCTCCACTTTTCGAATGGACCGAAGGCCAAAAGGCAAGTAGGAATAGATACCGGACGCCAGTTTCCGGATCATCCCTGCCCGGAGCATCAGTTGGTGGCTGGGGACCTCTGCTTCAGAAGGGACCTCTTTCAATGTCGGCAACAAATATCGCGAATATCGCATTTCCATTCTCCTTCTCGCTCGCTTTATAAATAACGGAAAAAGCACTTCCACTGCAAGACGGGATCCCGCCGAGGCGGGATCCCGTGACGGGGCTTTAGGGCGGAAACCTCCTAACGGTCAGCTACCGGGCTGCAAGTCTTTCAAAAGATTGCATTTGAAACGACCTTCATTACCCATAACATTAAATGACCGCATTCTAAAGCTGAGGGACCCGGCTGTCTGGCCCGGTGAGGTGAGGGCGTCCTTGATTTTTCTTGCCTTATGATATTATAAATCTCTTCCAATGAGAAGAATTGCTCCCACTCAAGGATTGACCCTTTTTTTCCTGATCGGTTTGGTCATTTTGACGCTGATCTTCCATGTCCAGATCCCGCGCTGGCATTCTCTGCTCCTCCGGTACGCCATTCTATTAGGTCTTCTCTTTGTCCTGAAGCTATCGTGGGATCGGAAAACAATGGGAAAGGCAGGAGACTTCTTTCATTATTTTTCTCCCATCCTGTTTATCATCGTCATCTATGAGTCTCTCGGTGATTTGATCCAGCATCTCCAACCGGATGTCGACCCCCGATTGATCCAAATTGATTTTTCCATTTTTGGAGTCCAACCGACGCTGTGGATGCAGCAATGGATCGTTCCCTGGTTCACCGATATCCTGTCTTTAGCTTATCTCAGCTATTATTTCCTCCCGGTCGTGTTAATTGTCGTCCTTTATTTGAAGGGCCGCACGGCGGAGTTGGATCGGTCCGTTTTTGTCCTGGCTTTTGGTTACTATGTCTCATTTATCGGTTATATTTTCTTTCCTGCCGTCGGGCCTCGCTATGCAATAGCCCATCTCTACTCCGTCCCCCTTGAAGGAAGCTTTATCACCGATTTTGTCAGAGATACGTTGAATGCTTTGGAACATAACAAGCGGGATTGCATGCCCAGCGGTCACACGCAGATCGTCCTCATCGTCTTATACCTGGCCCATCGTTACGAAAAGCTCCTCTTTTATCTCTTTTTGCCCATCGTCTGCGCTCTCATTCTCTCCACCCTCTACCTGAGATACCATTATGTGGTCGATCTGTTGGCCGGGATGACATTGGCCATCCTGTGCATGATCTTCGGCCCTCTCCTCCACCGATGGTGGAACCTGGAAGGTAGTACTCGGAACGTAGAGAGTGGAATGTAGAAAAAATTTTCCTTCTACCACCTTCCACTCCCAACTTTCCACTTTCCAATCAGAGTGGCATTTCGTAGATCCGGTAGGTTTTATAGCGTTTCCCCCCCATGGCTTCGATCCCGTGTTGCATCAGGATGTTTTCTTCAAGAATCCATGAGCATTCGGCGCAGTGGTAACCCTTTCTTGTCCCTCTCTTAAACGTCTCGATATAGAGGAGTCCCTCGATCCCTTTTCTCTGAAAGGCATGTTTGACACCCAGGAGCATCACTCGAATCTTATGAATTTTTTTTGAATAGTAAAGGAATTTGAGCGCACCCAGAAGCCCGATCTTTCCGTTCAGGTGTTGTAGGACTTCATTATAATCCGGAAGGGAGACTGAAAAAGCGACGGGTTCTTTTTCCCAGTAGGCAAAGAGGATCAAATCAGAAACAACAAGGGGCTTGAGCTCTTTTGCCGCAAGGTTAATCTCTTCATCCGTCATCGGAACAAACCCCCAATTTTTACTCCAGGCCTGGTTGTAGATTTCCTTCACAATCTTTAGCTCCTCATCAAAGCGACGGAGATTGATGGGCCGGACATGAAGTCGAGGTTCTCTTTTTTTCAGCCTCTCGGTGATGCGGTCCAGGCGATCGAGATGGAAAGTAGATTCTTCCAGGAGGAGAGCATAAAGATCCATCCTCTTCCTCAATCCAAAACCCTCTAGCAAAGAAGGATAAGTGCGAGGGTTGTAAGGCATCATCAGGCAAG
>Ga0316630_10000781_pt1 | contig 10842 bp, 9 predicted proteins | sample OWC_May_M1_C1_D6_FD_207658 | JGI IMG/M metagenome (GOLD analysis project Ga0316630, IMG submission 207658) | Wetland soil microbial communities from Old Woman Creek delta, Ohio, United States - OWC_May_M1_C1_D6_A | ecosystem: Environmental > Terrestrial > Soil > Wetlands | place: USA: Ohio...
GATTAAGCCAACTGAGATCCAGCGCGGCGAACACGACCACTTGCGGCCTCCGGCCTAGGTGGTCCGGGACCGGAAACGCCACGTTGAGTGTGGCCTTGCCCCGCTCGCGATCCAGTTCGTAATCCGCGGAGACAAACTTCTGCGCCCTCTGGACGCATTTGAAAAACTCCCGGTCGCCAACAAACACCGGATTGGTCGCTGGCACGCCGCTGGCGAACACAAGGCCGTCGCTGTCCGCCACGCCGAGGTTCACGTACATATTGTACTTATTGTACTGCGGCAACAAATCCGCAAACAGCGCGGTGCAGGCCGCGGCGTTCTTCTGACGCACTTCCTGGTGCTGGGCCAACGTGAGCAGCAGTTGTCGCGCGGCCTCGATGCGCTCTTTCTGGCTGGCCGCGGCAGCGCGCACCACCCGCAACGCCTCATTCTGCGCCGCCGCCACCGCTTCCCGCCGCTGCACCAAGGCAATGCCAATGACCAGCGCCAAGGCCGGCAGCGTGGCCAGCAGCACCAGCAGGAGCAAACGAACACGCAACCGCGCTAGCACGGCCAGCGGCACACGCCATGGCCCGGAAAGGGGAGCCGTTGTGCTCATCGCTCGCCCCTCCCCAGGCAAGGCTGGTTGCGGATTCGCGGCATGCGTCACCCAGTCGGAAGTTTCACAATCGTCAGCCAGAATTCCTCGATGGACTTGACCACCTTCATGAACTGGTCCAGGCCCATCGGCTTCGTCACGTAACAATTCGCGTTCAGGTGGTACGCCCGCAGGATGTCTTCTTCGGCCTGGGACGTCGTTAGCACGACCACCGGGATGCGGCGCAGGTTTTCGTCCGCCTTGATTTCCTCCAGCACTTCGCGGCCGCCTTTGCGCGGCAGATTCAGGTCCAGCAAGATGAGGTCGGGACGCGGGGCCTGGGCGTATTCGCCGGCCCGTCGCAGGAAGGCCAGCGCGTGGGCGCCGTCGATGACGTGAGTCAGGTGATTGCACACCTTGGCTTCCTTGAGCGCTTCGATGGTCAGTCGCGCGTCGCCGGGATTGTCTTCAACCAGCAGGATTTCAATGGCTCGTTCGTTCATATGGAGGGTTCTTCATGATGGGGAAGTGTGAAGCAAAAGGTCGAGCCGCGCCCCGGTTCCGACTCGACCCAGATGCGGCCGCCATGGCGTTCCACGATTCGCTTACAGACCGCCAGCCCGATGCCGGTGCCCGGGTACTCGTCGCGCCCGTGCAGCCGCTGGAAAATGACGAAGATGCGATCGTAGAATTCTCGCTCAATGCCGATGCCGTTGTCGCGCACCGCAAAAGTCCATTCCTCCCCGCGCAAGCCGGCCGCGAATTTATCCGGAGCCACGCTGGCCGGCGATGGAACCGGTTTCATCTCAGCCGAAACGTGAATCTCCGGCGTCCTTCCACCCCGGAACTTTATCGCGTTGCTGAGCAGGTTCTGGAAAAGCTGGGTCAATTGCACCTCGTCTCCCATTACTTTGGGAAGGGCGGCTGTATGAATCACGGCTTGGCTGTCTTCGATCGCGACTTTCAGATTGTCCAACGCCCGCCTCAGGACTTCGTTGCAGTCCGTCGGGGCAAACGGCTTGCCGCGCGTGCCGACCCGCGAGTAGGCCAGCAGATCGTTGATCAACGTCTGCATCCGCTCCGCGCCATCGACCGCGTAGTGGATGAACTCGTCCGCATCCTGGTCCAGTTGCCCCTTGTAGCGCCTGGCCAGGAGTTGGGTGTAGCTGGCGATCATCCGCAACGGCTCCTGCAAGTCGTGCGAGGCGACATAGGCAAACAGTTCTAATTCGCGATTCGAGTGGGCCAACTCCTCGGTCTTTTGGGCGAGCGCCTGCTCTGCCTTCTTGCGAGGGGTGATGTCGGTCGAAACGCCGCAAACCGCACAGGGAGCGCCCGCGGCATCCGGGAGGCGAAACTTGATCGAGACGTAGGTGTGAAGCCCGTCCTTGTGCGGCGCCACTTCCTCGAACTCCAGGGGCGTCGGCGATTCAAGGACTTTGAGGTCGTTCGCCCGGAAGGCGTCCGCCAGTTCCGGTGGAAAGATTTCATGGTCCGTCTTGCCCTGGACCTGGGCGTTGGTGACGTGGAACAAGTTCTCAAACTGCCGGTTGATGAGCAGGTAGCGTCCTGGCTGGTCCTTCATGTAAATGACCGCCGAGGTGTTATCCAGAATGGATTGCAGCCGCTCCTCGCTTTCGCGGAGTTTCTCTTGCGCCAGTTTGCGCGCCGTGATGTCCCGCGAAATGCCAAAGGTGCCGACGACGTGGCCCAGCGGGTCGCGCAGGCATTGCTTGGTGGTGGACACCCAGGTGACCGAACCGTCAGGCCAGGTTTCCTTCTCCTCCCGCCCCACCAGCGGTTCCCCGGTCCGGAGGATTTCTTGTTCGTCGTCAAAGGCGGCCTGAGCATGTTCCCTCGTGAAGAAGTCGAAGTCCGTCTTGCCAATGGCCTGCGCCGGATCACTCAATTTAAACCGGGCGGCCTGCGCCTTGTTGATCCGCAGGAAGCGGCTTTGCCGGTCCTTGAAGTAGATGTGGTCCGGGATGGTGTCCATGAGCGTCTCCACTTGAAAGCGTTCGTGGGCGAGTTGCTGTTCGGCCTGCCGGCGTTCCTTGATCTCGTTCTGGAGTTCCTGGTTGGCGCGGGCCAGCTCCGTGGTGCGCTCGCGAACCGAGCGTTCGACCTGGGCTGCCCGGCCCGCCGCGCTGTGCAAGTAGCCCGCCAGCAGCCCGGCCAGCAGCAATCCGCCGCCCAGCACCATCCATGATTTCCACGGCCGGGTGCTGGCCAGATACGCCGGGGTCGGACGGCAACGCAACACCCACTTCCGGCCCACTGAATCCGGCCCGCTTGGCGGCTCGACTCGCAAGTAGGTTTCCACCTGCATAGGGTCCAGCCCTTCAAACGACACCTGCGGGTCAATCGGTTGGTAAAGGACTTCCCCACCATCCGTAACGTCACACAATTGGAGAGCCACATTGCGCAAGGCGATCCTGCCCGCCTGGAGTTCCGCCAAGCTGTCCAGCGACGCTTTCGCCAACTCCCCGAAGTGAAGCAGCGCCGCCACATACCCGGCGAGGTTCGCGCGCCGTTGCGCCTCGGTTTGGTGAGGCATGCCGTTGGTGAAAACCGCCAGAAAGACCCGCCACTGCGGGAACTCTTGCGCCTGCGGGGTGGCAGGGTCCAACCGGGCCGCCACCTGGACGCCCTCCTTGAGCGCGAGCCGCATGGCCTTGGCGTACGCCGGGACGGACGCCAAATCCCATCCCAAGCGGTTGGTGGCCGTCCCGACCGGCTCGGCGTAGAACACCGGGAAATACTCCGCCCGCTCGGCGGCCCGCCACCAGCGGCCTTGCCCGTCCAGTTCCAGAATCTGGTACGACCCGGTCGCGTTGGTTGGCCCCGCTGACTCGTGGGCGGCGCGCCCCGCATGGGGAATCCGTGGCAGCCATTCCAGTGCCCGCATTCCCGGCCGCCGCGACCCGGCTTCGCTGGCGAATTGACGGAATTCATGACGTTCCACTTCGCGCGAAGAAAAGTAGAACGCCTCCAGGCCCTGCAGGGTGTCCAGGTGGTCGTCCAAGTCGCGTTGCAGTGTGGCCCGGGGCAACTGCGCCCATTCCACGAAACGCAATTGCCGGTGGCCCAATTCGGCCTGGCGCACCACAAGAAACAACGTCACCGAGACCGCGAGGCCGCCGCCCAGGGCCAGGAACGCGGGCCAGCGGCCTGGGTGCGCGCCCGGCACGGCCGGCGGCGCTGGAGGGGAAGAGTCCGCCGCCTGGGGCGCTGGTAACTCTTCGTTCATAACACTCAGGCTTTCATTGGCCCGGCAGCTTCACGATCTCCAGCCAGAACTCCTCAATGCATTTCACCACTTTGAGAAACTGATCCAGGCCCATGGGCTTCGTCACGTAGCAATTCGCGTTGAGGTTGTAGGCCCGCAGGATGTCTTCTTCCGCCTGCGACGTGGTCAGCACCACCACCGGGATGCGGCGCAGGTTCGGGTCCGCTTTGATTTCCGCGAGCACCTCGCGGCCATCCTTGCGCGGCAGGTTCAGGTCCAGCAGGATCAGGTCAGGCCGCGGCGCCTTGGTGTAGGAATCGGTTTGCCGCAAATAGGCCAGCGCGGCCGCGCCGTCGCTCAGGTGGGTGAGGTGGTTGCGGACCTTGGCGTCTTTGAGCGCCTCGATCGTCAGCCGCGCATCGCCCGGATTATCTTCTACCAGCAGGATTTCAATCGCCCGTTCATTCATATGGAAAACTCTCCTCGATGGGGCACGGTGAAATGAAACGTTGAGCCGCGCCCCGGTTCCGATTCGACCCAGATGCGGCCTTCATGGCGCTCGACAATCTTCCGGCAGACGGCCAGCCCCGCGCCGGTGCCGGGATATTCATCGCGCCCGTGCAACCGCTGAAAAATGACGAAGATACGGTCGAAATACTCCCGTTCGATGCCAATACCGTTGTCGCGCACCGTGAACACCCATTCCTGCAAAAGTGAATGGACCGCGCCATCCCGGCCACTGGGATTGACCGAGGGCGCGGCGGGCTTCAACTCAGCCGAAATCTGAATTTCCGGCGGTCGCTGGCCGCGAAACTTGATGGCGTTGCTCAGGAGGTTCTGAAACAGTTGCGTCAACTGGGTGTCGTCTCCCATCACCTTTGGCAATGGCTCAGCGCGGACGACGGCCTGGTTGTCCTCAATCACGATCTTCAGATTGTCCAGCGCGCGGTTGAGGGCTTCGTTGCAGTCAATCAGGGCAAACGGTTTGCTGCGCGTGCCCACGTGGGCGTAGGTGAGGAGGTCGTTGATCAAGGCATGCATCCGCGTGGCGCCTTCGACCGCATAGCCGATGAACTCATCCGCTTCCCGGTCCAGCTTGCCCTGGTAACGGCGCGCCAGGAGCTCGGTGTAACTGGCGATCATCCGCAGCGGCTCCTGGAGGTCATGCGAGGCCACGTACGCGAACTGCTCCAGCTCCTTGTTCGAGCGGGCTAGATCGGACAACGCCCGCTGCCGCTCTTGTTCGGCGAGCTTGCGGGCGGTTTCATCCCAGAAGATGACCTGCGTGCCCACGATGTTGCCTTTGGCGTCGCGGACCGGCGCCTTGATCACATGCACGTATAGCCGTTTGCCGTCCGGCTTGCGATGCTCTTCCACGTCTTCGAACACCCGGCCGGTGTTGACGACCTTGTCGTCGTCGCGCACGTACTTTTCCGCCAGCTCCGGTGGAAACAAATCGCGGTCCGTCTTGCCGAGCAGTTGTTCGAGCGTCTGGCCCATCAATTCGCAATAGCTTCGATTGCCAAAGGTCACCTGGCCTTTGAGGTCTTTGCGCAGCACGTTGAGGGGGAGTGTGTCCACCAGGGAGTGGTACAGGGCCTCGGAATCGCGCAAGGAGTCCTCCGCCCGTTTGCGTTCGGCCAGCTCGGTGTTCAGCGCGGCCGTCTTCTCGTAGATCTGGCTCTCCAACTCGTCCGCTTGCAGCAGGAGCCGGCCGGTCAGCGGCCGTAGGATGACCACCATACCGAACATGCCGAGCAGAATTAGCACCGCCAGCACGCTGCCCAGCACCAGCAACGCGCGATTGGTGGCGGAGAACAATTCCCGCTTGTCGCGGGTCACGACCAAGCCCCAGTCCGTTCCCTTGATCGGCCCGTAGGCCAGCACCATGGAGTCGTCCAGGGGCGGGACGGGATCGAGGACGTCGGTGTTGTTTCGCGCCAATTTCAGGGCTGCCAGGATGGTTTTCACGCGGGCCGCACTGGTGGAACTCTCATCGGCCCGCTGACGCAGGGGAAAGAAGACAGGCAATTCCTTGTTGCCGGGCGCCCCGAGAATGACCTCACCGGTTCGCCTAAGCCGTCCTGGGTCCTCCAACACCTTCTGGAGACCTTCGAGGCGATACAGGGCGACGGCGTGGCCCAACGGTTCGAGCGCCAGACTGAGCGCGGGTGCGCTGCCGACGACATACTTCTCGCCGTCGAGCAGGAATGGCCCCTCCACCACCGCGTCTCGATTGGTCGGTCCTATCGGAGGCCAGCGCGCCGGAGGGATGTCCTTGCCGACGCGCAGCAGCGCATTGCTGCGGTTGTCGAAAAGGATCACACCGACCACGTTGCTCGCCCGGGCCATCGACTCGCGCACGACTGGTTCTGCGGCAGTCGCCAATTCCGGGCGACCGATCCCGCCGCGATTCCACGACTCCAGGAGTTCACGGATTTTGGTCCGATTGCCCACGCCCGCCGCCGCCCTGGCCCGGCTGACGAATCGCTCGGCTTCTCCCGTGCGGGCCAGCACTTCCACCAGCAGGTTGCGCTGCTCGGCTTCCCGCAGCCGTTTGGCCAACGGCAGCACGCCCACCAAGGCGACCGCCAAGCCAACCAAAAACATCACGACCGCCGAGTAAACCACGGTCGTGCGCCGCAAACGCCTGGACACGCTTTGGTCAGCCATAGTGACGGCCCATTCTTATCTCCCGGACCCAGACGTGGCGAGCAATAAAAGCTGAACCTTTTCCGCTTGCGACACCTCCGGCGTGTTCTTATCTTCGCGGGCATGGCACTTGTGGTCATCCTGCTGGTGCTGGGCGTGGTCCTGCTCCTGTTGGAAACAATTCTGCCAGGAATGATCGCCGGCATCGTCGGCGTGGCGTGTCTGGTGGGCGGCGTGGTCGCGGGTTATATGGAATTCGGCGCGCCCGCCGGCCACTACCTGCTCCTGGGCGTGCTCGTCGGCATGGTGGCCGGGTTCGCGCTCTGGGTGAAATACTTTCCCGACAGCCGGCTCGCCCGCCCCTTTGTCTCCACGCGCGAAATCGGCACGGTCGGAGCGGAGCAACCCCAATTGCTGCACCAGACCGGCACGGCCTTCACCGGCTTGCGCCCCTCCGGCACCGCCGTCATCAACGGCCGACGCGTGGATGTGGTCACCGAAGGCCCCTTCCTGGAGCGCGGCACGCCCGTCAAAGTCATCGCCATCGAAGGCCTGCGCGTGGTCGTGCGGGCCCTCGAGAATCCACCCAATTCCCAAGCAACATCAACCATCAAATCACGTACATCATGAACCAACTCTTCGCAGCCGTATCCTCGGGATCCAACGGCGAACGCCCCAGCGTCTGGATGCTGGCCGTGTGGGCCGTCGCCATACTGGTCGTCTTCGTTTTTGCCATCATCCTCCTCAAGTTCGGCATGACGTGGATTCGCGCCCTCACCTCCGGCGCGCGCGTCAAGTTCACCGAGCTCATCGCCCTGGGCCTGCGCCGGGTGCCTGTCGGCATGATCGTGGACGCCCGCATCACCGCCGTGAAGTCCGGCCTGCGCGTGCGCGACCCGGAGACCAACGAACCCCGCCTCATGTCCATTGACGACCTCTCTACGCACTTTCTGGCTGGTGGCACCGTCGAGATGGTCGTGCTTGCCCTCATCGCCGCGCAGAAGGCCGGCATCCACCTCGAATTCGACCGCGCCTGCGCCATCGACCTCGCCACCAAGGGCACTGGCAAAACCGTGTTGGAAGCCGTCAAAACCTCCGTCAATCCCAAGGTCATCGACTGCCCGAACCCGGCCTCCGGCAAGATGACCATCGACGCGGTGGCCAAGGACGGCATCGTCATCAAGGCCAAGGCCCGCGTCACCGTGCGCACCAACCTCGACCGCTTCGTCGGCGGCGCGACCGAGGAGACCATCATCGCCCGCGTCGGCGAGGGCATCGTCACCACCATCGGCTCGTCCAACAGCTACAAGGACGTGCTCGAGAATCCCGACCGCATCTCGAAGACCGTCCTGGACAAGGCGCTCGACAGCAACACCGCCTTTGAAATTCTTTCTATTGACATCGCGGACGTGGACGTGGGCGAAAACGTCGGCGCCAAGCTGCAAGCCGAACAAGCGGAGGCCAACAAGCTCATCGCCCAGGCCCAGGCCGAAGTGCGCCGCGCCGCCGCCGTCGCGCTCGAACAGGAAATGCTCGCGCGCGTCCAGGAAATGAAAGCCCGCGTGGTCGAAGCCGAGGCGCAGGTGCCGCTGGCCATGGCCGAGGCGTTCCGTTCCGGCAACCTCGGCATCATGGATTACTACCGCATGAAGAATATCCAGGCCGACACCTCCATGCGCGACAGCATCGCCGGCACCGGCCCCACGATGGCCGGCACCGGCACCACCACCCCACCGAAACCGCACGGCACTTGAGATTGCACCGCGGACGATGGAACAGGCTCACGTCATGAAACTCCTCTTCGCAGCTTCCGGATGGGAGGCCCTGGTGACCCTGTTCGTGATTGTGACCATCACCATCATCTCCTCCTGGCTGAAGAAAAAGCAGCAAGCGGAGGAAGACTCGGACTCCTGGCCGCAACGGCCAGCGGCACCGCGTCCCCCCATGCCCCAACGCCGCGCGCCTGGCCAGCCGGAAGCCGCGCCGCCCTCGCAGCCAGCCAGTTGGGAAGAGGAATTGCGCCGGTTGCTGCAAGGCGAACCGGAAGAGGCCCCGCCACCGCCCGTCATCATCCGCCCGGCACCCCAGCCGAGCCGCACACCCCCGCCCATCCCGCGCGCCCAGCCGGCCCGGGCACCGCATTTGGACGAGCAGGACGTCGGTTTGCCGGTCAAGCTCAGCGGGCTGACGCAATCTGTCGAGGCTTACCGGAAGGCCAGCCAGCTCGACAAGAAGGTGGAACAGCATCTGCGCGGCGTCGAGCAGCGGGTGGTGGCGCACGCCCCGGCACAGCAGCTTAAGACGTCCTCGCCCGAGCTGGAAAGAGTCAGAGCAATGATGCACGGCCGCGAGTCGATCCGCTCTGCGGTGATCGCCTCCGTCATCCTCGGCCCGCCCAAGGCCTCCGCATGCTGACGCGGAATCCGAGCGCGGCCCGGCACTGGACATGGCTGGCCGTAGCGGTGGCAGCGGCCATCTGCGCTGTGGCGTTGACCGACGCCGACGAAGGCAGACAGAAGGACGCGATCACAACTTCGACGCCAGACGTGAGCGTCTCGAAGGACCTTGGACTGAAACGGTTCGAGATTCGAGTCGTGGATTACGACACGCTCGCGCCGGTGAGCGGGGCGACGGTAAAATTCGAGTTGGAATACTACTCGGCGAATTCCCGGACGAATGAAGCGACGACGGCTGCCGACGGGAAGGCATCCATTGAATTCGATCCGGTGGACTTGAGGCGCTTGGCTTACCGAGTCGCGAAGTCCGGCTATGTTGCGCCGCGCGGAGAATGGCTCAAGCAGCAGACCGCGCTGCTGCCCGGCGAGTTTGAACTCAAGATCAGCCAAGGTGTGGAAATCGGGGGAACAGTGACCGACCGAGCCGGCAAGCCGATCCAGGGCGCCGAAATCTTTTTTGACCGTCCGATCAACATGATTCTGAGCGAATCCGACCATCCCGTTCACACCCGCAAGTGGACGGTGCCCGCGGGCGAACGTCTCGCAGTGACCGACGGCGCGGGTGTCTGGCGGGCAAACCGCGCTTCGAGAATCTGGATGCCAGCGCGGTTTCGGTGACGGATCGTGACGGGCATTTTCGCCTGAATCGCGATCCCGAAGCCAGCTACCTTGTCGCGGTGCATGAACGCGGCGTCGTGTGGGTTGGTGCGAAGGACTTGTCCATGAACCTGACTGTAAATCTGCAACGTTGGGGTAAAGTCGAAGGCACCGTATGGGAATACGACCAGCCTGTAACGAACCAGGAGGTGTGGCACTCGTCCGAGTTGCTCGCCGATCGTGCCAGCCGCGGTCCTGGTGTAGAACTTGCCGTGTTGCGAGGGATGACTGACGCTCAAGGGCATTTCGCATTTGATTTTGTTCCACCCGGCAAACATCGGTTCTACCGCATGATTCCAGCGGCCCGCGGAAGCTCATCGGGGCCAGCCGAAATGGTTCAAGTGAAGGCAGGCGAAACGGCCTCCCTGAAAGTGGGCGGCGTTGGCCGGCCGGTCACGGGCCGCTTCACCATCAAAAACCCCTACGTGGCGATTGAGTGGCGGAAGGATCAGCACACGGTGAATTCTGTGACGCCGAAGCCGCCGGAGAACCTCAAGACAGCGGAGGAATACGAGGCATGGCGAAACCGGGAGGACATTCAGCGCGCCTTCGACGCGGTGCGGCATCATCCACTTCAGTTCGCCGAGGACGGTTCATTCCGCATTGATGAGATGATTCCCGGCAAATACCAGTTTTTCATTCGGCTTTATGATCCGCGCGACCGCAACGCGTTTGCCTACTCCAAATACATCGCGCAATACACCGAGACCTTTGAGGTTCCCGATACCGAAAAGCGGAACAGCCGGGAGCCGCTGGATGTCGGCGTGTTCGAATTGTCGCTTAAGCCGCAGATCGAGGAAGGCAAAACGTTCGCACCCGGGTTCACCGCGTTGGACATGGATGGCAAGGAATTCAAGCTGTCGGGCTTTAAAGGGAAGTACGTCCTCCTGGATTTCTGGGCAACGTGGTGTGGCCCCTGCATCGCGGAAATGCCCTATCTGAGGGAAGCCCAAAAGAAATTTGGCGCGCGCGGTGATTTTGTGATGATCAGCCTGAGCCTGGACGATGCGATTGACAAACCCCGCGCGTTCGTGAAAAAGAACGACATGCCTTGGAATCAGGGTTATCTTGGACGAGGCGAGGTGCCGGAAAAGTACGGCGTGAACGGAATTCCCGCGATCTTCCTGATCAATCCCGAAGGCAAAATCATCGCCAAGGAACTGCGCGGCGGGGCTGTATGCGCAACGCTCGGAAAGTGGCTAAAGTAGATCGCGAGATTCGAACTAGCTCCTAGTTTCTTCAACTTATCGCTCCTTTTCCCGCTCGCGGCA
>Ga0316630_10000782_pt1 | contig 10841 bp, 10 predicted proteins | sample OWC_May_M1_C1_D6_FD_207658 | JGI IMG/M metagenome (GOLD analysis project Ga0316630, IMG submission 207658) | Wetland soil microbial communities from Old Woman Creek delta, Ohio, United States - OWC_May_M1_C1_D6_A | ecosystem: Environmental > Terrestrial > Soil > Wetlands | place: USA: Ohio...
CGATCGCGGAACCGGCCTTGAGCTCGATGGTCTGGTCGTCGATGATCGATCCGAAGGTGCGCCGGTCGTGCACCACGGCGGCCGTGGCCGCGCCGCCGACCACCACCGCCGGCGCGCAGCCTTGCAGCAGGAGCAGCGTGGAAAGGAGAGTGATCGAGACAGTCAGCAAGCGAGCGGACATAGGCAGGTCTCCGGGTGACGGAGGTTATGACTCCAGTTTCGAGTGACAAGTTTCAAGTGGCAAGTTGAATCCTGCAATGCAATGAGGCCCCGCACCGGTGCGTACCGAACTCGAAACCCGCAACTCGAAACCGAACAATCCCGCATCTTAGGCGAATCGGCTGCGCGCATAAAGGCCGGTCAATCGCGGCGGAACGCGTCGCGCAGCCATTCGACCGGCGCATTGCCGTCGGCGGCGACCACGTCGAAACGGCACGGCCGGTCGGCGGGGTGGGCGAGGAGATAGTGTTCAGCGGCGGCGATGAGGCGGGCACGCTTGCGGGCATCCACGCTCTCGGCTGCCGAGCCGAAGGCCGCGGAGCGGCGGAAGCGCACCTCGACGAACACCAGCGTGTCGCCGTCGGCCATGACCAGGTCGAGCTCGCCGCGCGGGCAGCGGTAGTTGCGGGCGAGCAGTTTCAGGCCGGCGTGTTCGAGATGGGCGCGGGCCCGTTCCTCGGCCTGCGCACCGCGCGCCTGGCGCTCGGTCACGGCGCCGGCGCGGCGCCGGTGTCGACGTCGAACTGACCCTTCATGCGCACCGAGGTGTCGAGCAGCGCCGGCACGCCCTGGCGGAACTGGGCCCACAGCAGCTGACGGTGCAGCCGGCCGCCGCGCCCGAGGGTGATGCCGCTGGTCACGCCGCCGAAGCGCACCGCGTTCTCGGTGCCGAGGCGGTCGAGGTGGGCAATTACCGCGTAGGTGTCGACGCCGAGCGCGTACAGGCGGTCGAGGCCGGTGTGGGCGTACGGCCAGTTGACCTGCAGCTGCCGGCGCAATTCGGCCACGCGCCCGTCGCCGACCAGCATCCACGGCATGTCACCGAACTGGATGCCGTCGAGGTCGACGTCGAGCCCCGGGTTGCCGCGGCCGGTGAATACGTGCGAGGTCGCGTACACCGGCACCTTCGAGGCGCGGTGGTAGCTCAGCTGCGGCTTGATCAGGCGCGCATGTTTGGCGTCGGTGGCAAGGAAGATGAAGTCGACATCCTCGCGCGGGCGGGCATCGAACTTGAGCTTCATCTTGACGACGGTCTCGAGCCGGTCCTTGCGTTCCTCGCTCTGCGCGACGTTGAGCACGCGCTTGACCGGGTCGGTGTACTCGCTCTGGTCCGGCAGGTAGTCCTGGCTCGCAACCACGATGCCGCCGAGCCGCTGCCAGGCGCTGGTGAACGCCGCCTGCATGCGCCGGCCCCACGCCGAGGCCGGGTACAGCACCGCCGCCTGGCGGTGGCCGTCGAGCCAGGCGCGTTCGGCGGCCTGCGCGGCCTCCTGCTCCGGCGGCAGGCCGAACTGGAATACCGGCCGGCCGGCGGTGTCGAAGTCTTCGCTGGCGTGGCTGAGCAGCAGGATCGGGGTCTTGAGATCGGTGTTCTTCACCACCTGGTCGACCGCCTCGAATCCGAGCGGGCCGACGATCAGCTGCGCGCCCTGGGCCACGGCGGTGTTATAGCCGACCACCGCCTGGGCCGGGTTGGCGCCGATGTCGATCATGGTGACCGCGGGCTTGTCCGGGTTCGGGTCGGCGGCGCGCATGGCCATGAAACCGTCGCGCACCGCGGCCGCCGCCTGCGCGTACTCGGAGGTCAGCGGCAGCAGCAGGGTGATGCGGTCGACCCGCCCGACGCGCCCGACATCGGGCTTGGCCAGCGCCTTGAGAAAGTCCGGCGTCGCCGGGTGGGTGGCGTGCGCCAGCCGCCACGACTCGACGGCATTCGCCAGGCGCACGCGGCTGCCGGCGTTCTCGAGGCCGATGATGGCGAGCTCCATCCAGCCGGCCAGCACCGGGTCGCGGGTGGCGGTTCGCTCCTGCTGCAGCTGGGTGCGGCTCAGGGTGTCGAGCAGCTGCCACAGCTCCTGCTGGTTGCGGGTGATTTCGGCCGGCGCGGCCATGAAGCGCTCGCGGGCGATCAGCGCCTTGACCGCATTCATCGGCCGGCCGAGCGCGACCTCGGTCTGGGCGCGCACCCGGTAGATCTCGGCGGTCAGCGACGGGTTGAGGTTCGGGATCTTCTCGGCCTGGGCCAGCAGCCGCTGCGCCTCATCGGGCTTTTCCTCCAGCACCGCCAGCTGGGCCTCAAGCATGCGGCGGCGGGCGGTGAACGACGGATCGAGCCTGGCGACCTCGATCGGGCGCAGTTTGTCGCGCGCCTCGCCCACCTGGCCGGCCTTGATCAGCATTTCCACCGACTTGAGGGCGTAGTGTTCGCGCTCCGGCGTGGCCGCCCGGCGCGACAGCACGTCGTACTCGCGCGCCGCCAGCACGTACTCGCGCGCCTGTTCGGCGAGCTCGGCGGTTTTGATGCTGGCCACCTCCTCCTCCGGGGCCAGGCCCGGGCGCGGCGGACGGGTCTCGCAGGCGGTGACCAGCACGGCGAGCAGACAGAGGAGACCGGCGAGACGGCGGGAGGTCGGATTCATGGCGGGTATCGGGTTAAACTGCCCGGCAGTATCCGAAACCGGGGGCAACCGTGTCAAACCAGGCTGGAGCGCTGTACGTGGTCGCCACTCCGATCGGCAATCTCGAGGACCTGACCCCGCGGGCGCGGCGCGTGCTGGCCGAGGTCGATCTGGTGGCGGCCGAGGACACCCGCCACAGCGGCAGGCTGCTGCGGCATTTCGGCATCCTCACGCCGCTGGCCGCGTTCCACGAGCACAACGAGCGCGACAAGACTGTCGAGCTGATCGACTATATAAGGAAGGGCAAGCGCGTGGCGCTGGTGAGCGACGCCGGCACGCCGCTGGTGAGCGACCCCGGCTACCGGCTGGTGCGGGCCGCGCACGAGGCCGGTATCGCGGTGGTGCCGCTGCCCGGACCGTGCGCGGCGGTCACGGCGCTGTCGGCCTCCGGGCTGCCGTCCGACCGCTTTGCGTTCGAGGGCTTCCCGCCGGCGAAGAGCGCGGCCCGGCGCGCGTGGCTGGAGCGGCTGGTGCACGAGCCGCGCACGCTGATCTTCTATGAGAGCCCGCACCGTATCGAGGAGAGCCTGGCCGACATGCTGGCGGTATTCGGTGCCGGGCGCGAGACCGTGTATGCGCGCGAGTTGACCAAGCAGTTCGAAACTATCCGCCATGCCACGCTCGGCGATATCGCCGCCTGGGTGAGCGCCGAGCGCCAGCAGCAGGTCGGTGAGATCGTGGTGCTGGTGCACGGAGCCAGCGCCGTCGAGGACAGCGAGGCCAATGCCGAGGCCGAGCGCGTGCTGCGCATCCTGCTCGCCGAGCTGCCAGTGAGCCAGGCCGCGGCGCTGGCGGCCGAGATCAGCGGCTGGCGGAAGAAGGAGTTGTATGAGCTGGCGTTGCGAATCAAGGGTGGATAAATAAAAAAGTTTCGGGTTTCGGGTTTTTTGTAGGAGCGGCCTCCTGGCCGCGATCTATAAACTATCGCGGCCAGGAGGCCGCTCCTACAAGCGCGCGTAGTTTCGTAGGTTGGGGTGAGCGCAGCGAACCCCAACGGTGACGGACGATCCGGGAACGAAACGCAGAGGACGCAAAGGCGCAGAGAGCGCAAAGGATAAGAAATATTTCATCTCCATCCCTCCATGTTTCAGAAGATGTGTCCGCGTTCGCGATGGAGCGGCAGCCGGCTGCGTGCATGGTAATCGACAGCGTATCCACGACCGCCTAGCCGATGCGCCACACCTTCCGCTCGCTCACGCACCGCAACTTCCGCCTGTTCTACATGGGTCAGCTGGTGTCGCTGTCGGGCACCTGGATGCAGAGCCTGGCGCAGGCCTGGTTGCTGTACCGGCTCACCGGCTCCGGACTCATGCTCGGCCTGGCGGGCGCGGCGCTGCTCGCGCCGAGCCTGGTGCTCGGCCTGTACGGTGGCGTGCTCGCCGACCGGTTCTCGCGCCAGAAGCTGATGATCGCAGCCCAGGTGTTGGCGATGCTGCAGGCGCTGGTGCTGGCCACGCTCACGCTCGGCGGCTGGGTGCAGCCGTGGCACATCCTGACGCTGGCGATGCTGCTCGGCGTGGTGCAGGCGTTCGAGCTGCCGGCGCGGCACTCGTTCATCTCGCAACTGGTGCCGCGCGCCGATCTCGGAAATGCCATCGCGCTCAACGCCAGCCTGTTCCATGCCTCGCGCCTGGTCGGCCCGGCCATCGCCGGGGTATTGGTGGTGCTGGTCGGCGAGGGCTGGGTGTTCGCCATCAATGCGCTCACCTTCGTCGCGGTGCTGATCAGCCTGCTGGCGATCCGCCTGCCGGCGCCGCCGGCCGAGGCCGTGCCGACGCCCAAGGGGTTGCACGCCGGGCTGTCCTATGTGCGCGCGCACGCGCCGATCCGCGGCGCGCTCGCCATGGTGGCCGCGATCTCGCTGCTCGGCGCCTCGGTGGCGGTGCTGCTGCCGGTGTTCGCGGTCGAGGTGTTCGCGGTCGGCGCCGGGCGGCTCGGCGCGCTCATGAGCGCGATCGGGGTCGGGGCGCTCGGCGGTGCGTTCCTGCTCGCCGGCCGGCGCGACATCGTCGGGCTCGAGCGGGTGATCGCCGCCGCCGGGGTGGCGACCGGCGTGATGATCGTTCTGTTCGCGGCCACCGCGTGGTTCGCGCTCGCCCTGGTGTTGCTGGCGGCGATCGGTTTCTGCATGACCACCACGCTGGCGTCGAGCAATGTCTTCATCCAGACCGCGGTGCCGGACGCGCTGCGCGGGCGGGTGATGGCGCTGTTTTCGATCGCGCTGCACGGCATGATGCCGCTCGGCAACCTCGCGATGGGTGCCTTGAGTGATGTCGCCGGGGCGCCGTGGGCGGCCGGCGCCAGTGGCCTGGCGCTGGTGATCGCGGCGTTCTATCTCGGCCGCCCGCTACGCGCCGCCGCCGCACGCGCGCCATGACCGCGACCCCGAACCTGGCCGAGCAGTTGCGCCATGCCGGCGAGTATTTCGCGCTCGGCCGGTTCGAGACCGCGCGTGCCTTGTACGAGGCGGCGATTGCCGAGGCGCCGGAGCGGCTCGATGCGGTGCTGCGGCTGGCGCAGCTGGCGCTGCTCGACAACGATCTGGTCGCGGCCCGCCGCTATGCCGACCGCGCCGTGGCGCTGGCGCCGGACATGCCGCTGCCCTACGGGCTGCTGGCCGAGAGCGCGTGGCGGGACGGCGATTTTCTGCGCGCCGCTGAATGCTACGACGATCTCAACCGCCCCGGGCTGGCGGCGGTGGCGCGGCGGTTGGCGCCGACCGGCGCGTACCAGTGGCGCGCGCCAGCGGCGACCGGGCAGCTGGCGCTGATCGGCGGCGATGCGCTGCCGGTGGTGGTGGCGCGACTCGGCGGGCACGACGTAAATCTGCTGGTCGACACCGCGGCCGGCGAATTGCTGCTCGATCGCGCGCTCGCCGCCGAGCTGAAGATAGAGGTTAACGGTGCCGAGCGCCTGTCCTTCGCCGGTGGGCGCACTGCCACGGTCGGGCACGGCATCCTCGACGGTCTCGAACTCGGCACATTCGCGCTCGGCCGGGTGCCGTGCCAGGTGCTGGAGTTGAGCGAGGTGTTCGCGCCGTTCCTGGCGTTGCCGGTGCACGGGGTGCTCGGTCTCGGCGTGCTGCGGCGTTTCCGCGTGGTGCTGGATTTTCCCGGTCGTGAACTGCGCCTGTTGTCGCCGGGCGGAGATGCGCCGCAGCCGCTGGTTGCCGGCCAGCGCATGTGGCTGGCGGCCGGGCATTATCTGGTTACGGAAACGGAGGTCGGGGCCGGTGTGCGCGCCATGATGCTGCTCGACACCGGCATGGGCGGCACCGATTGTGTGGTGGCACGCTCGCTGGCGGACAGTGTGCTGCTGACGCCCGACCCGCAGGGCCCGATGGCCGGCCATGGCGGCGGCGGTGCGGTGCAGGGCACGGCAGTGCGGTTGCCGCGGCTCTGTGTCGGCGGGCACTGCCACAACGACGTGCGCGCTGTGGTGCTGCGGCAGTTCGCACTCGAGCGACAACTCGGGTTCCGGGTGGCCGGGCTGCTGGCCAGTGATTTCTTCCGTGAGGCGCGGTTGACGCTCGATTTCGAGCGCATGCGGATGATGATTGGGTAGGAAGGGAGAACGAATATTGTTTTTCACCGCGGAGGCGGCATAGCGATTAGCTGTTGGCGATTAGCGGTTGGCTAACAGCTAACAGCTAACAGCATGTCACCGCGAATAACGCCTTTCCTCTGCGTCTCCGCGGTGAAATAGCCTTACAACATCTCCACCACCCACTTGGTGACCGTCGCCGTCGCCTGCGCGCATTGCAAGCCGCGGGCGTCATTGAAGGCCTTGTACTCGTCCGGCTTCCACATGTCCCAGGTGCGGCCGGTGAAGCACTGCTGCAGTTCCTCGCAGGTAATGCCGCCGAACTCGGTGCGGAAGCGCTCGACCAGTTCCTTGCCCTTCTGGAAATTGTTGATGAACCGGCCCTTGTCGAGCTTGTCGCGATCGCGGCCGCGCTTGGCGCTGAGCGCCATCAGCCCGCCGGTGAGCGCGCCGCACGCACCCTTGCCCATCAACCCGCCGCCGCCGGACAGGCCATGGCTGGCCTTGATGGTGGCGTCGTCGATGATGCCGACCGTTTCCTGTACCGCCGCCAGCACGCACTGCGGGCAGCAGCCGTAGTCGAGCTCGTACTTCAGTGCCTTGTCATAAGCCTGATCGGCCGTGGTCTGTTTGTCGTCGGTGGTCATCGTGACCTCCTCTTAATATTCGCTAACTCTTATATAACACCCGATGACAGATGTGGTGCAAGCGAAGTTGTGGCGGTTTGTGTCTTAAATATATGAGTGGAACGGTCGGGTAAGGGAGGCAGCTATTAGCGGTTGGCGATTAGCAGTTAGCGGACACTTGATCAGAGCGGTGTCGTCGGGTCACTTGAAAGAACAATCAGGTGTGAAGTTATCTGGTTTTTCTTCGCGTCTCCGCGCCCCTGCGGTGAAAAATCATTAACTCCAAACCGTCCTGCCGGCCTGTCATGACCGAAAAAACAAACGGCCTTCCGAAGAAGGCCGTTCGATGAGGCGGGGTCGGGGACGGCTCAGTTGTTCTTGGCGCCCTGGTTGACCCACTTCTTGAGGATCTCGGCCTTTTCCACCGGCAGCGGATCCTTGTGGTGCGGCATCTTGATCGACGGATCGGCGCGGCCTTCGACCAGCATGTTGAGGGCGCTGGTCAGGCTGTTGCCGGGGTTGATCACCGGGCCGAACTTGGTGCCCTTCATGAGGGTCTCGTAGCTGCTCATGTCGAGCCCGGTCTTGATCGTGCCGCGGCCGCCCGGCAGGTGGCACTCCGTGCAGTTTTCCTTGAGGATCGGCTGGACGTCGGCCTGGAAGCTCACCTGCTTTTCCGGCTCCTTGGCGGTGCAACCGAACAGCAGCGCGCCGGCGGCCAGGATCAACACCCCTTGGGAGGTAAATCTGCTCATGACGTTTCCTTTTATGTTCTGGAACTGGATTCGGCCGCAACAGGCCGTGTTACGGGGTAGATTGCTGGGGGAAATTTAGCAAAAACCGGGCTCCAGGAACAATTCCGATATATGTTCGGCCGGCTTTGCCCGGTGAGGGTGGATTCGGGAGGGATACACAGAGGACGCAGAGGCGCAGAGGACGCAGAGGTGTGATGTTTAACAGCGTTCGCTTTGCGCTCTCTGCGCCTCTGCGTCCTCTGTGCAACATTCCAGGCGTCAGAAGGGCAGCAGGCACGCGGCAAGGTGCTGAACGATCAGGGCGTTAGCCGGTAGGCGCGGGCCGGGCTTGCGGACCGCCCGCCGAAGCTGTATACATAACCAGTACTGGTTATGTATACAGCAATGCCATGAACCTCACCCCGCGCCAGAGCGAAATTCTCGAATTCATCCGCCAGCACCTGGCGGACGGCGGTCTGCCGCCGACCCGCGCCGAGATCGCCGCGCGCTTCGGCTTCCAGTCGCCGAATGCCGCCGAGGAGCACCTCAAGGCGCTGGCGCGCAAGGGCGCGATCGAGTTGGTGCCCGGGGCCTCGCGCGGCATCCGCCTGGTCCGCGAGGAGGGGCTGCCGCTCATCGGGCGGGTGGCGGCCGGCCACCCGATCCTGGCCGAGGAGAACATCGAGGCGCATTACCGGCTCGACCCGCAGCTGTTCCAGCCGCGCGCCGATTACCTGCTGCGGGTGCGCGGCCAGAGCATGCGCGATGCCGGCATCCTGAACGGCGACCTGCTGGCCGTGCATCGCACCCCGGAGGCGGCCAACGGCCAGATCGTGGTCGCGCGCCTCGACAGCGAGGTCACGGTCAAGCGCCTGCAGCGCCGCGGCCATCAGGCGCGGCTGCTGCCCGAAAATCCCGAGTTCGAGCCGATCGAGATCGACCTGCGCCGCGAGCCGCTGGTGATCGAGGGCATCGGCGTCGGTGTCATCCGCCAGAACAAACTGCGATGAGCCTCGACAGCCTCTTGCAGCGCACCGATGTCTGGCGCGGCGGGGTCGCTGCCCCGCCAACCGGGCTCGCCTCCGGGTTCGCGGTGCTCGACGCCCGGCTGAGCGGTGGCTGGCCGCGCGGTGCGGTGAGCGAGCTGCTGTTCGCGCGCGCCGGCATCGGCGAGCTGGCGCTGCTCATGCCGGCGCTGGCGCGCCTGAGCCGCGAGGGCCGGTGGCTGGTGCTGGTGGCGCCGCCGTATGTGCCGTATGCGCCGGCGCTCACTTGTGCTGGTGTTGATCTTGCGCGTGCCATCGTGGTGGAGCCGCGTGCGCCGCGCGATGCGCTGTGGGTGGCCGAGCAGGCGCTGCGCGCCGGCGCCTGCGGGGCGGTGCTGCTGTGGCGGGAGGAGGTTGAGCCACGCGCGCTGCGCCGCCTGCAGCTCGCTGCCGAGACCGGTGGCGGGCTCGCTGTGCTGTTTCGCTCCCTGCGTCATGCCGGGGAGAGTTCGCCGGCAGCCTTGCGGCTGCGGCTTCGAGGAATCGCCGGGCGCGGGCGGCGGCTCGAGGTCGCCGTCCTCAAGCGTCGCGGCGGCTGGCCGACCGGACCGATTACCGTGGAGGTGGATCATGTCTCTGGATGAAACCCGTGGCCGGCTGTGGGTCGGCCTGTATCTTCCCGATTTCGCACTCGAGGTGTTCGCGCGCGCCAGCCGCGCGGCCGAGCCGCTCGCGATCTGCGAGGGCAACGGGCGCGCCCAGCAGATCGTATGCGCGAACGCCGCGGCCCGGCGGCTCGGGGTGCTGCCGGGGCTCAGCGCGAGCGCGGCGCTGGCGCTCGGCAGCGCACTGCGCATCCGCCGGCGCGATCTGCCGGCCGAGCGCGCCGCGCTCGAAACGCTTGCCGCCTGGGCCGGGCAGTTCAGTCCACTGGTGCACGTGGTGGCGCCGCAGGCGCTGGTGATCGAGGTCGGCGGCAGCCTGCGGCTGTTCGGCGGGCTTGAGGCGCTGCTCGCCGCGCTCGAACTTGGGCTCGCCGAGCTCGGCTATCGCGCCCGCTTCGGGGTCGCGCCGACGCCGTTGGCCGCCACCTGGCTGGCGCGTGCCGGTGTCGATGAGCCGGTCACCGACCCGACCCGGCTCGCCGGTGCACTCGCCGAGCTGCCGCTCACGGTGCTCGAACTCGCGCCCGGCGAGCGCGAGGGCTTCGAGGCCATGGGCGTCCGCCGCGTGGGTGAAGTGCTGCGCCTGCCGCGCGACGGCGTGGCCAGGCGCTGGGGCGCGGCGCTGCTGGCGCAGCTCGATCGTGCGCTCGGCCGCCTGCCGGACCCGCGTGCCGCGTTCGTGCCGGCGGCGAGTTTCGAATCGCAGCTGCTGCTGCCGGGCACGGTCGAGAACGTCGAGGGCATGGTGTTCGCGCTGCAGCGCCTGGTGGCGGAGCTGTGCGGCGCGCTGCGCTCGCGGGTCGCTGGCGTAGCCAATCTCGAGCTGTTGTTGCTGCATCCGGGTACCGAGGCCACCCGCGTCGAGCTCGGGCTGGTGGCGCCGAGCCGCGATGCCCGTCATCTGCTCGAGCTGTTCCGCGAACAGCTGGCACGGGTGACACTGCCGGCGCCGGTCGAGGCGCTGCGGTTGCGCGCACCGAAACTGGCCGGGCTCGCCGCCGCCAGCCTCGACCTGTTCGGCTCGCGCCAGGCGGACGCCGAGACCGCCGGCGTGCTGATCGAGCGGCTGCGCGCCCGCCTCGGTCGGCGTGCGGTGCGCGGCCTCAAGAGTGTCGCCGAACATCGCCCGGAACGGGCCTACGCCTGGAGCGAGCCGGGCGAGGGTGGGACTGCGGTCGACAGTGCCGAGCGGCCGTTCTGGCTGCTGCCAAAGCCGCTGCCGCTCGAGATGCGCGACGGCCAGCCGTGGTTCGGCGGCACCCTGGAACTCGAGGACAACGTCGAGCGCATCGAAAGCGGCTGGTGGGACGGCACCGACATCGCGCGCGATTATTTCGTCGCGCGCAACGGCCAGGGCGAGCGCTATTGGGTATACCGCGATCTGCCGCAGGCACGGCAGTGGTGGCTGCATGGAGTGTTTGGGTGAGGATTGGGTGTTGGTGATGTTGCAGGAGCGGCGCCCTCGCCGCGACATTCTTGCCCCTCTCCCTCCGTGAGGGGGGCCAGGGTGATGGGGTAGTGGAATCGCCTGCGGCGATGGCCTGAAAAGCCAAGATGCGGCTCCCGCGCCGCGGGCGGGCTAAATTTATTTGCTTGTGCAAAGAAAAGT
>Ga0316630_10000784_pt1 | contig 10826 bp, 7 predicted proteins | sample OWC_May_M1_C1_D6_FD_207658 | JGI IMG/M metagenome (GOLD analysis project Ga0316630, IMG submission 207658) | Wetland soil microbial communities from Old Woman Creek delta, Ohio, United States - OWC_May_M1_C1_D6_A | ecosystem: Environmental > Terrestrial > Soil > Wetlands | place: USA: Ohio...
GAAGTTATATGCGCGGCCTTTCACGTCGGCAACATCGGTTCAAATCCGGTTGGGGACGCCACGAAATAAATCAAGGGCTTGGAATGATTTCCAAGCCCTTGATTTTTCCCCCGTCCCAGTCGGTTCCAATCCTCTTGATGAATTTTGTGGGGTCCAGTATATCCCTCTGGAAAAGCCAGCCGAAGAGCGGTCAATTCCGATGGAGGCCCAGCGATGGCAAACCCGGAGCATGTTGACATCCTGAAACAGGGGGTGGAGGTCTGGAACCGGTGGAGGAAGAAGAACCTTCGGGTCAAACCTGATCTTTGCCATGCAAATCTCTCCGGAATAAGGCTTTATTACAACTTGAACCTTTCAGAAGCAGACCTTTCGGGAGCAGAGCTTTCGGATGCAAAGCTCATCATGGCCGACCTTGCCGGAGCCAACCTTTCCAGAAGCGACCTCTGCCGGGTCGACCTCTCTGCTGCCACTCTCGCGGGAGCAACGCTTTCCGGCGCTTTTCTTTTTGGTTCAAAGCTTACCGATGCGGACCTGACCAGGGCGAACCTTTCCAAAACGAACCTTTCCAAAGCCAATTTGGCCGGGGCCGATCTTTCCAGGGCCATCCTGCTCGGGGCCAATCTTTTCGAGGCGAACCTCTGGGAAGCCAATCTTGAAACGGCCAACTTCACGGGCGCCAACCTCTGCGGGGTCAATCTCACCGAGTCCAACCTCTCCGGCGCCATTTTCCATCATTGCCACATAGGGTATTCCGCATTTGTGAATGTCGACCTGCGGCGGGCGCAGAATCTTGAAACGGTGAAACACATCGGCCCGTCCTACATCTCGATCAGCACGATCTACAATTCCGGAGAGGGCATCCCGGGGTCATTCCTCAGAGGGTGCGGCATCCCGGAAAATTTCATCCAGCACCTGCCGTCCCTCGTCGGCCGGCCGTTTCCATTCGCTTCATGCTTCATCAGCTTCAGCCATGTAGACAGGCCATTCGCCGAAAAGCTCCACGACCGTCTCCAGGCCAGAGGCATCCGGTGCTGGCTCGACGAGCATCAGGCACGGCAAAAGGATGACGGCATTCAGCGTGTTGAACGGGGGATCAGCCGGTGGGACCGGGCGTTGCTCTGCTGTTCGGAGGCGTCGCTTGCCAGTTGGTGGGCCGAGAACGAGATCACCAAAGCCTTTGCGAAAGAACAACGGCTGGCGAAAGACGGCGGCCGGAAGTTCCTTTCCCTCATTCCCCTGAATCTCGACGGGTACATGTTCAAGGCGGAATGGCAGTCCGGTAAAAAAGACGAGATCATCTCCCGGTTGACGGCCGACTTCACCGGCTGGAGAACCGACGAGGTCGATTATGAAAAGCAGTTTGAACGTGTGGTCGACGGCTTGAGAACGGATGCCGGGTCCGGGGAAGTTTCGCCGGGGTCCGGCCTGTGACCCAGGAGATTTATCTTGACACGCATGGCCAATATTATAGAGAATTACGGCTAACTATCTAAAAAATCGAGTGATAAGATATATTCAGGATAAGGGCGGGCACTTTTAAATTTTCCGGGTTTACCAGGAAAAAGCCAAACCCCGAGCGATCGGGGGGCGGAAAACTACGGGCCTAAGGGAAAAGAATCACCGGGTTTTCATCGCTGGACCGCGTGCGTGCCCTTAGGCGGCCGGGTTGCCTTGGTAAAGGCGATCCGGCTTTTGAATTCTTGCGGGGCCGAACTCCCTCCGGGTCGGGCAAACCGGGCCCGGCGCGTGCCTTGTGGGCCTATCGCATTGACGATAAGATCATAGCTTTTGTCATCCCAAGAAAGGAGCAGATGCCATGAAGAGAGGAGTTGCAGTTGCAGGCGTGACGATGCTGGCGGTTCTGGTTTCCGCGAGCCTGTCCTTCGCGGTTACCATGAACCTCATGACCGGGCGCGAGAAGGGGACCTACTACCAGTTCGGGTTGAACCTGCAGCAGCTGGTCAAGCCGAAAGGCATCGAACTCGGCGTTCAGCCCTCCACCGGTTCGATCGAAAACCTCTACGCGGTGTTCAAACGGCCGCAAACCCAGATCGGCATCGTCCAGTCCGACGTGCTGGCGTTCGTCTCCAAGGTCCAATCCAACCCGACGCTGGTCCGGATTGCGCAGAAAACCAAGATGGTCTTCCCGCTTTACAACGAAGAGGTCCACGTGCTGGGCAAGAAGGAGATCGCCGACTTCGACGCCCTGCAGGGCAAGCGCGTGGCGGTCGGGGAGGACGGCAGCGGCACCTTTCTCACCGCCCGGCTGCTGTTCGAGGTGTCGGGGGTCAAACCCGCCGAAATGCTGACCATCGGGACGGATGAGGCCCTGTCCCGGTTGAAGGCGAACCAGATCGACGCCATGTTCTACGTGGCGGGGTTGCCGGTGAAGCTTTTCAGCGAAGGCGTGGCCGAGGCCGACGGGCTGGCCTTGATCCCGATCACGAACAAGAAGGCGGCCGAATTCTACCAGCAGGTCAAAATCCCCTCCGGGACCTATCCGTGGCAGGCCGCCGAGGTCGGCACGGTTGCCGTGAAGGCCGTGCTCGTGTCGTATGACTTCAGAAACCTGGATTGCGATTCCGTGGGGCGGTTTGCACAGATTCTTTACGAAAATATCGGCTGGCTGCGCGAAAACGGGCACCCCAAATGGAAATCCGTCGACTTGGATTTCCCGCTGAAAGGCTGGGAGCAGTATGATTGCGTGAGAAAATACCTTGTGAAAAAGGGGGCACCCGCGCCGGCCCCTGCCGCCAAGCCAGCCGGGGAAATCAACCCGGTCCTGGACGCGGTGAAAGAAATGCTCAACCGCTGAACCAGAGGTGCCCATGTATCTCAGACACTACCAGTTGAAGCTGAAACCTTTTGAGATCGGCCCGGACCCGAAGTTTCTGTGGTTGGGCGAAAAGCACAAGGAGGCCTTTGCCGTTCTCAAATACGGGATCCTGGAGAACAAGGGCTTCATCGTGCTGATCGGCGAGCCCGGAACGGGCAAGAGTACCCTGCTGAACGCGATCGCGGAAACGCTCGGGGCCAACGTCCGGTTTGCGAAAATTTCCGACCCGGCTTTAAGCGAGTTGGAATTTTTCAATTTTGCCGCCCGCGCCTTCGAAATGGGCAAGACCTTTCACGGCAAAGCGGAATTTCTCATTCACCTGGAGACTTTCATCAACGAGGCTGCCGCTCGATCCCAGAAAGTCCTGTTTGTGATCGACGAAGCCCAGCGGCTGACGCCGGAGCTGTTGGAGCAGATCCGAGTGCTTTCGAACTTCGAGGCGCCGGACCAGAAGGTGATCAGCTGCATCTTTGCCGGCCAGAAAGAATTTCTGGAAATGCTCAAGCCGAACCGGGCGCTGAGCCAGCGCATCTTTTTCAGCCACATCCTCCACCCCTTGACCGAGGCGGAGACAGCGGCCTACATCGCCCACCGCCTCACGGTGGCCGGCGCGGTAAAGCCGATCTTCACACCGGACGCCATGCGCGCCGTGTACGAGCTCGCCCGAGGAAACCCGCGGCTGACCAACATCGTCTGCGATCAGGCGCTTTTAAGCGGGTATTCCTACAACCTCCAGACGATCGGGCCGGACATCATCCGGGAATGCGCGGAGAACACGCTGGTTTCCCGCGAGGTGCCGCCGGAGCCCGCGTTTGCGCATGACGATGGGGCGTCACCTGCCGAGGTCAACGCAGGGGAAGAAGCCGCTGCGGCCGCGCAGGACCCGGGCCGGGGGCTGCCGGTGGCGGCCCCGGGAGGAGGCCGCCGCAAAGCCTCCTATTGGGCCCTGGCGGCGGCTGTCGTTCTGTTGGGCGCTGCCTATGGCTATTTTTCCGGTGCATTCAGCCCACTCTCTCCAGACACCCGAGCCTCTTTGAGCCCGAACGGCGCCGCCCGAAAAAACAGCGAAGCGGAACCTCGGGTTCAAACGGTTGAGAAAACCGAGGCGGTCCCTGGCGCGTCCGACGCCGCGCAGCTTCAAGGCCGGCTTCAGGAGTCGCAAAAGCAGAAAAGCGAGGCCGAGGGCCGACTGAAAGCCCTGCAGGCCAGGTTCGATGTCTATGAAAACATCCAAAGGGAGCTGAACCTCGCCACGGCGCGCATCGCCGAGCTCGAAAGCGCCGCGGCTTTCAAGGACAAGGACCTGTCCGCGGCAGGCTGGAAACTCGCCGAGCTTGAAAAAGCGCTGGCGCAGGAAAAAAGCGGCAAAGACAGGCAGAACACAGACGTCTCCTCGAAGGACGCCGCCATCGCCGAGCTTCAAAAAAAGCTCGAAAGCACCGCATCCAGCCAGGCCGGTCTCAAAGGGGAGGCGGAAGCCATCCAGAAAGAGAACGCCCGCCTCAAAGCCCAGATGGTCGAGATGGCTAACCAGAAAAGCGCGGCGGAAGCCCGGCTCGGTGAGGCACAAAAGCAAAACACCGGGATGTCGGCGGATGCAAAGGAGCTGAAAAGCGCCCGGGAGCGGGTGGCCCAGCTCGAAGCCGCCGTGTCGGAGGGGGACAAAAAACGGATCCAGCTCGAGCAAAAATTCGGTGAGCTGGAAAAGGCCCTGGCCAAGGAAAGAGGCGCGAAGGACCAGGTGAGCGCCGAGTTGTCATCCCGGCAGGCCGCGGCCGCGGACCTCCAGAAGCGGCTCGAGGCAGCCAGGTCCGCCCAGCTGAAACTGGAAGCCGATATCCAGAGCCTCCAGCGGGAAAATGCCCGGCTTCAATCCCAGATCCAGGAGGCAAAGGCCCAAAGGCCGGCGCCCGCTTCAGCGCGAGGACCCGAGGCCGGCCAACCGCAACCCGCTGCACCCGACACCGCAGGCGCAGGGCCCGACCCGGGGGGCGCCATCGACTTTGTCATAAAAAAGAAATCGCAATAAAAAATTGCGGCGTTTCAACCACACACTGCGTGGATGGTGTTCATGGCGTCTTTGACGGTCACCGATTCGGCGGTTTGAGCTTGACAAGGGGAGGGCGGTAAAGTATGGTTGAACCATTGATCGAATCGTGTTCGGGCTTTGATTTTTAAAGAGGGCGTGCGCGGATGATCCGCCGCAGATATTGCGGCGCAGGCGCTCAGACAGGCACCTTCCCCCGACGCCAAAACACCCGACACGAAACACTTTACACTCGGCATGGTCGTCCATGTTCACCAAAGTGCGCCAGGTCAGGGCATTCGAGAGCATCATCCAGCAGGTGGAGGCGGCCATCCTTAAGGGCCGGCTCGCGGTCGGGGACCGGTTGCCGCCCGAACGGGAATTGCAGGGTCTGCTCGACGTCAGCCGCAACACGCTGCGGGAGTCCCTGCGGGTGCTGGAGCAGAAGGGACTGATCGAGGTCCGCAAGGGCAACCGCGGCGGGGTCTTCGTCAAGGAGATCAATGCCGACTCCATGACCGATAGCCTGGGGCTTTTCGTGCAGTCCCAGCGCATCACGATGGAGCAGATCTCCGAGTTCCGCCAGGATCTCGAGGGGCTCGTCACCCGCCGGGCCGCCGTGCAAGCCGACCCCGCGCGCATGAGCGATGTCGAGCGGCTGCTGGAAAAGGCCGAGGATCTGGCGCGCAACGGAACCGCCCAGTGGGATGCCTTCATGCAGGCGGACCGGGACCTCCACCTGGGGCTGGCACGGCTGGCCGGCAACCCCCTGCACCATTTTTTCCTTGAAACCGTGCACACCCATTTTCACCGCCACCACATCCAGGCCTATCTGCCGCGGGATGAGGAAACCATCCAGACCACCCTCCGGGAACTGAAAGCCATCGTCCAGGCCGTCTCCCGGGGCAAGGCCGAGCGCGCGGAGGCTCTCGCGCGGGGGCATGTCCGGCGCGCCACGGAATCGATGCAGCAGGCGTCGGCCGCGGCGGCGAAAACGGCGGCGGCTCCCCGGCCGTCCCTCCAGCGCTTGAGATCAAAACCCAACCCGGGCACCGCTGCCGGGACGCCTACGAACAGGAGGCCGTCATGACACCCATCACCTTGGAAAGCCGGCGGCCGGGAACCGGCAGGGCCGTTGTGGGCGCCACGGGGCCCAGCGACCGTGTCCGGCTCGGCATCGAGCGCAACCGCAGCGCCCGCCCCGAAGTCCACCCGCATCGCGCGGTGGCGGTCACGCGCAGCTACCAGGAGACCGAGGGCGAGCCGATCGCGATCCGCCGCGGCAAAATGCTCCACCGCATCCTGGCGGAAGCGCCGGTGACGATCCAGAAGGACGAACTCATCGTCGGCATGAAAACCCTGACGCCCCGGGGCTCGCCCGTCTACCCCGAGATCAACTGCGCCTGGGTCGAGCGCGACCTCGACCGGCTGTCCACCCGCAGGGACACCCCGTTTTACGTTAGCGAGGAGACCAAGCGCATCCTGCGCGCGGAGGTCTTTCCCTTCTGGCGCAACCGCCAGATCGCCGACCGCATCAATGAAGCCGTGCCGCCCGAGATCTGGAAAGCCGATGACCGCGGGGTGATCTACAACTACTTCCGCTCGCGCACGATCGGGCACTTCCAGGCCGCCTACGACAAGGTGCTCGCCAAGGGCATGGAGGGGATCATCGCCGACGTCGAGCGCTCCCTCGAACGGCTGGACGCCCATGCGGCGGACTACCTCCGCAAACGTCAGTTCCTGGAGTCCGTGATGAGGGCCTGCCGCGGCGCGGTCCTCTTCGCCGGCCGCTACGCCGCCGAGGCCAGACGGCTGGCCGGGCTGGAGCCCGACCCCGCCCGCCGGGCCGAACTGGAAGCAATTGCGGCGATCCTGACGCGGGTCCCGGCCCGACCGGCGGTCACCTTCCAGGAAGCCCTGCAGTCGTTCTGGATCACGCACCTCGTGCTCAACCTGGAGACCAGCGGTCATGCCTTCGGCCCGGGCCGCTTCGACCAGTACCTGTATCCCTACTACCGCCACAGCATCGACTCCGGTGAAATCACCCCGGCGCAGGCCCAGGAGCTGCTCGACTGCCTGTGGGTCAAGTTCGACGAGATCACCCTGGCCAAGGACTCGGGCGAATCCCAGACCTCGAGCTCCTACCCGGACTTCCAAAACCTGAACATCGGCGGGCTGACACGGGGCGGCCGCGATGCGGTGAACGAGTTGTCCTTCATGTGCCTCGACGCCCTCGAGCACACGCTCCTGCCCCAGCCGGGGCTCTCGGCCCAGATCAGCTCCGTCACCCAGCCGAAGTTTCTGCTGCGCTGCTGCGAGGTGCTGCGGCTGGGGACGGGCATGCCGGCCATGTTCAACTCGGATGTCATGGTGCTCGGCATGGTCAACCGCGGCAAGACCCTCAGCGACGCCCGCGCGAGCAGTTTGAACGGGTGCGTCGCCGCCTTCTGCGACGGCAAGGACCGCATGGCCTCGACCGGCTACTTCAACCTGGCCAAGGCCCTGGAGCTGGCCCTCAACGACGGCGTCGACCGGATGACCGGCGAGCCGCTCGGCCCCCGCACCGGGGACCCCGGGGCCTTTGCGGGCTTCGAGGAGGTGATGGCGGCCTTCACCGCGCAGGTGGAGCACTTCGTGGCGATGAAGGTGCGCTACGACAACACCGTGCGCGACATCTACGCCGCGCACTGCCCGGTCCCCTTCACCTCGGCCGTGATCGACGACTGCATCGCGGCTGCCACCGACTGGCACGCGGGCGGCTCGCGCTACAAGATCGCCACCATGAGCGGGGTTGCGGTCGGCACGGTGGCCGATGCGCTTTCCGGCATCCGCACGCACGTCTTCGAGCAGCGGACCTTCGGGATGGCTCAGTTGATCGAGGCCCTGGACAAGAATTGGGAAGGCGACGAGGTCATGCGCCAGACCCTGGCCAACAAGACGCCGCACTACGGCAACGACGACGACCGCGCCGACGAGCTGGCGGTGCGGGTGCAGGATGTCTTCTGCACGGCCGTGGAGCGCCACACCGACATCCAGGGCGCCAAATACTGGGTGGACCTCCTGCCGACGACCAGCCACATCGCCCTGGGCGAGGTGACGGGCGCCACCCCGGACGGCCGCAAAGCCGGCAGCTGGCTGTCCGAGGGCGTCAGCCCGGTGCAGGGCCACGACCGGAAGGGCCCGACGGCCGCCACGCGCTCGGTGGCCAAACTCGACCACGCCCGCACCAACGGCACGCTGCTCAACGTCAAGATCAACCCCCAGACCGTGAAGAGCGACCGCGACCTGCACAAGCTGGCGGCCCTGATCCGGGGCTATTTCAGCCAGGGGGGGCACCACATGCAGTTCAATATCGTCGACCGCGACCTCCTGCTCGAGGCCATGGACCGACCGGACCGGCACCGCAACCTGCTCATCCGGGTGGCGGGTTACTCGGATTACTTCACCCTGCTGAGCAAGGAAATCCAGCGCGAGATACTCTCCCGCGCGGAACACGGCGTCTGAAAGGCGGCTTTGTAAAAAGGCCAATTTCCGCGTTGCGCTTCGTTCCGCCGCCGCTGCGGCTTACGACCTGTGCGCCCCCCTCCGCGGGAATCGCGCGGCTTGAAATTGGCCTTTTTACAAAGCCGCCTGCAAATGGGAAACCGATTGTTTTTGGCCTTGAAGCGTGGCGCACTTGATAGTGAAAGAACCTTAAGGCCGAGATCTGCAATGAGAAAGACTTCCTGAACGAAGACGGACATCTAAGATTAAACCCCGCCATGCCTGATTCTGCACTCTCCTCCCCCAACAAATCAAACCCGCAGGGTTTGATTTTCGACATCCGCAAATACACCCTCCACGACGGGCCGGGCGTGCGCACCACGGTGTTTTTCAAGGGGTGCCCGCTCAACTGCCTGTGGTGCTGCAATCCCGAGTCCCAGGTGAGCCGGCCGGAGCTGGTCTGGGTGCGGGAGCGTTGCCTGGGCTGCGACCTCTGCCTGGCGGTTTGCCCGGCCGATGCCCTGCGGACGACCGCCGGCGGCGCCAAGGCCGTCCACGCTGAACGCTGCGACCGCTGCGGCCGGTGCGCCGAGCGCTGCCCGGGGGAGGCCTTGAACCTCATCGGCCGGTGCGTGACGGTGGACGAGGTCCTGGCCGAGGTGACCCGCGACGCGCTTTACTTCGAGAGCTCGGGCGGCGGTCTGACGCTCTCCGGCGGGGAGCCCCTGGCGCAGCCCGACTTCGCCGCTGAGCTGCTGTGGCGCTACAAGCACGAGGAAAAAGGGGAGAACACGGCGGTGGAAACCTGCGGGTTCGTCGAGTGGCCGGTTTTCGAGGGGCTTGCCGCCGACGTCGACCTGTTCCTCTACGACATCAAGCACATGGATCCCGCGGAGCACCTGCGGCTGACCGGGCGGGACAACCGGCTCATCCTGGAAAACGCCCGGCGGCTGGCGCAGGCGGGCCGGGCGCTGGTGCTCCGCCTGCCGCTCATCGCCGGCATCAACGACGGCCGCGCGAACCTGGAGGCCACGGCCGATTTTGCGCTCTCGCTGCCCGGGGTCAAGCGCATCGACATCCTGCCCTATCACCGGCTGGGCGCGCCCAAGTATCAGCGCCTGGAACGGGAGTACCCCCTGGGCGGGCTGCCGTCGCTGCCGGCCGAGCGGGCGGCTCAGGTGCGCCGGGTCCTGGAGCGGCGGGGCCTCGAGGTTCACGTCGGGGGGTAATCGGGTCCCGGGGACCCGTCGGCTTCGCGACGGCGCCCGGCGCTCCCCCGCGAATGGCATGCGGCCGGCGGGGGCTTACGAGGCAGGCGTTTCGCAGTGGCTGCCGCCGAGGTAGGCCTTGACGATGCTTTCGTCCTGGCGCAGGGTGGCGCCGTCGCCCTCGATGACGATCTTGCCGGTTTCCAGCACGTAGCCGTAGTCCGCCAGCTTCAGGGCCACCTTGGCGTTCTGCTCCACCAGCAGGATGGTGGTGCCCTGCTCGTTGAGCTTGCGGATGATCTTCATGATGGCCTGGACCAGGAAGGGCGCCAGCCCCATGGACGGCTCGTCCAGGAGCAGCAGCTGGGGGTCGGTCATCAGCGCCCGTCCGATGGCCAGCATCTGCTGTTCGCCCCCGGAGAGCAGAGCCGAATCCTGCTTGCGGCGATCGGAGAGAATCGGGAAGAGTTCGAAGATGTACTGTAGTCGCTTTTCTCTCGCCACCTTGTCCTGGTGGGTAGTGAACCCGCCGAGGTCGAGGTTCTCCTGAACGGTCATGCCTTTGAAAATCCGGCGCCCTTCGGGGGCGTGGATTAGTCCCATGTGCACGATGCTGTGCGGGGGGGTCGCCGTGATGTCCTCGCCCATGAAAGAGATCCTGCCCGCCGCCGCGCGGATGAGGCCGGAGATGGTCCTCAGCGTGGTGCTTTTGCCGGCTCCGTTGGCGCCGAGCAGCGTCACGATCTGGCCCTTTTGGACGGTCAGGCTGATTCCCCTGAGCGCGTGGATCTTGCCGTAATACGTCTCCAGGCCGTCGATCTTCAGGACCGTCTCGCTCATCTCACTCGTCCTCTTCCCGGCCGAGATAGGCCTCGATGACCTTGGGGTCGCCCTGCACGTCTGCGCAATTTCCCTCGGCAATTTTTTTTCCGTAGTCGATGACGATGACCTTCTCCGAGATTTTCATCACCAGGCTCATGTCGTGTTCGATCAAAAAAATGGTGACCGCCAAATTCTCGCGGATGCGCCGGATGAGGGCCATGAGCCGTTCTTTTTCGTGGGCGTTCAGACCGGCGGCGGGCTCGTCGAACAGCAGCAGCTTGGGTTGGGTGGCCAGCGCCCGGGCCCACTCCACCCGGCGCTGGTCGCCGTAGGGCAGGTTTTTGGCCAGGCGGTCCTTGTAGCCGAGGATGCCCACGAAATCGAGGCACTCTTCGGCGGTCCGCCGGATCTTGTCTTCTTCCGCGTGCTGGGCCGGGGTGTGGAAAATGGC
>Ga0316630_10000789_pt1 | contig 10806 bp, 7 predicted proteins | sample OWC_May_M1_C1_D6_FD_207658 | JGI IMG/M metagenome (GOLD analysis project Ga0316630, IMG submission 207658) | Wetland soil microbial communities from Old Woman Creek delta, Ohio, United States - OWC_May_M1_C1_D6_A | ecosystem: Environmental > Terrestrial > Soil > Wetlands | place: USA: Ohio...
ACAACGGTCCAGCGAAACCCCCAATCTGCCCGAACGCCTTTTCCATATCTCCATAGGCCGCCTTCATCATCCTCGTGTACTGCCAGAGAGTTGGGTGATCCCAAAATTGCGCGAACTTCCTTCTTGGATTTTCCGTTGATGAGGCTGGTAAATTCTTTCCTCCCGTAGTTTGGCTCCGGATATGCGTATGGAACGATGAAAGACGAGAGGACAAGACACAGGATCACGGCGGCGGAAGTTTTTTGCATATGCCACCTCACTGACGAGGATTGAACTACCCCTGAGTGTATAACGTGGATGGGGGTGCTTCAATGGAGATCAGGGGGGCAGGTCGCCACCGGCGGCCCCCATCCCGGGGTCGTTATTCACGCCTGGGATCGGGGATGCGCCAGGGACCTGGCGGGGACAGGGTTCCTACATGGTACCGGCGGGCGTGTCAGCTCCGCAACGGGAGGTCTTCGGGGGGCGCTATTTTGGATTCGACTCCGTGAAAAACACGTCTGTAACGATGCCATCGGGACCGATCGAGACGATCAACATTTTTCGGGTCATCCGTACCGACCCGGGAACGAACAACCTTCGTGTTACACCACTGAACAAATACACCAGGGCGGTGTCGTCCTTGCGTAGGATCATCGGGTAGATGCACCCCCCTCCCGGCTTGCCGAACAGCTCGAGCACGCGCTCGCGCGACGTCCCGCCCATCTTGATCTGCCCAATCTTGGTCTCATCGAAGTCAGTCGAGTCCTCAGCGAACGAGCTTGAGTACTCGTAGCCGACGAGGACGTTGTCCAGGAAGTGGAAACTTGTTTCCCACTCCGGAACGGCGCCAACGAAAGGTGTTGCGACCGCGTTGGAATAACTCGCTGTCTTGATGGTTGCGCCGTTGTGGATCGAGATGCCTATCCGGAGCGGCTCCCCGAATTCCTGCAGAACCTCTTGGTAGGTGGTGGTGCCGAGACGCAGGGAGTCACTCCCCGGGCGGACGAAATCGCGCCCGCCGGCGCAGCCCGTCAGCAGGAGCGCAAGGAAGACAACCGGCGCCACTTTCGTGGCCTGGGACTCCTGTGATAGCACGAAAAGCAGTATATATCATTACGCGGGATGACAGGATTGATTGCGTTGAAAAAGAGAAAGGGGACGGTCACGGATGAATCGTCAGGATCATTTTTCAAGCGATAGGGCGGGTTGCCCCGCACTTTCGGCAAACATTACCCCGATAAGGCGAATGTCCTCGACCGATACAATTTTTCAATAAATGCCTGGACGCTAGTCGATCTGCCGTTCCTTTTTCGGCTTCCACTCCCGTGCCAGGCGTTGCGCCTCTGCGATCTGTTCGGGTGCGATCGAGTAGGCAACCGCGTCCCGGTTACTCGCTGCCTGGTTCCGTTTCTCCGTCTCGGACGCGGGAAGACGCGATAACGCGATGCTGAACCACATGTACGCCTGGACGTAATCCCTCGGGACTCCTTCTCCGTTGACGTACATGACGCCGAGATTGTACGGGGCGAGGGTGTTCCCCTGTTCGGCAGCCTCCCGGTACCACTTCGCCGCCTCGGCGGGGTCCGCCGGAACGCCCCGGCCACCGAAATACAATCCGCCGAGGTTGTACATGGCGACGTCGTCCCCCTGTTCGGCAGCCTTCCTGTACCAACCCGCCGCTTCACCATAATCCGGCGCTACCCCGAGACCTTTCTCGCAAAGGAAACCCAGGTTCCGCTGTGCCCTGGGATCCCCTTGTTCCGCGGCCTTCCGGTACCAAAACGACGCTTCGGCGTAATCCTGCGGCACGGCTTTCCCTTGCTGGTAAAAGAGGCCGAGCGCGTACTGGGCTTTCACGTCGCCCTCCTCTGCCAGCGTTTTGGAAATTCGAAACGCCGTGGCAAAGTCGCCCTTTTTATAGGCAGCATCGGCTTCGGCGAGCGGGTCCGCATGCGCCGGACCGGGGAACCGAACGGCGAGGAGGAAAACGATGAAGGCCAGGGCGGCTATGGGTCTATGCATGTTGCACCTCACAAAAGCGGTTTAAACTACCCGTAATATCGAGCAAATATTATACCCGGCGGTCGACGTCATATTGCATTTCACGCCTGCCCCAGCTTCCGCCGGATCAGCTCCTGTACCGCCTTCGGGTCGGCTTTCCCCCCGGTGGCCTTCATCACCTGGCCGGTGAAAAGACCCAGCAGGCTGGTCTTCCCCGCGCGAAAAGCCTCCACTTTGTCCGGCATGGCGGCCAGGGCCGCGTCGACCGCGACCGAAAGATCGGAAGCGGAAAGGGTCTGATCCAGGCCCAGCTTCCGGACGATCTCCCGTGGTTTCCCGCCCCCGGCCATCATCCCCTCGAACACCGTCCGGGCCGCCGTGTTGGAGATTCCCCCCTCGTCCACCATGCGGACCAGGCCGGCGAGGTCCCCGGGGGAAAACGGCAGATCCCCGAAGGCGCGACCCTTGAGCTCCCGCAGGACGTCGTTGGCCACCCAGTTGGCGAGGACCTTTGCGTTCGGGTGGACCGCCACGGCGGCGTCGAAGAAATCGGCAACCACCGGGTCCCCCGTCAGCACGTCCGCCACTTCGGGGCCAAGCCCCAGGTTCGCGATGTATCCCTCGTACCGCCGGGAGAGGGACGGGTTGTCCGCGCGGGCCCGGACGCGCTCGTCGGAAACCGTTCCCGCGGCGGGAGGCTTCCCCTTCGGCTTCGGCGCAGCCGCCCTGCGGACAGGCTGTTTTTCCCGGTCGCCACCCGCCGACGGCCCGGTCTTCCTGTCGGCCCTGTACGTGTCCTTCAGATCGACGATCCGGTTGAACACGAGGGCGGCGGGACGGGAGTCGACGGCGTCGGCGATGAAATACCCGTTGCGCACGAACTGGAACCGGTCTCCGGACGGCGTGTTCGCCAGACCGGGCTCGAGGAGGCATCCCTTCAGGGTCTCCACGGAGCCGGGGGCCAGGAAATCGTGGACCGCCTTCCCCTCCCCTGCCTCCTCGGGGTTGGGAACCGTGAACAGGCGGCCGTACAGGCGCACTTCGGCCCTGACCGCGTGACGGCCCGAGACCCACTGGATGGCCGTGGTCTTCCTGCGCTTCCCCTCCGGCTTCCGGCCCAGCGACTCGGGGTCGTAGCTGCAGCGGAGCTCGACTACATCGCCCGAAGCGGGATCCTTGACGGCCTCGTCGCACCGGACGATGTAGGCGTTGCGAAGCCGGACTTCCCCGCCCGGGCACAACCGCATCCAGTCGGCCGGCGGATCCTCCCGGAAGTCGGAGCGTTCGATCACGATCTCGCGGGAGAGCGGCAACCGTCGCGACCCTTCCTTCGGGATGTCGTGCGGCCAGTACGGCGCGTCCAGCCACTCGACCTTGCCGGAAGGCCAGTTCGTGATCGTCACCTTCAGCGGGCGCAGGACGGCCATGACGCGCGGCGCACGGGCGTTGAGGTCGTCCCGGATCGCGTCGTCCAGGAGGTCCATGCTCACGCGGCTGTTCGTCTTGTCGACGCCGATGCGGGACGCGAAGAGCCGGATCCCCTCCGGGGTGTACCCCCGGCGGCGCATCCCGGCGATCGTCGGCATGCGCGGGTCGTCCCAGCCGGCCACGTGGCGCTCCTCCACGAGCTGGAGGAGCTTGCGCTTGCTCATGACCGTGTAGTCGAGGTTGAGGCGCGCGAACTCGTACTGGCGCGGGCGAGGCTCGGGGAAGAGGTTGTCCACCAGCCAGTCGTAGATCGCCCGGTTGTTCTCGAACTCGAGGGTGCAGATGGAGTGCGTGATGTTCTCGATGGCGTCCGACAGCGGGTGGGCAAAGTCGTACATGGGGTAGATGCACCACGCGTCCCCCCTGCGGTAATGGGTCGCGTGGCGGATGCGATAGAGGAGGGGATCGCGCATCTTCATGTTCCGCGCCGCCATGTCGATCTTCGCGCGAAGCACGTGGGCCCCGTCCGGGAACTCGCCGGCGCGCATGCGTGCGAAGAGGTCGAGGTTCTCCTCCACGGGGCGTTCGCGCCAGGGGCTCTCCCGGCCCGGCTCGGAGATGGTCCCCCGATGCTGCCGGATCTCCTCCTCGTTCAGGCTGTCCACGTACGCCTTCCCGTCCCGGATCAGCCGGACTGCGAGCTGGTAGAGCCGCTCGTAGTAGTCCGACGCGAAGAAGAGCTTGTCCCTCCAGTCGAAACCGAGCCACCGCACGTCCCGCAGGATCGAGTCGACGTACTTCATGTCCTCGGTTTCCGGGTTCGTGTCGTCCATCCGCATGTGGCAGACGCCGCCGAACTCCTGCGCGATCCCGAAGTTCAGGCAGATGGACTTGGCGTGGCCTATGTGAAGGTAGCCGTTCGGCTCGGGGGGAAAGCGGGTGATCACCCGGCCGCCGTAGACGCTTGCGAGGGTGTCGCGCCGGACGATTTCCCTCAGGAAATCTGTTGGTTCTCTGGCTTCAGGCCCTTTCGGGGTGGTTGGAGGCACGATATTTTATTACACGAAAGGGACCCCGTGTCAAAAAGTCGGGGCGACGCACTGTTGACGGCTCAGCATGTTGCGTCCAAAATGACTGTTTAATACCTGATTCCCGGGGAGTGGATGCAAAAACCGGTTTATCTCGGGGTGCTTGGAACAGCGATCGTCGTCTCGGCCGTTTCCCTCGGTGTCACCCTGACCCGGTACCTCTCTTTGCGCGCGTACTCCCCGAAATCGCAGGCAGGTTCCGCCGGCGCACCGGCCGCACCCGCGTCACCCCCTTCGCCAGTAGAGGAGTGGAAGAACCTGTTTTCCCCGGCACAGGGCATGAACACACCCTCCCGCCTTCCCGCCGCGGCGAGCAAGGGAGTTGCGACGGCACCCCGGACGAACTTCATCCTCGTGGGAACCATCGTCTCCACCAGTCCCCACGCCAGCCGGGGGATCCTCTGGGCCGCGGGGATGAAGGAGCCGCGGGCTTACCGGGTGTCGGAGGAAGTGGAGCCGGGCGCGGTGCTCGCCGCCGTGGAGAGGGACAAGGTCTGGATCGCGCGGGGGAGCGAGCGGGAGAAACTGGACCTCCTCCCGGTCGGAAGCCGCTCCCGGACCCCGCCGTCCCCACCCGCCGCCCCCCAGCCGTCCGCGGCGCAGCCGTCCGCGGCGCAGCCGTCCGCCCGGCCGGCGGCGGACATCCAGGTGACGCGGCTGTCGGACAGCCAGTTCTCCATCGACGAGGGGGGCCTGGCGGAACTGACGGGCAACTTCAACCAGTTCATGACCCAGGTCCGGCTGGTGCCGTATTTCGAGGGGAACAAATCGGCGGGATACCGGATCGCCGCTCTCCGGCCGGGCACCACCTTCGAGAAGCTCGGCTTCCAGGGAGGGGATGTTCTCCAGCAGGTGAACGGGCTGGACGTCTCGACCCCGGACAAGATGTACACGATCTTCCAGAACCTGAAGGACGAGAAAAAGGTCACGGTGAGCATCCTCCGGCAGGGACAGAAAAGCACGCTGACGTACGAAATCCGATGAGCAGGGAGAACCCGATGCGAATTTCGGCCCTTCTGTTCGCGGCCATCCTCCTCCTGTGCCCCGCCGCGCAGGCTCAGGCTGCGGAGCAGTCCCCCCTGGAGGTTCCGCCACCCGCGGTGGCCCCGCAAGTCGCGGAGCCGGCACCCCCTCCGGCTGCGCCCCCCGCGTCGGCCGCCCCTGCCGCTGCTGCACCGCCAGCGGAGTCCGCTCCACCCCCGGCTGCGGCTTCCGCGGAGTCCACGCCCCCGCCGGCGGCTCCATCCGCGGAGTCCGCTCCACCGCCGGCTGCGCCTCCCGCGGAATCCGCCCCACCCCCGACTGCGCTTCCCGCGGAGTCCGCGCCACCGCCGATGACGCCCCCCCCGGCGGCGCCACCGGTGGCGCCGCCCCAGGCCGCGCCCCCCCCGGCCCCCGCGCCGGAGAAAGCGGCCCGCATCCCCGTCTACATATCGATGGATTTCACGGACGTGGAACTCCCCGTGCTCGTCAAGTTCATGAGCGAGCAGACGAGGAAGAACTTCATCTTCGACGAACGCGTGCAGGGAAAGATCACGATCATCTCCCCCCGGAAGATCACGGTGGAGGAGGCGTACGAGGTCTTCCTCTCGGTCCTCCAGGTCAAGGGATTCACGGTGGTCGAACAGGGGAACACGCTCAAGATCGTCCCCGCCCGGGAAGCCAAGCAGGAGACCATCGGGATGGGATCTGCGAAGGAGCCCTCCGCCCCCGCCTCCGCCGAATTCATCTCCCGGCTGATCCCTCTGCAGCACGTCGACACGCAGGAGGTCCTCACCCTTCTGACCCCGCTCGTGTCGAAGGACGGGATGCTCAGCCAGTTCCCCTCCTCGAACACCCTCCTGATGATCGACTCGCGCGCGAACATCGACAGGGTCCTCCGGATCCTCTCCGAGCTGGACGTCGAGGGGATCCCCCCTTCCCTGAAGATCTTCCCCCTGAGGTATGCCGCCGCGCAGGACATCGCCAAGACCCTCGAGTCGATCTACGCGGAAACCGTGGCGCCCGGCCAGGCTCCCGGTGCGAGGGGACGGTCGCTGCGGGTGGCGAGGACCCGTGGTGCGCCGCTGCGGTTCATACCGGACCTCCGGACGAACGCCCTCATCGTTCTGGCCTCCCCCGATACGATGAAGGACGTGGAGGAACTGGTGCAGAAGCTCGACGTGCCCGGCCCCGCCTCCGCGGGCGGGAAGATCAACGTCTACTACCTTGAAAACGCCGACGCCGAGGACCTCGCGAAGGTCCTCGGTTCCCTGGCGGACAAGAAGGCGGAAGCCGCCAGGCCCGGACAACCCCCCGTCCCGGCCGCCGCCCAGCAGCCTACCGTGAAGTCCGTCATCTCCGCCGAGCTCGAGGGGGGGGTACGGATCACCCCCGACAAGGCGACCAACTCCCTGGTCATCGTCGCCTCCCTCAACGACTACGAGACCCTCGTGCAGGTCATCCGGAGGCTCGACATCCGGCGGCGGCAGGTGTACGTCGAGGCTGTCTTCATGGAAGTCAACATCGACAACAGCAAGGACCTCGGCGTCGAGTGGCGGGGCGCGATCGAAGTCGGGAACAGCGGGGCGGTCCTCGGGGGAACCAATTTCGGCTTCCAGGGGGGCGTCACCGACCTCATCGCCGCGATCGCGACGGGGAATCCCCTCGTCCTCGCCGGACAGGGGCTCATCGCCGGCGGGATCGGCGGGTCGGTCACCCTGCCCGACGGCACGGAGATCCCGGCCGTCACCGCGATCCTCCGCGCGGCCCAGACCATGGGGAACATCAACATCCTCTCCGCCCCGCACCTGATCACGGTGGACAACAAGGAGGCGGAGATCATCGTGGCGGAGAACGTCCCCTTCATCACCAGCCAGTCCCGGGACCAGACGAATCTGGCCAACGTGATCAACACCGTGGAACGGAAGGACGTGGGGATCATCCTCCGGCTCACCCCCCACATCCACGAGAGCGAGTTCGTCCTGCTCGACATTTACCAGGAGGCTTCCGCCCTCAAGGATGCGTCCCTCCTGCTGTCCACCACCATCGGGCCGACGACGACGAAGAGGTCCACCCGGACCAACGCCCTCGTCAAGAACGGGGACTCGGTCCTCCTGGGCGGCCTGATGCAGGAGCAGATCAACACCTCGCAAAACAAGGTCCCCCTTCTGGGGGACATCCCGCTGCTGGGCCGCCTCTTCCGGTTCGACTCGGTCACCAAGAAGAAGACGAACCTCCTCATCATGCTCACGCCGCACATCATCAAGGAACCGTCCGACATGGTCGGGAGGACCCTGGAGAAATCCGAGAGATTGCGCAGGGAGTTCGAACGGAAGCGGCAGCAGGCCGACGGCGTGCTGCCCGACTTCGGGACGAACGGGCAATGACCGGAAAATCCGCACCCGTCCCGGGTCTGGGGGAGCTGACGCCGGACCTGTCCCTCCTCCCGAAGATCCCGATCGGGTACGCGCGGAAGCATCTCCTGCTGCCGTGCAGGAACCCGGCCGGGGAGGCCGTCCTCCTCTCCGGGAAACCGGAAACGCGGGAGGCGATCGACGAGATGCGGTTCCTGGCCGGCCTCTCCCGCGTGGTCGCCGCGTCCCCGGAAGACGTCCTCGCCCGCATCGACGCGGCGTACGAGCGGTCCCAGACTCCCGAGAGGGAGATCGTGGAGGGGCTCTCCGGGGAGTGGGACCTCGACGTCGCCGCGACCATCGAGGAGACCCGGGACCTCCTCGACTCGCCCGACGAGGCCCCCGTCATCCGGTTCGTCCACTCCGTCCTTTTCCGCGCAATCCGCGACCGGTCCAGCGACATCCATTTCGAGCCGTACGAGAAGGAGCTGGCCGTCCGGAACCGGGTGGACGGGATCCTGTACAACATGGTGACCGCCCCGAGGAAGTGGCACGCGCCGGCGGTGTCGCGGGTCAAGGTCATGGCCGGCCTGGACATCGCGGAGCGCCGCCTTCCCCAGGACGGGCGCATCCGGATCCGCATGGGGGGGAAGGAGATCGACATCCGGGTCTCCACCGTGCCGACGTCCTTCGGGGAGCGCGCCGTGCTGCGCCTCCTCGACCGCACGAACGTCGTCGTGGGCCTGGCCGACCTCGGCCTGTCGCCCCCGGAGCTGTCGCTCATCGAGCGCTTCCTCTCCCGTTCGAGCGGGATCGTCCTGGTGACGGGCCCGACCGGATCCGGCAAGACCACGACGCTCTATGCCGCCCTGCGCCGGCTCGATTCCGGGACGAAGAACATCATCACGATCGAGGACCCGGTGGAGTACCAGATCCGGGGGATCGGACAGATCCAGGTCAACCCGAAGATCCACCTGACCTTCGCCAACGGCCTGCGGTCGATCCTGCGGCAGGACCCCGACATCATCATGGTGGGCGAGATCCGCGACGCGGAGACCGCCGAGATCGCGATCCAGGCGTCCCTCACCGGGCACCTGGTCCTCTCGACGCTGCACACCAACGACGCCGCCAGCGCCGTGACCCGGCTGGTCGACATGGGGATCGAACCGTTCCTCGTGGCCTCCTCCCTCTCCGCGGTGGTGGCCCAGCGGCTGGTCCGGCGCCTGTGCCCTGCGTGCAAGGCGGCGTACGCGCCCACCCCGGAGGAAGCCCGCGGGATCGGCCTGCAGTCACCCCCCTCCGCCCCCTTCTACCGTCCCGCGGGGTGCGAGAAGTGCCTCCACACGGGTTATTCCGGACGGATCGCCCTGTTCGAGATCCTCCCCGCCGACGAGACGGTCCGCACGGCCATCCTGACCCGCTCCGACGCGGACGGCATCCGCGCCCTCGCCGTGTCCCGGGGGATGCGGACGCTGCTGGCGGCCGGCGCGGAGAAGGTGCAGGCCGGCGTCACCTCGGCGGAGGAGGTCCTCCGCGTCACGCAGGAGGATTAGCCCGCGGTGCCGACATACCGCTACAAGGGGATCTCCCGGGCCGGCGTGGAGACGAAGGGGACACTGGAGGCCGACAGCCTCCCCCTCGCCCGGAAGAAACTCCACGCGGAGGGCGTGTTCCCCCTCGCCCTGCACGAGGGGCCCTCGGGCCGGAAGGCCTCTTTCCTCCCTTCCCTCCTCGGACGGCAGGAGTTCCTCCCCCTCCTCACGCGGCAGCTCACCACGCTGGTGGGTGCGGGCGTCCCCCTGGTTTCGGCGCTGCAGTCGGTGGCGGTCCAGGTGGACGACCCGGAGAGCCGCCAGATCCTGCTCGACGTCCAGGAGGCGGTGCGCGAAGGCGCCTCCCTCGCCCGCGCCATCGAGACCCGGCCCGGCACGTTCCCGGACCTGTACGCGGCGATGGTGCGCGCCGGGGAGGAGAGCGGGACGCTGGCGCTGTCCCTCTCCCGGCTGGCGGACCATCTCGAGGGGCAGGCCCGCACGAAGGGCCGCATCCGTTCGGCGTTGACCTACCCGCTGCTGATGGCCGTGGTGGCGAGCCTCGTCGTGATCTTCCTGCTGACCTTCGTCGTGCCGAAGATCGTCGGGATCTTCGCGCACCTCGGAAAGGCGCTCCCCCTGCCGACGCGCGTCCTCATCGCGGTCACCGACGTCCTCGCGGCCGGTTGGTGGGCGCTCCTCCTCGCGGCGGGAGGCGCTACCCTTCTCGCCCGGAAGTACCTCGCCACGGATCGGGGGAAGCGGGCCCGCGACGCCTTCTTGCTGCGGATGCCCCTTACGGGGCGGCTGGCTTACCTCTCCGCGCTTTCGCGTTTTGCCCGGACCCTCTCCACGCTGGTCTCCGGGGGCATCACCGTCGACCGGGCCCTCCGCATCGTGGCCCCCGTCGTCGGGAACGCGGTGATCGCGGAGCGCATCGCGGCCTCGGCGGACCGCGTCGTGGAAGGGACGACCCTTTCCGAGGCCCTGCGCCCGCACCCCGAGATCCCCCCCGCCCTCGTCCAGATGGTGGCGATCGGCGAGGAGAGCGGCACGCTCGGCGAGATGCTCACCCGGGCGGCGGACGCGATGGACGAGGAGACGAACGCGCGTCTCACCCGCCTCCTCTCCCTCCTCGAACCGCTGATCATCCTGGCCATGGGAGGCGTCGTCGCCTTCATCGTCGTGTCGATCCTCTTGCCGCTGCTCGACATCTCCCAGATCGTCCGATAGGAGGGATCCGATGGAAGTGAAACGAATGCGGGACCGCAGGCTACGCGACCGGGCGGGGTTCACCCTGATCGAGATCATGGTGGTCATCGTCATCCTCGGCCTCCTGGCAGCGCTCGTCGTCCCCAAGCTGATCGGTCGGACCGAGGAGGCGAAGAAGACCCAGTCGCGCGTCCAGATCAAGAGCATCGAGCAGGCGCTCGAGCTCTT
>Ga0316630_10000790_pt1 | contig 10805 bp, 10 predicted proteins | sample OWC_May_M1_C1_D6_FD_207658 | JGI IMG/M metagenome (GOLD analysis project Ga0316630, IMG submission 207658) | Wetland soil microbial communities from Old Woman Creek delta, Ohio, United States - OWC_May_M1_C1_D6_A | ecosystem: Environmental > Terrestrial > Soil > Wetlands | place: USA: Ohio...
GTTGGTGATCACGCGGTCGCCGTCCGGCGAATAACCGAGTTCCCTGTTGGCGAGCCAGACCTGGCCCACGATTTCCGCCGTGTCCAGGTTGCGATTGAAGCCCTGCCGGGCCGTCGAGCAGAAGGTGCAGTCCATGGTGCAACCGACCTGGCTCGAGATGCACAGCGTGCCGCGGCCCGGCTCAGGGATGAACACCATTTCGATCGCCTGACCGCTCTCCAGGCGCAGCAGCCACTTGCGCGTCCCGTCCGCCGACGCCTGCGAGACCATCACCTCCGGCGCGCGGATCTCGGCCACCGCAACGAGGCGACGACGGAAATCCTTGCCGAGGTCGGTCATGGACTCGACGTCGCCCACCGCGCGCCGATAGATCCACTTCATCAGCTGGCGGGCGCGGAACGGCTTCTCGCCCATCGCGAGGACAAATTCCTCCATCCCCGCCCTGGTCAGGCCGAGCAGGTTCGTCTTCGGTGTGGCAATTTCATCCATGACGGGTTGGACAGCAGGCTCGCGCCGGGTTCCCTGGACTCAGCGCGGGCAGAGGTCGGTTTCGGCGAAGAAATAGCCCACTTCGCGCGCTGCGTTCTCCAGGCTGTCGGAGCCGTGTACGACGTTCTGTTCGATGCTCTCGGCGAGGTCGGCGCGGATCGTGCCCGGTGCGGCCTTCTTCGGGTCGGTGGCACCCATGATGTCGCGATGCTTCGCGACGGCATTGTCGCCCTCGAGCACCTGCACGACCACCGGGCCGGACGTCATGTAGGCCACGAGGTCGCGGAAGAACGGGCGCTCGTGATGCACGGCATAGAATCCCTCCGCCTGCGGCTGGGTGAGATGCATCATGCGCGCCGCGACGATGCGCAGTCCCGCCTGCTCGAAGCGGCGGTAGACCTCGCCAATGACGTTCTTCTTGACGCCATCGGGCTTGACGATGGACAGGGTGCGTTCGACGGCCATGCGTATCCTCTCGAAGGGGCGCGCGCCCCCGTACTCGTTGAACGGGGCCCCAAAACTGGAAACCCGCGCGAGCGCGGGTCCAGGCGGGGCCAAACTCGAATTTTGGACGCGGAAGTATACTCGCGGGACCTTCGCGAGCCAAGAAAATTCAGTCCCGGCAGGCAGTTAGACGTTGAAGCTCTCGCCGCAACCGCACTCGCCCTGGACGTTCGGGTTGTGGAACTTGAACGCCTCGTTCAGTCCCTGGCGCACGAAGTCGATCTCCGTACCGTCGACGAACCTCAGGCTCTCGCTGTCGACGATCACCTTGACGCCGTCGCACTCGAATACGACGTCGTTGGTGCCAATATCGTCGGCGTAGTTCACGAGGTACGCGTAGCCGGAACAACCGGTCTTCTTCACGCCGAGCCTCAGCCCGACCCCATGCCCGCGGTGGGCCAGGAAGCTGCGCACTCGGTCCGCTGCGGAAGGTGTAAGTGAGACTGTCATGGTCGCGATTCTACACGGTAGACCGAGTCTCGCCCCTCCAGTTCCGTGCCGCGTCGCGCACCGCATCCTGCAATGTGATCAGGCGCCCGAACTTGGCGGGTGGCACCTCGAGCGCCTCGGCCGCATCGCGCCAGTCCCATCCCTCGAGCCCGGCACGGTCCGCCCCCCGCAACCTTTCGGTGATCCACGAGGCCGACGCAATGAAATGCGGGCAGCCGAAAGCCCGAAACCGGGCCTCTTGGACTCGGCCGCCCTCCAGCCGGAACTCGAACCGGACCTCGGCGCCCTGCTCCCGGTCGCCGGCCCTGCCCGCGACGATGACGCCCCCGCCTTGCAGGTCGCCCGCGCCAGGCGTGTCGCGGAATCGCCGGTGCACTTCGTCGGCATAGCGCGGGTCGCCGGTCGTCACGCCGGGCCTCCCGGTGCGCGCGGCGCTATCTCTCGAAGACGAGTGACTTCGGCGCGAATGCGCGCGGCGGCGAACTCGACCTCCTCGCGGGTCGTGAACCGGCCGAGGCTGAGCCGGAGCGTGCTCTGGGCAAGCCGGTCGCTGCGCCCGAGCGCCCGCAGCACGTACGACGGCTCCGCGCTCATGGATGCGCAGGCTGAGCCCGAGGCGACCGCGAGGTCCGCGAGCGCAAACAGGAGGCTCTCGCCTTCGACCCCGTCGAACGCGACGCTGAGGATCCCTGGCACCCGCCGCTCGGGATGACCGTTCAGCTCGACGCCCGGCAGCCCGGCAAGGCTGCGCCAGAGCTGGCCGCGCAGATCGGCGATGCGCGCCGCATCGCGGGCCATCTCGGCGGCGGCTATACGGTAAGCGGCACCCATGCCGACGATCTGGTGAGTGGGCAGCGTGCCGGATCGCAGCCCCCGCTCCTGGCCTCCCCCGTACAGCAATGGCACGAGCCCGAGGCGCGGCTCGCGGCGCACGCACAGCCCGCCGATGCCCTTGGGCCCGTGCACCTTGTGCGCCGTGAGAGAGAGCAGGTCGATGCAGTCGCGCTCCACGTCGAGCGGGAGCTTGCCCGCGCCCTGCGCCGCATCGACGTGCAGCAGCACGCCGCGCGACCGGCACAGACGACCGACCGCCCTGACGTCCTGGACGACGCCGATTTCGTTGTTCACGTGCATCAGGGACACGAGCAACGTGTCCGGTCGCAGTGCCTCCTCGACCTGCCCCGGCGTGACGATTCCGTCGCCGCCAGGCTTCAGGTAGGTCACCTCGAAGCCTTCGCGCTCGAGCTGCCGGCATGGATCCAGCACCGCGGGGTGCTCGGTTCGCGACGTCACGAGGTGCCGGCCGCGGGCGCGGTAGAACCTGGCGGCACCGAAGAGCGCGAGGTTGTCCGCCTCCGTCGCCCCGGAGGTCCAGATCACCTGCTCAGGCGCCGCACCGACCAGTTGCGCAACCTCGGCGCGGGCCTGCTCGACGCGCGCGCGCGCGCGACGCCCGGGCGCATGGCCCACGGCCGACGGATTGGCGAAATCCCCATCCGGCCCGCAGCACTCGAGCATCTCCACAATGACCCGCGGGTCGATCGGAGTCGTTGCAGCGTTGTCCAGGTAGACGACCGGCGTCACGACGCGCTGCCCGCTTTCGGCGTATGCGGCTCGCCCGCCCGGCGACGCCTCCCCTGGACCGAGGTGAGGATCCCGCGCAGGATGTTCACCTCGTTGTGGTCGAGCACCGTGCGGTTGAAGAGCCGGCGCAGCCGCGCCATCAGGTGCCCATCGCCCGTGCGGTCGCGGAAATCGATCTCGTCGAGCACCTGCTCGAGGTGCTTGTAGAATCGCTCCATGTCCACCGCGCTCGCAAGTGGGATGCCGGGCTCGGCGCCCGCCGTCGCTCCCTCGCGCAGTGCGAGCAACACCTCGTAGGCAACCACCTGGACCGCCATCGCCACGTTGAGCGAAGCGTAGGCGGAACCGGTCGGGATGCTGAGCAGGACCTGGCACTGCTCGAGGTCCTCGTTCGAGAGCCCGGTGCGCTCGGCACCGAACAGTATCGCGACATCGCTCGATGTGGACGCCGCTGCGATCTCGCGAGCCGCTTCGCGCGGCTCGACCACGCGCCAGGGCAGGTGCCGGGCACGGGATGTTGTACCGACCACGAGGCCGCAGTCGGCCACCGCGCTGCGCACGTCCTGGAATATGCGTGCATTCGCGAGAACGTCGTCGGCACCGGCCGCCATCACGGTCGCCTCACTCGCGGGAAAACGCTCCGGTGCGACGAGGCGCAGCTGATCGAGGCCCATGGTCTTCATCGCCCGGGCGGCGGACCCGATGTTGCCCGGGTGCGAAATGCCGACGAGGACGATGCGGATTGACATGCTCTGGTATTCTACCGGGCCCCATGCAGCCACTAATGAACATCGCCGTCCGCGCCGCCCGCCGGGCGGGAGACCTGATCGTGCGTAATGTCGACCGCGTACCCTCCCTGGGGGTCCGCTCCAAGAGCCGCAACGATTTCGTCACCGAAATCGACCAGATGGCCGAGCGTGACATCATCGAGACGATCCGCCGCTCCCACCCGGATCACGGGTTCCTCGGGGAGGAAAGCGGCCGCAGCGGCGGCGACGAGTTCGTCTGGATCATCGACCCGCTCGACGGCACGACCAACTTCCTGCACGGATTCCCCACGTTCGCGGTGTCGCTCGCCTGCGAGTACCGGGGGCGCCTCGAGCACGGCGTGATCTACGATCCGATGCGGCAGGAACTCTTCACCGCATCGCGTGGCGACGGCGCCCAGCTCGATGGCCGGCGAATTCGTGTCAGCAAGCAGATGGAGCTCGAAGGCGCGCTCATCGGCACCGGCTTCCCCTATCGCGCGAACGCCAGATGGATCGACGAATATCTCGCGATGCTCAAGGCGATCATGCAGCAGACGGCGGGCATCCGCCGCCCCGGCGCCGCATCGCTCGATCTCGCCTACGTCGCCGCGGGCCGCATCGACGGATTCTGGGAGATCGGCCTCAACGCCTGGGACACGGCCGCGGGCACGCTGCTGATCACCGAGGCCGGCGGGCGTATCGGCACGTTGACCGGCGGCGAATACCGCCAGGGCGGTAACGTCATTGCGGGAACGCCGAAGGTGTACGAGGCGATGGTCGAATGCCTGCGACCCTTCGTGCCGGAGCCCCTGCGCGAAGGCTGACGTCCGCGTTCCCCTATCCGAGCCGGATCGGCTCGGGTACATTCCGCCGCACTGCCCCACAGGGCGGCGTAGAAACGCTCGCGAGGCCGACCGATGCCCAAGCGCCTGTTTTCGACCAAACCCATCGGCGAACTGCACGAAGCCGATACCTTCAACGAGCTGCAGCGCACGCTCGATGCGCGGGCGCTCGTGCTGCTCGGCATCGGCGCCATCATCGGCACCGGCATCTTCGTGCTGACCGGCACGGCGGCTGCCAACCACGCGGGGCCGGCGCTCGTGGTGTCATTCCTCATTGCGGGCCTCGGCTGCGCACTCGCCGGGCTGTGTTACGCGGAATTCGCGTCGATGATCCCGGTATCCGGGAGCGCGTACTCCTATTCCTACGCCACGCTCGGCGAGTTCGTCGCCTGGTTCATCGGCTGGAACCTGATCCTCGAATACCTGTTCGCGGCATCAACGGTGGCGGTCGGCTGGTCCGGCTACGTCGTAAGCCTCGTCGAGCAACTGGGATTCCACCTTCCCGACCAGTTGACGAACGCCCCGTTTACCAAGGGCGCGGGGCATTTCGAGATCGTGCGCACGGACGCCATCCTAAACCTGCCTGCGGTGCTGATCGTCGCCGCCATCACGGCGCTCTGCTACGTCGGCATCCACCAGTCCGCGCGGTTCAACTCGATCGTAGTCATGATCAAGGTCACGGTGATTCTGCTCTTCATCGGCTTCGGCATCTGGGTCGTGGACGGCGCGAACTGGACGCCCTTCGTACCGGAGAACACGGGCCATTTCGGGCATTTCGGCGTGAGCGGCATCTTCCAGGCGGCAGGCATCATCTTTTTTGCCTACATCGGCTTCGATGCGGTCTCGACCGCCGCGCAGGAGGCGAAGAATCCGCAGCGCGACATGCCGATCGGCATCCTGGCGAGTCTCGCGATCTGCACGGTGCTCTACGTTGCGGTCTCGGCGGTCCTCACGGGCATGGTTCACTACACCGAGCTCAACACACCTGCGCCGGTGGCGCTGGCGCTGGATCGGCACCCGGAACTCTCCTGGCTCGCCGGCTGGATCAAGCTCGGCGCCATCGCCGGCATGACCTCGGTGATGCTCGTGATGACGCTCGGCCAGCCGCGCATCTTCTACGCAATGTCGCGCGACGGACTGCTACCACCGTTCTTCCGCAAGGTGCACCCGAGGCACAAGACCCCGTACATCGGCACGCTGATCACGGGCTCGCTCGCCGCGCTGATCGCCGGATTGTTCCCCGTCACGATCCTGGGTGAACTCGTTTCGATCGGCACGCTGCTCGCCTTCGCGACGGTCTGCATCGGCGTGCTGGTGCTGCGCTACACGCGGCCCGACATCAAGCGCCCGTTCAAGGTACCGGCGCCGTGGTTCGTCTGCATCGCAGGCGCCTTGATCTGCGCGGGAATGATGGCATCGCTGCCGCCCGATACCTGGCTGCGGCTGCTGGTATGGACCGCGATCGGGTTCCTGATCTATTTCGTGTACGGCTTCCGGCACAGCGAGCTGCGCAAGGCAGGCCGCTAGGGAATCCGCCCGCGGCGGGTGTTCGGCTCGCCGCATGGTCCTGCACAAGATGTCCGGTCACCAGGAACGCAGCCTCAGCGCAGTCGTATTCGGCCCGCCTCGGGACCCGATGGCGCCGGAGACGCGCAAGCACATCGCGCTCGCGGCATTCCTCGCGTGGATCGGCATCGGCGCGGACGGCCTCTCGTCCTCCGCGTACGGACCAGCCGAAGCCTTCATTGCGCTCGGGCCGCACAGCCAGCTCGCGCTCTACCTGGCCCTCGCAACCGCGTTCACCGTATTCGTGATCTCGGTCGCCTACAACCAGGTGATCGAACTCTTCCCGAACGGTGGCGGCGGATACAAGGTCGCCACGAAGCTGGTCGGCCCTTACGCCGGCCTGGTGGCAGGGTCCGCGCTGATCGTCGACTACGTACTCACGATCGCGATCTCGGTGGCAAGCGGCGTGGACGCGCTGTTCAGCCTCCTCCCTGCGGCGCACCAGGTCGTCAAGCTCGAAGTCGAGATCGCGATGATCGTGCTGCTGATCTATCTCAACCTGCGCGGCATGAGGGAGTCGATCCGTATCCTCGCGCCGATCTTCATCGGCTTCGTACTGACGCATTTCGCATTGATCGGCTACGGCATAGCCATCCACGGCGCGGACCTGGCGCCGGAGATCGATGGCACGCTCGAGTCGACCAGGACGCTCGCGGACCAGGCCGGCTGGCTTTTCGTCATTGCCATCATGCTCAAGGCCTACTCGCTGGGTGGCGGCACCTACACCGGCATCGAGGCGGTCTCGAACAACGTCAACATGCTGAAGGAACCGCGCGTCCGCACCGGCAAGTTGACGATGCTTTTGATGGCCCTTTCGCTGAGCATCACCGCCGGCGGCATCATCCTCCTGTACCTGCTGTGGGACGTGACGCCGTCGCACACGGGCGAAACGCTGAACGCCGTCGTCTTCGGGGACATCATCGACAGCCTGGGCCTCGGGAGCGGCCAGGGCCGCCTGATGCTGACCGTGGTGCTGGTTTTCGAGGGCGCCCTGCTGTTCGTTGCTGCCAACACCGGATTCCTGGGCGGTCCCGCCGTGCTGGCCAACATGGCCGTCGACCGCTGGGCCCCGAACCAGTTCAGCGCGCTCTCCTCGCGCCTCGTGACCCGCAACGGCGTCCTGCTGATGGGCGCCGCGGCCCTCGCCGTCCTGGTCTGGACCGAGGGCTATGTGGCATTGCTGGTCATTCTCTATACCGTCAACGTGTTCATCACGTTCACGCTTTCGCTGCTCGGCCTGACCATTTACTGGTGGAAACAGCGTCGCGACGACGCAAACGCGCGGCGCCGCCTCCTGCTCTCCGCGGTCGCACTCGTCATCACGGCCGGGATCCTCGCCATCATCGTGGTCGAACGCTTCCTGCAGGGCGGGAGCGTCACGCTCCTGATCACATCGTGCGTCGTCGTGACCGGCGTGCTGATCCGTCGGCACTACTCTCGAGTCCGCCGGCTGACGCAGCAATTCGATCGGGATCACCGCTGGCGCATGCGCGAACCCGGCGCCCAGCCGCCGGCATTGGACCCCGGCCAGCCCACGGCGGTGTTCGTGGTAAGTTCGCACCGCGGCATTGGCCTGCACACGGTCGAACGTGTCGAGGCGCTTTTTCCCGGCCATTTCCGCAACCTGATCTTCATCAGCGTCGGGACGGTGGACAGCGAATCCTACGGCAGTGAGCAATCCTTGCGGACACTGCAGTACGAGACTCGCGCGACTCTCGACGCGTTGGTGAACTATGCCCACTGCCAGGGGCGGGCAGCGCGCTGGTACGACGCCTATGGCAGCGACCGGCTGCTCGAGATCGAGAAACTCGCGGTCAATGTCCGCGACGAGTACCGGAACAGCGTCTTCTTCGCATCCCGGCTGGTATTCGAAAAAGACTACTGGTGGACCCGATGGCTGCACAGCCAGACGCCGCTGGCCATCCAGCGCGCATTGAACGCCCTCGGCATGGAACTGGTGCTGCTTCCCGTGACTCTGCGGGAGACGACTGCGCCGAGCCCGCCCGGTGCCGCCGCCACGATCAGCGGGCAATCCTGAAGGGCTGCTCTCTCGATGCTCAGCCGCGCGGCTTGCTCCCGACGGACCGCTCCTCCCGTCGAGTGGCCCAGAGCGACGCGACGATACCGCCCGCCAGCGTTCCGACGATGATGGCGAGCGACACGAGGTTCGGCACGTGGAAGCGGCTCACCAGCAGCATCTTCACGCCGACGAACGCCAGGATCAGTACCAGGCTGTACCGCAGGTAGCGGAACATCGCCATGAGCCCGGCCACCGCGAAATAGAGCGAGCGCAGGCCCAGGATGGCGAATGCGTTCGACGTGAACACCAGGAACGGATCGCGCGTGACGGCCAGGATGGCCGGGATGGAGTCCACCGCGAAGACCACGTCGGTGAGCTCGACCATGATCAGTGCCACGAACAGCGGCGTTGCGTAGAGATGCCCGGCCTTGCGCACGAAGAAACGCGCACGGTCGATCTCGTCGGTGACCGGCACGAAACGGCGCACCAGGCGCGCCGGAAAACTCGCGCCAAAATCGGGCTCCTCGTCGTCGTCGCGCAGCATGCGCAGCGCGGAAACCAGCAGGATGGCGCCGAACACGTAGAACATCCAGTCGAAATGCGCGAGCAGCGTCGTGCCGGCGGCGATCATGAGGCCGCGCAGGACGATCGCGCCGACGATGCCCCAGAACAGCACCCGGTACTGGTACAGCGTCGGGATCTTCAGGTACGCGAAGATCAGCGCAATGACGAAGATATTGTCGACCGACAGCGACCACTCGAGCAGGTAGCCGGTGACGAACTGCACCACCGCGTCCTTGCCGCCGTCGACCCCGATGCCGCCCGCGAAGCCGAACCAGTTCTGCTCGTAGAGCCCGTAGACGACGAACGTGAACGAGAACGCGACGCTGACCCAGACGAACGTCCAGAAAAGCGCCTGTCTCACCGACAGCACCGCGGCCTCGCGGTGCAGCACGCTCAGGTCGAGGAACAGCAGCGTGAGGAACAGGGCGAGGAACCCGCCCCAGACGAGTTCCGTCACCGGGCGACTCCTTGGTGGTCACGCATGAGCGGCCGCCCCGTCACGGTCACGGCATGTCGTCTACGGCGTCCTTCTCCCGCTGCACGGGCATCAGGTCGCGGGCCGTCAGCTTGAGGTCGAGCGCGATGGCGCTCGCAACGTAGATCGACGAGTAGGTGCCGACCACGATGCCGATCGTGAGCGCCGTCGAGAAGCCGCGCAGGATCTCGCCACCGAAGAACAACAGCGCGAACACGGTAAGCATCGTCGTCAGGCTGGTCATGATGGTGCGCGACAGCGTCTCGTTGATCGCCGAATCGATGATCTGCCCGGGCGTGCCCTTGCGGATCGACAGGAAACGCTCGCGCAGCCGGTCGAACACGACCACCGTGTCGTTCAGGGAGTAACCGATGACGGCCAGGATGGCAGCAAGCGCCGGCAGATCGAACGTCATCTGGGTCTCCGAGAAGAATCCCAGGATGATGATCGGGTCGTGCAGCGCGGCCACGATCGCGCCCACGCCGAGCTTCCACTGGAAGCGGAAAGCGACGTAGGCCATGATCAAGAGAAAGGTGAAGAGGATCGCGAGTGCGCCTTTCTCGGCGAGCTCCTGACCGACCTGCGGTCCGACCACCTCCGTGCGGCGCAGCTCTGCGCCGGACTCGTAGGACTGGACCGCTGCCAGCACGCCCCGGCCGAGCTTGTTGACGTCCTGCCCCTTCTCGGGGAGCAGCCGGACGAGCACGTCACGTGACGTGCCGAAGCTCTGCACGGCCGCGTCGCCGTAACCGGCCTTGCCGAGCGCCGAGCGCACCTGCTCGAGGTCCGCCGCCTGGGGGAACGTGAATTCGAGCACGACGCCGCCGGTGAAGTCGATGCCGAAATTAAGCCCGCGCACCCCGAACGACACGAAGGAGGCCACGATCAGGATCGCAGACACCAGGTACCACCGCTTGCGGGTGGCCATGAACGGATAGGTGGTCTTCTTGTGGAAGAATTCCATGGCAGGGTGTCCTCAGATCGAGAGCGCTTCGAGCTTGCGCTGGCGCCCCCAGAGCAGGTGGATGAGTGAGCGGCTGCCCACGAGCGCGGTGAACATCGACGTCATGATGCCGAGCGACAGCACCACCGCGAAGCCACGCACTGGACCACTGCCGAACGTGAACAGCACTATGCCGGCGATGAGCGTCGTGATGTTCGAGTCGGCGATGGACGAGAACGCCTTCTCGAAACCGGCGTTGATGGCCGCATAAGGGCTCATCCCGTTGCGCAATTCCTCACGGATGCGCTCGAAGATCAGGATGTTGGCGTCCACCGCCATGCCGACGGTGAGCACGATGCCGGCGATGCCTGGCAGCGAAAGCGATGCCTGCAGCATCGACAGCAGCGCCGTGAGCAGCACCACGTTCGACAGCAGCACGACATTTGCGATCATGCCGAACGCCTTGTAGTACACCGCCATGAAGACGAACGTCACCAGCAGGCCGATCACGAGCGCGCGCACGCCGCGGTCGATGTTGTCCTGGCCGAGGCTCGGCCCGACGGTGCGCTGCTCGACGATGTAGAGCGGTGCCGCCAGCGAACCGGCACGCAGCAGCAGC
>Ga0316630_10000798_pt1 | contig 10786 bp, 8 predicted proteins | sample OWC_May_M1_C1_D6_FD_207658 | JGI IMG/M metagenome (GOLD analysis project Ga0316630, IMG submission 207658) | Wetland soil microbial communities from Old Woman Creek delta, Ohio, United States - OWC_May_M1_C1_D6_A | ecosystem: Environmental > Terrestrial > Soil > Wetlands | place: USA: Ohio...
CGTTTCAGGGTAGGACCGCAATTATTGCAAGCGGGAAACGGCCGCGGCCTCTGAACGTCCCTGGCGAAGAACGCTTGCGAGGCCGGGGAGTGACGTACTGCTCCACCTGTGATGGCCCGTTGTTCGAAGGCATGAGTGTGGCTGTCATCGGGGGCGGCAACTCGGCGTTGGAAGCGGTGCTCGACATGGTGAAGATAGCGGAGCGTGTCTTCATGGTCTCGCTTACGCCGCTCACCGGGGACCAGGTACTGATCGATAGAGTCAAGGGAAGCTCCAACGTCGCGATCTTCACGGAACATGAGACACGTGAAGTGCTGGGTGATACGGGGGTGTCCGCCATTCGAATAAGGGATATGAAGGGCGGTGAGGAAAAGACGCTCGATGTGCGCGGCGTGTTTGTGGAGATTGGACTGATGCCCAATTCGGAGTTCGCAAGAGATCTCGTTACGCTTAACCAGGTCGGAGAGATCGTGGTGAGCTGCGCCGGAGAAACGGGTATTCCGGGGCTGTTCGCTGCTGGCGATGTGACTAATGTTCCAGAAAAGCAGATCGTGGTAGCTGCGGGTGAGGGCGCAAAGGCGGCACTCCAGGCGTATCGGTATCTCCAAAAGATTTCGTGAGCCGTCCCTGTTGAGTTTGCCGGGAGTTTTCAAAAGTACCCTTCCAGAACCAAGCCTATCAAGGGAATCCGAAGGACAAAAATTCTGCTCCGTAAGCCCCTGAAAGTTTTAGGAATTATGGTTATCCGGTTTTTTGACACCCACCGACATCAACATATTCGATTTCCTCGATAGTCATTGAAACGATTAGGTTTTTTGAGTTGCTCCATGATATGGCAAACCGAACAGAACCTAATATAATCAAGGGGTTTTGAAGGCCCTTCGACAAATTTTCTACAGGTTTTCCACACATTCTGTTGAAAACTAACATAACTAAGTGATATCTCTTGTGTATTATTCCATCTGAACAAGGATCAAGGAGCGAGGCACGAGGAGCGAGGATATAAGGATCGAGGAGTGAGGATAAGGGGTAAAGGCTAAAGCACAAAGATAGGACAGATATTTCTAGAACGGGCAAATGAAAAGGGCCCTGACGGGCCCTTTTCTGATTCACTTATCCTCTTATCTTATTATTGGTTTGCCTTGAGATAGTCAACACAAAACTTCAGGACCTGGTCGCCGGCAAGACCCTTGCCCTGCATCTCTTTTACGAACTCGTCGAGCAGCGGCTTCACCGCATTGGCCCAGCGCGCGCTCTCCTCGTTGGACAGGCTTATAATCTTGTTGCCCCGTGCCTGAATCACCTCTATGGCTTCTTTGTCAATCTCATCCCAGGCCTTGCCCTCTTTCTCGATAAACTCCTCGTTGATCTTCTCGATTACCTTCTGGTCGGCCGGAGAGATTGCGTTCCACTTGCTCTTGTTCATGACGACGAAATGAGCAGACGTATAGGCAGTGCTGTAGCTCAGCGTGTGAAAGCCGACAACCTCTCCCAGTTTCCAACCTTTCATGGCCTCCATTGGGCAGAGGATCGAATCGACAACACCCCTTGAGAGTGAATCATAGGACTCAGGCATCGGCATGCCGACAGGTGCGCCACCGAGTGCCTGGGCGATCTTCGCAGCAACTCCCTGGGACCGGATCTTTAGCCCTTTCACGTCTTCCAGCTTATTAACCGCCTTCTTGCTGTGGAGTATGCCGGGACCGTGCGAATAGAAGTACATCACCTTTGTCTCATCCCATTCTTTCGGTTTGAACGTGTTAAAAAATGCGTTGCTCATCTTCGTGGCCTGCGTGGCACTCTTGTAGCCCAGCGGCAGACCCACCACCTCGGTGAGCGGGAACTTTCCCCTGGTGTATGCCGCGTCAGCGAGGCCTATGTCAGCGATGCCTTTCACGACGCTGTCATACGTCTGTACTGGTGGTGTGAGGGTGTTGGCAGGGAATATGGTCATCTTCACCCGCCCGTTCGTCCTCCTCTCTATCTCCTTGGCCCATTCGTTGGCCACCTGGCTCTGCCGGTGGGGTGCGGGGAACATGGTTGAATAGCGGAGCGTCACGGTCTTTTCTTCGGCTGCACCGGCCGGCCACGGAAGCAGGCAGGCAAGGAAAGCAAGGATAGCGAAACCGGTTCCAAGAAACAAACATCTCTTCATCGTAGGCCTCCTCTACATTACTATTTTATTTATACATACTCCTCGAACTTCGGAATGAAATCCTTCAAGTCGATCCGCTTCATCACGCTTTCAGGAATGCTTGCGACCGGAGGGTAGTCCTTCCTGAAAGGTTTTGCAGTCGCGTCGACGCCGACCTTTGTTACCACTGCCTCCTGCGCAGCAGACAGGTCAAGGTCAGTGCCCAGGACTCCGGGCAGGACCATTATATCTCTGTCTGCCTGCACCCTCGTGGCGAGCGCCCAGGTCATCTGCTGCCCGTTTTCGATGTCGATGTCTGAGTCGAAGCAGACCACGTACTTGAGGTACAAATCATTGGCGAATGCCGCCAGGATGGCCTGTTTAGGCTGCCCTGCATGCTTCTTGTCGAGCTGGATGAACCCGTACCACCAGCCTGCTGCCGCGACGAACCTGAATTTTTTCACATCGGGTACTGCCTCTTTCAGTTTGCGGTTCATGTATGCGTGCTGGGGAATGCGCCCCATGATCATGCCTTTGCTCGGCCAGGCACCCATGTCGTGCACGATGGGGTTCTTCCGGTACGTGATCGCCTTTATCTTGACCGGATGGCGCATCGCGACCTGGTGATACTTGGTGAAGTCGCCCCACGGCCCTTCCTCTTCGCGCACGCCGGGCGGGATCTCACCTTCCAGGATAATCTCTGCACGTGCCGGAACGAGTATGTCGCTCGTCTCGCACCTGACCACCTCCAGGGGCTCGCCCAGCAGAGCACCTGCAACATCGTATTCTGAAGGCGGGTGGGGGACACGGCTCTGGGATGCGGTCGCCCACGCCGGATGCAGTCCTACCACGAAGGCAATTGGAAGAGGCTCGTTGCGCTCCATGTACTGGTTGTAAATGTACCAGAAGTGGCGGCCGGGTGTGATGTGCGTTACTCCCAGTTGCGGCTTCTTGACCATGAACCGGTAGTGAGCGCAGTGGGGAGAATTCGTTTTCTTGTCCATGACCACGCCGATGGCACGGGTCAGGTAGGGCGCTTCTCCTTCGTGATGGATGATGAAGGGAAGGCTGGTCATGTCCGCCTTCTTCCCGGTCAGGATGACTTCTTTGCAAGGCGCCTCGTTCTTCCTCACTTCTTTCGCGGGGAACCTGTTCTGCGTGATCGCTTCCTCTTCCTTCTCGATGTAATAATTCTCCACCTGGTCGGGTGCACAGCCAAGCGCCAGGCCGAACTTGGTGAAACTCGTCTCGGTGTTGCAGACGACGGGCGTGCTGTACCCTTTCACATTTTCAAAGAGGACCATGGGATACTTACCCATCAGATCGAGCTTCTTGATGATCGCGCCGATCTCGTACTTTGGGTCGACCTTGCGGGTGACCCTGACAAACTCCTTGGGCAGCTTCTTTTCACACTCATCCATGAATGTCCGCAGATCTTTCTTCATCTCTTCTCCTTCAGTCCGCCTTTACTGTTTCTTCCACGCTCCCGCCAGGGCTTTTCTTGACTGGCCACTGGCAACTGCCAACTGGCCCCTGTTTTTACGCTATTCCCGGTATTATATTGCCTCCGGCCGGGAAGATGGTCACATCCGCTTTAGGCATTTTCTTTGCCGCCATATCGATCGCTTCCTGGAGGGTCTTTGCGTGCGTGAACTTCATCATCTTCACTGTCTCTTCGGGGAGTCCCTCTGTCACGTGAATCACGTCGAACCGCTCCGCTAATTCCTTGAAGAAGACAACCTGCATGATGTAGGAGATGCCAAAGGACGTCAAATGGTCAGGCACCTTGCCCTCGATCAGCCTGCGATGGAAATCTGTCGCTGTCTCATCGCTTGCCATCTCTCTTACAAGTGGCATGATGGGACCAGCCTCCTTCTGGGGCGCTGCCCAGATGATGATCCCGCCGGAGCGCGTGCAATAACCGGCCATGCTCAGTGCCTTCGTGGCCTGTACAGCTATTTCCAGGGGAAATGCGGAGGTAATTGTTATATCGGAAAACTTGGGTAGTGGTACCCAGTAGAGAGACCCCGCAAACTTTGATGCCTCGGCGTGCTCGGCCGAGGTTTCACCGGCAAAGGCACGGATGATCTCTTTCTTCTCATTGATCACCATGTCGAGCTTGAATGCAATTCGGGAGATCTTCCCTGCGTCGACTATGTCCTCATAAAAGTAGTTGCCTTCCTTGACGTTGACCTTGCTGTTTCGATGACGAATCCAGCTGAAGTGGTGATCGGCCACTGACCGGTACGAGCAGACGCCAGGCAGGATGATCTTGTAGCCCCCACCGTAGCCTGCTGTCGGATGCGGCATGCATTCGCCGATTCCGATGATCAGGTCTGCATCCGCAACATGCTTGTTGATTTCCACGAGCGTGCCCCGATGAGTCTTGCCGATGATGATGTTGCTTGACGCGTGCGGGTCGTGCGAGAAGAGTCTTCCCTTCAGGCGTTGCGCTGCTTCTTTGCCAACCTTCTTCTCCATCTGTTCAAGCGACAAGACAGGGTGTGTGCCGAGCGCGCAAACACCGACAATGTTTGAGTCCGGGACGCCTGCTTTGTTCAACCGGTTCATGATCTCAGGCATGGCGAGATGGGCGGGCGTGGGCCTCTGGAGGTCGTCAAAGATGAGCACTACCTCCATGCCTGGCTTCGCCATCTCTTCGAGTCTTGGTGATCCTATGGGGTTGTCCAGCGCCCGCTTGATCTCTGCCACGGGGTCGGCAACTCCGGGCACGGGTGGTTTCTCCTGGTCGAACAGCACCTTCCAGCCCGGGGGAAGGGCAAAACAGACTTTTTCTCCTTCACAGATGATGTAACGCTCCATATGTTGTCCCTCCATTCTAGCGGGGCTCACGTTGCCCCTCCATTACGCCCGCAGCTGGACACCAGGCTCGCCGTGCTTACTAGAAGAAAAATCTATTTCTTCCTGGTCAGGAGTTTTCGGAGCTCCGGCCCTGTCTGGGGGCACTTCTGGATGACATCCTTCCAGCCCTCGTCGGAAGCGACCCGCAGAAACTTTTCCTTCTCCGCAGGCGGCAGGTCGATTACCTGCACACCCGCCTGCTTCAATAGCGGGATCTCTTTCTTTATCTCATCTACGTAATAGGCGACGATCTTCTTTTCAGCTTCCTTGGCTGCCTCATTGATCACGTCTTTGAGCTTCTGGGGAAGCGCGTTCCACGTCTTCAGGTTCATCACCATGGGGTGCGGTCCTGAATAGAATCCGGGGTCCACGATATATTTGGTGTGCTTTTCCCAGCCCCATTCCCGGATGCCTATGGCGGGCCAGCCGTAACCGTCCACCACCTTCCGCTCAAGGGCCGTGTACACGTCGGTGGGTGGTATCACGACAGGATTTCCGCCCAGGCCTTTGACCAGCTGGAGATACATGGGCGACACGCGGATGTTGAACCCTTTCAGGTCTGCAGTCTTGATGGGTTTCGTGAGGTATAGGTTGAAGGGTAAGTCAGTGCCGACCCTTCCTATGAAATAGAGGCCCAGCCTCTTCTCGTGCAGGTCATTGTAAAACGCCCACGCCCCGCTCGCCCTCTCTTCCCAGGGCGTGAGCTCTGAGAGCTTCATTGCGTCCGCCTCAGGCAGCAGGGAGACGTAATACGCGTTCGTGGTGTGGACGATGTCTACCATGCCCGTCTGCGCAGCGTGCACCTGGTCGGTGATTTTCACCGCCTCCGGGCCTCCCACAAAGTTGAGCTTCAGCTCCCCCGGGTACTTCTTTGCAACCTGTTGTTCAACACTTTCCATGAAGAACTGGAGTGACTTGTTGTCAGAGGCGTTCTTGGGCCAGGCTGTAATCACCTTGAGCGTGGTCTGGGCCGCTGCGACACCGGATAGAAATAGAGGGGTGGCAAAGGCCAACACCGCGATAAACACTACCAAACCGCACATTCTTTTCATGTTGCCCTCCTTGAGCACACGATGTTTACTGTTTCCAGTGTTCGTATTGTACACCAGCCACCAGCCACCAGTCACTAATCACTTTGTATCACTTGGCCATGCCCATAAGGCTTGGTCCTATGGTTGCCAGGAACGGCATCGTCATCACGAGCACAATACAGACCAAGGCTATTATCACATAGGGGGTAACCGCTTTCCAGATGTCCGCCATGGTGATTTCAGGAGGAGCAACGCCTTTCATGACGAAGAGGGTGACGCCGAATGGAGGGGTGATCAGGCCTGCCTCCAGGGCGATGAGCATCATGATCCCGAACCATATGGTGTTGTAGTTGAATGCGTTGACCACCGGCATGTATATGGGAATGGTGATCATCATGATCGCAACCGTCTCCATGAAACAGCCCATGATGAGCACGACAATGAGCATACCTATTATTATTATGATGGGCGCGATGTTCAGGTTGGTGATGAAGTTGGTCATGCCTGAGGCAGCGCCTGTGAAGGCGAGTATTTCGCCGTACGTGCTCGACACGACGATGATCATGAATATCATGGCGGTGACCTTTACCGTGCCCATCACCGCCTTTTTCATAACATCCCAGGTGAGCCGTCTGTATGCGACGGCAAGGATGAAGGAGGCCAAAGTCCCTGTTGCAGCAGCCTCTGTCGGTGTGGCCACGCCCAGGAATATGAACCCTATGACCATGAAAATGATCAAGCTGAGCGGCAGAAGATAGGTGACCGTGGCCATCACTTTCTCTTTCAAGGGGACGTGAGGCACGTCATACAGGGGCGCTTCCCCCGGGAAAATATGACACCAGACCACGATGTAGATGAGATAGAGAGACGACATGATCAAACCGGGTACTATACCGGCAATGAGCAGCTGCCCCACGTCGATGGAGGCGAGGCTGGCGAGCACCACGGTGAGGGCGTTTGGCGGAATGAGCGCATCCACGGTGCCGACGCCCATGAGGGGGCCAAGGCTCATATTCTTGCTGTAGCCTCTCTTGAGCATGTCAGGCAGGAGGATGGTGCCGAGCAGTGCGCATGTGGCAATGGTTGAACCTGAAAGAGCGCCGATGATGACGCCCATGATGACGGCAAGGATCGAGAGTCTGCCCCGGAGTTTCCCGAGCCACTTGTCGAGCACGTTGACTGCGTCGAGACCCAACCCTGTGTGAAAGATCAGTTCACCCATGAGAATGAAGAAGGGAACGGGGAGCAATGTGAAGGTAGTTATGGAAGTGAATATGCCCGTGACCGCGCCGATGAGGCCGGGCACTCCGCCGAGAAAGAAATACGCGGCAACCAGGTTAACGATAAGAAAAGCAAAGGCAATCGGTATGCCGGTGAGGAGCAGGAAGACCATGCCGCCGAAAAGGAGCGAAATAGTTACGTACCATTCCATGACTTACCTCCCCCTGCCGTCGGCAAACTTGTGCCACGCCATCCGCAGAAACTGGATGGTGAGGAGAGCGCTGCCTATGGGAATAATGATGAAGATGGGCCATTTGGGGAGTGTGACGGCCCTCACGTCGGTTACGTTCCTTTCGATGCATTCGCGGACGTGGTCGATGCCGAAATAGACCATGGTCATGCAGGCAATCGCCCCGGCCACAAACATGACAATGTCGAGCCGGCGCCTTGCCTTATCGGGCAGGTGGGAATAGATGATGTCTGTGGTGATGTGGCCACCTTCCCTCAGGAGCCAGGTGGTGCCGAGAAAGACGATCCACAACAACGCATATTCTGTTGTCTGCGTGATCCAGATTGTCGTCTTCCTGAAGAGAAACCGCATGCCGATGGTGTAGCACATAGCGGTGCAGATGAACACGAGTATGACGCCAGCCAGGCCTGCCATCACGTCGGACAGCTTGTCAAAGCCTTTCCAGAAGAGTCTCATGAACGATGCTACCTCCAAATCTATCTTTTTTCTTCCTTGAACGCGTAACGGAGCGTGTCCTCCTTGGACTGATCCAGGTGAGACTTTACGGCAAGAGAGATCCGATCCGGATCACCTTCTTCAACGGCCATGAGAATGGCCTTGTGGCCCTCTATGGCGCGCAAGGCAGTATCGGGCGTGTTGATACTGCGGATCCTGTATCGTAACGCATGGCGTCGCAGCATCTGCGAAAGCTCGAGCAACCGCGTGCCTCCACTCAGGCGTGCAATAATCTCGTGAAACTGACCGTCAAGTTCCACAAAGGCAGCCACATCGCCCTGCGAGACCCTTTCCTCGGCCAGAGCAATGTTCTTGCGCAGTTCGCGTACGAGCTTGTCGTGCGATTTTTCTACTGCCCATCGGGCTGCAAGACCTTCAATCAGACACCTGATCTCCCAGAGTTCTACGGCTTCCTGATCGCTCAGTGTCTTAACCATGTACCCTACACGGGGGATGGACTCAATGAGCCCTTCCATCTCCAGGCTGTGAAGAGCTTCCCTCACGGGCGTTCGCGAGGTACCGATCTCTTTCGCGATCTTGTTTTCTATAAGGCGCTCGTTAGGCCCCACCTCGCCGCTCAGGATCTGCTCCCGCACGTAATTGTAGACCTTCTTGCGGATTGTAGGATTATCCTTGATGACGAGCTTTTTCATAAGGAAAGAAGGTTGAGGTCAAGGTTTAGGTTGAGATCAAAAGACAGGTTGAGACAAAGACTAGAGCAAAGGTTAAGGTTGAGAAAAGAGCATGGTACCATGCTCTCCCAACTATGGTCTGTCTTCTTTCTCTTCATTTCTTAACCTTAACCTCAACCTTAACCTTTTTGTGCTAACAAATTCCTTTTGTTCTTGCCACAAGTTGTGCCCACTCGTAGTCGACTTCTTTCTGAAGACGCGCGATGTGTTCTTCTGTGAAGTGGCGGTATCGGCCCTGTATCTTCGTATACTCGCTCACGGGCAGGCCCTGCGGCTGATGCGTAATACGGTACTCGGTGCCGTCGATAATCTCGTAGAGGGGAAAGAGCTTGGTCTCCACCGCCAGCATGGCCGCCCTAGCCGAGATATCCTCCGGCATTCTCCATCCGGTGGGGCAGGGCGTTAGCGTGTGGATGAACCGGGTCCCCTTGACCTCCTTGGCCCTCTTTACCTTGGCCATCAGGTCGTGCGGATGGCCAAATGAAGCGGTGGCTGCGTACGGCATGCGGTGGGCGGCGATGATCTGCATGAATTTCTTCTTCTTCCCTTCCCGCCCTCCGGGAGTGGTCATGGTCCATACGTCCTGAGGTGTAGAGGAGCTCGACTGGATACCGGTGTTCATATACGCCTCGTTGTCGAGGCAGATATAGAGGAAGTTGTCGTTCCGGTCAGCAGCGCCCGACAAAGACTGGAGGCCTATATCGAATGTCCCGCCATCCCCGGCAAATGCAACCGGGATGATGTCGTCACGCCCCTGAACCTTGAGCGCGTTTGCTATGCCTGCCGCTGTAGGGGCTGCGATTTCAAAGGCGGAGTGGAAGCATGGCACCTCGAAAACGCTGTTTGGATAGTTGCCACTGATGGGGCCGACGCACGAGGGGATCATCACCACGATAGTCTTTTCTCCCAGCACCTTCATCACGAGCCGGATGGTCGATGCCAGTCCGCATCCCGGGCAGCCCATGTGTCCGGACCGCATGTATTCTTTTTCCGTTATTGCTGTTTCTGCTGGAGCCATGTCTCCCTCCGTACCCATGTGGGCAGATCCGTTGGTTTGTCTCGTTTCAACGTTTCGAGCACCATGTCCTCGATCATCTCGGGTGACACGTCTGCGCCGCAGATGCCGGCGATGTAGCCCGAGACCATGGGGCGACGCGGAAGCGGGTAGAGCGCCGATTTCAGTTCGTGGCAGAAGATGCCTTCCTTGCCCAGCGATATGTTGCGGTCAAGCACTGCCACCTTCGAAACGTTCTTCAGTGCCTCCTGTACCTCCTCGGTTGGGAAGGGCCTGAACGCCTTTATCTTGAGAAGCCCGGCCTTGTGGCCTTTGGCGCGCAGGGATGCGATTGCAACGCGTGCGGTGCTTGTCATGGCGCCGCTCGTTACGAGCACGATGTCTGCGTCATCCGTGTCGACCGGTTCCACCACGCCGTATCCTCTGCCCACGATCTCCTGATATTCCCTGTTGGCCTCCCTGATGATGGGCCTTGTCTTCTCCATGTCAGCAAAACTTCTCTCGCGGTAACCCATGTACTGCTCGGGGCTCACCACGCTTGAGATGAAGGCGGGATCCTCTATGTTGAAGCGTGTCGGTATGCTGAACGGCGGGAGATATGCGTCGACCGTCTGCTGGTCAGGGATCTCGATCGGTTCCATGAAGTGAGATGTGAAGAAACCGTCTATAGCCACCATGACGGGAAAGAGCGCCTGCTCTGCAATCCTGTACGCCTGGATCACGGTGTCGAGCGCCTCTTGCGCATCCTCACAGTAGAGCTGGAGCCATCCCGTGTCTCTCTGGGAAAGGCTGTCCGACTGGTCGCTCCCGAAGGCCCACGGCACTGCGATCACACGGTTCACGTTGCACATCACGATGGGTACCCTGTTGCCTGAGGCGAAGTGAAGCATCTCGTGCATCAGCGCCAACCCCTGGGAAGCGGTGGCGGTGAATGTGCGCACGCCCGTGAGCGACGCAGCCACGCACGCTGCCATGGCTGAGTGTTCCGATTCGGTACGCATCATGACGCCTGTGAGTTTTCCCTCCAACTCCATGTCGGAGAGTCTCTCATAGATTGGGGTCTGCGGTGTTATGGGATACGCGGCT
>Ga0316630_10000799_pt1 | contig 10786 bp, 9 predicted proteins | sample OWC_May_M1_C1_D6_FD_207658 | JGI IMG/M metagenome (GOLD analysis project Ga0316630, IMG submission 207658) | Wetland soil microbial communities from Old Woman Creek delta, Ohio, United States - OWC_May_M1_C1_D6_A | ecosystem: Environmental > Terrestrial > Soil > Wetlands | place: USA: Ohio...
GTATTCTTTCGGGCCCACAATGAGGAGATTCTCTTCAGGCCGTATTTCAGTCACATAGAGTGGCTCGGCAAAGGGTATGTTGAGTCCCTTGCGCTGACCTATGGTGTAGAGATGGACGCCCTCGTGGCAACCCAGGCGCCTGCCGTCTACGAACAGTATGTCGCCCTTCCTGGGAGCAATGAATCGTTGCATGAAGCCCCGGTAATCATTGTCCTGGATGAAACAGATGTCCTGGCTTTCGCTGATGTGCTCCCCGCGGTTCCATATGCTCGACATCTCCGCGCGAACATTCTGCTTGGTGCAGTCAGCGAGAGGAAAAAGAATCCGCTTGAGCAATTCCTGCCGGAGCGGGTAGAGGAAGTAGGTCTGGTCCTTCTGCCTGTCTCTCGGTTTCTTGAGGGTCCACTGCTTTCCTGAGCAGTCGATTTTCGCGTAGTGCCCTGTGGCGACCTTGTCGGCACCAAGCGCGAGGGCTTTGGAAACGAAGGAGGAGAACTTGATGTGCTCGTTGCAGAGCACGCACGGGTTGGGTGTCCTGCCCGATCGATACTCAGAGATGAACCGTTCGATCACGTGCTGTTCGAACTCTGGCCTCAGGTTCATCACATAATGCGGGATGGCGAGCGCATCCGCCGTCCGGCGTGCCCTCTCTATGGAATCAAGCGAACAGCAGGCCTTGGGATTACCTGTACTGGTCAATCCCTTGGGAAGCAGGGCAAAGGTCACACCCACCACGTTGAAACCCTGTTTGGTCAACAGGTGCGCGGCAAAGGAGCTGTCCAGACCGCCGCTCATGGCCAGAAAAACCGTTTCCATAGCGGTATGATACCATGGCGGAGACGATTGACAAAAGTCTACGGAGGCGGGTTCCGCTTTCGACGTCTGACCGCCAGGGTCTATTCCATACCCATGGGACACGCCATTTGCCAACACGGTCGCATGTATTGAAAGTTACAGCGGAATGTAGTATTATCAACGCACCACAAGGAGGGTCGTGCATGCGGGCGAAACTTAAATTATCAGTAACGATACTGGTCGTCGGGGTATTCTTTCTTGGGGTTCTTGTCGGGGCCCAGGAGAAGAGACCTGCCAGAGGCTCTGAGAGCAAGGAGATTTACGAATACCTGAAGACCTTCTCCGACGTGATTGACATTGTGAAGAGAAACTACGTCGATACGACGCAGGACAAAGACCTTGTGTACAACGCGATCAAAGGTATGCTGGAATCACTCGACCCGCACTCCTCATTCATGACGCCTGACATGTACAAGGAGATGCAGACAGAAACCAAAGGAGAGTTCGGGGGGATAGGCATAGAGATAACCATCAAGGATGGTTTTCCCACGGTCATCACGGCCATAGAAGACACGCCTGCCTTCAAGGCCGGCATGAAATCTGCGGACCAGATCATCCGCATCGACGGGAAAGCCACCAAGGGCATGGGCCTCGTTGACGTGGTAAAACTTATTCGAGGGCAGAAAGGCAAGCCTGTCGTGCTCACCGTTGTAAGGGAAGGGTTTACGGCACCAAAGGACTATTCAATCGTCCGCGACATAATAGTAGTGAGAAGCGTGAAGCACAGAATGCTTGATGACGACTATGGGTATGTCAGGATCACACAGTTCCAGGAAAAAACTTCCCGGGACCTGGATACGGCGCTGAAAGATCTGCGGAAGAACGAGAAGGGTAAGGCCCTCAAGGGGCTTGTTGTTGACTTGCGGAATGACCCGGGCGGACTCCTGGATCAAGCCGTCGACGTCTCCGACAAGTTCATGAGCGACGGGCTGATCACCTATATCGAAGGTCGAAAGGCCGATCAGAAGATGAAATTTTTTGCCAAGAAAAAGGATGACGACTATGCGGGCCCGCTTGTAGTGCTCGTGAACGAGGGCAGTGCCAGCGGCTCGGAGATCGTGGCCGGCGCTCTTCAGGACTCCAAGAGAGCGATTATAGTCGGCACCAAGACCTTTGGGAAAGGGTCGGTCCAGACGATCATCCCGCTCGGAGATGGTTCGGCGGTGAGACTCACAACAGCAAAGTACTTCACGCCCAAGGGGCGCTCAATACAGGCAGAAGGTATCCAGCCCGATATCGTTGTCGAAAGCGAGATGGCCAAGAAACGCGAGAGAATGACTCCAATCAAGGAGAGCGACCTGGAGAGGCATCTGCAGGGCGACAACAAGAAGCCGGCTGCGCCGGAAGCTAAGCCACAGGGCGTCGATAAGAAAAACCTGGAGGAAGAAGACTTCCAGCTGCACATGGCAGTGCAGATTCTGAAAAGCTGGGAGGCACTCAGGGGTAGCAAGTAGTATTACTCTTCCCCCAGGAGATAATCCATCCTGCAGCTCGGGCAGTTCCAGACCTTCTTGCCCATCTTGAAAAGAGGTTCGCCGCACTGAGTGCAGACCGGTGATCGGTCCTGGTCTGCGGGCGCTGTTTCTTCCTTGGATGTCGATCCCTTTTCTGTATTCTGCTTGTCTGAGCGGGCCAGGTCAACGCCCAGCTTTCTTGCGAGGTTTATGAGGGCGTGGTCAAAGCCCTCCCTGTAACGATAGAGGGACTTGATCTGCTCCTTGTCGCGCGTGGCGCCGACAAGCCTCCACCAGAGTTCGTAGCTCTCCCTGTGAGTCTTGAGCATTGCCTCTTTCAGGTCGTCGTCGCTGAAATGCTTTGGCATGCCAGAAGCCTTGTCTTGAAATCCTCAGGCATTCTTTTCGGCTTTCCCGTCCCGTCCACGCACACCATGAAGGTTTGGCCCCGCGTAACAGGCTTGCCATCCCTGGATACCACGTGGGCAAGGGTGAACTGGGCGTTCTTGACGTCTGTGACCGTCGTGTGGGTCTCGAGCTCGTCCCCGTACCTCGACTTGTCGAGGAGGTCAAGCTCGACCCGCTTCACCAGCACATACGTGCCCTGTTCCTCCCATTCAGGAAGCGATATGCCGCAAGATAGGAGGTACTCGAACCAGGATTTTTCAAAGAGCTTGAGGTAGTTGGCGTAGTAAACAACGCCGCCGGCATCGGTGTCCTGGTAGTAGACCCTCGTTCGATACATCGCAGTGTCATATCATGACTGACGCTCACGGGTCAACAAAAGAGCACGCAAAGGAGTTGTATGTTACGGGTTACGAGTTTGAAGATCCGTTTCTAAACCCGTAATGCGGAACACGTAACTCGTAACCGCAAAAAGCGAGATAGAGCATGCTCTATCTCGCTTTTTGGTACACAACTCAGCGCTGGTGTGATAGGTTTAAGGGAAGAATCGCCCGCCATAATTCGGAGGAACCCGCATGGATGTCGACCCGAAACTCATAGAGTTTCTGATTGACCCGGCTAATTATCCTGAGAGGCCCCACGCCATTACCCATCACGAGACCCACATTTCGCACGTATTTGTGGGGGACTCATTTGCTTACAAGCTCAAGAAACCCGTTAAGTACGACTTCCTCGACTTCAGCAGCCTGGAGAAGAGAAAAGTTTACTGTGATGCGGAGGTTCAGCTCAACTCCCGCCTGGCAGCACAATACTACCTCGGTGTAATCGAGCTATATGCGCCGGGAACGGGCGGATATGCCTTCTCCAAGGAGGAGGGGTGCAGCGTCGCAGAATATGCGGTAAAGATGAGGCGAATCCCCGATGATCGGATCCTGAGGAACCTGATCGAACAGGGTGCGTTGCTTCACGGTGCACTGGATCCTGTGGCCGTGATGCTGGCCCGCTTCCACCAGCAAGTGCCTGAATATCAGGGAACGGCCTTTGGTGGCATCGGATCAGTGATCATGAAGACAGAGGATAACTTCGAGGAGATCAGGGACTTTGTGGGGCGCACGCTGGATCAGTCATTCTATGAGGAGTTGACGGAGTACACGCGGACATTCATAGCGAGATGGAAGAGGTTGTTTGGTGAGCGCAAGAAGTACGGTTTTATTCGCGAGGGCCATGGAGACCTGCATTCGCAACATGTCTGCCTTACCGACCCGCCCGCCATCTATGATTGCATCGAGTTCAACGAGCGGTTGCGGATCACCGACGTGCTGGAAGACATCGCATTTCTGTTGATGGACCTGGAGTTCCAGGGCAGGTTTGACCTCTCGAACCGCCTGTTCAAGACCTACTTTTCCGTGCAGAAAGATGCCCTGATCAACGAACTTCTCCGGTTCTACAAGGTGTATCGTGCCGTAGTCCGGGCGAAAGTAGAGGGGTTAACGGGGAGCAGCGTGGAAGATGAGGCTGGCAGACAGGAGGCGATACGAAGGGCACGAGAGTACTATGCGCTGGCCGACTATTACATCAAGGCTAAGAGTGCCCGGTTTAACCCTGTCATCTTTATAGGTGTCTCGGGCTCGGGTAAATCTGCTATTGCTGCGGACGTCTTTCCTGGTGCGGTCTGGCTCCGCTCTGACGCGGTGAGGAAAGAAATTTCCGGCGTGGACGCAAAAGAACACGTGTACGTGGAGTATGGCAAGGATATCTATGACGCGGACGCCACAGAGAAAACCTACCGACTGCTTGCCGATAGGGCTGTTAAGGAGGCGGGCACGGGCAGGAGGGTCATAGTAGACGCCACCTATCTGGAGGCAGCCCAGCGGGTGCCGCTCCTCAACGCATGTTTGAACTCAGGCCTGAACCCCTTCTTCGTGCATTGCTGTGCAGCAGAGCCTCTGCTCAAGAAGAGGATTGAGGGGCGAGTTGCCGAGGGCGCGGACCCGTCTGATGCGCACATGGCTATCCTGGAGAGACAGCTGAGCGCCAAAGAAGAGCCTGCTGAGTTACCCTTCTTCAGGGTCATGAACCTCAATACCGACGAAGACCTGGAGGATATACGCAAAGCCCTGCGGGAAGGACTGGGATAGGACAGTGATCAGTGATCGGTAATCAGTAGACAGAGGACAGTGTTGAGTGCCAAGGGTCGAGTGAGACGCGGAGAGGGGGAGACGCGGAGACAGAGTGACGAGTGTTGAACGAGACAAGGGGACACGGAGACACAGCAGTCGCCAGCAACCAGTGATCAGACAAACTGGTTTAATTGGTTTGATTGGTTGAATTGAATGACGGGACAGACTAGATAGACGAGATAGACTAAATGGACCAGACAGACCAGATAGACCAAAGAAACCAAAGAAACCAGAGAAACCAGAGAAACCAGTATCCGGCCGTCTGCGGTCGTCATCAAAGTGGTTTCAGCACTATGTCCCGCCGCATGAATCGGCCGTACGTGATGCCCTTGAGTGAAGACCCCTCAAACCAGAAGTCCATGGTCGTTGCGGCAGGCGAGTAAGGGATACGCAGCACGAACCTTCCGTCTTCGCGTGTGACAAACGCAGCTTCGGTCTCCCATCGGTCTGCGGTTATGTACCATTTCGGGTAGTCGGGAGTCAGATACATGATCTCTGCCTGCTCGTCTGACGGTCCATTCGATTTGATCTCGCGGACAATGAGCACAGCATCGTAACTTCCCTTGACCTGCGGGCTTCTCCACGTTCCCCACCAGATGCCTGTTTTCCCAAAGAACAACCGCACTCTCTCGGATACATTCGTTCCGGGAACCTTGACGTCAAGGTCCGTGGGAATGTATATCCCGTTTGGACCTGCGCCGTGCTCATTCGGATATCGTTGATGATTCATCACATGCCCCTACAGCTTCTCCCATGCTGAGTGACATTCTTTTACCAATTCCCATTGAGTCATGCAACTCTCGACCACGGATTCATCGCCGAGCGAGTCCGCCCTCATATTTCTATTCCCCCGTCCATCTGCTACAATATTGCATATGTCTCTAAGTCTTTGTATTGACCGATCACTGACCACCGATAACCGGTAACCGTCTTTTATGTCTTTTCTTCCTGTCTCCCAGAAAGATCTCTTGCTTCGCGGCTGGGATAGCCTCGACGTCATTCTCGTAACAGGTGACGCATACGTGGATCATCCCTCGTTCGGGACCGCGGTGATCGGCAGGGTGCTGGAGCATGCGGGTTTCAAGGTGGGGGTGATCGCCCAGCCTGACTGGCGCAGCAGTGCCGACTTCACACGACTGGGTAAACCACGCCTCTTCTTTGGCGTCACGGCTGGAAATCTTGATTCCATGGTTGCCAATTACACAGCGAACAAGCGACCCAGGAAGACCGACGACTATGCACCCGGGGGAAGGGCAGGGCTCAGGCCTGACCGCGCAACCATCGTCTATGCCAACCGGATCAGAGAAGCATTTAGAGATACCTGCATCGTCATTGGGGGAATAGAGGCGAGTCTCAGGCGGCTTGCCCATTATGACTGGTGGGAGAATAGTGTACGGCGATCTCTCCTGTTCGACGCACGCGCTGACATACTTGTCTACGGCATGGGAGAACAACAGGTTGTCGAGATTGCCCGAAGGCTCGATGCAGGGCACGCGCTGAGCGGGATAGCGGGAACCGCAGTTGTAGCGAGAGACGTGCAAGACCTGGCCGACCGTTTGGAGGTGCCTTCCTTTGAAGACGTGAGGCAAGACAAGGAGAAGTTCAACCAGGCGTTCAAAGCACTTTACGACCAGCAAGACCCAATCAGGGGAAAGGCAATAGTCCAGAAGCACGGCAACCGCTTCGTGGTGCAGTATCCTCCGGCTCCGCCGCTCGCACCATCTCAGCTGGATGAAATCTATGCGCTTTCCTACGAGCGCGCGTGCCATCCTGAGTATGAGCGGGCAGGCGGAATACCGGGGTTTGAAACGGTGAGGTTTTCGATCATCTCGCATCGAGGTTGCTGCGGCGAGTGTACCTTCTGTTCCCTGGCCATGCACCAGGGCAGGATGATCCAGTCGCGTAGTTCCGCTTCAGTATTGAAAGAGGCAGGGCAACTCTCTGAGTCGAAAGGCTTCAAGGGAACCATAACGGATGTAGGTGGTCCGACAGCAAATCTCTTCCAGGCCCGTTGCGATCGATGGGAGCATAAAGGCGCATGCAGCCACAAGCAGTGCCTTATGCCCCGCAAGTGTCCCAACCTGGCGCTGGGGTATGCGGAAAGCATCAAGCTCTACCGCTCGATACTCGCGCTCCCGAAAGTGAAACATCTTTTCATCGAGAGCGGGCTTCGCTACGACTTACTCTCGGGAGAAGGCCCCGCTGCTGGAATCGCGTCCAAATTTATGGAGCAGCTCTGCGGCCATCACATCAGCGGTCAGTTGAAGGTGGCCCCGGAACACACGGTCGACCGGGTTCTGGGTATCATGAACAAACCTGATGTGCGCGTCTACGAAGAGTTTGTGCAGCAATTCAGAGAAACGAACCGCAGATTGAACAAGACGCAGCATCTCGTTAATTACCTCATCAGCGCGCACCCGGGGTCCACGCTTGCCGACGCGCTCAGCCTGTCCCTGTACCTCATGAGGAGGCGCATGAGCCCCCATCAGATACAGGACTTCATGCCGTTACCAATGACGCTCTCCGGGTGCATGTTTTACACGGGCAAGCATCCGTTCACCGGCGAAGCGGTCTATGTGCCGGATACGTTCCACGAAAGAAAGATGCAAAGAGCGCTCATTCAGTGGCGCGACCAGAAAAACCGCAGTCTGGTCCGCGAGGCTCTGAAGCAGTTGAAAAGGGAAGACCTTAGGTCTGAATACGAACGTGCGTGGAGAAGCTATGATACAAGAGCCGGGTCGAAGCAGCACGCTTCGGCTTGAAATAGGCGATCTTTCTTTCCCGGGAGGGTGGGGGGTGGCGAAAGAAAGTGGCTTTGTCTTTTTCGTCCCTGGTGCAATACCCGGAGATCTTGTTACAGCCAGGCTGGTTCGAAGAACCAGCCGCTATGGTTACGCTGAAGTCACGGGCTTCGAGCGCGAGTCACCGTTCAGGGTGACGCCTGGCTGTCCTCATTTTGGTACGTGCGGAGGCTGCGTATCGCAGAACCTCCGGTACGGGAAACAGCTCGAACTGAAAGAAGGATATCTCCGCCAGACGCTCCGCAGGATCGGAGATGTTGACCTTGAAAGGGTCGAGATAGAGCCCATCGTGCCTTCTGTGGCGGAGTGCTATTATCGAAGCAAGATCGAGCTGTTCTTCGAGTACCGGGGCAGCGAGCTCGCGCTCGGATTCATGCAGCGCGTCTCCCCGCTGGAACCGTACAAGCCCCGTGTTATCCCTATAGAGAGCTGCGTGATCTTCAGCAGGGCTGTGGCACGGCTGATCCCCTTGGTACATGCCTATGCAGCCTCATCGCGCAACGCGGGGCGCGTGAGCAAGGGCGGGGCAAGAAAGCAGGGAAAGCTCATGAGTCTTACGGTGCGTGAAAGCAAGTGGGATGGCAGGCTCATGGTCTGTCTTGAGGCCGCAGGAGGGTGGACGGACGGGCTCCCTCCGTTTATTGACGCATTGACGAGTGCGGTGCCGGAGATGGCGAGTCTCCACATCCTTTCAGGAAACAAGGACCAATGCCTCTACGGCACGCCCTATATAGAAGAGAAGCTCGATCGATTCGTCTTCAGGGTCTTCCCAGAGACCTTCTTTCAGCCAAACAGCGAAACCGCCCTGCTGCTCTACCGATTGATCGTGGAAAGCCTGGGGGCCACCGGGCGCGAGCGCGTGCTCGGCCTTTACTGCGGTGCGGGACCGATCGAGATTTTTCTTTCGCCGTTCGTCAAAGAAGTTGTAGGAATCGACTCAAGTCGCCGGAACATCGATACTGCCGAGGAGAACTGCCGCATCAACGACGTACGCAACTGCCGGTTTTATTGTGCCAGGGCCGAAGATATACTGCCCGGGCTCATATCCAGTCCTTTTGATTTTGTGGTGGTTGATCCCCCGCGGGCAGGGCTGGCTGAGAGGGCTCTAAGATTGCTGCTGGAGACGCACGCCTCAAGAATCATTTACGTGTCGTGTAACCCCTCGACGCTCGCCCGCGACCTGAAACGCCTGCGCGAGGGCGGATACGTTCCCACCCGCATCCGGCCATTCGACTTCTTTCCGCACGCGGCTCACCTGGAGACGTTCGTCTTGCTTGAGCGGTTGTAGGGACAGGAAAGGAACGCAATACAGGTTGAGGTAAAGACTAAGACGAAGGTTGAACATACGGAGAGAAGGAGTTTACCTTAACCTTTGCTCTTGTTGTTACCTTAACCTTTGTTTCTGGTTCTTGCCTGTTTCTAACACGCTACTGCTTCCCAGGCACACATGTTCTTCGTAATACACTCGCAGTTCTTCGTAACAACCGAGTTAGGCGCGCACAGCACCAAAATCTCCTGCTTGATGATCGATTTGGGCACGGCCTGGTCGCTGGTGATGTGCCCCAGATACTGCAACGGGAATCCGAGGAACTTCCTGCACGTGGAATCTATCTGCGAAAATATTCTATGTGCTTCTTTGTCGTTCGCCGCGGAATTGACGATGACGCTGAAGCAGTCCCGCGCAAATACCTGGTACATGACCTTTATCATGGCGTACGCATCGGTCAAGCTGGTTAACTCTCGGTTCAGCACTATCACGTTTCGGTAGGCTAGCAGGTTAAACTGAAGCACCACTTCTGAAAGTCCTGCACCTGTGTCGAGAAGAACGTGGTCATATTTGGTAAACAGGGGCCTGAGCGCGTCCTTGATGAGTTGTATCTTTTCGTATAGAGGCTGCGCCATTTCGCGGACACCGGAGCTTCCCGGAATCAGGTCGAACCCGGCATTGGTGTTGATGACTGCCTCCTGGATCGTGTGGTTCCCGAAAATAACATCCTTGAGTGTGAGGGTGGGCGCGATTCCGAGCATGATGTCCATGTTGGCGAGGCCCAGGTCGCAGTCGACTGTCAAGACCTTCTTGCCCATCTTGGCCAGGGTGGCAGCCAGGTTGATAGTGACAAACGTCTTGCCGACCCCTCCTTTGCCGCTCGCTATAGCCGTAATTACCGGGATATGCTCATCCATCACGAACTCCCTTTCTTGACAGCAGCTCGACCCAGGCTTCCCACCTCATCGCCTGCCCTGAGCCTTGAGTACATATCGTCGAACTTCTTACGGGGAGCCCGACCCAGGCTAAGCCTTTCCTGGGATGAGACGGCGTCGAGTTCTACCGTCTTTTCCGGTTTACCCTCATAGAAGACCTGATTCTTGCCATTTTTTTTCGCTTTATAGAGCGCCATATCCGCCTGATGGACGAATTCATCGCTACCTCCTCTTGAGCCCGCTGAGTATTCCGCCACCCCGATGCTCGCCGAGATGGGCAATACTTTCTTGAGCGGTATAATTGCTATAGCCTGCTGGAGCCTGTTGGCAATACGGACGGCGTCGAACAGGTCCGTAGCCGGCATTATCACGGCGAACTCGTCACCACCGTATCGACAGACGATATCGGTCGGCCTCAGTTGCTCCCGCAAGGTGGTTGAGGTGCGCATGAGGAACCGGTTGCCCTGGATGTGTCCCATGGTGTCATTCAAGAGTTTGAAATTGTCGAGATCGATCATCATGAGAGAACTGGGCTGGCCGGTCCGGCGAGTACGAGCGATTTCGATATCGAGCTGCATGGTGAAAAATCGCGTGTTGTAGAGACCGGTAAGGGCATCGGTCAGGGTGAGAGAGCGTAGATTGGTGTTCTCTTTCTTGAGCTGGGCGATCTTCTCAAGGAGATCGTCGTGGATCCCGACCACGAGGTGGGATCGCCGTTGCAGGGACTCCCTGTCGCTCGCTGGCAGCTCGTCGACGAACGTGATTACCACCTCCGTCTTGCGCGCTTTGTGTCCAGCTAGCCAGACAGAAATAGACTCGTTGCTCTCCAGTATCTGGACGAGCGTCCTGTTCTGCTCCAGGTATTTATGGGAGCGCCTCTCTGTCAGAA
>Ga0316630_10000801_pt1 | contig 10758 bp, 9 predicted proteins | sample OWC_May_M1_C1_D6_FD_207658 | JGI IMG/M metagenome (GOLD analysis project Ga0316630, IMG submission 207658) | Wetland soil microbial communities from Old Woman Creek delta, Ohio, United States - OWC_May_M1_C1_D6_A | ecosystem: Environmental > Terrestrial > Soil > Wetlands | place: USA: Ohio...
GCATTGGTGGTCAACTTTGAACGTGACCACCTGCGTCGTACCGGCCGTACGACACGAGAGTGGCTTGCGCGATTCGAGGCGCTTGGGCTTGTACCGCGCGTCATTGACGATGAAACCGGTGTGGCGGCGTCCTGGTCGGCAGAGAAGCTCGAACACGTGGAGTCGGTTGATCTGTTGTTTGCTCGGCCTGGTGTGGAGGTATGGCGCAAGGCAGAGACGTGGGGGTGAAGGACGGCGTGATCGTCCTCGGCGCAGGCGGCCACGCCAAGGTCGTTATTGAGATCCTGCAAGCCAACGGCGAGAAGGTCGACTACTGCGTGGGCAAAATGCACGGCCCCGATACCTGTCTGGGCGTCCCTGTTCTCGAAGGCGATGAGCATATCCCCCTCCTGCGTCAGAGGGGTTATTGCCGGGCCTTCGTGGCCATTGGCTCCAATTCAATACGCGAGCGTGTGGCTGAAGTGGTCAGAGGTGATGGCTACCAACTGATCAATGCTATCAGTCCTCACGCGGTCACATCCCCCTCCGCACATCTCGGGGACGGGATAGCGGTAATGGCTGGTGCCGTCATCAATACCGCAGCTGTGATCGATGACCTGGTCATTATCAATACCGGCGCCACCATTGACCACGATTGCCGCATCGGTCGTAGCGTGCACATCTGTCCGCAGTGCGGCCTGGCAGGCAATGTGCACGTTGGCGCTGGCGCCTTTCTCGGAACCGGCGCCACGGTCATTCCGGGCATACAGATTGGTCGCAGGGCTGTCGTTGGTGCCGGCGGCGTCGTGATTCACGACATCCCGGATGGAGCCGTCGCCGTGGGCGTACCCGCCCGGGTCATCAAACTAGAACACGTGGAGTGAAGCGCGATGCAGCGGATCCCTGTCGCGCGACCGAAACTCTCTGGAAATGAGCGGCGTTACGTGTTGGACTGTCTTGACACGGGATGGGTCTCGTCCCATGGGAAGTACATTGGCGCCTTTGAGGAGGCGTTCGCAAGATTCTGCGGCGTCAGGCATGCCATCGCGGCCAGTAACGGCACCGTTGCCCTGCACCTGGCGCTGGTTGCCCTGGGTGTCGCACCCGGAGACGAGGTCCTCGTTCCTACGGTCACCTTTATCGCGACGGCCAACGCGGTGCGCTACTGCAGTGCCACCCCGGTGCTGGTGGATGTGTGCCCCGGCACGCTGATCATCGACCCAGCCGAGATCGAGCGCAAGATCTCGCCCAGAACACGGGGCATCATCCCGGTCCATCTCTACGGACACCCGTGCGAAATGAGACCGATCGCCGAAACAGCCGCTCGGCATGGTTTGTTCGTTCTTGAAGACGCGGCCGAGGCGCATGGCGCCGAGTACCTTGGCAGAAAGGTCGGCGGTCTGGCCGATTGTGCCGCCTTCAGCTTCTTTGGTAACAAGATCGTCACGACCGGCGAAGGCGGAATGGTCACCACCGACGACGATGAGCTCGCAGCCAAGCTCCGCCTTTTCCGTGGGCAGGGCATGGACCTCAAGCGACGCTACTGGTTTCCCGTCGTCGGCTACAACTATCGGATGACCAATATCCAAGCAGCCATGGGTCTCGCCCAGATCGAGGCCATCGAGACCGCACTGGCTGAAAGGCAGACGCTTGCTCGCTGGTATGACGCGGCACTTGCACCTCTGTCGGATCGGGTTGTTCTTCCGACCCAGGCAGTCTGGGCCAAACCGGTGCACTGGATGTATACGATCTTTCTGCGCGAGGGCGGCGAGCAGCAGCGCGACGAAGTGATGCGCCGGCTCGATGAACTAGGCATTGAAACGCGCCCGGTCTTCTACCCTCTGCACCTGCTGCCGCCTTATCGAGATCAGGCCAGCTATCCGGTGGCCGACAGCTGGGCGCAGCGCGGCATTAACCTTCCCACACATCAATTCCTGAACGAATCCGATGTCTCGCGGATCGCGGACAGTCTGTCAGACGCTCTCTCCGCCCTGTGAAAATAGCGCTCTGCTCCTCCTTTGTGCCATTCCTCAAGGGAGGAGCCAAGAACATTGTCGAATGGCTCGAGAGTGCCCTCCAGGAAGCGGGGCACCAGGTTGAACGCGTCTATCTGCCAACGATCTATACCGCCGATGTGCTCTTCTCGCAGATGATGGCGTATCGCTGGATCGATCTCACCGATTCCGCAGACCGCATCATCTGCTTTCGCCCCCCGGCGCATCTGATTCCTCACCCGCAGAAGGTCCTCTGGTTCATCCATCACGTGCGCTTCTTCTACGACCTCTGGGACACCCGTCACCGTGGGTTCCCCAATGATGGCCGGCACCGGGGTCTGCGCGAGGCTCTGCATGCCATAGACACAGCCGCCTTTCGCGAAGCCCGGAGGGTGTTCACCAACTCACAGGTGGTCTCCGACCGGATCAGGATGTATAACAAGGTGCACAGCGAAGTCCTGTACCCGCCGATTTACAGGCCCGAACGCTTCCGGTGCGGATCGTTCAGCGACGAAATCGTCTACCTGTCTCGGGTCGAACGCCACAAGCGCCAGCACCTTCTCATCGAGGCCATGCGGCACACGCGGACCGGTGTGAAGTTGCGCCTGAGCGGAGCATGCTTCGCGAAGGAGTATGCCGAGGAACTGCGCTCGCAGGTATCCATGGCCGGCCTGGAGGGGCGCGTCACCTTCGAAGACCGCTGGATCAGCGAATCGGAAAAGGTCGAGGTGCTCGCCGACTGTCTGGCGGTCGCCTATCTACCGTTCGACGAGGACTCCTACGGATACCCCAGCCTTGAAGGCAGCCACGCTGGCAAACCGGTGCTGACCACGACGGACTCCGGCGGGGTCTTGGAGTTGGTGAAGGACGGCGTCAACGGCCTCGTGGTGGATCCCGACCCGCGAGCGCTGGCCGAGGCCATGGACAGGCTCTACCTCGACCGCGAGGTCACCCGCCGGATGGGGCGGAACGCCCAGGCCAGACTGGGCGTGCTGAAGATCACCTGGTCTCACGTGATCGAGAGGCTGCTCTCGTGAAGGTCCTGGTCGTCAACAACATGGCTCCGTTTGTCCGGGGAGGGGCAGAGGAACTGGCCGCGCACCTGGAAGAGAACCTGGTTGCCAGCGGCCACGAAGCCGAAGTGCTGCGAATCCCCCTTCGGCTGGATCCAGCTTCCCGCATCCCGTCCCAGATGCTCATGGTCCGGGCCCTCGAGATGTTCAATGTCGATCGTGTCATCGCGCTCAAGTTCCCGGCCTATCTCATCCGTCACCCGCATAAGACCCTGTGGCTCCTGCGCCAGTACCGGCAGGCCTACGATTCAAGCGACGCCGGCCAAAGCAACTTGCCCGAGGATCCTCCAGGGCAGGAGATCCGCCGCGTCATCCGCAACGCGGATAATGAGGCCTTCGGTGAGAGCCGACGTATCTTTGCGATCTCGAAGACCTCCCAGCAGCGGTTGGCACATTACAACGGCGTTAACGCAGATGTACTCACTCCACCGCTCAACGACGCGGAACTGTTCCGTGGGGGTTCTTCCGAGGGGTACGTCTTTGCGGGCGGGCGAATCAACAGCATGAAGCGCCAGTATCTCCTCTTGGAGGCTCTGGCGCTGGTACCACGCAACGTGCGGCTGGTGATTGCCGGGCAGCCTGATACACCACAAGACGCTGCACGACTAACGCAGCTCGTGGAAGCACATGCTTTGGGCGATCGAGTCACACTTGACTTGCGATGTCTACCACGCGCTGAACTCGCCCAGTATGTCAATCGGGCATTGGTTTGCGCCTGCGTACCCTGGAACGAGGATTTCGGCTACCTCGCGGCAGAGGCGGCCGCGGCCGGCAAGCCCGTGATCACCGCACACGACAGTGGCGGCGTGCTTGAATTGGTTCGGCACCTAGAAACGGGCTGGGTTGTGGCTCCGGAGCCGCAAGCGCTGGCAGACGCGATGGCTGCTGCCTGTCTCAGCACAACCACCACGGTGAACTACGGCACGGCCGCCCGTGACCATTGGTTCGGGATGGGCGTCACCTGGCCCAAGACCGTGGAGAGACTTCTCACATGAATCTGCTCTTCTTCACTCCCGCGGCCTCGTCGTCGGCCATAGGCCGCGTGACGCAGCTCGTGGGGAGGGAGCTGAAAGCGAGAGGGCATACTGTCACCATGGTGCGAACGGAAGACTACGCGTTCATTGGGACGCCTCCGCGTCAATTTGGAGCCGAGCTGGTACGCTGGGACGATACCAAGCGGGTTTTTCGCGTGGCGCGGGATGCCGACGCCATCGTCTACCAAATCGGCGACAGTTTTCCTTTCCATCGCGGCTGCGTGGAATGGCTCCCCTCTCTGCCAGGCATCGTGTGCTTGCACGACTATTTTCTCGGTGGTCTCTTCAGCGGGTGGGCAGGAGCGCGCTGGATGATGGCGAAGGCGATCCTGCAATCGTGCTATGGCGAAGAGGTCGCTGCTTCCTATTTTGCCTACGAAAATGCGGTGGACTTCGTCGAGGGAACGCGAGAGAGGGCCCCCATGACAGAATGGATCGCTGCGATGGCGACGGGGGTCATCACCCATTCCAGCTGGGATATCCAGCGGATCTTGCGCGCTTGCCCAGGCCCGGTGGAGGTGATTCCACTTGCGTACGACAAACCCAACGCCAGTCCGACGGTTGGATCGTGTTCCGGCCCTGGGCCGGTTGACGGCTCGGCCGGGCGAGATGACATGCTCATCCTGACCGTCGGGCGTGTCAACGCGAACAAGCGCGTCGACAGTGTTCTCCGCGCCATCGGAACCGCTCCGCAACTGCAGCACACGGCCATCCTGCGGCTCGTCGGTCACATCGAGTCGGACGTTCAAGCCCGTCTCTCCGCCCTGGCGCGCAGTTTGCGTGTGCGGTTGCTGATTTCCGGTGAGGTTGACGATGTCACGCTGGCGCACGCCATTGAACGCGCCGATGTGGTGTGCTGTTTACGCTTTCCGGCGCTGGAAGCCGCGTCGGCATCGACCATCGAGGCGATGCTCTGCGGCAAGGCCGTGATCGTAACCGACACGGGGTTCTATCGCGAGCTTCCGGACGATTGCGTGTGCAAGGTGGCGCCCAACCACGAAGTCAGCGATCTGCAGGACAAGCTTGTCTTTCTCGCCCAGAATCCGGCTGAACGAACAGCGTTGGGCAATCGAGCGGCCCAATGGGCGGCGGCCACCTTCAGTCCTCGCCTCTACGCGGAGAGATTGGTGGATTTCGCTCTGCGAGCGGCGCGTGCTGCGCCTGTCATCGAGGCATGCCGCCACTTCGCCAATACCCTCGTGGGCTGGGGAGCATCGCAGGGCGGTTTGCCCATGCAGGATACGATTGCGCCCCTGCGGATATTCGAACAATCCTGCCGCTGACTCCCTTCGCTCCCTCCGACTGGCGGAGTCAGTACCTCCGTGACCTGGTGTCGCGGGTGGGAGCCTCTCGCAGCGTTCGGCATGAGGAAACGGAGTCGCCTGGCGCGAATCGTGGGCGAGCGGAATAAGGCCATCAGTCCCCCGGATTCGGCTACCCAAGTGGGGCCCGCACTGCTACACTTCGCCACGGCTGGGCGAATCTTCCGCGAAACTGACCCGTGGGAGGCGCCGCCCGATCTTCGCTTTGTCGTTTGACGTCGATGATGGTGCGCGCAAGGGCGCAGATGCACGAACACGGCAGCGCAGGGTCACATGTGGTTGTGACGGATAGGTTCCTCCAGGACTCGCTCGAGGACCTGTACGCGCAACAATTGGCCCTCGATCCGGATAATGCGTACCTCGTCGAGCACGGCAGCCCAGCTTGGATTGCCAACCAAATCCGCACCTTCCACTGGTATCGCGAGTATTTGCCATCTGGGGGGAACGTCCTGGATTGGGGGTGCAATCACGCGCCCGACTGCTGTTTGCTACGCGCCTGGTTCGGAGACCGCCTGACCCTGTACAGTTGCGACCTGATCGACCATCACTCCTACGAAGTGTTCCACCGCTTTGCAGCCTCGTCCTATACCAAGCTGGAAGACTCTGTTCTCCTGCCGTATCCCCCGAAGTTCTTCGACGCCGTCATCAGCTCCGGCGTGCTTGAGCATGTGGCCATGGATTATGAATCGCTGAAAGAGCTCTATCGCGTGCTAAAGCCGGGAGGGGTGTTAGTCATCTCATATTTGCCGAACTGGCTCTCCTACAAAGAATTCGTCCGACGCGTTGCCAGGCAGAGGGACTTCCACCGGCGCCTGTACGGCAAGGGGGAAGCGAAGCAGCTGTTGAAGCGGTGTGGCTTCTATCCCATCTCGGCTCGCTACCACACCTTTGTTTGGGAGCGGTGGCTGGAGAGATGTGGTCTGGGGCGTTGGGAACCGGAGTTGGCGCGGCTCCTCGCACAACTCCTCCCGATCCACGTGTTCAGCTCGACGTTGTGTCTCGTGGGGCAGAAGATGACAACCATGTGAGCTGCGGGGCGGCCAACGGCGTGTGCATCGCCCCGTCGGAGCCGTTGCGGAGAGTCTTCTCGCGCCTGACGCCGGCTCAGAGGCGCCGGACGATGCGCGCCGGGCTGCCGCCGACCATGACGCGGTCGGGAATGTTGCGCGTCACCAGCGCTCCCGCCATCACGACGACGTCGTCGCCGATCGTGCACTTCGGGATCACCGCGCTCTTCATGCCGAAGAAGCCGTTTGACCCGACCACAACCCATCCGCCGAAGGTCACGCTTGCGGTCACCTGCGTGTAGTCGCCGAGCACGCAGTCGTGGTCCACGCTCGACAGTGTGTTCACGATGCAAGCGAAGCCGATGCGCGCCCGCGAGCCGATCTGGCTGCCCAGACAGAGCACCGCCCCGTCTGCGACCTGGGCGTCGCGGGCGACGAACGCGTTCGGCGCCACGCACGGTGGCAGTCGCCCGCCGAGCGCCCGCAGCTTCTCGGCCACGCGCCGGCGACCCGCATTGTCCCCGATGCCGAGGTAGAACTCCGCGCCCGCGTGGCCCGCGACCAGCTCGGCGAGGACGCGATCCTCGCTCGCGAGATCGGGGTCCACGAACTGCGGCTCGGCGCTGAGCATCGACGCGATGACGTGCGCGTGCCCGCCGGCGCCGATGACGAATACCTTACCCACGGGCGACGACCTTCCGGGTCACGAGGTACGCCATCAGCGCGCCGTCGGACGCGCGCGATAGCGAGCTCTCGAGGTCGACCCCGGCAGGCGTGTCCTGGCGCGCGTGCACCCGGTAGATCAGGCGGTCCTGGGCGTCGCAGTTGGCGAAGTAGTAGACGTCGCGGCAGAGCGTGCTGGCCTCGAGCGCCCAGCCGTTGGCACGGTCGATGTACTTCAGCTCGCAGATGTCGCTGATGATCGGGTATGCGGCGAAGTACAAGAGACCCACGCCGTTGATGTCGTAATACGGGATGATGTTGTACGTGGCCTCGAACAGCGCCGGGGCCAGTCGTCCGCTGCGCCGCTCGCGATAGCCCTGGCCGAACGGTGGCATGGCCGGCAGATCCGCGATCGGGCAGCCCGCGGGGATGGTCGGCTGGCCCTTCAGCAGGTTGCTGTTCGACGTGGGTGAGCCCCGCTTGGTGAAGCTCGACATGATCGACGCGGCGACGCGCCCCTTGCCCCCCTCGAGCGCGATCTCGCTGAAGAACATGCCGGCGCCGAAGCGGCAGATGCGCCCCTCGAGCGCGAGCGACTCGTTCTCCTCGAAGCGCGCCAGCGGCACCGTCGCCTCGATGCGCAGCCGCGTGAACGTCGCGTAGAGCCGATCGCCGTTGCCGTCGCGCAGCGCGCTCGAGGGCGCACCGAGACCGCCGGTGATCATCGCCCAGTGGGCGTCCCCGAGCTCCCTGAACAGCCACGACTCGGACAGGCCGCCGAGGGCCATCTGCGGCATGTTGAGCGTGTAGTTCCGGCGCAGGGCAGGCGACTGTGGCGGTGTGGCCACCGGCGCGGGCCCTGCGCCGAGGTGCACGAGGAGCTGCGCCGGGCTGCCGAGCTGCACCCACACCGTGTCGGGAATGGTCGCGCCGATCGCGTGCTCGATCGCGATCCGCAGCTCGAGCATCGCGAAGCTGTCCACGCCGAGCTCCGCGAAGCTCTCGCCGGCCCGTGCCATGGTGAAGCCGGGGATCTCCTTCTCCAGCAGCGCCGCGATCGTCGATTCGGGCATCATACGGACCCCGCTCACTCCTCAGGGGGAGCAGCCCACCTGTGAGTCCTGCAGGCACCACCCGCCCCACGAGGCCACCGGCCCCGCTCATCCGCGCCTCGCGGGAATTCCCAGCCGCCGGGCGAGGGAAGTATCGGGCGCTCGCGTCGCGGATGTCAAGGGCAAAGGTCTTCGCCCGAAACGACCGGCACACCACCGTTGATCGAGCGGCCCCAAGCCATCATCGACCACCCTCCTACACGGTGTGGCGGGGGACGCCACCGCCAGAGCCCCGGCCGCTAGAGCCCCATGAGCTCCGCGTAGTCGCTGGCGACATCCACCCAACTGCGGACCTGGATGGTCGAGATCTGCTCCACGGCTGCCCCTTTGTAGCGCGGGTAGTCACTCTCGAGTGCGCGGAGTTGGGCTGCCAAAGCGTTCGGGTCCCGAGGATCGAACCAGAGCACCGAACCGCAGACCCTCTCGACCATCTCTCGCATCACGGGGATGTCGGAGACGACCGAGGGCACGCCGCGCAGCATGGCCTCGAGCACCGGGAAACTCCCTCCCCCTTCAGCCAGCGAGGGCATCACCAAGGCCCAGGCACCGTCGAGCAGATCGAAGTAGGTTGGGTCGTCGACGTACCCAAGGCCGACAAGGGAGCGGCCCCACACGAGTCCGGCTTCCGTGGCGCACCGCCGAAGGGCAGCGGCCCGTAATCCGTTGGATGTCCAGAAGTCGGTCTCACCGCCGGTCAGCACAAGGGGGCGCTCGATCCCGGCAGCGGCAACGCCCGCGAAGAGGACCTCGTGGTTCTTGTGCGGCGTCGTGTTTGCAGGGCAGAGCAGGTAGCCGGAGCCTCCGAAGACGAGGGGCGTCTTTCGGGTCGCCGCCCCCTCACGCACGTGCTGACCGGAGAGGGGGATGACGTTCAGCCGGCCGGGTTCGCACTTGAAGATCTGGACCAATGCGGAAACCGTGGCATGCGAGCTGGTCACGATCTTGGCATTGGAAGCCAGCCACGACCCGATCGTCTCCTCCTCGCTCCTCCGACCCCATCCCGGAAAGAGCTCGGGCAGCTGCAGGAAGATGAGGTCGTGAAGAGACGCGATCACCTTGGCACCCCGGGCCCGGGGGATCCGGTGTCGATGGATCCAGGGGAACCACACGAGGTCGCAGTCCTCGAACACGCGAGCGGGCACCTCGTAGTGGAAGTCCGTCATGCCAAGCCGCAGCAATCTGTTCAGCCGGTTCGCGCCCCTGAAACCGGAGAATCCGCGAAACCTCGGCAAGTTGGCCGGGGGGATGTCGAGGAAGGAGACCTGGTCGACCGACCGGAGGAGCTCCTCGTATCTGCGCAGCTCGGCCCCGTGGCTGACCAGCTCAACCGCAAGATCTCTCCCGGGGACCAGCGCTCGGATCGTTTGTTCGCAGAAGCGAACGCCGCCTCCCAGGTTGGCGACGTAGTCAACGATCCTGAGGCGCATGGTGATACTCTCCCGGGAAATGGCCCGCTGCGTACAAAGGAGATCGCAATTTGCTTCTGGGGGCCGGCGCGACGAGCCCGCCGCCAGCTGTCCCGCGAGGCCCCCGGCGCCGCCAACCCACGTCTCGCGGGAGGTTCCCGGCCGCCGGGCGGGAGTATCGGGTGCGCCGGACACCGATGTCAAGAGCGAACCGGGGTTACTCGGCTACCGGGGACGCGCGCGCGCCGGGGCCGGCGCCGAAGGTTTCGCCATCGTTGCGCCATCGTTGCGCCATCGTTGCGCTTGACACGCCCATCCGCCGGTGGTAGCGTCTACTCCCGTTCAAGTTCCGGTCTTCGGGATGGCGTCCTGGCCCGCACCGACAATGCCGTGTCATTCGAGGGCATGCCCGACTGACCCCGTGGGCTCCCGTCCGGAAGACACCTCCCAGTTTCGCCTGAGCCCTACTCGTTCGGCACCGGCTTGCACTCCCCTGTCAAGAGCGGCGTGGCATGCCCTTGCCAGCAAGCGATCCTCGCCAAGGCGGGCCGGATCCCTAGCGGGCTGCCGGCGTGCCGGGACTGCCGCTCGCCATCCCTGCCGGGGTGCCGGGCTGGTGATCGCTGGTACCTGCGCGGACTGACGACGCCATGACTGCGGAATCCCCACGCCGGCTCCCCGGAAAGCGATCCTTCGCCCCAACCGGATTGGTGCGCCCCGCGGGCTGGTTGATCGCATTCGCATTCGCCTGGTTCGTTTTGCTCACCCTGGCGGCGCGCCTGACCTCCTACCCGCTGGTGCTCTGGGACGAGACGGTGTATCTCCTGCCGACACTGTTCGGTTATACCCCCGAGAACTTCACGCAGTGGCATATCCTTCCGCACTTTCCGATCCCCGTCTTCTACGGGCTCTACTCGCTGGTGGTGGGAACGGCACCGTACCTCGCGGCAAAGACATTGAACTCGGCACTGATCGCGGCGACCGCGCTGCCGACGTTTCTGGTTGCGCGGCGCTTCCTGCCGCCAGCGCGCGCGGCCGTGTTCGCCGGGTGTGTGACCGCGGTGCCATTCTGTGCCTATGTCCGCCTGTTCATGCCGGAAAGCCTGTACGTCTTCGGCTTCTGGTGGACAGTCTGGGTCTTGCTCGCCATCTTGCCCAGGAGCACGAC
>Ga0316630_10000802_pt1 | contig 10740 bp, 11 predicted proteins | sample OWC_May_M1_C1_D6_FD_207658 | JGI IMG/M metagenome (GOLD analysis project Ga0316630, IMG submission 207658) | Wetland soil microbial communities from Old Woman Creek delta, Ohio, United States - OWC_May_M1_C1_D6_A | ecosystem: Environmental > Terrestrial > Soil > Wetlands | place: USA: Ohio...
CGTTGATCCCATCGCCGACCATGAGCACTTTTTTTCCCTGTCGTTGGAGACCCGACACGACGTTGGCCTTTTCCGCGGGCAGCCGGCCGCCAAATGATTCCGCGATGCCCAGCCTGCGGCCGATGGTCTGGGTGGTCTCCACGCCGTCGCCGGACACCAGGATCACCCGCAGGCCTCTGCGCTGCAAGTCGGCCACCACCGGCTCGATGCCCTCGCGCAGTTGGTCGCCGAAGACCAGCACTGCCAGCGGCCGGTCGCCGGCCCCCAGGTAGACCAGGGAGCTTCCGGCCTGCTGCATGCGGACCGGACCGAGCCGCCGTTCCTGCCCCGCAAACGCTTCCGCAAGGAATTCAGCCGAGCCGATTCGGGCCTCGAGACCCTGCCACAAACCGCTCATCCCGTTTTCCTCGGCCAGCACCACCGCCACACGCTCCGGCCGGATGTGGCGTTCCCGGGCTTCGCGCAGCAGCTCAAGGGCGATGGGGTGCGCGGCCGCCTGTTCGAGCCCGGAAGCCAGGGCGAGGGCCTTCTCGGGGGTAACGTCGCCGAAGGGGATGATGTCCTGAAGCCGCCAGGCGCCGCGGGTCACGGTCCCGGTTTTGTCGAGCATGACGGTGTCGAGGGCCTCTACCCGTTCGAAGGCTGAAAAGCTGCGGATCAGCATGCCGTTGCGGGCGGCCAGCGCCACGCCGGCCACGCGGGCGAGCGGGATGGCGATGCCCAGGGCGCAGGGGCAGGCGATCACGGTAACGGTCACCGCCCGGAGCACCGCCGCATCAGCCCCCAGCCCGCTCAGCCAGACCCCGCCCCCCGTGGCCGCGGCCAGGGCCAGAACGACCGGGACGAACCACTGCAGGATTTTATCGGTGCGGCCCTCGCCGGGGGTTTTCAGGGCGAGCGTGTTTTGCACGACGGCCACCATCTGCCCCAGGGTCGATTCGGACCCGACCCGGTCGGCGCAGACCGTGATGCGGCCGTGGTGCAGGCGGCTGCCGCTGCGGATGGGGTCGCCGGGCTTTTTCATCACCGGCCGCGGCTCACCGGTTATGGAGGACTCGTCGCTCGCTCCGCCGCCGGCGACGACGACGCCGTCGGCGGCGACGATCTCGTTTTCCGCCACCCGGAACAGGTCGCCGGCCGCCAGCTGCCCCACCGCGACGAATCGGCCCTCCGGGAACGCCTCATTGACCACCCGGACCTTGGAGGGCATCAGGGAAAGCAGTCCCTCCAGCCCTTCCAGCACCTGGTCCTTGGCGCGCCGCTCGAGCATCTTTCCCAGCAGGACCAGGCAGATCAGCATGCAGGCGGTGTCGTAGTACAGGTGGATGCTGCCGGAGAGCAGGTTGAGGGTGCTGACTCCGAAGGCGCTCAGGGCGCCGACCGTGATCAGGGACTCCATGCTGAAGGCCGCCCGGCCGAGGCCCTGCCAGGCCCGGCGGAAGAAGGGCATCCCGCCGTAGGCCATCACCGCGGCGGCCATCACGGCCGTGGGCCACGAGATGCTGGCCACGGATTCGGCGGACAGGTCCGTGAAAAAACCGAAGTAGAGCGCAAAGGAGAGCATCATGACGTTCATGGTCAGGAACGATGCAATCCCGAACCGGACCCACTCCCGCCGCCGCAGCCCCTGATCGCGGGTGTCGCCCGACAGGGTCGCGGCGTAGCCGAACCGCTGGAGGACGGCCATGATCCGGTTCGGGTCGGTGGCGACCGGGTCGTACTGCACGCGCAGCTGGTCGGTGACGAAGCTGCAGGCGGCCGACAAGACCCCCGGCGCCCGGGAAAGGGCCGTTTCGATCAGCCAGGCGCATGCCGGGCACCACATGTTTTCTATTTTCAGCGCCAGGGTGAGGCCTTCGGCCTGCGAAGACGATGTCGCCGCGGAGGCCTTTTCCGGGGAGGGTGCCGAGACGGACACGTCGTCCGGGGTGCGCGGGATGATTCCGCTCTCTTGGCATTTCCGGAAAAGATCGCTCTGGCGGAAGGCGGCCGGGTCGGCCGAGCCGGCGGCCTGCAACAGGATGCTGAAGACCTGGCGGCAGCCCGTGCAGCAGAATTCATAGGTCCGGCCGGCAAACGCGGCTTCGACCCGTTGGGCGCGCAAAACCAGCCCGCAGAGGTCGCACCCCTTGCCGGTTCCGGCGGGCCTATCGGCGGATGCTTTGGCTTTGGGCATGATGGGTGGATCAGGTCACCGGCGCAGCCCCAGCGACTTGGCGAAGGCGACGACGCTCCAGCGGTCGTCGATCGTGATGGTGGTCTCCAGCGGCGGCTGGCGTCCGCCGGGGATGCCGTAGCTCACGCTCTTGAAGAGCTCCCCTGCCGGCTTGGTTTGCACGGCGGACGAGCGAAGATCGGTCGGGAGCGGCTGGAAGCTCTGCCCCACGGTGCCGTTGCCGTCGTAGTTCAAGCCGTGGCACTGTGCGCAGAAGGTGAAGTAAACGGCCTGGCCCCGGGCGATGACGTTCGCATCTTCCAGCGGCAGGGGGGGCTTGAGCGCCGGCCCGGGGGTGGCGCGCAGGACGGCCTCCCCGCCGGAGACGGGCACCATCCCGTCTTCCATGCGGATCAGCGGCTCCTCGTGGGGCTTCACGGCCGGTGTTTCGCGCATGCGGCCGTAGCGGAAGTTGTTGTCGTAAAACATCAGCGCGTGGTAGGCCCCCAGCGCCCCGACCAAGACCGCGGCCAGCGCGAGCAGCTTCTTCATTTGGCCCCCTGGATGGTCAGGACCTTCGGCGAATTGGCCTCCGCCCCCTGCGGCCCCCGCACATGCTGCGGATAGGGCACGGGCGGGTACATGGCATAAGGCGACTCACCGTAAACGTCCGGCACCGGCCGGTAGTCCCAGTCCGGCTGGCCGAGATCGCCGACCACCGTATAAGCCAGCCAGCCCTGAAAGAAAACGATGCCCAGCATAGCTGCCACCAGCAGCCACGTCTTGGCCCCCGAGGTGGAAGACTCCGGGTGCAGGGTCATATCTTCACCTTCAGCAGTCCTGTCAACAAGATATAGAGCAAACACCACACCACCGTGCCGGCGATGGTCAAAATCAGCATCAGTGGAAACGGAGCGTTCCGGCCTTCGATGCCGCCGGGGTATTTTTCAACGATGCGGGTCAAGCGCTCCTCGGAGTCCCTGCGGCGGACATACATGTAACCCAGGCCGGCGCCAAAGATGAGGATGAACGCCAGGGTCGGGAAAAGGTAGAGCACGAAGTGCTGGATGTTCAGGACCTCGAATATGCGCATATGTCACCTATCGGGCGTGGGTCAGGGCAAAGACAATCACGGCGACGCTGCCGGCCAGGCCGCAACAGACCAGCGCGAAAAGCCCCCAGGTTTCAATGAGGCCCTTGCGACTCAGCTTGGCCGGGGCCGCCGCCGGGGCGCCGTCCAACGGCAGAAACCGCGCCCGCTGTTGGTCGCGGAACTGCCCGCGGTTCAGCGCCCAGAAAAACACGGCCAGACTGATCGCAAAACCGATCGTCATGTAGGCGATAAAGTAAGGGAAGTACATATAAGCGATATCCCCGTCTACGTTATGGTTGCTTGGCCCCGACCGTGATCACCAGGCCTTCGGCAGTCGTCTCCATGGAATAGGACTTTAGGCACCGCGCTTCGGTGTCCGCCACCAGGCGGACTTTGTCCGGGTAGCCGAGATGCCGGACCTGGCGCACCCATTCGCTGCGGGCCGGTATCTTCTGTTCGCCTTTGAACGTGCTGTGAAGGCCCATGAAATCGAAAACGATGCGCGCCGGGTTGTCCAAGGTGAACACGTTCGGCGTTTTCACCGCCCCGTCGGCCGTCACCCGGATAAGGACGGCATCGGCGCGGATCTCCGTGCGCACATCCCGCAGAACGGCGGCCGGCGCAGGGACGGCTCCAGCCGTTTCAGGCGGCTCCGGTTCCGTCCTCGAAGTTGCCGTTGGCAGTTTGGCCGGCGCCGCTGCGGTTCCAGAAATGGCGGGCATTCCGCCGAAGGCCGCCGCAGCGAAAGGCTTTCGGAAGACGATTTTAAGGCCTTCGCTGTCCGGCACCACCTCGTAGGGAGCGTCCTGCGCCAGCTCCAAGAGAACCCGCGCTTCGCTGCCGCCGACGCCTTCCGCCGTGCGGATCGAACGAAGCACAGGATTCGGGGGCGGATAATACACTGAATTCATCCCGTCCAGGCCGGTGTCCGGGAACTGCAGGAAGACCCCCCGCGGGTTTTCCTGCCGGGTCGCCGTGTAGGTCAAGGGCTGGTCGCTTTTCATCACGACCGCCACCGTCTCCGGGGTGTCAATGGTCCAGAAATCCGCGATGGTCTTGGCCGGTCGGCGGGAGGCGTCGGTCACGGACGGTTGCGATGCGCACCCCGTCGCCAGAACGGCCGCCAGCAGGCAAAGCCCAAGCAGCAAACGGACCCCGCCGGCCCGCTCTGCTGATGCGGCCGGTCCGCCGGCAGCGCTACTCCCCCTAATGGTAATCGAGAACCCCATCTTTAACTCATCACTCGTTGCTCGTTACTCATAACTCTTTTTTAGGGTTCCCACGCCGCGTCGATGCCCTTCGGTTCCTGGTTGGCGTCGCTCTGGTTGATGAAATAATAAGCGACGTAGTCCCCCACTTCCCAGATCTTCTGGGACTCGAGATCGCGCTTGAAATAGGGCATGGCCGTTCCGGTGATGCCGTTCATGATCTGGTAGTAGAGGATCCCGCCGGAGATCTCCCGCCCCTTCAGGATGGTGAAGTTGAGGGGCGGCGGGTAGATCCAGGGCTGCGCCGGCCCCATGCCGTCGCCGATCGGGCCGTGACAGCCGATGCAGAAATACTGGTAGATCCGATGCCCGCGCTGCAGGCTCGCCTTGGTGGTCGCGTAAGGGTTCGGCACCTGGTGCCAGCCTTCCGGGATGTGGTCGCCCAGCCAGCGGACGTTGGCTTCCGGGCCGGCCTCGTAAGCCTTGATGGATTCCTGTTTCCAGTGCCGCTGCCGTTCCATGCGGGCGTCGGCCATCTTAAGCCCCAGGCTCTGCACATATTGGGTCAACGTGTTGATGCGCTCCATTCCGAGCCACTTGAAGGGCGGCATGATGGAGCTGGGCCGCGTGTAGCGCGGGTTGGCGAAGTGCGCATGGTGCCAGTCGTCCGGGTGCTCGCCGCCCTCCTGGGACAGGTCCACCCCCGTGCGCTGGGAGCCCAGCTGGATGGGCTGGTCGGCCACATAGTCGCCGGTCTGGGCGATGCGCTCGGAGCCGATGTCCCAGTCGAAGGCGCGGATCGACTGGGTGTGGCAGTAAACACAGCCGTTCTGGAGGTAGATCTTGCGCCCGGCATCCTCCACTGCCGTGCGGGTGCGGAAGATCTCCGAGGGCGTCGTGTCCTGGCGGGCATAGGGCCAGTAGACCATGATCAGCGCGATGGAGGCCAGCAGCGCCAGGACGCCGCCCAGGATGACGGCAGGGGTCATTCTCATGAAGCCGCTCCACGGTTGAAATACAGAGATCGGATGACGTTGTAGAGCCCGAGGTAGGCGCCCGTCATGATCAGGGCGCCGAGCGACAGGCGCATGACGTAATAGGGCTGGATCTCCGGCAGGGTGCGGTAGAGGGTCTCCCCGTTGTACCAGGCCTGTCCCTGGATCAACCCCACGATGGTGAGCACGATGGCAAAACCCGTGACGCCGGTCAGAACCAGCCAATATTGCAGGTCCGCCAGAAACGGGCTGTGCAGGGGCCGCCCGGTGACTCTGGGGAGAAGGAAATACAACCCTCCCAGGGCGGTCATGCCGGCGAACGCCAGTACTCCGATGTGGGCATGGCCGACCACCCAGTTGTTAAAATGGGTGATGCGCTGTACATCCGGCAGGGCCATCATGGACCCCTGGATGTTGACGAAGAAATAAAAAATGGTCCCGGTGAAGACAAATTTGGCGCCGATGTCGGCATGGACGTCGCCGAGCTTGCCTTTGACGGTGTACCAGATGTTGATCAGGAAGACCATGACCGGAATCACCATGGCGACACTGTCGACGATGGAGATGGTCTTGAGCCACGTGGGCACCGGCACCTGCAGCAGGTGGTGGGTCCCGATGTGGGTGTAGACGATGATGAGCGACCAGAAGCCGAGCAGGGACAGGGTGTGGCTGTAAAGGGGGCTGCGGGTCGCAATCGGCAGCACGTAGTAGGCCACCCCGAGCGCCATGGGCGAGAGCAGCAGCCCGAAGACGTTGTGGCCGTAAAACCACAGCAGGATGGCATCCGGAATACCCGTCAGCGCGCCGGTGTCCGGCTTCCAGATCACGTTGCCGAGGCCGTATGTGCAGGCCGTGAGCACGACCGCCGCCGCCGAATACCAGATGGAAACGTAAAGAATCGGCTCGGTCCGGCTGCGGATGGTCAGCAAGAAGTTGACGATGACGAGGCTGAAGCTGATGACCACCATGATGTCCACGATCCAGGGGAGCTCCGCGTATTCACGCCCCTGGCTGTACCCCAAAGAAACGCCCACCATGCCCGCGGCGACCGTGAGGTTCCAGAACACAGCCGAAAACACCCCCAGCTTCTCGCTGTAGAGCCGGGTTTTCATCAACCGCGGCAGATAGTAAAAGGCCATCGCGATGAGCCCCGGGGTCACGAACCCGAAGAGCACGGCGTTGACGTGCATCGGCCGCACCCGTCCGAACTGGATGTACTCGATGTTGGCCATGAAGTCGGGCGCGACCAGGTAGCCGGCCGCAATCATGCCGAAGGTGGTGGCGAAGGCGAACCACAAGGCCGAGGTCAGCGTGAACGCCTTGGCGGTCTGGTTGCCGTGGGAAATGCTCTCTTCAGCGGTGCTCAAGTTCCTCTCCTATGCCAGGCGCTCAGCGGATTTTTCTAAAATCGTCTTTAGCGAGCGGATGGCTTCGCCCAAAGCCCAAGATCAAGGCGCGCTGCCTTTCGCTTTGCGAGGCGTACTTTTGTACGCCGCAGCAAGAGCGAAAGGCGGCGCAACGCCGAGCTTGGGCTTTCGGCGAAGCCATCGCCTCAGTTGTGGCACGTCAACCAGCAATCGACACTCGCCTTCTTTTCGCGATGGCATTCGATGCACATTCCCATCTGCCATATTTTCCGGGGCAGCCGCTGAATGTTTTTCACCTCGCCGTGGCATTGCTCGCACGCAATCTTGCTGTTGATGTGCCGCTGGTGGTTGAAAAAAACGTGCTCTGGAATGTAATTGACCTTGATCCATGGAGTGGAAGTCCGAGTGTCGAAATAGTCGTGCTCTTTCTGGATCCAGGGGAATTTCACAATGATGTAGTTGTGGCAATAAAGGCATTTCTCCACGGGCGGGATCCCGGGGAAATTCGAGTAGGCCACGTACGGATGGCAGAACTGGCACTGAATCAACTTGATGCCGCTGTGCACGTTGTGGCTGAAGGGGATCGGCTGCTCCGGACCGATCGGTTCGGGCCAGGCATAGAAAAAGTACAGAAACGCGGCGGTGAACAGGATGCTGCCCAGCGTGATCAGTATCGCGGCGCGGTTTCCTCTCGACATGTCACCCTTTCCCGATATGCAGGGTTCAGCGCGCTGCTTCGCACCCCGGGGGCAGAAGCTCCGGGAAGGTTTTCAGCGTGTAGGCCAAGGCCAGGACCATCAGCCCCATAAAACCGATGAACACCAGCCCGTCGGTGACACCCAGCGGCAGATCCGCCGCCGCATGGTCCAGGGCCGGGCCGAGCAGCAGGAGGTGCTCGAGCCAGATCCCCAGGATCACCATGCCGCACAGAGCGATCATGGCACCGGGCATGGTCTTGACCCGCCGGTTGATGAGCACGATGAACGGGATGATGAAGCAGACGATGAAAACCCCCCACGCCAGCGCGTCCCAGGGCGGGGTCACCGTCCGCAGAATCACGTAGCTGGTCTCCTCGGGGATGTTCCCGTACCAGATGACCGTCAGCTGGACATAGAAAAAATCAGCCCACAGCAGGCAGAAGGCGAAGAACAATTTGCCGACGTCATGAAAATGCGCGGCGGTGATTCCCGCGCTGCCGCCCCGCCGCAGGTGGACGATCGCCGCGAGGATGATCAGCGCGCCCAGCCCCAAGTAAAAAGCTTTGACGAAATGATAGGCGCCGAAAAGAGTCGAAACCCAGTGCGGGTCCATGCTCATGACGAGGTCGAAGCCGATCAGGCTGAGCACCACGGCAAACGCAAAGCAGTAAAGGCCGCCCCACAGCGCCTTGCGCCTTTGAACGCGCTTGATATCGGCCTCGTTTTGAGGGATCCGGCCGGCCAGCAGGCGGCGCAGTCCGCCCCCCGGCACGGACGTGCCGAGCTTCAGTTTGAGATCCTGGGACAGGTAAGCCCACCCGATGCCGTAGAGGATCAGAAAGCCGATCCCGTCGCGCGTGAACAGAAACGGGATGTTCAGCCAGATCTCCTTGCCGTGCAGGTCTTCGTGCAGCCAGGGGAACAGGTGGTTTTTCCCGAGCAGCAGGATCAGGAAGCAGACCAGCGACAGCGGGAAGAACCCGGCGAAGGCCTCCGCAAGGCCGCTGAGAGGGCCGGTCCAGCGCGCCTTGACCGTGTGGGTGACCGCCGAGAAAAGCACCGCGCCCTGGGCCATGGCCGACCACAAAAGAAAATTGATGAGAAAGGCCTGCCAGGCTCTCTGCGGGTGCGGGCCGAGGAGGCCGGCCAGAAAGGCCGCCAGGCCTGCGGCGGCCAATACCGCCCCCAGCGCAAAAAGGGAGCGCGGCGGGGCGGCGGCCCGGCCGGCCACAACCGGTGGCATGGTCGTGTTCATGCGAATACCTTGACCTCCCCGCCTTTCTTCTGGAAGAAATCCATCAATTCCCTCTCGCGGCCGGCCTCGCAGGCAGCCAGCACCCCGAAGTGCTCGCCCGAACAGCGCGGATCGTAGGCCTCGAGCCCTCGGTAGTCCGGCAGCCTCGAGCAGACCAGCAGGCCGATAACGTTGCCGAAAACGGAGAACAGGATCGTGAACTCGAAGCCGACGATGAAAAAGGGGATCAGCGAAACGATCGGCTTGCCGCTGACGATCAGGTTCCACTGGACCGCGGTGAATATGGCCAGGGCGAATCCGGTGAAAAACCCGACGATGCCTCCCGTCAGCGTGAACCAGCCCACGCGGCCTTTCTTCAGCTTCAGGGCTTCCAGGATCCGGTGGCTGGGGATGGGGCTGTGGGCGCGGCGGAAATTGAACCCTGCCGCGGCAAGCTCCAGGATGGCCTTGGCGGCCTTGCCTTCGTCCTTGAACAGGCCCATGATGCAGGTTTCAGCCGGCATGGTGTGCGGACTCCTTCATCTCGGTCATGGACACGGAAGGCATGTGTTTGCAGAAGAGCAGGAACAGGAAGAAAAACAGGCTGAAGCTGCCGACCATGACGCCGTACTCCACCAGCCGGGGCGCATATAGGCCCCAGGCGTGGGGCGCAAAGTCGTGGGCGACGCCGCCGACGATGATGACGAAACGCTCCCACCACATGCCGAAGTTCACCGCCAGCGAGATGGCGAACAGCCAGGAGACGCTGCGGCGCACCGCCTTGAGCAGAAACAGGGACGGGATCAAAACGTTGCAAAGGATCATGAAGTACAGGCCGTACGCGTACTCGCCCATGGCGCGCCAGCGGAAGGACTCCCATTCCACCGCGTTGTGGCTGTACCAGGCGATGAAATACTCCGTGCCGTAGGCCAGGCCGACGATGAGGCCGGTCAGGACCATGGTCTTGGCCACGTTCTCCAGCACGTTCACAGTGATGATGGCTTCGTAGCGGAAAATGCGGCGCAGGGGGATCATCAGGGTGAGCACCATGGCGAGTCCCGAGTGGATGGCGCCGGCGACGAAGTAAGGCGCGAATATCGTGGTGTGCCAGCCCGGCACGATGCCGAGCGCGAAATCCCAGGACACGACGCTGTGAACCGAGATCACCAGCGGGGTGGCGAGCGCCGCGAAGAAGAGGTAGCCGCGGCTGTAGTTCAGCCACTGGTGGTGCGCGCCGGTCCAGCCCAGCGAAAGGATGCGGAAGATCCGGTGGCGCAGGCCGGTGGAGCGGTCGCGCACGACGGCCAGATCCGGCACCAGGCCGGTGTACCAGAACAGCGAGCTCACCGTGAGATAGGTGCTGATGGCGACGACATCGAACATCAGCGGCGACAGAAAGTTGGGCCACAGCAGCCGCTGGTTGGGGATCGGGAGCATGAAGTAAACCTGCCAAACCCGGCCCAGATGGATGAAGGGGAAGAGCCCGGCACAGCAGACCGCGAACACGGTCATGGTCTCGGCCGCGCGTGCGATCGGGTTGCGCCAGCCGGCGCGGAACAGGTGCAGGATGGCCGAAATGAGCGTTCCGGAGTGGGCGATCCCGACCCAGAACACGAAATTGATGAGGTAGGTGCCCCAGGCCACCGGGATGTTCTGGCCGCCGACGCCGATGCCGACGAAGATCTGGTAGGCCCAGGCGCCGGCCCCCAGGAGCACGCCGCACAACATGAGGGCTACGAACACCCAGTAGCGCGGCCGGGGTCGCTCCAGGGTGTTCAGAACGGTCTGGTCGATCTGCGCGAAAGTGAGGTCGGTCATATTATCCGCTGATCCTTCCGACGTCCGGACAGAAGATTATTCCTCCGCCCATCGAATTGTGGATCTCCGCTCGGATGCTGGATACGGGATGCGGGATGAACCGGTAGCTTTTGTTCTTGTCGCGTATCCAGCATCCCGGATCCAGTATCGTACCGCTGTCAACCGGAACGTT
>Ga0316630_10000804_pt1 | contig 10723 bp, 8 predicted proteins | sample OWC_May_M1_C1_D6_FD_207658 | JGI IMG/M metagenome (GOLD analysis project Ga0316630, IMG submission 207658) | Wetland soil microbial communities from Old Woman Creek delta, Ohio, United States - OWC_May_M1_C1_D6_A | ecosystem: Environmental > Terrestrial > Soil > Wetlands | place: USA: Ohio...
AGTTCGCGGTCGGTCGTTCGTACTGATCCGGACCCCGGCAGATTCGGCGACGGGATGTAGCTCAGCCTGGTAGAGCACTACGTTCGGGACGTAGGAGTCGGAGGTTCAAATCCTCTCATCCCGACCACCTCTCATATTTTTTCGTGCCAGCCGAAGCCACCCGCGGACTCTCAAGCGCCGAGCAACCGCCGTGCCAGCAACCGCTGCATGTCGCGCCGGCCGTCCGCGACGACGTAAACCCAAACCGACGGCGCCTGCACGCGGTAGATGACCCGATAGGGCTTGAAGAACACCTCTCGGTACTCGCGGATACCGAGTGACAGGAGTTCTGGCGGGTGCACGCCTCGCTCAGGGAGTTCCTCCAGGCGCGCGATCGTCGCTTCGAACTGATCGAGCACCCGCCGGGCCCGCAGCGGGCCGTCGGCGGCGACCACATAGTCGACGATGTCCGCGAGATCCGCCGCCGCGTCGTCGGTGAGCAGCACCGCGTGCTTCATTCGCCGGATGTAGCCCGCTCGCGCAGCGCGCTCAAGACGTCACGCGCCGGGACCGTCCGGCCCTGTTCCACTTGCTGGCTGCCGAGCGCAAGCACCTTGAGCAGCGCCAGCGTCTGCTGCGTCTGCTCGAACGAGACCACGTCCTGCAGCACGGCGCGCGCCTCCCCGTTCTGCGTGATGACGAGCGGCTCCCGGTCGCGACCGAGCTGGTCGAGGACCTCGGCGGCATTCGCTTTCAGGTAGCTGATCGGCTTGATTCGTGAGGAATACTTCATCGGACTGAATTTAGTCCGAATTCAGTCCTTCAGCAAGTTCATTAATGCGCCTGCCGGCTGACCAGCACCTTGTCCACGCGCCTCCCGTCCATGTCCACGACCTCGAAGCGCAACCCGTCCCAGTCGAAGTGCTCGGCGGTCTGCGGGATGCGCCCGAGCTGGTGCAGCACGAAGCCCGCGACCGTCGTGAACTGGTGTTCCTCCTGCCCCGGTAGTGGACCGAGGTCCAGCGCATCCTGCAGGTCTTCGATCGGCAAGCCGCCCTCGACGAGCCACGAGCCGTCGTCACGAGCCCGGATGCCCGGCGGCACCGGCGTCCCTTCGGTGCCGATCTCGCCGACGATGGCGCCGAGGAAGTCCGAATCGGTGACGAGTCCCTGCACCTCGCCGTACTCGTCCATGACGAGCGCGATCTGGCGTCCCTGCTCGCGGAACGTCTCGATCAACGAGGTCGTGGTCGCAGTTTCGGGCACGCGCAGCGGCTCGTGCACCCTCGAGGCAACGTCGAGCGGTCGTCCGTCGAGCACGTCTGCGAGCAACTCGGTGACCTCGACGACGCCGAGCACGTTGTCGGTGCCGCCGCGGCAGACGACGATGCGCGTATGCGGCGCGCCGGCCACCCGCGCGCGGACGGTCTCGACCGGGTCTTCGAGATCCACGGCGTAGAACTGCTGCCGCGGCGTCATGATGCTGGTGACCCGCCGCTCGTCGAGTCGCAGCACGTTCGACACGTAGGTCTGCTCGCTCTCGTGGAAGATGCCGGCGGCCGCGCCCTGCTCCATCAACACGGTGATTTCCTCGTCGGTAACCGGCGGCTCGCCGTGCGCGCGGCGCGGCACCAGTGCGAGCACCAGGTCGCTCGATCGCGACAGGATCCACACCAGCGGCGCGGCGATTCGCGCCAGCCAGGTCATCGGCGCCGCGACCAGCAGCGCGACGCGCTCGGGCCCGAGCAGCGCCAGGCGCTTCGGCACGAGCTCGCCGAGCACGACCGACAGGTAGGTGATCAGCACCACGGTCACCGTGAACGCCAAACCGACCGCATGGGGCGCGAGGAGCGGAAACGCGGCGAGCCGCTCCGCCAACGGCTCGGCCAGCACCGTCTCGCCGACGGCGCCGGCCAGCACCCCCACCGCGGTGATGCCGATCTGAATCGTCGACAGAAACCGCGCGGGATCCTTGCGCAGCGCGGCCGCCGCGGCGGCGCCGGGGCGCGCCTCGTCCTCGAGTTGCTGGAGCCGCGCGCTGCGCGAGGCGATGACCGCCATTTCCGAGAGCGCGAAGATCGCGTTCAGGCCGATGAGTAGCAGGATCAGCGTGAAGTCCATGGGTTGGCCGTGAATCGTGCGAAGGTGACCCATGATAGTCGCCGCGGCCGTAAGTCCGGTCCGCGAGGTTCTCTCGCGAGGTCCGGCCTGCTACGTTAGGCATCCACCTCGCGGAGAGCTCCATGTCGGCTACCCACCAGCGCATCGTCCTCGCCAGCCGCCCCAAGGGCGCGGTCTCGCCCGACAACTTCCGGCTGGAACAGGTGCCGACGCCGCAACCCGGGCCGGGCGAGGTGCTGGTGCGCAATCATTACCTGTCGCTCGACCCGTACATGCGCGGGCGCATGGAGGAGTCGAAGTCGTACGCCGAGCCGCAGAAAATCGGCGAAACGATGATCGGCGGCACGGTCGGCGTCGTCGAAATCTCGAACCATGCGGGTCTCGTCGCCGGTGACACGGTCGTCGGCCTGCTGGGCTGGCAGGAGTACGGCGTCGCCAACGGCCGTCAGCTGATGAAAGTCGACACCCGGGCCGTGCCGATTTCGGCCTACCTCGGTCCAGTCGGCATGCCGGGCGTCACGGCGTGGTACGGACTCAATCGCATCTGCGAGCCGAAGCCCGGCGAGACCGTGCTGGTATCGGCGGCCAGCGGCGCCGTCGGCAGCGTCGTTGGCCAGCTTGCGAAGCACGCGAGTTGCCGGGCGATCGGCATCGCAGGCGGACCGGACAAGTGCGAGTACGTGGTGTCGGAACTCGGCTTCGATGCGTGCCTCGACCACCGGCAGTTGACCGACGTGAAATCGATGGTCCGCGCGCTGCGCGAGGTGGCTCCGCAGGGTATCGACGGACTGTTCGAGAACGTCGGCGGTGTCTGCCTGGACGCCGCACTGGCCTGCATGAATCCGTTCGGGCGCATCGCGCTCTGCGGCCTGATCGCAGGTTACGGTGGACAGGACATCGCGATCCACAACGTGCGCATGCTGCTCGTGATGCGGCTGAAGGCGCAGGGGTTCATCGTCAGCGAGCACATGGACGTCTGGCCGCAGGCGTTGGCCGAGCTCGGCCAGGGCGTCGCGACGGGCCGGATCAAGTACCGCGAAACCATCGCAGTCGGCTTGGCCGCAGCGCCCGAGGCATTCATTGGACTGCTGGCGGGCCGCAATTTCGGCAAGCAGCTGGTCAAGCTCGCCTGATGCGCGCCGCGGCGACCGTACTGCTGCTGCGTGAGCTCGATGGCGAGCTCGAGGTGCTGATGATGCGCCGTGGCGCCGGGCTCGCCTTCATGGCCGACATGTGGGTTTTCCCTGGCGGACGCATCGACATGGCGGATGCATCGGCCGCCGCCCGCGCGCGCGTGTCGCCCGAGGCGCTGGCCTCGTGTTGCGGGCAACTGCATTCGCTGCACGGCGAGCTTCTCGCCGATGACGACGCGATCGCGCTGCACGTCGCCGCCTGCCGGGAAACCTTCGAGGAGGCGGGAGTGCTGCTGGCGCGAGACCGCACGGGACGACGTTGCTCGCCGGATCGGGTAGCGGCGCTGCAGCCCCTGCGCAGCGAGATCGAGCGGGATGCCGGCCGGTTCATCGCGCTGCTCGAGGCCGAGGATTTGTACGTCGACATCGGGCCGCTCTGCTACTGGTCGCACTGGATCACGCCGTCGATCGAGCCGAAGCGCTACGACACCCGTTTCTTCGCGATCCCGGTGCCGCCGGACCAGGCCGTGAGCGCTGACCTGTCCGAGCTGACCGAGCATGCGTGGGTCAAGCCCGCCCTGGCGCACGCGGCCATCGAACGCGGCGAGATCCGGGTCGTCGCGCCGACCTTGCTCACGCTCGAGGACCTCGCCGAAAGCCACGCGCGGCACGGCGGGCTCGACGCCATGCTGGCCGCCGAGCGCGGCCGCTCGACCCCGCCGGTGATGCCGCGCATCGAAATCCGTCCCGACGAAGTCAAAGTCGTGATGCCCTGGGATCCCGGCTACGCGACCACGCCAGGCGAGGGATGCACGCCGACAGGTGAGTTTCCGGCGCACCTGCTGCGGCGCGACTCGTGCGTGAAGATGGCCCGCGATCGCACCGCCCGCCAGAAAAGCGAAGGCCCCGGACACGACGTGCCGGGGCCTCGCGATCCCGCCGCCTGACTGAGGCGGCGGCGCCGGGCGGGGGCGTTACTTCGCCGGCCCCGGCATGACGTTCTCGACGGCCGTCTCGACCGCGTCGGTGGCCTTCTGGAACAGGTCCTTGGCCTGGTCGAACACGCTCGTCGCAGTCTTCTCGACCGTCTCCTGTGCCTTCGCCACGGTCGTCTCAGCCTGCTTGGCGGTGTCGGCAGCCTGCTTCTTCATGACCTTCACGGTCTTCGCGATCTGCTTCTCCGCCTTGGCGACCTGCTTTTCCGCCTGTGCGACGACCTTCTGAGCCTTCGGCGGCATCTTCCTGACCGCCTTCTTCATCGCGGAGCGCGCCTGGGCCGGCGCCTTGCGGACGGCCTTGCGGACGGCGGCCACCTGCTTCTGCACGCGGGTCGGCGCCTTCTTCACGGTCTTGCGGACCGTGCGCTTGACCTTGGCGACCTTCGTCTTCGCGACCTTCGCCTTCGCCTTGACCTTGGACTTGGCGACCTTCGCCTTGGTCTTCGCTTTCTTGGCGGGACCCTCGGCCTTCGCCTTGCGCTTCAGGTCGGCGCCGTGGGCGCGCTTGTAGCTCTGGATGTCCTTGATGCGGCCCTTGGAATCGCGAACCGCGTAGAGCTTGGTGCCCTTGCTGCTGCGGTGCGTCGTGCGACGCGCCTTTTTCTTCGCTGCCATGGAAACTCCCTCGTTGGATCGGGGCGCGGCGGACGCCGCGCGTGCATCGGCTCGCATTGGACGCTAGTGCAGCGTCACAGCAGAGTCAACAAGGGAATGCTGCAGTCAACCCGAGCCCTGCAGTCCCTGCGAGATGCCGTTGACGGACGTGACCAGCGCGTCGAACGTCTCGACGTCCTGCCGGCCCGACTCGCGCCAGCGTCGCAGCAGGTCCACCTGCATCAGGTGGATTGGATCCACGTAGGGATTGCGCAGCCGGATCGAGCGCTGCAGCGTGGGTTCGGAGTCGAGCAGGCGCGCGCAGCCCTTGACCGCGAGGACGCGTTCCGTCGCGACCTCGAACTCGCGTCGGATAGTCGATGCGAAGCGGTCGTGCTCGGGCCGGGCCAGCTGGTCGTAGAACGTCGCGATGCCCAGGTCCGCCTTGGCCAGGATCACCTCGACGTCGTCGACCAGCGCCGCGGCGAACGGCCAGCGGGCGTACATCACGCCCAGCAACTCCGGGCCGAACCGCTCGTGCACGGCCGCAAGTCCGGTGCCCACGCCGAACCAGCCCGGCAGCATGTGCCGGCTCTGCGACCAGGCGAACATCCAGGGAATCGCGCGCAGCGCTTCGACGCCCGTGCTGCTTCCCCGCGTGACCGGACGCGAGCCGATCTGCATCCGTTCGATCACGTCGACGGGCGTCACCGCCTGGAAGAATTCGAGGAACGATGGGTCGTCGTGCACGAGGCCGCGATACGCAGCGTGGCTCGTCACGGCCAGCAAGGCCATGGCCTCGCGCCAACGGGGGTCTACCGTCTCCGCACGATAATGGCCGGCGGCCACCAGTGCCACGGCGTGCAGGCTCTGCTCGAAGCTGCGCAGCGCGATCGGCCGCAGGCCATAACGATCGTTGATGCTCTCGCCCTGCTCGGTCGCGCGCAAACGTCCGCGGAACACGCCGGCCGGCACGGACCGAACGAGCGCGGCCGTGCGGCCGCCACCGGCGCTGATCGAGCCGCCGCGCCCGTGGAACACGAGCAGCTCGACTCCAGCGGCATCACAGGCTTCGGCCATCGCAGCCTGCGCCTCCCGTAACAGCCACCGTGAGGCTGCGAGCCCGATCGACTTGTTGCTGTCGGAATACCCGATCATGACGACCTGGCGATTGCCGCGCGTCGCGAGGTGGGTCCGGTACACCGGGTCGGCCAGCAGCCGGGCGACGATCGCGCCGGCGTTCTCGAGCGTGGCTGCGGACTCGAAGAGCGGCGCCACGTCGAGCGGCACCACGCCCTCGGGTCCATCGGCGAGTCCTGCCCATTGCGCGAGGAGCAGCACGGTGAGCACATCATCGACGTCGGTCGCCAAGCTGACCACGTACGTGCCGATGGAGGCCGCGCCGTAGCGGTGCGCGCAGAATTCCATGGCCTCGAAGACCCACAGCGCGCGCTTGGCCGCCGCATCGAGGCCGGCGGTCGGCGACTCGTCGCGCTCGAGCGCCGAGCCGAGCCGCAGCCGGCGCTCCTCGGCCGACCGTTCGCGCCAGCCGTCCTCGGCGAGTGCCCGGCCGACGATCTCCCGGTGCACCTCGGCATTCTGTCGCACGTCCAGCGTCGCCAGGTGGAAGCCGAAAGTGCGCACCCTGCGCAGCAGGCGCCGCACGTGGAACCGGCCAGCGTAGTGACCGCGGTGCTCAGCCAGGCTGCGCGCGATCAACTCGAGGTCGTCGGCCAGTTGCTCGACGCGCTCATAATGGCCGGACCGGCCCTCGTACGTCGCGCGCAGCCGCTCGGCGATCTGGCCGAGGAAGACCCGGTACGGCATGCGGTCGTGACTGGCCGGGGTCGCCGCGCGCGCGCTCGGCACCAGGCTCTTGTACTGCTCGATGCGTACGCCGATCTCCGGCAACACCTCGATCCGGCTGCTGCTCTGGCTCAGTCGCTCGGCCAACGTCTGCGCCTCGAGGAAATACCGGTTGACGATCAACTGGTGGTGGCGCAGGCAGCTCTCGCGGATCGTTTTGGCGTGCACGTCGGGGTGGCCGTCCATGTCGCCGCCGACCCACGAGCCGAAATGGAGCAGCTCCGGCACGCGGACGTCCGCCGCGGCTGCGCCGAATACCGTGCGCAAGGCATCCTCGATTTCCTCGTAAAACCCGGGGATCACCTCGTAGATCACCTCGACGAGGAAGAACAGCACGTGCTCGCGCTCGTCGGCCACGGTCAGTCGGTCGCGCGAGTTACCGGCGGTCTGCCAGCCCGTGGTCAGCTCCGTACGCACGCGTTCGATCGTGGACCGGATCTCCGCCGGCGTCCGCGACGGATCGAGCCGGCCGATCAGCAGGCGGGCGATGCGCTGCTGCTGCCGCAGCAGCGTGCGGCGCGTCGATTCCGTCGGATGCGCGGTAAAGACGGGTTCGATGCTCAACTTGCCGAGCAGCGCCATAACCTGCTCGAGCGTGTAGCCGCGGGACTGCAGCCGCGTGAAGCACTCCTCGAGTCCGCCGGGCTGCGGAGTGCTGCTGTCGTTCATGTACTGGCGTCGGCGGCGCACACGGTGCACTTTCTCCGCCAGGTTCACGACCTGGAACCACTTCGAGAAGGCCTGGATCAGCTGCTGCGCCTCGGCGGGCGTGCGACCCTGCGTGCGCACGACCAGCTCGATCGCCTGCTCGGGCTCGCCCTGGCGACGCCCGATGGCCGCGTGGCGGTCTCCCTCGACGGCGTCGAAGAGGTCCTGCCCGCACTGGTCCTTGAGCACTTCGCCGACGAGCTCGCCGAGCGTGTGCACGTCATCACGCAGTGCCGCGTCCTTGAGCGGAAAGAAGATGCCTTTGCGGGCCATGACCGAGGATCGCGGGCGGAGTTGTCAGGTGGGGACCAGCCGCGCCGCCGAGGCTGAATCGCTTGTCGTTTCCGGGGCGAATCCTACCAAACGTGCAGCGGCCGTCCACGTTGTTGCAAAGCAACAGGCGATTTCGGGTGATTTAAGCATGACCGAACCGTGCTGAGACGGTTGGTGGCATGGAAATTGTGGCTCGTCAGGGCTGGTGGTATGTTCGCAACGTTTCGCGGGCCCGGGCGGCAGGGCCAATACATCCAAATGCAGGGGGACTCCATGAATCTTGGCAAATCTCGGCTGTTTGCGCTCGCGGCGGCACACGGCGCATCGCTCCTCGCGGTTCCTGCAGTGCTGCAGGCGGCGCCGGCCGAAGGGGCGCTCGAGGAAATCGTCGTCACGGCGCGTCAGCGCGAAGAGCGAATCGAGAACGTGCCGGTGTCGATCACGGCGTTCACGGCGGCCGACATCCGCAGCGCCGGCATCGATCGCCCGCAGGACTTCATCGCGCTGACGCCGGGCATGGCGCAGGTGCAGACGGCAGAGGTCGGCGACCTGCAGGTCACGATCCGGGGCATCAACACCGGCCGCGACGCGGAGCCGAACTTCGCACTGGTGATCGACGGCGTGCTGCAGACGAATCCGAACGCACTCAACCAGGAACTCGCGAACGTCACGCAGATCGAGGTCCTGAAAGGACCGCAGGGCGCCGTCTACGGCCGTAACGCACTCGCGGGCGCACTGATCGTCACGACGCGCAAGCCGGGCGACGAGTGGGAGCGCGACCTCCGCGCCGGGTTCGGCAACGACGATTCCTACAACGGTAATTTCTACGCGGGCGGCCCGCTCGGCGACTCCGTGAAGGGCTCGTTCTCTGCCTACACGCGCAAGACCGACGGGCAGTGGCGCAACATCAAGCTCGACTGCGAAGACTGCGTCGACTACTTCGAGGAGACCGGCGTCTCGGGACGGCTGCTGTTCGGCCTCGCGGGCGGCGAGCTGGACTTCCGCGCCAAGTATTCGGAACTCGATGCGGGTGCGATCAACTTCAACGGCTCGATCGCGCTCGCGGACGTCGCGCCGTTCGTCGGCCCGGCGTTCTACGAGGATCCGAACAATCACAATTTCCGCTACATCAACAACGTCGAGCCGCGCAACGAGCAGGAGAACGTCAACCTCTCGCTGAAGGGCGACTGGGACGTTGGCATCGGCACGTTGACGAGCTACGTCGCCTACAACGACCAGTCCAATTACTTCCTGACGGACGGTACCAGCGACGCATTCCTGCTGTACGCGTTCAACCTTCCCGCCAACAATTCCGAGGCGGCGGCCACCTGCCAGCAGACGAACGACGACAACCTGACGGTGCCGGGTTACGAGGCGCCCTTCTTCGGCATCCCGTCGAGCCTGTGGTTCACGCCGGGCCCGCCGGCCAACGGCGCGGCTGGCTTCCTGCCCCCATATGGTCCTTCGACCTGCGGCGGCTACCAGTACCAGCAGCGCGACCAGGAAGACCTGAGCTTCGAGTTGCGACTGACCTCGCCAGGCGACCAGCGCCTGCGCTGGCTGGGCGGCGTGTATTTCGCGGATATCCAGCGCGACGTCGTGGTCTCGCAGGGGTCGGACCTCGGCGGCAACCTCCGGGCCCGTCCGTTCGTGCCGGCAGACGGCCCGAACCCGACCGATCTGCTCTACGACGACACGTTCGACAGCACCGTCTATGCGGTCTTCGGCCAGCTCGCCTACGACGTGATCGACAACCTCGAGGTCGCGCTGGCGCTGCGCTTCGACAGCGAGGACCGTGAAGTCAGCAACAATGTGCCGGTGTGCACGACCACCGACCTGACTTCGTGCCGCGCGCAGACGTTCGGCTTCAACTTCTATTCGAACCCCTACATCAACCCCGCCTACACCGCCAATCCGGATTTCGCCACCAGCGGCATCCCGGATCGCAGCCGCACGTTCGAGCAGCTGCAGCCGAAGATCTCCGCGAACTGGAAGCTGATGGACGATCTCTCGCTGTTCGCATCCTACGGCGTCGGCTTCCGCAGCGGCGGCTTCAACTCGTCAGGCAGCGCCGACACGATCGCCCAGGCCTATCAGGGCCAGAACGGCGGCACGACGCCGCTGTGCCTCGGGGATTCGTTCGCACCGCCCACCTGCGGCCCGGACTCCGTGCTGAACATCACCGACGTGAGCGACACGTTCGACAAGGAAGTATCGACCGCGGCCGAGGTCGGCGTGAAGGCGTTCTTCCTCGATCGCTCGCTGAACGTCAACGCGGCCCTGTACCACACCGACCTCGAGGACATGCAGTTCTTCAACTTCTTCGCCGGTCCGTTCGGTCTTCTGCGCGTCGTCACGAACATCGACGAGGTCACGCTGCAGGGTGCCGAGATCGACTTCCGCTGGCGCGCGAACGACATGATCAGCGTGTTCGGCGGCTTCGCGTACACGGACGGCGAGATCGACAAGTATCGCGGACGGCCGTACACCGAAGGTGGAGAAGTGCCCTATGCGCCGGAATACACCGGCAACCTCGGCGCCGAGCTGACCGTTCCTGTGGGTGCTGCCCTCGAGCTCGTGACCCGCATCGACGGGTCGTTCGTCGGCGAGACGTGGTTCCACCCGGTCCAGGAGCAGCGCTTGCCGAACCTGTTCACGTACTTCGGGTTCGGCCAGGGCGAGTTCTCCAAGATGAGCCGCGATGCTTACGCGACCATGAATGCCCGCATGACGTTGCAGGGCGAGCAGTGGGGCGTGACGGCGTGGGGCCGCAACGTACTCGACGAGGACTATCTCGCCGAGATCATCCCGGCACCGGAGTTCGGCGGGTCGTTCATCCACGACGCGCCGGGCAGTTCCTACGGCTTGGAGGTCAACTTCAAGTTCTGATCGTCGCTGCAGGCCGACGCCTGCCAGGCCCGGGCCGCGTCAGCGGCCCGGGCCTTTTCATTTTCTTGTGTCCGCTGCCGGCGAGTCATTCCGTCATGGTTCTGTCACATCATCGCAAAGTCCATCACCGAAGCTCCTGCGTCCGTCCGTAACGGACCTGAC